>QMCE01002323.1_pt1 | contig 10495 bp, 10 predicted proteins | sample 1821851 | NCBI WGS metagenome assembly QMCE01 (sample SAMN09453174, study PRJNA476694) | Termite gut metagenome, whole genome shotgun sequencing project. | isolation source: worker | host: Odontotermes sp. | place: South Africa:Pretoria | collected 2016-01-28
ATCCCGGCCAGCCTGTTGACGGTTACCGGAACCACCAATATTCGTATAAGGATTGGCCGTATAGGTATTTCGCGAATAGGAATCATTAATCAACATATTCCAATTCTCGATCCATGGTGTTTCCCCGGCAAGAACTTTCTCTTTCATACGATCGAAATCGCTTTGCGTATGCAATCCTCCCGGATGAACAAATGCTCGTTGTGCATGAACAAATTGCGATATCAAAAACAGTACCCCAAAAATCATTGAAGTAATACGAGCATTTTAAATTCAACCCTTTGGGGAATTGTACGCCAATAAATACAGATGGCAAAAAGAGGTCAGTGGCATTGCTGAACCATTCTCCTTGTTTGGTTTGAGAATTGTTTTTTGTTTTCAGCCGTTGGCGAAAGTGAAATGCTAAATCGTATTCTCCGCCACCAAACACAAAACAATGTTTGGAAAACGCCCCCAATTTTACAGCCAATGAAGCATTCACGGTGTAAATACGGCGTATAGTTCGTTTATATACCACATCTTCAATATGTTCGTTGCGTGCTCTAATGCCAATATTACGCAGTCCTAAACCTGTAATCACTCCAAAATTATTGTTGAAATTAAAATGAGTGAAATTGGTAAAATTGGTAAATGCTATGGTGCGCACTGCAACTTCACTTTCGTCTTCGGTTGATAACTGTTTATCTGTAAACTGCACCCCAAAATCCATAATGAAATCGTTGTATACCGATTTTGTTTTGGTTGGAATTGGCACTAAATCCTGAGCCTGCACGTTCCACACGAAGCAGATAAGTATAGAAAGGAGAATGTGTTTTTTCATATTGTATAGTTTGAGGGCAAATATAGCTTTTTATGAGGATACACACATACGGTTTGCTCTAAAAATTATATTTTTCAATCGAAACAACATTAAGTACAAAAAGTTGTATTTTTAGAAATATCCTAAATAGATAAATAAGATAAAGTGATAAACAGATAATTATTCGGAGACGCAACGCACCGAAAAGCCGCTGGTGCGGGGGGTACGAGCCACTCTGGCACCACTGCAGATAACGGTGTAGGCACTACTACTGTCGTACTGCGTACTACTCCAATAGAAGCCGAGCGTGTCAGTGCTGTTGAGCGCGCCATCGCTGGAGAGGCGATAGCCCGCAGTAGGAAAGAAAACAACAGCAGTGCCACTGCCGAATATCCTGCCGGCTACCCCAGTGCCGTTGTAATTGGCAGTCCAGGTACTGCCGGCATTTACCAGAGCAGTTTGTTCGGCTTGTGTGGGCAGTCTATATCCTGCAGGGCAGGGGTCGTTTGTTTGTGCCCACGTAGTATCGGTGGGCATAGAACTATCCCACGTTGTACCTCCGTTACTATTTACCTTAGGGTTGGTACTACTCCACCCAATATTCCTATTCCACTGATAAAACATTCCCGCATCTTCGGGGTTTTGCGTAAAAGTTCCGGGGGCATCTACATTGCGCGTTGCCCAGCATACGCCGTTGATTTCTACGCAATCCTGTGCATAAAGGTTTATGGCGGCTATAAGCAGTGCTACGGTGGGAAAAATGTATTTCATTGCTTTATTTGTTTTGATTAGATTGCAAAGGTAATAAAAAGGAGAGATTTATTTTCTTTTTTAAGTGCTTATCTTGCAAGTAAGTTAGCACGCAGATAACGCAGATTTAATAGATTTACGCAGATAAAACAAATTACAATTTATATAATGATTTTCAGTGATATAAAATCTGCATAAATCTGTAAGTTCTGCGTTATCTGCGTGCTTTTGCGATAAGCTCTTTGCACAACAGCAACCGGAATATTATTTATAAAACAAAAACCCATCGAGATTATCAAGAGCAACACTATCTTTTACCGGATAATAATTGCCGTTAAAAGAACGGATTATTATTGTATAATCATTTCCTTGAATACGCCATTCCTGTTTGTCGCGCACTGATTTATCGGCAGCCTTATATTTCAAAACAATTTCCCGTATGGGCAACGAAAACGTACGATTATTACGGGTAATTTTGATTGTATTGTTTTCCAAAGCATATTTTGTACTGTCATCGGCATAGCTGCGGTAATACTTGGCATACTCTATTTCAGTGAACATAGTGTATCTGTCTATGTTCCACCCTTTATCTCTTTTTGCATTGTACGAAATCCATTCCGATTGTTCTTCAAGCGCATCGCGCAAACCCAAAGCCGATAACCAGTTCCAATAATTATCGGATATTGTGTCGCTAAAAAACGGCTGCACGCTTTCCTTTCCAAAATTCCGATGCAAATATTCAAGCGCGCTTTTCATACGGTCTTTTTCGCTTTGCGTCATTTGGGCAAATTTTGCCTGTGCTTCTTCTATCGACATTTGTTTGTTTAAAACCGCCGCAACTTCGTGTGTCAACGAATTTTTGGTAACTTCTGCCACGCCCCACGCGCTCATAGAAGTTACGAGTGCCACGCCTACAAGCGAAATCAAAATCCATTTTATATGCCGCGACTGCGAAATGAACAGGTAAATATAAATACCATAAAACCAAAGATTTGCCAACAGCACATAGCCTCGATTAATGGTAATGCCGTAGTCGTCAATGCGGCGGAATATGCCGATGGTCATAAGCAGCAAAAGCGGCATAATTAACAAACCAAACCAGCGGGAAATGAAGTTTACAACTTTATTATGTTCCTGTTCGCGCACCGGAGACAGCAATGCAATTACCAGCAATCCGCCCAACGCCAGCGCCGAAACCAACCACGAAACAAAACCGTTCGGCAATTCCCACACGGCAATAATTTTGAATAAATACACATACAAAATCACTGCATAAATTGCCAAAATGGGCGCAAGAATATACAGAGCAAGGATTTTCTGCATTTTGGTATAAAAAATTTCACTACTGTGTTTGGCTTCTTTTGAAGGAATATTTGCAAGAAAATAGATGGGCGTAAACAGCACAAAACATACAACTGCCAGATTGCCGTACACTTTGCTCTCTATTGTAATGTTGAACAAACTTTGGAGCGCAAACACCGCCAAACTTAAACCTCCGAAAATAATTGCGCCAAAAATGCAGGCAAACGCCAACTGCGAAAGTGTTTGCGTGGAAAAATTCCAAAACGCGCGGTCGGTATTTCGTTTCAAAAAAGGAATAAACAACAGTGCTATACAAAACGAGTTGCCTAAGACGAAAATTTCAATCCATTTGCCTGTTTGTATGTCATCTGCCTGTGCAGGCAACAGCAGGCAGTACACTCCCCACAGCACAAGTACCGCAATTACTGAGGCGCAGGTTTTCAACGTGTCAAAAAAATCTTCCGCAAACAATGTAATCAGTATGCTCAGTACCGCGCCCACCGAAAAAAAGAACCATAACTTATGCGGCACATCGTCGAAATCGGCATTGATAGCCACAAAAATCAGTACCGCAAATCCCACAAAAAGTATAATACTTATGGGAAAACGCTTTGCCACTATCGACAATTTTTCTGTTAGCGACACAAAAAAACGGTTCGAGCTTTCCGCTCCCTGTTTTTTCTTTATTACCGCTGCTCCGCCACCGCCTAATACAATGACGAACAAAATAATCATTACAATTCCTACCATAATTTTAGATTTAATGTCATTTTTTTCTTTTTGAGCATTCAGCAGATGAATATAGGTTTGAATGCTTTCGTTTTTATTAAACAAGGGAGGCAAGCCCCCTTGCTGTGTGAAAGTTATTTCTTTTCCTCCGGGTCGAAAATCATACCGGTACACAAACACACCGTTCCGTGGGTACGTTGCAAAATATCGAAATTGACGCAGCTTTCGCAGCCTTTCCAGAATGCCGCATCGGTGGTAAGTTTGGCATAACTTGCAGCACGGTAGCCCAAATCGGCATTGATTTTCATAACGGCTTCGCTGGTGGTCAGTCCAAATATTTTTGCATTGGGAAATAATTTTCGAGCAAGTAAAAACGCTTCTTTTTTCAGTTCTGTGGCAAGTCCCTGTCCTCGAAAAGCAGGATTGACAATAAGTCCCGAAGTAGCCACAAACGTACCGTTTTGCCACGTGTCTATATAACAAAATCCGGCAATATCGCCGTTGGGCGCAAGTGCAATTACGGCTTTTCCTTCACGTATTTTTTTCAAAATATATTCGGGAGTGCGCTGTGCAAGTCCCGAATTTTGAGTTTGCGATGCTTCGTAAATTAAATCGGAAATTGCCTGTGCGTAGTGTTCGTGTTCGGTTTGGGCGGGGAATACTTTCATTGTAATATGTTTATTTTCTTACAAAGGTAAAAAAAACTTTCATTTAAAGTAATCTTTCCTCTCATCGTAAATTAAACAATTGTATTAAAGGTTTCACATAATCCTCATCGGTTTGTATTTGTACGCTGTCAATGCGGGCTTTTTTGAAATCGTCTTTTAGTTGTTTCATACGTATTTCATAATTCTGTTGCACTTGCGTTTGCACCGTTTTACTCGAAGAATTAACCCATTTTTGTTCGCCTGTTTCCACATCATACAAACGCATCATTCCCACGGGCGGTAATGCGGTTTCAAGCGTATCGAACACTCGAATTGCTTTCACATCGTGCTTTTTGCGAGCTATACTCAGTGCATCGTACAAAGAATTATTTACATTAAAATCGGAAATTACAAACGCTGTACAACGCCGCTTCATTGCATTGGTAAAATATTGCAAAGCGTGTGCAATATCGGTACCTTTGTTTTGCGGCGTAAATTCCAACAGTTCACGAATAATGCGCAACACGTGTTTTTTGCTGCCTTTTTGCGGTGGAATAAATTTTTCGATTTGGTCGGTAAACAAAATCACGCCAATTTTATCGTTATTCTGCATTGCCGAAAATGAAAGTACTGCCGAAATTTCCGCAAGCAATTCCCGTTTGGTACGCATACGAGAACCAAGTGCCTGCGATTTGCTCATATCAATCAGCAACATAAGCGTAAGTTCACGTTCTTCTTCAAAAACTTTTATAAACGGTTTGCCAAATCGAGCGGTAACATTCCAATCAATATCGCGCACCGCATCGCCATACTGAAATTCGCGCACTTCGCTGAATGCCATACCGCGCCCTTTAAACAAACTGTGGTATTCGCCGGCAAAAATATTCTGCGAAAGTCCTTTTGTTTTTATTTCGATTTTGCGTACTCGTTTTAGTAATTCGCTTGTTTCCATTTGTAATAACTGAATAATTGAATAACGGAATAACTGATTTTTTGACTAATCGACTAACTGTTTTTTATTTCGTCTTTTTCTTCTTCTCCGTCTTACGAATAAATAAATTACTGCAACAGCAATAACTATAAACACCCAAACATACGACAATGCCACAACAAATTTCAAGAAAACACCCCAACCGCTTTTAAGTCCATCGGCAAATTCGGAAAAGAAAGCTACGTTACGTGGTGTTTTTTGATAAAATTCAACTTTCAATGTGCTGTATGCAACTTGGTCTTTCAAATATTTCATTCTGCCTTCTACGGCTTCAATCTCAGTTTGCAAATTCCCAATTTCTTTTTCAATGTTCAGAATTTCATCAACTTTAGTTGCTTGTTTTAAGAGTTCCGAATATCTATTCCGAAGTTCTTTTTTCGTTTTTATTCGTGCTTCCACGTCTATATATTCTACCGTAACATCTTGTAATTTAATAGTTTTGTCTACGATTTTATCTGCATTTTCAGAAATGTTGTTTAAAAGCAAATCAAATTTATCAGCAGCAATGCGAATTGTCAAACGATGGTGTAATTCTGTTGAATACTGAAAAATATTGTCTTCTAATACATACCCATTTAATTCTGCAATCACTTGATTTATAAACAATCGTGTCTTATTAACGTCTCTCGTTTGAAATTCTATTTCCCCAGTTTTGATAATTTTTCGAGCGATCGTATCTGCTTGCTCTGTTTGTTCTTCGCCTTCGTCTATTAAATCTAAAGAATACATTACCCCACCATCTTCTTGTGAAGCATAGTCTCTCTGATTGTTGCAAGCACAAAGCGCAAAAACAACAATCGTTGCTAAAAATATAATTTTCTTTTTCATTGTTATATTGTTTTTGATTTACTGCAATTTTGTTTGAACCACAATGTAAACAAGGGGTTTAAACCCCTTGTCACTCGTTTACTCGTCAACTTGTTAACTAAATCAAGGCACATCAACCGCGTTCAAAATCCGCGTAACAATATCTTCCGAAGTTATATTTTCAGCTTCAGCTTCGTAAGTCAGTCCAATTCTGTGGCGCAATACCGAGTGGCATACCGTGCGAATATCTTCGGGAATTACATAACCACGGCGTTTTATAAAAGCATAGGCTTTGGCGGCTTTTGCCAAATTGATACCGGCACGCGGAGAACAACCGTAGGCAATCCAATTTTTCAATTGCGGCAAATTATATTCTTCGGGGAAACGGGTGGCAAACACCAAATCGACAATATATTTTTCGATTTTTTCGTCCATATACACTTCGGTAACCACTTCGCGAGCACGCAAAATAGCGTCTTTTGAAATTATTTTATTTGCCACCGGAAACAGTTTTTGCAAATTCTGACGTATAATCAATTGCTCCTCAGCTTTTTGCGGATACGAAATAATTAATTTCAGCATAAAACGGTCAACCTGCGCTTCGGGCAACGGATAGGTTCCTTCTTGCTCTATGGGGTTTTGCGTTGCCAACACCAAAAACGGCTCTTGGAGTTTGAATGTTTCGGCACCAATAGTAACTTGGCGTTCCTGCATAGCTTCGAGCAAGGCACTTTGCACTTTTGCCGGCGCACGGTTAATTTCGTCAGCCAAAATAAAATTGGCAAAAATCGGTCCTTTTTTTACTGCAAATTCTTCGGTTTTTTGACTGTACATTACCGTTCCCAATACGTCGGCAGGCAACAAATCGGGCGTAAACTGTATACGATGAAACGAGGCATCAATCGAAGTTGCTAACGTGTTGATAGCAAGTGTTTTTGCCAAACCCGGCACTCCTTCGAGCAATACGTGTCCGTTAGAAAGCAAGCCTATAAGCAAGCCTTCCACCAAGTTTTTTTGCCCTACAATTACTTTTTGCATTTCAAAAGTAAGCATTTCAATAAATGCACTTTCCTGCTGAATTTTTGCATTCAATAGCTGAATATCAACCGGAGCTGCGCTTGCTCCTTGATTTATTGTATTTTCCATATAGTATTATTGATGTTTTATAATTTTTCGATAGCAAAAGTGTACATAATTTTATACACCAAAAGTAACTCGTGGTGTAGGGGCATTAAAAAATGCTAACCGTTCACTCACGTTCATTTTGCGAATTTGTTCATACATTTTCGCTTGAATGTCGTTTTTCATTTTTATGGCATCAAACGTTTTTTTGTTTTCTTTATTCGTTTTCATAATTTACCAAATCTTTAGGATTTCTAATTTCAATTGTAATATAACCATTTTTTAAATTAACAGCGTTATATCCTTTTATTCTGTCTAAATTTACAATGTGTTTAAAATTCCAACTTGCCAACACATCTACTTTGTGTATTGTAGCCAAAGCAATATGGCAACAATCTTCGTAACTTGTTTTTCCGACCACCTTTTCTGCTATGTATTTATTAGCAAGTTGCTCCGCTTCTACCGTCATTTCAATTTCTTCAAACGATACTTTTTCGTATTTTTGCAATAAATCTATAATATGTTCGGGGGCGCGTGCTAATTCTTGTCGTAAAACAGACGAAACAACAAAAATAATCTCTTTCTTTTCAAGACGTTGAAAAAGCATTTTTGTTACTTTTTCAAATTCGACATCGAAAAAACCGCCGACAATTGATGTGTCAATATAAATTCTTTGCTGTTTCATAGTAATACACCTTTAATTTTGAGAACAAAGATACATATAATTGAGAATTGAGAATTGAGAATTGAGAATTTTTTAGTAAACAAGTTTTTAAGTGAACGAGTAAAACACTATTTTCTATCAATCTTTTTCAATCTTCTCTGAGCAAACACATTTCCCTGTTCCGCAGCTTTACAATACCAAAATTTAGCTTGTTCCAAATCTTTTTCTACACCTAACCCAAATTCATAACAATTTCCTAACTCAGCTTGAGAAAATGCCTCGCCTTGTTCTGCCGCCTTGCGATACCAATATACATATTGTTCTCTATCTGTTGTTATACCATTTATACCTTTTCCGAGGATATACCAAATTCCTAATTGTTCCTGCGCTTTAGAGTGCTCTTGTTCTGCCGCTTTGCGCATCCAATATATAGCTTGTTTTTTATTTTTGTTTACACCCTTACCATATTCATAACTCCACCCTAAATCAACCTGAGCTTCCGACTGTCCCTGTTCAGCTGCTTTGCGATACCAATATACGGCTTGTTCCAAATCTTTTTTTACACCTTCGCCATTGTAATAACAAATGCCTAAATTTAACTGTGCGTAAGTATCTCCTTGTTCTGCTGCTTTACAATACCAATAGACCGCTTGTGTAAAATCTTGCGTTACACCTTCGCCATCGTAATAACAAATGCCTAATTGCAATTGTGCGTAGGCATCGCCTTGTGCTGCTGCTTTGCGATACCAATATGCAGCTTGTTTCATATCTTTATTTATGCCTATTCCTCTTTCATAATAAGTTCCCAAATTATTTTGTGCTGGCGCAAATCCTTGTTCTGCTGCTTTGTGATACCAATATATCGCCTGTTCCAAATCCGGACTTACACCATAACCAAGTTCAAAACAAACACCTAAATTATATTGAGCCTCTGCATTTCCTTTTTCTGCGTCTTCGCGATAATCATCAGCTTTTTGCCCAAAAACCGTTGCCGACATACAAATTGCCACAAACAGCAACACTATTTTTACGATATGGTTTTTCCTGTTCATTGTTCCTTTTTTAAGCTTTCGAGCAAATATATATATTAATTGGAAATTTTTGAAAAATAATGTACAATTTAAAATTACCTTTATCTGTTACAGACGACAGATAGAAGTCAAACTTCTATTTTGCCCAAATTATGAAAAAACAATTTATATACAGAGAGTTAGATGATGAAGTAAAACGATTACAATCGTATTTCTCTGTTATTGTGTTATACGTACCGTACGTACGACATTAAATCGGCAGTATCGTTCCACAGCAATTTTTTTGAATAATTTGAAATACCTGAAAAATATTTTAGCTAACCGCTTGCTCTCAACCACGTACTCACTACTATTTTTTTATCTCATACAATTCCCCTTTCCTTTGCGGCGAAGAACTTCCCACCACTGAACGGCTATGTGTATCGGCAATTTTGAACGATATATTGAACGAAGAACATTCCTGAATAATTGCAATCACTTCGCCAACAGACATAGAATCTATACAAAAAATCACTTCTGTTACGCCGTTGACTTGAATCGAATGCGGTAATTGTGCACGAGTAGCAACGTAATTAAGCGTTTCGGGAAATTCATCGGTCAACGAAATATAACCCACAATTTCGCCGCTGAAATTGCTCGCTCGCAGGAATTTTTCAACTCGTTGCGGTTCGTAGCCTGCGCCTACAATTAATGCGCGGTGCTTGGGCGAAACTTTGCGGGCAATGCTGCTTACATTGCGTTTGACCCACGCCACAGTAATTGCAAAAAATAATAAAATCCATAAAAAAGGCGTAAAAATTTTCAGTACTTTCAAATTCGTTTGCACAAAAATGAGCATTGCCTTGTAAAAATTGAACACACTGCGAATACTGCGGTGTGGTGTGCTTTCGCCTTTGTAGTGAATTATGGAAGTTTCGGGGAAATACACATTTTGAAAACCTGCTTGCATAATTTTGTACGACAAATCAATATCTTCGCCATACATAAAATACGCCTCGTTGAGCAAATCAACTTGTTGCAAAATATTGGCACGCACCAAAAAGAAAGCTCCTGAAAGTACTTCAACCGGTGCTGTTTGATTTTCGCCCACGTGCGATGCGTAGTAACGATTTGCCCACGCTTTATGCGGAAATAATTTTTGCAGACCAAGAATTTTGCATAGCGCAACGCCATACGTGGGCAATCCCCGTTTTGATTCGGGTAAAAAATTGCCTGAACCATCAAGCATTTTTACGCCAAGTGCGCCGCAATTTTTGTGTTTATTCATATAGGCAAGCATTAATACCTCATTTGTCTTATGGTCCTGCACGATAACCGGCATCATTCCATCCGCATTCTGCTTCAAATCCGACCACTCTAACGCAGGGGCCACAAAATTCATGGAAATACCCTGTTCCTTAGCCTGGTATATAAAAGCTGCCATATTCGTTTCTGGGTCGGATATCCATAAGCCTGAGAGTGCGCTTACTGGTTTAAGTTTTAATATATCTGTATTCTCTTTTGCAAGCATGGCATCGCTGTATGCAATAATATTTTGACAACACTGCTTTACGGCATTCGAAGTTTCTTTTGTTTCTTTTATTTCTTTATTATCTGGTTCTTTCTGTATCTCACCAGAACCTGGATCTGCTTGAAGTTTTATAATTTCAGGAGATT
>QMCE01002325.1_pt1 | contig 10492 bp, 10 predicted proteins | sample 1821851 | NCBI WGS metagenome assembly QMCE01 (sample SAMN09453174, study PRJNA476694) | Termite gut metagenome, whole genome shotgun sequencing project. | isolation source: worker | host: Odontotermes sp. | place: South Africa:Pretoria | collected 2016-01-28
CTACCGCAACCGGGAGAACCTGCGGTATTGCAAGGAACGCGGGATCCGCCTATCGGGGCCGGCGCTGGGCAGACCCAGGAAAGACGACAAGCCCGACAAGAAGCAGGAATATGCCGATATCTGTGGGCGGGTGGAGGTGGAACGACGCATCAGCCTGGCCAAGCGCAAGTGTGGCCTGGGACTGTTGACGACCAAACTGCCCGAAACCACCGCATGTGTGATCGCACTGAGCATTCTGGTACTGAATCTCAAGAAGATTCAGTGCGCCTTCTTTGCCTGGATCGTTCTGCTCATCGATTTCTTCAGGCGTGCTCCTCATCTGCGAAAATTGGGGTTTGTTCAGTAGGCATTATATAATTTACGCAATTGTACATCGGTGGGTATTTGAAAAAGCATTCTACTACCGTTTTGTTTTTTACGGGGGGTGTGTTTTGTGAACAACAACCACTATTTCCTAACCAACCTGCTTTCCGAAGAAGAAACACGTGTTATTACATCCATTTTGGCCCATATCGAAAAATCTGAGCGCAAGGTTGGCATTCAGCAAATCGCAAAAGAGAATTTTGTGTCGCCCACCTTCATCATGAAAATGTGTAAGCGCCTGGGCCTCGACGGCTACAGCGAATTGTTTTACCACTTATCCACCAAAAGCGCGGGCTTTGCTGAAGTGAACAAGGACATGCAGCTTGAAACCTTGATTGACAACTATAGCGAAGAGGCGGTACAGGCCTTTTGCGATTTACTGACTACCTTTCGCGAGAGCAAGCTGTTCGTAGTGGGCGCCGGGTTTTCGGGGCCGGTGGCAGACTATATGGTGCAGCGATTTTCTATTTGCGGCTTCGTCGCTTTCAGCAGCGTACACTTTTACGACATGATGCTGTTTCGCGAGCAAAGCGGAGAAGACCTGGTCAGCAATGTGGAGCCGTCCTTCGTAGTGGGCATTTCGCAAAGCGGAGAATCGGCCATCGTGGTGAACGACATGGTGCACGCGCGGCAAAAAGGCTACCAGGTGGTTTCGTTCACCCGGAAGCCCGATTCCACCCTTGGCCGCCTGTCTGATATCATCTTCGTGGTGGACGGCGCGAAACAAACCCTGTTCGGCGAAATGCCCAACCCCTTCTTCGGCAAGGTCATTTTAGCGTTCGAAGGCCTCATGGCGCTGTTCTTTGAAAGAAGGCGCGCCGCCTTACCGCTGAAATAATTATTTTTTCCCTTATTCAGACATTAATTCTGAGCAAAGCTGTGATACACTTGTGTTGCAACACGGGTACGCAGCTTTTTTCTTTGCCCGTCAGGTTCCGCTCGGCAAAATATTCTACGTTTTACCGGCATATATCTTTTCTGCGCATTTCCCCAATCCTTGAGAAACATAAGGCTCCTCGCGGTGAGGCCCTTATTAAATATAGGTGTTGGTGAAGTCAAGAAACCTGACGTATTGGTAACGGCAACGAAAAAGGAGGTTCAAAATGTCTAAGGCAAGTTTGTTCCCGCGAATCTGGCGCAAATTGCTCTCGGTGAGCCTCATTCTCGTACTTCTCGTCACCTTAGGCGCGCAAATGTTTGTCGCGCAGGCAGAAAGCTACTTAGACCCGGCGCCGGTCATCCAGCCCGTGAATGCGAATGGGAAAAGCGTCCTGTTCGACAACACCCACGCCCAAACGGCCGGGGCGGCCGATTGGGTAATCGACGGTGGATTTTCCGACTACGCAAACGCATTGGCCAACGAAGGCTATTATGTGACCGAGCTTCGGAAAAACACCCCCATCACTTATTCCGATTTAAGCAGCTTCGACGTTTTTGTTCTTCCCGAGGCGAACATACCCTATAAGGCATCTGAGCAAAGCGCCATTTTGCAGTATGTTGAAAATGGCGGAAGCGTGTTCTTTATTGCAGACCATTACAACGCGGATCGCAATAAAAACAGGTGGGACGCCGCAGAAGTGTTCAATGGCTACCGCCGCGGCGCATACGCAAACCCCGCACTGGGTATGACTACTGCGGAAGCAAATTCGAGCGCGATGGCCGGTGTGGTAAGCAGCGACTGGCTGGCCTCCAATTTTGGCGTTCGCTTCCGCTACAACGCGCTGGGCGATATTAACGCCACAAACATTGTCAGCCCCAGCAACTGCTTTGGCATTACGGAAAATGTGAGTGCCGTCGCCATGCACGCCGGCGCCACACTGGCCATCATCGACCCCACCATCGCGAAAGGCATTGTTTACCTGCCCAGCGGCCTCACCTCCAGCCACAAATGGGGCAGCGCAGTGGATGCCGGCGTGTACAACGGCGGCGGCGTTCCCGAGGGCGCTTATGTGGCCATTTCCAAAGTAGGCGAAGGCAAAGCGGCCTTTATAGGCGACTCCTCGCCGGTAGAAGACGCTTCGCCGAAATACCGCAATGAAGAGGGCGGCAGCACAAAAAGAACCTATGACGGATTTTTAGAGGCAGACGACGCCGATATCCTCACACAATTGATTGATTGGCTTGCCGTCCAGGAAAATTACACGAGCTTCAGCGGCCGGATTCCGCTGGACACCGCGACTGTGCTTCACAGCTATGAAACGCCGGCCCTTTCCACCGAGCCGCAAAGCGAACCCTGGAGTTCACCGTCCGGCACTTACAAATGGTACGACGCCTCCACCTTCCGCGCGGGTGCATATGGCGCCGCGGGCGGGCCCATCGGCGGCGACCTCAGCTCCGCCACTTATGCTTTTACCATGCCGCAAACCATCGTGGCGGGCCAGCAGCAGCAACTCACGCTTTCCATCACCAACCTGGCGCCCAACACCACCTACAACGACCTGCAAATTGGCGCTTACCTGGCCGGAGGAACGCAAATAGGCAAGTTTGCGGGCGCGGGCAACAGCCTGCCCGGAAGCTTTGGCTACAGCGCGGCCTTTTCCGTCACGTCAAACGGCAGCGGCCAGGCCACAAAGGTCATGGATTACCTGCTGAACTCGACCGCGAGCGGTGACTTCAGCCTGAGAATCAAGCAAGCCTCTACCAACCTGGTTACGCGCACCTACACCATCGGCAGCGGCGGAACCGACCCCGGCGATCCCCCGCCCACAGGCGTAACCTACAGCGCCGTTTTGCCGCCTCTCATACAGGTTGGCGCCGTTACGCCTGTCACCATCAACATCACCGGCCTCGCCGCCAACCAAAGCATCACAACGCTTCAGGCCGGCAGCTACCTCGCCGGCGGAACGCAAATCGGCCTGTTCGCGGTGGACGGTCTCAACTGGACGACCACCAACGGCTACTCCCCGAACTTTACCATGACGGCAAATGCCAGCGGCAACGCGTCTAAAACCATCCTGATGAACCTGAACACAAGCACCATCGGTGCAGCTTCCTTCCGCATCAGGAACGGTTCGTCCAACGTGCTCACCCTGCCCATCACCCTGACGGACCAGCCCGTCACTCCGCCGCCCACGGGCAGCATAAGCTATAGCGCCATCATTCCGCCCACCATACAGGCCGGCGTGGTAACGCCCGTTATTATCAATATCAGCGGCCTTGCCGCCAATCAAAGTATCACAACCCTCCAAGCGGGCAGCTACCTGAACGGCGGCTTGCAGATTGGTCTGTTTGCTGTGGACGGAATTAACTGGACAACCACCAATGGCTACTCCCCCAATTTTACCATGACGGCAGACGCAAATGGAAACGCGAGTATAATTATCCTGATGAACCTCAATACCGCCTCAACCGGTTCGGCCTTCTTCCGTGTCAGGAATGGTTCGTCGAATGTGCTCACCTTACCCATTACGGTAAGTTGAACAATAATTTATGACGCCATCACAGAAAGGAGTTTGTATGAAAAAGTTCATCGCATTGCTTTTGGCTCTTTTGCTCTGCGCCGCTGTGGCTGGCTGCGGCGGCACGCCGCCCGCAGCTGCTAACCCCCCAGCCCCCGCGTCTGAAGCGGCAACTCCGGCGCCGGCCCCCGCATCGGTACCTGCAGAGCCCGCGGCAATCGACATCCCGGTTCTGAACGTGTACTTCGTGCCCTCGCGTGAGCCGGACGAAATTGTAACCGCCACCGAACCGCTGAAAAACATGCTGATTGCCGAACTGGCCAAGGAAGGCTATAATGTGGGCGACGTGGTTATCAGCGTGGGCACCACCTATGAAGCCGTTGGGGAGGCCCTTTCGGCGGGCACGGCGGATGTGGGCCTGATACCGGGCGGCACCTACGTGCTTTATGACGACGGCGCGGAGGTCATCCTCACCGCCACCCGCGACGGCCTGAGCAAAGACTCGGACAACGCGGCCGACTGGAACGACGGCCTGCCCACCGAACCCACCACGAATCAAGCGGTGTCTTATCGCGCACTGATGATTGCGGGGCCGTCGGCCAAGGGCATGGAGCTTGCGGCAAAGGTGAACGCGGGCGAAGAACTGACCTGGGAGGATGTGAACAGCGCCAACTGGAGCGTGATGGGTTCCTCCTCGCCGGCGGGCTACATTTACCCCGCGCTGTGGCTGCAAGACCGTTTCGGATTTGGCATTTCGGATTTGGCCAACGCCGTCCAGTCCGATTCATACGGCAGCGCCTTTGCGCGCCTGGCTGCCGGGCAGGTGGATGTGCTGGTAACCTACGCGGACGCGCGGCGCGACTATGTGGAAAACTGGAATGCCGAGTACGGACGCCCGGGCTCTATCTGGGAAGAAACGAATGTGATTGGCGTAACCGCGCCGATTTACAATGACACGGTGTCGGTGAGCAAGACCTCAGAAATTATGGACGCGGCCCTGGAAGCCGCTTTGCAGAACGCATTCATCAACATCGGCAATACCCCGGAGGGCAAAGAAGTCATCGCCATTTACAGCCACAATGGCTATCAAAAGGCCGTGTCCGCCGATTACGACAACGAACGGGCCGCCCAGCAGTTGATTCAAGAGCTCAGCCAGGACGGCTGATTGCAGCCTGCCAATCTATCGGGCGCAAATTCGTTCAGGCAGATTTAACATCTCTGTTTATTATATTATAATATTGGGAGGAAGCCGCGCTTGGCACATGGCCGGGAACCGTGGCTTCCTCCCGCTTTGACAAATCTCGTTGTTCGCAGGAGGAGAGGAAAACCGCAATGATAGTTTTTGACCATGTATCAAAAGTATATCCCAATGGTACGGTGGGCCTAAACGACGTAACGCTGGAAATTGCCCAGGGTGAATTTGTGGCGATAATAGGGCGCAGCGGCGCCGGCAAATCCACGCTTCTGCGCTCCATCAACCGCATGCACGAGATTACCGGCGGCAGCCTTACGGTGGACGGGCTGGACGTGAGCAGCCTGAAACGGAAAAGCCTGCGCCGTTTCCGCCGTGGCATAGGCATGATTTTCCAATCCTTCAACCTGGTAACCCGTACCACGGTTATTCGCAACGTGCTCACGGCCAAGGTGCCGGAAATGCCGTTTTGGCGCGTGCTGATTGGGGCCTTTAGGAAAAAAGACAAGATTGCCGCGCTTACGGCGCTGGACAAGGTGGGCATCCTTGAAAAAGCCTATGTGCGCGCCGACCAGCTCTCCGGCGGGCAGCAGCAGCGCGTGGCCCTGGCGCGCACGCTGGCGCAGAACCCCAAAATCATTCTGGCGGACGAGCCGGTGGCCGCGCTGGACCCGGTTACCGCCAAACAGGTGATGAGCGATTTTGTGAACATCAACCGGGAAATGAACCTTTCCATCCTCATCAATATCCACCATGTGGAATTGGCGCTTGAGTACGCGCAGCGCATCATCGGCATCCGCAACGCGGAGATTGTTTACGACGGCCCCAGCGCCAACGTAACCCAGGAAGTGCTTGACCTTATATATGAAGGCGGCCCACCCGAGGAGATGGGGGGAGAGTCATGACGCTATACGATAAAATATTCAAACCCAAAACCATTGTGCTGGAAAATGGGAAAGGCGTGTCGGTGAAAGCTTCCCGCACGCCGCTGGTACTGATTATTCTTCTGGCGGCAACGGTGCTCTCCGTCCATATCACGGGCTTTAAGTTGGACGTGCTTTTCAAGCGCGGTGCCGAGTTTTTCGTCATTTTGCGGCAGATGTTCCCGCCGAACACGGGCTATTTGGGCAGCGTTTGGACGCCCCTTTTCGATACAATCAAAATGTCACTTCTGGGTTCTATCGCCGGCGGGGCCCTGGCGATTCCCTTCGCCGTGCTGGCTTCCAGCAACGTGATGCCCCGGCGGGTGGTGCTGTGGATTGTTCGCGTGTTTTTAAGCCTGGTGCGCACCCTGCCCACCCTGGTAACGGCCTTAATTGCCACCTACATCTTCGGCCTTGGCACCATGGCCGGTACGGTGTCCATCGCCATTTTCACCTTCGCGTATGTGGGCAAGCAGTTGTACGAGCTGATTGAAACCGTAGACATGGGCGCCTTCGAGGCCATGGAGGCCATGGGCGCCAACCGCAGCTATGCCTTTATCGGCGCCATATTGCCGCAGGTGTTGCCCGCGTACATTTCCACTTGCCTGTTCTGCCTGGAAGGCAACGTGCGCTACGCGGCCATTCTGGGCTATGTGGGCGCCGGCGGCCTTGGGCTTATCCTCAACGAAAAAATCGGCTGGCGGGATTATAGCAGCGTGGGCATGATTCTTTTGGTGTTGTTTTTAACGGTGCTTGTCATCGAAAGCATCAGCCATGCCATACGCAAAAGGCTGACATAGGAGGTGAGGGGGATGAATCCGGTTATCAAAACACAATACGAGCGCGCGCCCAGGGCCTGGGCCGTTAAGCTGGCGGTTGCCCTGCTAATCGCCATCCTTATCGCATGGTCTTCCTCCACCGTTCATCTGGATATTCCCGCAGGCGGCGGCCTTCAGGTTGCCTCAAGCATCCTTGCGGGCATATTTCGCCCGGATACGGCGCTGCTGTTCAACTTTACCACCTCAGGCGTAGCCTATCTGCTTTTGGAAACCATGTGCATCGCCTTTCTGGGCACCATAGTGGGGGCCGTATTATCGGTACCGCTGGCCTTCCTGTCCGCAACCAATCTGCTGCCCCGGCCCATTGCCTGGGCCGGCCGGTTATTCATCATGGCCGTGCGCACCATCCCTTCGTTTGTTTACGGGCTCATGTTCATCCGCGTCACAGGCCCGGGAGCCTTTGCGGGGCTGCTCACCATGTCGCTCACGTCCATCGGCATGATTTCCAAAATGTTCATCGAAAGCATCGAGGACTTGGACATCAAAATATTGGAGTCGCTGGATGCGTCCGGCTGCAACACCTTCCAAAAGATACGTTATGGCATTCTTCCTCAGCTTTTCCCGGATTTTATGTCCACCCTTATTTACCGCTTTGACATGAACCTGCGCGACGCCACGGTGCTGGGCCTCGTGGGGGCGGGCGGCATCGGTGCGCCGCTTATTTTTGCCATGAGCTCGTACCGTTGGAATGAGGTGGGCTCTATTTTGGTGGGACTCATCATACTCATCTTCATCATTGAAATGATTTCCACACGCATCAGGATAAAGCTTGCGCGAGGATAAAGGGCGGCATGATTAAACATGAATAAAAACGTACGGATTTATTTCACATCCGACTTGCACGGTTATTTTTTCCCAACTACCTACGCCGATACGCACACGCGCGACATGGGCTTATTTAAGTGCGCCAATCGTTTTAAAAAAGACGGTAACACGCTTATTATCGACGGTGGCGACATTTTGCAGGGCTCGGCATTTGCGAACTATTGCCAAAGCGAGTACGGCAGCAGTCTGCCGATAGCCGAAATCATGAACCGCTGCGGGTACGATTATGTTACCATCGGCAACCACGATTTAAATTATGGCATTGATTATCTCGCCTCTTACATCAACGCCCTCAACGCGCGCTGTGTGTGCCAGAACCTCAACACCGCCTCGGGGGATATTCCCTGCCCCTTTCACATCCATACCCTGGAAAATGGCCTGCGGCTGGGCATTTCAGGCGTTGTGACCGACCATGTAATGGTTTGGGAACGGCCGGAAAACTTGAAAGGCGTCTATGCGAGCGACCCTTTCAATGCGGCGGAAAGCGCACTTAATGAGATGCGCGGACAATGCGATTTGACGATATGTATCTATCACGGCGGGTTTGAACGCGACCTTGAAACCGGCGCTGTGTTGGCCACTTCTACGGAAAATATTGCGTGGCGCATATGCAAGGAACTGGATTACGACATTCTGCTCACCGGCCACCAGCATATGTCGATACCGGGCAGGATGCTGAGCGGCACCTTTATTGTGCAGCCTGCCGAAAACGGGAAAGAGTTTCATCTGCTGGATGCCACCGTAGGCGCGCAGGGGCGCAAGACAATCACTTCGCAGCGCATTGCGGCGGGTGGCGAATGCGAACGCAGCCTGTACCAAGCGTATCAGCCGCTGGATGCCCGCGTGCAGACATGGCTGGATGAAACGGTGGGCACCATGGAACAGCCGCTGCTGCCCCAAAGCCGCATTGAGATGGCGGCGCACGGCAGCGGAATTGCGGATTTCCTCAACCACATCCAGCTCTATTTTACCGGCGCGCAAGTTTCTGCCGTAAGCCTGGCGAACGACGTTTCGGGCTTCAGCACAACGGTGACGCGCCGCAACATCCTTTCTACCTATCCCTACCCAAACTCACTGGTGGTGCTGGAAATTACCCGGGCCATGCTGTGTGCCGCTATTGAACGCAGCGCCGAGTATTTCTCCTTTGAAAACGGGCGCCTGCGCGTTTCGGAAAAATACCTGAAACCCAAGGTGGAGCACTACAATTATGACTATTTCGCGGGCGTGAGCTATCAGATTGACGTATCAAGGCCATTGGGGGAGCGGGTGGTCTCGCTTACGCGCGCGGGCAAGACCATTGAAGACGGGGACCTGATTTCAATATGCGTGAATAACTACCGTTCAAGCGGCGCCGGCGGTTATCCCATGTACCCCAAGGGCAAGGTTCTCAGGGAAATCAACTTGGATATGACCGATCTGATTCAGAAATATTTTGAAATATACCCCCACATAAACCGGGCGGACATGGAAAGGAGCAAGCATTCTTTCCAGATTATGAAAGGGCGTACACCGCTATGATGTTAAGAGATTATCCGCCGGATTGGCCGCTGTTGTTGTCGATGCTGCTGCGGCTTACGCTGGCTTTTGTGCTGGGCGGCCTCATTGGGCTGGAACGCGAGCGCGTGCAACGCTACGCGGGGCTGCGCACCCATATGCTGGTATGCGTGGGTTCGGCAACGGTTATGTGCACCGGCGAATACATTTTTTGGCAGTTCCACGCCATGAGCGGCATGGACCCCGCCCGCTTGGGCGCGCAGGTGGTCAGCGGCATTGGCATCCTGTGCGCGGGAACCATATTAAAGGGCGGTGTGTCGGTGCGCGGGCTTACCACGGCCACCAGCCTTTGGTGCGCCGCGTGCATAGGGCTTGCCATTGGCAGCGGCAACATCCTGCCCGGCGTTTGGGTAACATTGATTGTCATTGTCGTTTTGCACGTGTTCAGAAATTTTGAAATCAAGCACCTGCAAAAAACAAATCTTGTGCAAATCGTGGTAGTGGCAAATAACACCGAGGGCTTGTCCGACAAAATACGCGATTGCCTGAATGAAGACGGTTATTTGATTAAAACGCTCTTGGTCGAGCGGCCGGACGACGCGGCGGACGGTGAAAGCAATATATCCATTCAGGCCAGTGTGGTGATGCCCAAAAAGCAAAGCATACACCATTTGCTTGCGCGCCTCTCGCGCCTGCCGGAAATAAAGCATACCGCTGTGCTGGAAGAAGATGTGGACACGCGCGGTATATCTTTATAACGAGCTATGCAGAATGGCGTTCTCAAATTTCCGAATTTTTCTTGTTGCATAGCACTGTGATACCGAGTGGTGCGCGCAGTGCTCTTTATATCGGGGTGTAGCGCAGCTGGTACCCGCGGGAGCCGCTGTGCACCAACATAAGCAGTTGCTGCCTATCGATTTCAAGCGAGGAAAAAGCGTCCCCATTTTCCACCGAGGCCACTGTCTGGAACTCGGCAAAATGGTTGTCGCCGCCAATGGTGCCAAAATCGTAGATGGGGCTCTCCTCGGCATAAGGGTTATCTGTTGGAATATCTTCCAGCGCGCTAATATAATTGAGCCGGGTGACAAATTTGTCCTGCCTATATTTGCGTAGGTCGCAGCCCGTTTGGAACAGGCCCATTCCGCAGCCAATATCGTTGCCGATAAGATGCGGGTAAAAGCCCCTTTGTCTCCACCGCAATGCCCACCGGGCTCCGTCCGGCGTGAAGGTCGGGCAGGCCGACGGCCCGCACCACACCGGGCAGCGCCGCCACATTGTCAAGCTGGGTTATTGCGGTGTGTTCCATCCAGCATTTATCGCTGGTAATCAGTATTGCCTTGTCGTTCAAACTATCTCCGTTTGCTATACTTGCTTAACTTCAAAACCAACCCAAGGGTTGGTTTTGAAACGCGGGCCCTTGGCCCGCGTGGCCGCAAGAAATGCGGCCTAAGCACCGTT
>QMCE01002326.1_pt1 | contig 10489 bp, 13 predicted proteins | sample 1821851 | NCBI WGS metagenome assembly QMCE01 (sample SAMN09453174, study PRJNA476694) | Termite gut metagenome, whole genome shotgun sequencing project. | isolation source: worker | host: Odontotermes sp. | place: South Africa:Pretoria | collected 2016-01-28
TAGGTGGTAGGCCCCATCCACGTGGAGAGTATTTCGTTGCCCCCGGCATTCCCGACGGCCACCACGTGCAGGCTCCCCCCGGGCCGCAGACGCTCCCCGGCGCCCTGGACCACGGCCCGCATCAGGTCGTCGGACGATCGATCCGTCTCCCGGTAGACCAGGCGGGAAGCGGTCGGCGGCGAGATCACGAAGGGCGGGTTGGTGGTGATGAGGTCGAAGTCCTCCTGGGCCACCGGCTCGTAGAGGGAGCCCAGCCGGGTCGAGACCTCGACCTCGTTCAGGGCGAAGGTCAAGGTGGCCAGGGTCAGGGCCCGGGGGTTCAGATCGGTCGCCACAACCTGGTCGGCCTGCCGGGCCAGGTGCAGGGATTGGATCCCCGAACCGGTCCCCAGATCCAGCGCCCGGCCGACCCGGCGCCGCGAGGTGATCTGCGCCAGGCTGACCGAGGCCGGCGACACCCCGAGAACCTGGTCGGACGTCGGCGGCTGGTTGACCGTGTTCAGACTGGCCGCATGGTCCGACACCACCCAACCGGACATCCCGTCGGTCTCGTCCGCGCTGGGCCGGATGTCGACCAAGGCCCGGATGGCGTCGCCGTCCCGGGCGAGGAGACCGAGCCCCACCAGTTCGTCGCAGTCCAGGCAGGCCGCCACCGCCGCCCGCGGCTGCGGTTCCTGCAGGACGAGGAGGCGGATCAGGGTCGCCAGACGGTCATCGCGTCCGGCCAGGGCCCTTTCCGCCGCCAGGGTGTGGTTCCTGGTCAGGCCCAGCTGCCCGGCCCCGCCGATGGCCGCCATCACCGGGTCGACGAGGTAGTCCGCCCGGATGAGGTCGTCCCGCAACCGCTTCATGGTTTCCGCGTAAGTGTTCATTGGCCCAGCATCTCACATCGCCTTCCGCCCAGCCGTGGCCACCGGCTCCAGCTCGTTCGTCCGGACCCGCCCGGCCCGGTCGATCGTGACCCCCCCCGGACGTCCTCCGAGCCGGTTGTCACCCCGGATTCCCGGCGTAGGAGACCGCCGCGACCGTCTGAGGCAACCCCGGCATGGTCCAGTGGGGCGTCGCCGCGACCTCGATCTTCACCGCGACCTCGGATCCCGCTCGGACGATCTCACAGGCGACCACCCGCGCGCCGTTGTCGGCCGCGACCTGGCCCGCGACCGCGCAAGGACCGTCGTCGCCCAGGGTCTCCGTCGCCTCGGTGGCGGCGGCCAGGGCGGACAGATCGGCGGCCGACCGGGCCCCGCGTTCAGCGAAAACCGCCGACATGATCAGGGACCCAACACCGATCCCCACCACCAGAAGGAGGCCGATCACGATGACAGCCAGGGTCATGTGTCCGGCGTCACCCCGCCGATGACGAGTCGGCGGCGCAAACCGCCCGGGCTGCCAGCTCCGGCTCACTCTCATGAGGGACCACCCTCCTCGTCGAGCGCCCGCGACTCCGCCTGGATCGTCCAGGCCGGCAGCCAGGCTCCCCAGGGACGGGTCTGACCGACCACCGACACCACCAGTTCCCGGCCCTCATGACGGGTGTGGACCGTCACGGAATCGGGCAGCGTGTCCTCAATCTCTCGGACCGCGGCCAGGTCGTCACGCGCCGCCTGACGGGCGATGGCCGCCGCCGCGTCCTCGCACTGGAGCTGGGCCAGGGCGAGGCTGAAGATGCCGGCGCAGACCACCACCGCCACCCCGATGCCCACGGCCGCGAAGGCCAGCTCCAGGGTCACCCAACCAGCTTGACGGGCCCCTCGCCGCCCGAACCGGGCCGATCTTCCACCCATCTCGTCTCCTCCTTCCACCGAATCCTGGCCAAGGCCATCGGCGCCTGGGGCCGGACCAGTCGACCAGGCCCGCCCCAGGCGCCGGTGGCCAGCGGAGCTCTCAGCCGCCGATCCCCTTGATGAGGCCGAAGATGTGGCCGACGAGATCCCGGAAGAGCTCCTGGATCGGGCCTTCCTGCATCATGCCCCAGAGGAAGACCCCCAGACCGATGACAGCGACGATGCCGATGGCATACTCGGCGAGCACCATGCCCGACTCCCGCTGCCGGCGGTCGAGGCCGCCCGGCCTTCCCAGACGACAGATCCGCTTGATTGCCTTGCTCATTTCCTGCTCCTTGTTCTTGTCCGCTCGCGCGGTCGTCCGATGTGGACACTGGGGACTATGTCCGTCTCGACCGGATCTTTGGCGCCTGGGGGGCGACCGGTGGATAAGTTGTGACTTGTCCCCAGACCTGGGGACAAAAGACACCGCCCGACCACCAGCTTCCTAGTCGAAGATGGCGGCCACCCCGCCGGCGACGATCGGGACCACGCCAAGCAGGATGAATGCCGGCAGATAGCACAGACCGAGTGGCAGCACGGTCTTCACCCCGACGGCCTTGGCCGCCGACAACCGGCTGGCCTTGCTCTGCCGTCGCAAATCACGGCTGTGACCGGCCAAAACCTCCACCACCGAGGTCCCCCAGGCGGAGCTGCGGGCCAGATCGCGGGCCACGAAACCGATCAGGGGATCGTCCCGCAGGGTCTGCCAGGCCTGGGCGTCGGACATGCCCACCGAGACGGCGTTCGTCACCGTGCCCAGAAGACGGGCCACGGGACCGCCCATCGTCAAAGTGACGATCCCGATGGCGTTGCGCAAGGGCTGGCCGGCCCGGACCGAGGCCTGGGTCAGGTCGAGCGCCTCGGGCAGGTCGTCCAGCAGGACCAGCCGGTCCCGGCGGGCCCCACCTGACTCGATCCGCCCGAGAAGCAGCCAGAGGCCGACGGCGACGACCGGCCCCAGGAGGACCACCAGCCAGGAGAGCCTCCAGCCGTACCCGACCAGGAGGAGGGTGAGACCGCCGGCCAGCCACCAGCGTTTCCGGGGCTCCATCGCTCCCGGCAGAGGCGCGGCCCATCTGGGCAGACGGAGCCTGACCACCGGGCCCAACCTGGCCGAAACATCGGGGGGCAGCCACAGCCAGACGGCGAAGCCGGCGCTGAGCACCGCCATCCATTCGATCTCCTTCATCGCGCCGCCTTCGTCACGCCCCGGCGAAAGACACTGACCCGGTTGGTCAGGATCTCGCTCCACACCACCCCACAAGAGACCAGGCCCAGACCCGCCAGGAAACAGGCCCGCCCCGGCAGGTAGCCGGTGAAGAAGGCCAGGGGGTCGGCGCCCAGGGCGAAGCCCATCACCAGGCCGATCACCGGCAACACCGCCAGCATCTGGCCGGTCGTGCGGGGACCGGCCAACTCACCGGCCACGATCGTTGCCAGGTCGGCCGATTCCTCCAGGTTGCGGCGGACCTGCTCCAGGCTCTCCTTCATCGACGCGCCGGTGATCTGGGCGACCCGCCAGCCGTGGCCGATCTCGGCCAGGCCGGCCTGTCCGTCGACTGCGGCCAGGGACTCCAGCACCTCCCAGGGTTCCCCACCCATCCCTTGAGCGGCGACCACCGGTTCCAGGATGGGACACTCCCCACTGGCCAGGGCCAGGGCGGTGGCCGGCACATGCCCCAGGCCCAGCAGGGACTCGATCACCTGGGCGGCCCGGACCACGGCTTTGACCCGGGCGAGGGCCCGCCGCTGCCGCAGCCGGGCCGCCACCACCCAGACCAGGGTCGCCGCCACCAGGTTGACGGCCGCCAGCGGGGCAACCGGCCGGACGAGGACCCCGACCAGGCCGAGGACCGCGCTCAGCAGGGCGTAGAGTTTCCAGCCACCGCCGAAACGGCCCGCCGGGTCTCCACCCCTGACCGGCCGGGGAAGGATCCGCCTCAGCGCCGCCGCTCCGCTGGGGATGAAGAACCAGACGCTGACCATGGCCGCCACCACCGCCAGGACCGTCATGCGAGCAACCTCATCAGTTCCCCCATCGCCTCGCCCTCCTCCACCTTGTCGCCCACCCGCCGCCAGGCCGAGCGGGCCACCATCTGATGGGAGGGGTCGGCGCCGATCAGTCCGATCTCGCTGACCTGACGGGCCCTGCCCTGGCGGCCCACATGGATCAGCACCCGGATGGCGGCCACGCTTTGGGCCTGGGTCGCCTGGGGTGACAAACCGCCCAGGGCGCCCAGGGCCTCCAGGCGGGCCGGCAGATCGGTCACACTGTTGGCGTGGATGGTGCCGCAGCCGCCCTCGTGGCCGGTGTTGAGGGCCTGGAGCAGGTCCCGCAGCTCGCCGCCGCGAACCTCGCCCACCACCAGACGGTCCGGTCTCATCCGCAGGGCCTGGCGAACCAGGTCGGTCATCGACACCTGGCCGACGCCTTCGCCGTTGGCCGGACGGGCCTCCAGGCGGACCACATGAGGATGGTCCGGATCCAGTTCCCGGGAGTCCTCCACGATGACGATCCGCTCACGAGGAGGCACCAGCGACAGCAGGGCGCCCAGGAGGGTCGTCTTCCCCGAGCCGGTGCCGCCCGAAATCAGGAAGGCGATCCTCTTCTCGATCAGGCGGCGCAAGATCGCCCCGGATTGGCGGGCGGCCGGCCCGGATCCTTCCCACTGCTCCAAGCCGATGAAGCTCCTGGAGGGGATCCGCAAAGACAGGCAGGTCCCCGGATCGGCGATGCCCCCGAGAACCGCATGGAAGCGGACGCCGTTGGCCAGCCGGGCGTCGACGAAGGGCGAACCGTCGTCGAGCCGGCGACCGACCGAGGCCGCCAGGCGCACCCCGAGTTGGCGGACGGCGTCCTCGTCGGTGAAACGAAGCTGGGCCGGCTCCAGCCCCTGCCCTCGATCGATGAAGACCTGGTCGGGGCCGTTCACCAGGATGTCGGTCAAGCCGGCGACGCCCAACAGCGGCTCCAACACCCCGATGCCGGTCGAGTCACGGATGATGCCCTCCTGGATGGCGAGCACAGCCGAGTCGGAGACGACCTGCCCGGTCATCCGCAGGGCCGCCGCGATGTCCCGGGCGGTCGGCGGGCGCCCGAGGAGGGCGAGTTGTTGACGGACCTGGACGACCGCCTCCTCCGGCCCCGTCATATCGATCTCCTGGGCATCATATATTCTCCCAGGCACCAGTCCAGGATGGTGGCACAGGACTTGCGCCACCCCCCGCCCACCGCCGGCGGCACTCCCCGATCGGCCAGGCGGGGCAACTCCTTGACCGTGGGCAAGCCACTGATCAGAGGCAGACCGATCGCCCGGGCCGCCTCGCCGGCCGGCACCGATCCGCCCTTGCGCAAGACCAGCCCGGCTTCAAGCCCGTCATGGTCGCCCAGACTGGTCCGGGTGGCCGCGATCACCCGGACCGACCGGGCGGACACCACCAGGCAGCGCCGCACCATCCCCGTCAGCTCGCCCGCCCCGCGACCGGCGTCGACCAGCACCAGGTCATGGGAACGAGCCAGGCAGTCGATCACCGCCTCCCGGGCCTGATCGGGCACCGGAGCGGGATCCGACCTCTCCATGGAGACCAGGGTGACTCCCTCCACCCGGGGCAGCATGCCGGTGATGTCGGCGATCTGTCCGCTGGCCTGCCTCAACTTGTCCCACCGCCAGCCCGGCGCGCTCTCCGCCCCCAGGAGCAGGTCCAGGCCCCCGCCGCCGGGATCGTCGTCGATCAGGGCGACCTTCAAGGAACGCTTGGCCGCGGTCAGGGCCAGGCCCACGGCCAAGGTCGAGGCGCCCAGACCGCCGGCCCCGCCCTTGACCGCCACAGCCACCCCGGCGTCGCCTGCCCCTAGCCGGCCAGCGATCACCTGCGACAACCATTTCCCGCCCTTCGGAACCAGGATGACCGAGGCCCCCAAAGGGGTCGACCACTGGCAAAGGACCTCTTGGACCTCCGGCCGGCCCACCAGGTAGACCTGACCCCGGCGGGGCAGGGCCCACATGGCGACCTGCTCAGCCAGATCCGCGCCGATGAGGATGGAGGAGGCGGTGCGCCAGACGGTCTGAAGGTTCGACGGCTCCGCCACCACGCCGAGGGAGGCGCCGATGGCCGCGGCCGAGGCCTGGGCCAGGTGGATGAGGTCGGGATCAGCGCTCACCAGGGTCGAAAGGGTCTGTTCACGTTGCATGTCTTCGCCATGCGCCCATTCGAGACCGATCTGTCCCAAGCGGAAGAATCTGTGGATAACTTTCGGCTGAATCAAAAAACTGTGGATGAACACCGCCGGACCGCGTGTGAATCCATGGTATAAATGTGCGTCTTTCAGTACAGTTCAGGCATGGCGTCCGTTACCCTGATTCCGCCCGCGGCCCTTGAGTGGCTGACCGGCGCCGAACGAGCGTCCATTCTGATGGTGGGCGCCGCCGACGGCTATGCCCCGGTCCTGGCCGAGGCGGGCCACGCGGTGATGGTGGCCGATCCTGACAGTTCGGCCCTGACCGCCTTGGCCGGGCGCCGCAGCGGCATCCACATCGTCGCCGCCCGAGGAGAGTCCCTGCCCTTCGATCCGGACTGTTTCGACCTGGTCTTGGCCATTCAGAACTTCCACACCTTCGCCCCTGGGCTGGCCCTCAGCGAATGGGCCCGGGTCCTGCGGTCCCAGGGCCGGATCGGTCTGGCCTACCTGACCCGTGACGACTCCGTGCCCTGGGTGAAGAAGCTGAAGCGCATCATCCAGACCGCCCTGCCCCAGGCGATGACCAGCGACCATGGCGCCGACTCCCTCACCGCCCTGATCGGCTCGCCCCACTTCCCGGTCGTCGAGCAGACCTCCTTCCGGCTGTGGGTGCCCTCGACCCGCGACCAGCTCCAGAACAGCGCCCGTCAGGCCCCCGGCGCCAGGTCGGCCCCGCCGGACCAGCTCTCGGCCATGGTCGAGGAGGTCGGCCAGCTCTACGACGAATACGCCAGGGTGCCCGATCCGCTGATGCTGCCCTACCAGATCCGGTGCTGGCGGGCCACGGTCCACCGTCTGGGCACGAGGCCGAGTCCGGCCCCGACCGACGAGGGCCTGACGATCTCGCTGTGACCTGAGGCTCCTCCGGGGGCGCCCTAAGCCGCCGCACTGGTAATCTGGGACCATCAAGGAGGAAAAAATGCCGTCCACGTCCACCGATGTCTCCGATCTCATGAACCAGATCACCACCGACGTCAAGCTAATCGTCGCCGATGAGATCGCTCTGGTCAAGGCGGAGATCAGGCCGGCGGTGCGCCGGGTCGGCGTCGGCTCCGGCCTGTTCGGCGCCGCCGGTTATTTCGCCGTGTCGGCCACCATCATCGGTTGGTTCGTCTTCGCCTCCGGCTTCGCCTGGATCTACGCCGCCACCACCGGTCTCAGCGGCTGGGGGTGCGCCTTCTTCGGCATCCTGACGGCCATGGTCCTGGTCCTGGTCATCGCCGCCCTCTTCATCGTCTTCGGCAAGCGGTCCTTCTCGAAGATCGAGGCGCCCCACCGGGCCGGCGAAACGGTCGGCGAAGCCTTCGCCGCCGTCCAGGCCGGTCTGGCCGAAGGCAAAGAGCGGGTCGAGGCTGAGTTGAGGTCAGACCGCCCGTAAGCAGGCTTCCCCCCACCCTTCAGCTCTCCCTCACCCCTTCGGCCCCCGGATGAGCGAGGCGGCCAGGGCTGGATCGGTCTCGCCCTCGCCGAAGGCCGGGCACAGCTCCGCCACCGGACAGGCCCCGCAGGCCGGGCGCCGGGCGTGGCAGCAACGCCGGCCGTGCCAGATCACGACATGGGAGAGCGAGATCCACCGGTCCTTCGGGAAGAGGGCGTCGAGCTCCTGTTCGACCTTGACCGGCTGAGTCTGTCTGGTCCAGCCCAACCGGCGCGACAGCCTCAACACATGAGTGTCGGTGGTGATGCCCGGCACCCCGAAACCGTCGCTCAAGACCACGATGGCGGTCTTGCGTCCCACCCCCGGCAGACCCGTCAACTCCTCCAGGGTGGCCGGCACCCGCCCGGCGAAGTCCGCCAGCAAGACCTGGCTCAGGGCGACGACGGTCTCGGCCTTCACCCGGAAGAAACCGGTCGAGTGGATGATCCCCTCCACCTCGCCGAGGTCGGCACTAGCCAACTCCTTGGGCCCCGGATAAAGGGCGAAGAGGACCGGCGTGACCTGGTTGACCCGCCGGTCGGTCGACTGGGCCGACAAGATGGTGGCGACCAGAAGCTGGAAAACCGATCCGAAGTCCAACTCGCAGCGCGCGTCGGGGTAGGCCGCCTCCAGGATGTCGAGGACCATGAGAGCCTGGCGACGAGAGGGGCCGGCCCCAGCCTCCCCCCGCGGGAGGGCGACGCCGACAGGTGACGGCAGGCCGGGCGCCGATCCGGTCGTGGCCGCCGGGGAGCCCCCGGTCGCCTCCGCCGTCCCGCCCGGGGTCCGCGAGTCCGAGGACGGGACCGCGGCCAGCTCGTGCGACCGCCCGACGGCGGTCACCGCTCGCCTGTCGCGGCGGCGTCTTCGTCCACCGGTCGCTTGAGGTAGGCGACCGGGTTGCCCCCTTCGGGCGAGGCCAGGACGCTGACCAGCTCCCAGCCGGTCTTGCCCCAGCCGTCGAGGATCTGCTTGGTGGCGTGGGGGATCAGCGGCACGGTGACGTACTCCCAGGTGGTCATGGTCCCACTGTAGCCGCCTCTGGCGTCACCCCCACCAAAGAATCTCATATCATCTCAGATGAAACGTTATAAAAATGTTACCATTATGCCCTTTCACTTTTGCTGCACAAGGATTACGCTGAGTCTCAGTAGATCAAAAGGAAATCATCAAAGCTCGATGGTTCCGGCGTCTATAAACCGGTCTTCCTCGTCGAAGGCATTTCCTAGTAGAAAGGTTTCATTATGAAGACTCGACACCCTATCAGGGTGATGTTGCTTGCCCTCTCTCCTGTCTCGCCGCTTTCCAAATGAGCGCAGGCATCGCCGAGGCTGACGCCGCATCAACAACCGTTTCAGTCGGCATCGCTACCGGACGCCTGGACGCCAGTAGTACCTGGGCTTCAGCATTGACAGATGGGCGCGCCGGCGGCGCCAACACCAAGTGTGATGTCATCATGAGTGTGGATCTGGGCTCGAGAATCGCCACTTATGAAAGCCACCAACCGGGCATTGCCTCCGTCAGCGGCAACAAGGTTGCTGGCTCCACGGTCACAAGTGCTCACCAGTATGGGACGAGCGGCTACAAGTACCTCAATCTCACGGCCTGACATGGCCCGATCTCACGCCCGGAGGATGGGGCGGTCAGCCCGCACCAGGCCCCGCCGCCCCCTCCTCCTCACTCTTTGCCTGATCCCTCTCCTCCTGCTGACCGGATGCACCAAGGAGGAGCCCCTCATCGACCCCAACGGCATCGACCTGGACACTCAGTTGACCCAGTTGCGGGATGAGGGCTACACCGAACAGGCCGACATCCTGGCGGACGGGGACATCAGTTCGGACGAGTACTGGGACGCCTTCTACCTGATGTCGGACTGCGTCAGCCAGCGCGGTGGCGCCGCCGAACTGGAGGACCCGGCCATCAACCCGATCGACGGGTTGACCATCCTCTTCGGCATCGTGCAAGACCGGGACTCCGCCCCCGCGAAGCCGGGCCAGGGGCCCATGGCTGAGTGCCGGACCCGGTACTTCACCACTGTAGAGATCTGGTATCAGATTACCCACACCTACCGGATGGCCCCGGTGCTGATGGAGAAGGTGCGGGCCTGTCTGAACGATCAGGGCTTCGAGACCACCGGCCAGGAGTTGAACTATCGGGATCTGGCCGGGCCGTCGACCAGCGCCTCCAGCCCCCGCGAGCTGGCGACCATGACCTGCACGACCGATGAGACGCGGGCCCTCTACCCCAGCCTCCACTTCATCTCCTTCGGCGGCTGAGGCGAGCCCGGCGATGAGGACGGCCCGGCGCGGTGCTCTCATCATCGGGATCGTCGTCTGGGTGGCGGTCCCGATCATCGGTTTCGCCTGGCTGACCCAGGCGGCCCAGACCCGTGAGGCGGCGCCACCGGCCACCGTCACCGCCCCGGTGACCCTCAACGACACCCCCATCACCCGGGCCGTCGCCCTGGCGCCGACCTGGACCAGCGCCCCGGACCTGCTGGCGCCGGCCTGGGAGGGCGTCGTCCAAGCCGTCGACCTGGTCCCCGGCCAGCCGATCCAGTCCGGCGACCGGCTGGCGGTGATCGCCGGCGCGCCCCGGTACGGCTTCCACTCGGACCAGCCGATGACAAGGAGCGTGGCCCGGGGCGACCGGTCTGGCGACGTCCAGGTGGCGAAACAATTCCTGGCCGCCCTGGGCTACCCGGCCGATCCGGCGACCCCGGACTTCGACCAGGCGACACAGGCGGCCGTCAAGGCCTTCGCCGCCGACGCCGGTCTGCCCGGCCAGGACGGGTCCGTCTTCGACGCCGGTTGGCTGGTCTGGCTGCCCGCCAGCCCCTACACACCGGCGACGGTCGCCCTCCAGGTCTCGGGCCTGGCGCCCCCGCCCGGGCAGCCGGTCGCCACCGGTTCGGCCCTGGTCACCGCCGCCCGTCTGGTGGATCCCTCGGCCGTCGACGCCGGCCAGACGGACGCCGCCGTCAGTCTGGAGGCCGCCCCCGGTGAG
>QMCE01003722.1_pt1 | contig 10484 bp, 6 predicted proteins | sample 1821851 | NCBI WGS metagenome assembly QMCE01 (sample SAMN09453174, study PRJNA476694) | Termite gut metagenome, whole genome shotgun sequencing project. | isolation source: worker | host: Odontotermes sp. | place: South Africa:Pretoria | collected 2016-01-28
TATCGCGTTAGCACTAACCACTGACTAACCGTTAATCACTGCACAGATGTGTGCTTTGTGGCCAGAGTGGTGATTATGCGACGCTGTCGATAAAAATTGCCCGAGGATAGTACATTAGCGTACAGCCTCGGGCGATTTTTGAGACGAAGGAAGCATAATTGCCGCTATGGCTGCAAAGGCTCGTCGGTGAACTCGAACAGATCGAGATATTTATCTATCGCTTCGTACTGTTCGGTGCGGCCATAAGCGGCGGCGATATAGGAGAGGTCTACGAGGTTGTTCACCTTATCGGCACACAGGTCGGCGACCATCTCGGCCTTCCTGCCGTCGAAGCGGATGTAGTATTCGATATATCCCTGAAGCGAGTTGGCGTAATTTTCCAACAACTCGTCGCCCTTATCGTCGGCCCCTGCGGTGTAATATATCTGGATCATCGAGAAGACCGTCCCGCCGATGTTCTCGTAATCGAACTTCGGGAAGGGATATTCGGCCTGACAGCGGTCGAGGACCTCGACGGCGCGTGCATCGTCGCCCTGCTCCATGAGCGCGTGCGCCAAACGCACAAAGGCGTTGTAGTGCCACACGAAACGCAGGTTGGTCACCGAATGCCAATCGACGAACACCTTCGGGTCGCCCGCGTTGCCGTATTTGTATCGGTTCATCACGAGGTCGTAGTAGCGTTCGGTGTCGATGCGCCCCGTGTCGAGAATTTCATAGGGGGTTTTGATAGGCACGAAGCGGTAGGCCCAACCGTCGGCCTGCAACCAGTCGCCCAGGCCCACCTCGCGGAAGAGCTGCGGGTAGGTGGTGTAGATGGGACGGCTCCAGTCGAAGGTGCCCAACATGTCGAGCAGCACCAACTGCGGTTTGAGAATATTGGAGCCGCCGGGCAGCGTGAACTCTATCGAATCGACGATCAGGTGGGCATCCTCGGGCTTCACGATGCCGGAGGCGAGAACCTTCTCCTTATCGACGGGAATGACCAATGTGCGTGCGGGGATATAGTCGTCCCACTCTTCCTCGCTGATCTGAACGCGCTTGGTGGGGTCGGCTACGAAATCGAGTATCGCCGAGAGGGAGATAGGCCGGTCGGCCAGATCATCGACCCAGATGTAGTCGTTCTCGCGGTAGGTGTCCATCGAGAGGCTCAGCGGCACGGGGGCCGACTCGTTGTAGGCGTGACGCATCTGCTCGATGTACCAGTCGCCGCCTATGTAGCTCATGTTCATGATGCGCACGTCGGGACGCACGTTCTCAACCTCCTGATTGTACCACAGGGGGAAGGTGTCGTTGTCGCCGAAGTTCATTATGATGGAGTTGGGCAGGGTCGAGACGAGCATGTTGTAGCCGAGGTCGTGGCCTATGTAGCGTCCGCTGCGGTCGTGGTCGTCCCACCCCTGGGCGGCCATAAGCGTCGGAACGGAAAGGCACACGACGGTGGCTATGGCGGCCGAGGCCCAACATTCGCGTTTGAACGCCTTGGCGACTATCTCCTGTATCCACAACACGCCGAGCCCTATCCATATGGAGAAGGCGTAGAACGAACCGGCGTAGATGTAGTCCCTTTCGCGCACGGCGCCCGAAATGTTGAAATAGACCACCAGCGCAACGCCCATCATCACGAACAGCCACATCACGATGGAAAATCCGCGTTTGTCGCGCCCCACCTGCGAGATGAGCCCCAGAATGCCCAACAGGAAGGGCAGGAAGAAGAATTTGTTGCGCGCGGGATGGTGTTCCACTTCATCGGGCAGGCCGTCCTGCGGGCCGAGATAGAGCCTGTCTATCGCGTCGATGCCGCTCAGCCAGTTGCCGTGGAGAATGTCGCCCCGCCCCTGTATGTCGTCCTGACGCCCCACGAAGTTCCACATGAAGTAGCGCCAATACATGTAGTTGAACTGATAGCCGAAGAAGAAGCGAAGGTTGTCGCCCATAGTGGGCATGGTGACCATCCTGCCCCCTATGGAGGTGCGGCGTCCCTCGGTGCCCAACCACGATTTATAAGCCTCGGTGGCGCCGGGGTTGGCGTCCCACAGGCGCGGGAAAAGCATCTCGCTGCCCGGAGCATAGACGTAGTCGGAGACGGTCTTGCGGCTGTGATACTTGCCATCCTCGCCCAAATACCATACATTCGAGTATTTGTAGGAGGTGATGGGAGAGGAGTAGGTCGGGCCGTAGAGCAACGGCTGGCTGCCGTACTGGACGCGGTTCAGAAGCCCCAAAAGACCGTAAGGATTGTCGGGGCGGTTGGAGTTCATCGGGGGATTGACGCTCGAACGTATCACCACGCTCGCATAGGAGCTGTAACCGATCAGAATAACCCCGACGCAAAGCAGAATGGTGTTGAGCAACACTTTGCCCTTTTTGTGCGTGATCCAAACGCCTGCACCCACCAGCGCGAAGAGTACCAAGACCCACACCACGAGGCCGCTGTTTCATCTTGTAGATCACCAACAGGATGCCTCCCGCCGCAAGCAGTGCGTAGAGGATCCCCTTGCGGGTGACCCGTTCGGTCTTGCGGAAATAGTATATGAACACGAGGGCGGGAATGGCAAGCAGGTTGAGGATGTGCACCCCTATCGAGAGGCCCATCATGTAGGCTATCAGAATGAGCCAACGGTTGGCTTCGGGGCGATCGGCAACCTCCTCCCAGCGGAACATGAGCCACACCACCAGCGCCGTGAACATCGACGAGAGGGCGTAGACCTCGCTCTCCACAGCCGAGAACCAAAATGTGTCGGAGAAAGTGTAGGCCAGCGCCCCTACCGCCCCTGCGCCCAGCACCGTCCAAACGTGGGTTTTGTTGGCGGGATCGAAACCGGCAGTGGCGTTCGCTCCGTTCGCACCACCGTACATTTTGCGCGCCAGACGGGTTATCGTCCAGAACATGAACAGGATGCAGAACGCGCTCGCCGTACACGACATCAAGTTGGCCGCAAAGCCCACCCACTCGGGGTTGCCCAGCGACAGCATCGTGAAGAGCCTCATTATCATCATGAAGAGGGGCGCTCCCGGGGGATGTCCCACCTCCAATTTATACGAAGTTGCGGTGAACTCCATGCAGTCCCACCAGCTTGCGGTCGGCTCGGTGGTGAGAACGTAGGTCACGAGCGAGATGGCAAAAACCAGCCAGCCGGTGAGGTTATTGTACTTCTGAAATCGGTTCATATTTTCGATCGAAAGTTACGAATTACAATGACGGGATCGGCAGTTCCCGTATAATTGGGCAAAGATAGTGAATACATGCTCTAAATCAAAATTATTAGGGTCGGCGGCGGCTTTATGAAAGAAAAGGCATTAAATTTGCGTTATCATGGCTGAACGTTTGTTAAAAATTTTTCCATCGCCGTTCGTTTTTAGCTTATCGGGCCTTATATTTGTCCGCAACTGACGACAACTGACGTTAAGCCGGGCACTCGGGGGAGCTCGCGCTCGATGACGAAGCGCAATGGGGAATACAAACAAGTTTTGAGAGTTATAGGCTATGGACAGCAACCTCGAACAACGACACCTGAGCAGGCTCGGTGAAGGCAGGCATGAAGATTTCGATGCCCTCTTTACATATTATTACCCGCAGGTGAAGAGCTTTTTGACAGGGTTCATCAAAGACGGGGAACTTGCCGCCGATATGGCCCAGGATGTCTTTTTCAAGATATGGACAAACCGCGAGACCGTGTCAAAAGTCGCCTCGTTCAAAAGCTACCTCTTTCGGATAGCCCGGAATATGGTCTACGACTACTATGACCATACGCTGATCGAAGAGAAATATGTGTCGAAACAGCGGCAAAAAAACAATATCTACGCAGAGTTCATCGAAGAGGAGTTGTACGCCCGCGAATTGTCGCTGTTGTTGGATGCGGCCATAGAGAAAATGCCCGCCCAGCAAAAACGGGTCTTCACCATGAGCCGCGTCGAGTGGCTCTCCAACGAGGAGATCGCAAAAGAATTGGATATAAGCAAACGCACCGTCGAGAACCACATAACTAAGGCACTCAGCGAGTTGCGAAAGATCATCCTTACGGCCATCTCATTTTTTTTCTGACCGACCGTGTGTGTCCGCCCACTTGCCCGTTTACATAAGTAGATGAGCAAAGAGTACACATACCGGCTTGTGGAGGCGTTGTACAAAGACGACGTTTCGCCCGAACTTCAAAGCGAAATTCGCGATTGGTTCGTCCACACCCCGATGACCGATGAGAAGAACGAAGCCATGCTCGATATTTGGGAGAATGGCACCGTGCGAACCGACGACAACACCGAAAAAGATCTGAAAAAAGTGTGGAAACGGATAGACGAACACGAGGTTCGTCCCGTTGCCGTGCCGCTGCTGCGGAAGATGCTCCGCGTGGCGGCCGTATTGCTTTTGCCGTTGGCGGGAGCGGGACTTATGTATCTGTTGCAGCCCGCTCCGTCTCCGGTCCGGAGCCCGGAGTTGGTGGAATCGTTCGCCCCCTACGGTTCACAGGAACACGTCGTACTCGCCGACGGTTCCGAAGTGTGGCTCAATGCCGGTTCGCAGATCGTGTACGAAAAGAATCTGGACGGCATGACACGAACGGTATATCTCAACGGAGAGGCCAATTTCAATGTCGTGGAAAATCCCGACAAACCGTTCATCGTGAAGACCCGGCATATCGAAACGGAGGTGTTGGGCACCGTGTTCAATGTGCAGTCATATCACAACGCCGACAACACGGTCGTCACCCTGGAGTCGGGCTCGGTGAGGATTACGTCGCAAGAGCTCTCGGGCCAGGCCCTCACGTTAGTGCCGAACGAGCAGTTCACATTCAACCACTCCACCCGCCTGTTCACCAAACAGATCGTGGACGCGAACCGTGAGTCGCTCTGGAAAGAGGGCTTTATGATATTCCGCGCCAAGGCTTTCCGCGACATAATGGATACGATAGAGCGGAAGTTCGGGGTGACGATAAACTATAAAGCAATGAAATTCGAGGGAAGGACTTTCACGATAAGGTTCGTGCCCGAAGAGGGATTGGACAAGGTGTTGGATATTCTCAAGGAACTTGCCGGGTTCAAATACCGGATATGTGAAGAAACGGTGTATATATACTAAAGATAGAGGAGGGATGACATTATGAAAAAAAGAAACCGGGGAGCAACGGCTAATTGATCTCCCCGGAATTGAAACCGGACAAATGCTTTACGAACTGACCTGAAAAGTTAAATCAATTATCAAACATTCAACCTAAACCACAAATTTATGAACTTCTTTGATAATTTCCAAAAAATTCCGGTGAAAATTTTTCTCCGGTCTCTGTTGGCGATTACATTTCTTTTCTCTGCCCAACATGCTTTCTCCGAAAATCGGAAGATCACACTGTCCGACAGCAGTGTGACCCTGAAGGCGGCCTTCAAAGAGATCGAAAGGCAAACAGGCCTGTCGATAGATTACGAAGAGTCGCGTATCGACCTTGGTAAAAGAGTAAACGGTTCGATAGTCGATATGGACCTGGACAGGGCGCTTGTCCAGATACTGAAAGACTCGGGCTATACCTACACCATCAAGGACAACCACATCATCGTCTCCACACAGCAAACCCCGCAACAGCCCGCCAAAGTGCGCATTACCGGACAGGTGACCGATGCGGCAGGCGAAGCGGTGATAGGGGCCGTCGTTGGGGAGAAGGGCGCCTCGGGCACCGCGATAACCGACTACAACGGTAACTTCTCGATGGATGTCGGCCCGAGCGCCGTTCTGACCGTTACCCTGATCGGATACAGCCCGGTCGAAGTTGTCGTCGGCAACCAGCGTAACCTTGCGATCCGCATGGTCGAAGATGTGCAGACCGTGGAGGAGGTAGTGGTGGTCGGATACGGTGTACAGCGCAAATCCGATGTCACCGGTTCGATCAGTGTCGCCACGGCCGACGATATTCTTGCCGGCCCGGCGTTCAATGCGCTGGACGGATTGAAAGGCAAGGCGGCAGGTGTGAACATCTTCTCGTCCACCGGCAACCCGATGGGATTGAACGGCGAAGGCCCCCGTGTGGTCATTCGCGGTATCAATTCGATCAACACCTCCTCCGACCCGCTCTATGTCGTGGACGGGGTGCAGATGAACGATATTCACTTCGTGAACCCGAACGATATCGAACGTATCGAAGTGTTGAAAGACGCTTCGGCCACCGCTATCTACGGGGCACGCGGTGCCAACGGGGTTATTCTGGTGACTACCAACCGTGGTAATCTGGGAGAAGAGAGGACTGTCGTCACCTACAACGGATGGGTGAGCCTCGGACAGATGGCCCAAAAGGTGCCGTTGATGAATGCCGCCGAATTTATGGAGATGGAGGAGATAGGGTTTGCCAACATAGGCAAATATCCGGCGGGACGGCGATATCTCGCCACCAACGGATTGACCGAACTGAAGCCCAACCGCACCGACCCCCTGATCTTCGACGCCAACGGCAACCCGCTGTACGATACCGACTGGCAGGACGCAGTGACCCGCAATGCGTGGTCGCACAGCCACCAGTTGAATATCCAGCACCAGGGCAAGAAGTCGTCGGTAGGAGCTTTCGTGAACTACACCGACCAGCAGGGTATCATCCTGAACAACTACGCCAAAAGGGCCAACGCCAGATTGACATTCGACTCGAAACCGCTCAAATGGCTCGACATAACCACTAACCTGATGGTGAACCACACATGGGGGAATACGATAGACGACACCGGCGGCGGACAAACGGCGCGCCGCACGATGTGGGAAATGCCCCCCATCATCCCCGTGAAATTCCCCGACGGATCGTGGGGCGGGACCCAATTCCCCGGCAGTAAACTCAATTACGGCTTGGAGAGCATGGCCAATCCGGTGCAAGAGCTCCTGACGAGCAAGCGCACCCGTCTGCGTACCAAGATATTCGGGAACCTCGGGTTTACCATCCATCTCGCCGACGGTCTCGACCTGAGAACACAGTTCGGGGTGGACGCCAACTTCATCCGCAACAAGGACTTCTTCCCCAACGACCTGCTCACCATCTCGTCGCCTTACGGACAGGCAAGCATATCGGCACGCGAAAACCTCTACTGGCAGGAAGAGACCTTCCTCTCCTACAACAAAGTGTTCAGCGGGATACACCGCATCAACGCCACGTTGGGTATGAGTTGGTCTAAATTCACTTCGAGCGGTTTCGACACGGGAAATATCCGCGAATTCTCGTCGAACTTCTTCGGGTACAACAACCTGGGCGCAGGTCTTCGGGCCCAGACGGCACCCTCGTCGGATTGGAGCGGTTGGGCGATGAACTCCTACTTCGCACGCGCCAGCTACGCGCTCAAGGACAAATATCTGACCACCCTGACCCTGAGGGCCGACGGCTCCTCGCGTTTCGGGGCGAACAACAAGTACGGTTTCTTCCCGTCGGTCGGTTTGGGCTGGGTCGCCTCGAACGAAAACTTCCTGAAAGAGTCGAAGTGGCTCTCCTATCTCAAGCTGCACACCAGCTACGGGCAGACGGGTAACTCCGAGATCCAGGTCTACCGTTCGCTCGCCCTGATGAGCGTCGGCACCACATTGATAAACAACGGACGCGCAGGATCGGCACAAATGAGTGCGATGCCCAATCCCGACCTGTCGTGGGAAAAGACCACCCAGTTCGACGTCGGCATCAACCTGGCGCTCTTCAGGAACAGGGTCGAACTCGAACTCGACTACTACTACAAGAAGACCGACGACCTGTTGCTCGAACGTCCGCTGCCCTTCACCACCGGCTTTGCCAGTGTGTGGGAGAACATGGGACGGGTAGACAACTCGGGGATCGACTTCATGCTGACCACCCGCAACATCGAGACGGCGAACTTCAAGTGGGAGACCACCCTCAACTTCAACTATAACCGCAACGAAGTGAAACGGCTCGGCCAGAACAACGAAGACATCATTGCACGTTCGGGTATCGGCGGCGGTAACATCCTGTTGCGCGTGGGCGAACCCCTCGGGAACTTCTACACCCAGCGCAGGCTCGGTCTGTGGAGCACCGCCGAGGCCGAAGAAGCCGCACAGGGCAACATGGCCCCGGGTGAGGCAAAACGCTCGAAAGATCGCGAGATCGTGGGGAACGGAATGCCCAAATACACGGGAAGCCTCATCAACAAGTTCTACTACAAGAACTTCGACCTGACCGTCGATCTCCAATTCGTGGCAGGGGTCGATGCGTGGGAGATATATTACGGAACGGTGCTCGATCGTTCGGGTATCGCCAACGGCCTCAACACCATGCTCAAAGAGGGCTGGAGAGAGGATCGCCAGAACACGATGGTGCAGCAGATACGCCACGCCAACTTTGCAGGACAAAGCAGCGCCTCCGACTCCTATTGGGTCAGCGACGGCTCCTATCTGAGGGGCAGCCTGATACAGTTGGGATACACCTTCGGCAAGGAACTGACCAAAAAATGGGGTATCCAGAACATGCGCCTCAACTTCAGTGTCCAGAACGCATTCCTCATCCACTCCAAAGAGTTCAAAGGCTACGATCCCGAAGGCTCTTCGAGCGTAGGCAAGTGGGGACAGAACATCTTCTTCTACCAATATCCCAGAGCACGGACGTATGTCATGGGTGTAAACTTTAGTTTCTAATCAATTAAAACAAAGAGAGATGAAAAAGATCATATGTTATGCAATGACCACATTGGCTGTTCTTTGCATTGCGTCGTGCAACGACTTTTTGGAGGAGAACCCGAGGAGTAATCCGGCTGCCAAAACCTTTTTCGCATCGAGGGCCGACGCCTATGCGGCGGTAAACGTCCTCTATCGCAAGGGAATGCCGGGTATGCTGACCGGAACGACGGCCTATCTCGGATCGCGACTGTTCTTCACCACGGGATACAACACAGGGCTGATCGAAAACCTGACCGGAAAGGGACAGGAGCAGGTCATCCAGCGGTGCCAAACGTTGAATGTAGATCCGGTGATCGACAACAACCACATCCAGAGTATCTGGCAGGGATGTTACGAGGCAATCGTGCGGAACGCCAACTACGCGCTGGCAAATATCGAGAACTGCCCCGGGCTCACCGACACCGAGCGGGCCCAGTTGATGGGAGAGGCTTACTTCTTCCGGGCGCTGAACTACTTCTATCTGGTGAAAACGTTCGGCCCCGTGCCCCTGATCCTGCACAGCTACAACTCGGTGGAGGACATCTATATCAAACGCTCCTCCGAAAAGCTGGTCTACGAGCAGATACTTAAAGACCTCGAAGCGGCCCTGAAAGCGGGGTTGCCGAATAAGCCGATGCCGGAGAACGGGTTCAGGGTGTCGCACGGAAGTGTGCTGGCCCTCGCCGCAGATGTTTGCCTCAACATGGCAGGCGCTCCGGTGAACGACGCCTCGAAGTACGCCACCGCCGCCAAATATGCCGAGGAACTGATAAACAGTGCGAGCTACGCCCTGATCCAAAACGGCCCGACCCCCGAAACGAGCGCATACAACACGCTCAGAACGTCGGACAAGGAGAAGGAGTATCTCTATGTGGTGGAATTCGACCGCACCATCTCCAACGGAGGCTACAAACCGGCGCTTACTCTGCCGTTCGAAGCATCTTCCTGGGGCGAATTCACCTATCCCACCTATAATCTGGCGTGGGAGCCCGATCCTATCCTTCATGCCGCCTACGACGCCGAAAACGACCTGCGCTATCAGGAGCATCAATACTTCTACAGCTCCTACACCCTGCGCAAAGGGGCGAATGCAGGCACGGTCAAAGAGTTCGGTAAGAAAATACCCTACTTCTGGTGGGAGGAGGATGCGCTGATGGTCTCCGCGATCTCCGAAAAGGACTATGTCATCTACCGCATGGCCGAGGTCTATCTGATAGCCGCCGAAGCGATCGTCAAATCGGGCGGGGCCGTTACCGACAAAGCAGCCGGTTATCTGGCCGCTATCGAAGCGAGGGCGTCGATGAACAAGGATTTCGACACCATCAAGGCCGAGTTGCAGGCGCTCGCACCCGACAAGTTCGTACAGGAGGTGTGGACGGAGAAGATACGCGAATTGCTCTTCGAATTCAAACTGTGGAACGACATATCGCGCACGCGGATGTACCCCGCAGTCACGAACGGCAAGTTCGGGTTCATTCCTCTGATCGGCGCGGTCAATCCCTACGGTGCGACCTTCACCGAAGCCAACATCCTGTTCCCGATCTGCGACCAGTCGATCCAGCGCAACCCCGACTTGAAAGAGCCGCCGTTGCAATAAAGAGGTTGTTTGAATTTTCCACCGACTTGATTTTTTAGCTGTTTTTGCTCCTGCTTTTGCCCGCGACGAGCCGCATAGTGGGTTCCTATGGGGCGAGGAGCGGGTGAAAACAGGGGTAAAAAGAGCAAAAAAGCACGAACCGACGCTGCGAGCGAGAGCAGAGACCGCTTGCGGGCTATGCCGAGCCGCGAGAAGGAACCGAGCAGCGTAACGAGAGCAGAGACAAGCTCGCTTGGCTATGCCGAGTTAGCGCGAGGAAGGCGAAGCCAAAAC
>QMCE01006152.1_pt1 | contig 10484 bp, 8 predicted proteins | sample 1821851 | NCBI WGS metagenome assembly QMCE01 (sample SAMN09453174, study PRJNA476694) | Termite gut metagenome, whole genome shotgun sequencing project. | isolation source: worker | host: Odontotermes sp. | place: South Africa:Pretoria | collected 2016-01-28
ATAGCAATCGAACAACTAAACGATATGATCCGTTTCAGAAAAATTTCAACACCCGAGATGGCACAACATTTCCAGGGGATAATAGCTACCGTCTGGTCGGGCGCCGGCGGATTCCTTAAAAATTACTATGATCCTGAAATCCTATCAAAAACAGAATCGGATGCACTGACCTTAAAAAAGCTGATCGAATCATATAAAGCGGTCAACATTTTACACAAAGAAAAGCAGTGAGAAACCCAGCGGGAACCTGCCGTGATGTGCCGTTTGAACATAGCGGGCGAAGTTAAACAGTTCAACCGTTACCTTCGCTCGTTACCATATTGTCTGCAAGCACATTCAGGAGTTCAAAAAACAGAGGCTGTTATTCCAACTCTTTTTTCATGAAATTTTCCAACATCTTCTTTTCCGGCAATTTGACAAGGTATTGAGAGACAAACATTTTATTGTCAGAACTTGTAGTGTACTTTACTAACGTCTCATTTTTGTCGCCGCAGAGGATAATGCCTATGGGCGGATTATCGCCTTCGGCCATTTCATTATCCTCATAATAGTTTAGATAGAGCGTCATCTGCCCGGCATCGGCGTGAGTAAACTTGCCGATCTTTAGGTCGATTAGAACGTGGCTTTTCAGAATACGACGATAGAAAACCAAGTCAATACGGTAATGGGTATTGTCGAAAGTAATCCGTTTCTGGCGAGCCTCAAAACAAAAACCCGTACCCAACTCCATTAAAAACTGTTGCAGATGATCCAAAATCGCCTGCTCCAACTCCGACTCGCTATATTTCGATCTCTCTTCCAACCCGAGAAACTCCAAAAAGTAAGGGTCGCGGATTACATCCACCGTTTTGGTGGGTTTGAGATTTCGAAATTTGGCGATGACCGCCTCTTTGTTTGTAGAAAGCCCAGTCCGCACATACAAGGCCGAGTCGAAAGCCCGTTCCAAATCCTTGACGCTCCAATTATTCTTGATTGCCTCCACTTCATAGAACAGGCGTTCGAGAGGCTCTTTGGCCCTCAGAAGTTCCACAAAATGGGTGTAACTCAGTCGGGATAGTAGAACCTCGTTCGGAATAGGGTAGGCTTCCGACAACGATTCAACAGTCGTCGACTGTTGAATCTCTATTTCGTTGAATGGCAGTTGTCTTAGAATCTCTACTCCTGAGCGTTGCAATTCAACAATCACCGACTGTTGAATCTGCGGATAGGCTCGATAGAAAGTGCGGCAATTCCTCAAAGACATCGGCGAATATCCCTTCAGACCTTTGCTCTTCAGTCTTTTGGACATTTCGTCTATGAGCCGTTCCCCGTATTTGGCACGATCTTCTCCCTTTTGTTCGTACTCAATGATATAGAAACCCGTCATCCAATTTTTGATGACGAGAAAATGATCGACCGCCTTTTGTGCGGACTGCTGTAATACGCAATGCGTTTGATAAACATTATCAATCAGTTGATCGAAATTTTGTTGTTTTACGATCATAGGATACAATATATGAATACAAATGTAATCAATTCCCGCGGATTTGGAAAATACGAGAAATAATCCGGAGTCCCTTTCAAAATAACCAAATTTAGGCGCGCGCCGTAACGATGCAAATTACTCAATCATCATATCCTATAAATGCACCATCTTTAAGAAACATAATCTCTACACCGTTTGCCAGTTTTATTTCATATCCATACCTTTCCTTATGTATTTCACATACACCGACATTCGCAAATGTTTGACGCAGGTATTCGACCGACTTTTCCGGTAATAATTTCAAAATATTATCCGGCAAATTATAGCCACCTATTTCATCCCACTGATAGCCTTCAAACTCTATTTTTATACCTCCCTCCAAATAAATCTCATGGCTATTCCATTCGCGGGTTGCATAACTGATTGTTTTACCCTCAAAATGAGTTGAAACAAAATCTTTTATTTCACGGGGTAAAGCGTCCACACTAACCGGCCTGTCATTATCTGCCAAAGCCGAATAAGAAACACATAACAGTAAAGCAAATGACACTAAAATCTTTTTCATCTTTCTTTCATTTTTATTGTTATTAATCATCCCATTCCATATATCTGTATTGTCCGGATTTACCGAATTTATATTCATAGTCGGTCCCGGAGACCTTCACTTCATAGCCTGTGAATTCCTTCGCGATCTTCTGTATCGCACCCCCTTGTAAATTTTGTCCCACATACGCCATGATAGCCGGAGGAATCAGTTCCGGACATATAACTGACTCAAAAGATTCTATTTTCTCCCATTTCCGACTCCAATCAAATTCGATATGCGTATGATCGTCCAACCAAATTTCGTAATCCATGAAGTCTATTTCTGCACCGGTAACCTGCCGGCCGGGAAAATACTGCGCAACAAACTTGGTTATACTTTCCGGCAAATCGGTTGGAGCAACCGGCCTGTCATCATTATAAATCGCATATCCGGATATGCCCGCCGTACAGATGCATAATACAATAGCAACGGCTATAATGATTTTTTTCTTCTTTTTTACAGCAACAATGGCTGTTCTAAGTCGTTCTTTATCCATGACAATTCTGTTCATTCATTAGCGTAATATCCCAATGTAATCCCAAAATCATCCGGCTAATCTTTCTTTTTCCGATCATTTTCTTCCTATTTTTAGGATTACTGAGACAAAATTATTGCCCAAATCTGAAAACAATCTGGATTTTTTTTATTCTGATTTTTTTTTTTGACACCTTTGCGCTCACCAATCCACCCGCCAAACCGATTCCGGCGAAAACAAAAAGATTGCATAAAAAATCTTCCTTTATCCGGATACAAAGCGATGTCTCGCAAGCATTTCTGTCACCCGGTAAAAGTTCAGACGTATCAAAACTTCATCTTCACTAAAACAGGATTAGCATCTTCATTGAGTGTTTTCAGCAACTCTTTCAAATCATCCCTTACTTCGCCTTTTTCATCCAAATCAAACAAAAATGCAGCATTGTACATGGTGATACCGGTATTTTCAGGTGTTATTGCATCCATAATCATAACGTTGGTCGACGATGTAATATCCCTGTTTTTCAGTCTATACACATTGATTTCACCGGTTCTGAAATCATACATTAATTGTTTTTGCAAAATCTCTTCTCCATTTCTTAATGCATCGTAGTCCATCTTATGTACTCCCAACAAAATAAACTTATCAGTTACTAAAAAGTTGGATAATAATATTTTCGGATCCGTACTTTGCATAGGAGGTTTTCTGACGATCATTGGTTGCAGTTCCTTTTGAGAAGTCAATCTGTAAATGGTATCGGCAGACCAGTCTGCAATCAGAAAATTCTCTCCATACGAACGATTATAACTTATGTGCATGACTCTTGAATACGTCATTGGTTGTCCGTTTTCTTCGCCGTGCCAAACGGATGCATTTGACAATCTGACAGGTAAATAAATATTCAAACTATCGATAAAGCTCCCGTCTTTCTTAGACATGAACAGATAAGGTTTATTGGAATATCCTTCCATACCCAAAATTCCATAGTCATCGTAAACAAAAAGCGTTTCATCATCAAAATTATACAAATTGGGCCAAAAATTGGGAGGGCATGGAAGTGTTCGCTTATACGCTCCGCTTTCGTCATATACAAGAATTTTCGGATTAGATGAAAACCATTCGCAAACAAATATTTCTTTCGCCTTTTCGTCAATTGCAATGCTGTTTAAAAAAACATACTCCTCTGCCCCTTGCCCCTTGTGATTGAAACTATATTTCCACTTGCCGTTTCCATCATATACAAAAACATCGCCTTCAAGAATATTTGCGGCAATGATATAATCATCCGACACATAAAATATTGTTACCGAACTACTCATCAATGCATTATCGTTGGTTTCAAAAGGAATGTATTCCACTTTTGCAATATCCTGCAAATAAAACTCTTTTCGAGGATAGTCTATGGTGACATCTATTGCCGCCAACTCTCCCGCTCCATACTTTTCAGTACCGGACTTGCATTGCAAAAACACCAGCACCGTTATAAAAATCACTGTCATTTTCAGACCCGCCCTTTTTTTGAAACAGCCACCCATCTCTATGTCTCTTTCTAAATTACTAAACTGCACCATAAATTTACTTTTTAATGAATTTTGCACATGCAAATATATGCAAAAAATCTTTTTTTTTAAAACTCAGCTTATCTTTCTGTTCCGGATAAAATTCAGAGTTGAAATGAGGATACTTTGAGTGTGGAGAAATATCCGCCCTGCCGGCTACTTGACGGAGCGCTTCAAACGATATTCCGACGGGGTACACCCTTTTATCGCTTTGAACTGGCGCGAAATATTCTTATAATCCGTGAATCCCATTTGCATGGCGATTTCAACGACGGTATCTTTGCTGTATATAAGTTTTTCGGCAAATTTCTGTATTCTGAGGTTCAATATATATGTATAAACAGACAGGCTTGTCACCTGCCTGAAACGGGCTTCCAATAAACGGCGCGACAAAGGGACAAGTTTCAACAAATCATTAACAGTCATCTTTTTATCTATATTCTGGTGAATATACTTCAGAACAACTGATATACTCTTATCATCCGTAGCATAGATATCCGTCGATTGCCGGGTCACGATATGGGTCGGATAAACGACTACGTCTTCATACGCCGCATCCGGATCTTTCATCATTTTTTCAATCAATGCCGCCGTTTCGTAACCGCCCTTTTCAACCGCCTGATGAATAGACGACAAAGGAGGATACGACAAAGTACACACGGCTTCATCATTATCAACGCCTAATACGGCAACTTCTTCCGGCACTTTTATTCCGTATTGATTGCAAGCCTCGATAATATGATGTCCCTGATTATCGTCACACGCCATGATGGCCACCGGTTTAGGAAGCGTCCGCAACCATTCCGTCAAAGGAGCCGATTCATAAAACCATAAATCTTTAAATTCAATATTCTGATACTCTGAAAAATTTCCTCCCCAGCCATACTTTTCTACCTCATCACGAAAACCTTCACAACGTTCTTCCGACCAGACCACCCCTTTAAAACCATAATAGGCAAAATGTTGAAAACCTTTTTTTATGAAATAATGCGCCCCCATCTGTCCCGCCAGGTAATGCGCCCCCGTAATATTCAGAATTTCCGTGAAGCGTTGCTTAAAGTCTTGGGCGATGGCGATGATTCCATTCTTCCTGAAGATTTCGACCTGGTCGGTATTATAAAACTGGGCGATAATACAGTCGGCTTTCCATTTCAGCGCCCACTCCAGCACCCCCTCTACCTCATGCATATCCCTGTATGAAAGAGGCATTTTACATAATACCCAGGAGCCGCGCCCTTTTGAGTACCGGGCAATGCCTTTCAGTAAATTTTTGGCATACTCTTCCGAAAAATCCGTAAGCAATATAATCCTAACCATAATAACCTTCTATCATAATATAGATTCGACTAAAGTAACAACAGCGCAAACATAACATAAATCCGTCAACAGACAAAGTTCATAAACAGTTTATCCGATAAAAATCATACCGGAAAGCGCATTATGATAGTAATCGAAACTATTATGATATTATTTAAACCTCACTGCTATAAAATATAGGTAAAATTGCCGGTGATAATATTATAAAAAACATAGTCATGAGCAAATCCGCAAAAATTTTAGTTGTCCTGCTATACCTGATACCTTCTGTCTATATCCGGGCCATCGACTTAACTTCCGTATATACGCAACGCCCGGAAGATCCCGAAGCATTTTATTTTACACCGGACCGTTATCCGATTACCAATGATGGGAAAACGGATGTTTCCGACGTACTGCAACAAGCTATTAATAATTTAAAAGAAGAGAAAAATTTCGGAATCCTGTTTATTCCCGAAGGCAACTATAAAATAAGCCGGACCATTTATATTCCTTCTGCGATCCGTCTAATCGGTTATGGCAAAAAACGCCCCGTATTTATACTGGCACGCAATTCGCCCGGTTTTCAGCAGGAAAAGCCGGATGATAAAGGAAAAGCATCCTATGTGTTTTGGTTCACCAGAAATCCGGTACTCTCCGAAGACAACATCAGTGACGCGAATGCCGGAACATTCTACAGCGCCATGTCAAATATCAACCTGCGCATTGAAGACGGGAATCCGTATGCTGTGGCACTCCGCACCCATTACGCACAACACAGCTTCATCAGTCACATGGCGATCTATACGGGAAAAGGGAAAGCCGGACTTTTCGATATAGGAAATGAGATGGAAAACGTAGCGTTCTTCGGCGGCGATTATGGTATTTACACCACTAAAGCATCTCCCGGATGGCCTGTCGGATCGCAGCGCTCCGTTGCCAGGAATCCGGGCTTGCCATGGTCAATATACAGGTAAAAAACAGTCCTGTTGTTTTTGATATCGAAGACAATTACGCCGACCGCTTATTCATTGAAAACGGCCACTTTGAAAATATAAGCAAAACGATCGTCAGTATAAGTAATGAAAATAACAGCAATAACCAGATCACATTCCGCAACGTCGCCTGCCGTAATGCGCCTGTAATCGCCGAATATCGCCGTAGCCGGACAAGAACGGGAACGGACTATAAAATATACAGGATAAATAACTATGCTCATGGCCTGCAAATGGACGATATGACAGCGAAACCCGAATACCGTACCGCCGCAGACATTGAGCCGCTCTTTAAAATGCCTCCGGCGCTGCTTCGCGATATTCCATCTTTACCTCCGATGGAGTCATGGGTAAATATACGTGACCTGGGCGCTGTGGGAGATGACACGACCGACGATACAAAAGCGATTCAGAACGCGATTGATACATACGATCATATCTATGTACCCCAGGGATGGTACAAAATAACGGAAACGTTGCGGATGAGGCCCCAGACCAAGTTGATCGGGCTCCATCCGTTCGGCACACAATTCCGTTTGCCGGAAAGCGCTCCGGCATTCAGCGGATTCGGCGGGCCGAAAGCAATGCTCGAATCTTCGGAAGGAGGAACAAACATACTGAACGGAATAGGTATAAATACCGGAGGAATCAATTACCGCGCAGCCGGGGTCAAATGGATGGCCGGAACAGCGTCTTATCTGAACGACGTAAAATTTGTAGGCGGCCACGGGGGTATGCACAGACCTGTACCGGGTCAACCCACGCCAACCTGGCGCCGGCAGGAACCGGGGATAAGTTCTCCCTCCCACCCCATTTATGCACAGGGAAAGGATCCGGCATGGGACAACCAATACTGGAGCTTATGGGTCACAGATAACGGAGGCGGAACATTCAAAGATATATGGACCGCATCCACCTACACAACCAGTGGCCTCTATGTAAGCAACACTTCAACACCGGGACGTATCTATGCCATGTCGTTAGAGCATCACGTACGGAATGAAGCCAGGTTTAAAAATGTATCCAACTGGAAAATCTACTGTTTTCAACTGGAAGAGGAATCGGTTGAAGGTACGGAATGCCAACCGGTAGAAATGCAGGGCTGTAAAGACATTACTTTCGCGAATCTCTACATGTTTCGTGTCATCCGGATCAACCAACCCTACCATAATTCCGTGCGTATCTGGGATAACTGTGAAAACATCGAATTTCTGAACCTACATAACTACTCACAAATAAAATATACGACGGATCATCCGGTATACGATATAAATAAAGATATAGAAGTGCGCCCCTGGGAACTTCAACGCCTGGCGATTACCGGCGAAGAGCCTCGTAACCTCCCGCTGACCGGCGCGGCCGGAGAAGTACAAAAACTGGCATCCGGCTTTGAATTCGCCGAAGGAATGACCGGTGACAGCAAAGGTAATATTTACTTCTGCGAACAGCGGATGAAGCGTATTTATAAATGGTCCGCAGAAACCAATACGCTATCTTTAGTAACGGATTTTCCCTGGGAGCCTTATTCCTTAGGATGCGATACGGAAGATAACCTGCTTGTTGCCGTCAGATACCGCCCCCAACCCGGATACCTTGTAAACGGAGAAAAGGAAACAGCCGTCCGCTACCCCGATTCGGGCGGAACCTCTTTTTCCGGCTGGGGAAATTCCGGCTTTGAAACAAAATTCTATGCCGTCAACCCTTCAGACCCGGACAATACCTTCACTGCACTGCCCAAGGTAAAAATGGGATCCGTAAAAAATATAACCAAGGCGCTGTATCCTTCCAACCGGTGGAGAGATTTCCATGATTTCAACAAGGTAGTTCATTCTGTTCCGGAAATGTGTTTTGTTGCGCCCGACGGGAAAACGATCATACCCGACCAGTACGACATCGCACGCAGTTCCGCCCTGTTGGAAGCCTACCCGGAGCAACCGTTCTATGCTTCGGATGAATACGACAAACGAACCGTACGCATGGAAGTAGCTGCCGACGGTACGCTATCCGAACCCGTATATTTTGTTGAGTGGGGAGAGTTCGGCCTAACCGTTGATAACGAACAAAATGTATATATTGCCGACGGACAGGTCTTTGTTTTCAATAAAGACGGCAAACTGAAAAAACAAATCGACGTTCCCGAACGCCCTTCAACCATCCGGTTTGGAGGAACAGATAAAAATACATTATTCATCACCGGACGTTCATCACTTTTCAGTATACGGATCCGGTAAGTTGAAAGATTCGATCAAAACAAGTCTTCAGGACAGCTTTGATCTTAAAATTTTCAGAAGTCTCCCGTAGTCGATTTTAGCTCCATGCCGTTTATCCATCGGAATTTTTTTAACGGCAATGACCGACATGATGTAAAACGGTTTTAACACCCTTAAAACATCATCGGGATGGGCTGTGCCTTCTTCAATAACGACAATTCTTTCGCCTTTATGCAGAAGAATCGCGCCGCGGATACCAAAATGAGCATCTAAAACACATTCGATACAAAAAGGATAAAGAGTGCCTTTTGCGTCGTGGATAGCCTGAGCAACTCGTCCTAAAAGCCATAATCGTCCTTGTTCGTCAAAATATCCGGCATCGCCCGTCTTATGCCAGATTACAGCTCCATCGCGTATTTTATTCTCTTCGTTGCCGATGCCTTCAAGATAGCCTTGCAATACGGTTTTGCCGCTCACTAAAATCTCTTTTTCTTCACTTATTCTGCACTCGACTTCAGGGACAACATCACCAACCAAAAGCCCCGCTCCGGCAGCGATTTTTTGCCGGTCTTCGGAGCCGACGTCAATCCAACGAACACTTGCGATCGGCTCAGCTTCGGTCGATCCGTAAACAATACGAATATCAACATGCTTGCGTATCTTTTCCAATAAACCGGGATAAACCGGCGCACCGCCAAGGTACGCACATTTTAACGACGGCAAGTCGCTGTATACCAGCAACTTTTCCATCAATGCCGGTGAACAGATCGCCCGGGTAACCCTTTCACTGTCCATCTTTACGGAAAGTCTTTGGGCATTTATCTTTGACATATAATTTTTGTCGGGCAAAAGTGTAGTCATATTCGAGGCAAGGTTGGCAAGCGTAAAAACAGGTAAAGTCCCCAAGTCAACATGACTTTCATCAAAATCCAAATGCGCTGTAAGCGCATTGTATTGATTGACAAGAAATTCATGCGTACGAACAGCTATTTTCGGAACACCGGTTGATCCGCTTGTAAATGTCAGAATAGCCGGATGTCCGGTTTCAAGTTTCACAATGTTTACCGGCTGGTCTGATTGATTTATTTTTAACATTTTTATCCGGCGCATTTGAGTATATATATTACGTACAAGGCCGGTAACATGATCGCAAATGATCACATCCGGCTGTAAGCGTCTGATACTGTCATTCACAAACTTCGCTCCACGCGAAAAATCAATAAAAATCGGAACCGCGCCGATGCTCCAGGCGCCAATCATGGCTGTATATAATTCAATTGAAAGCGGAATAAACACAAGCACATATTGACCAATCCCAATTCCTTCGCGGCGCAAGCGTCCTCCGAAGCGAACGCCGCCATCAAGCAAAGCCTCGTATGATATGCGTTTTTTGCCTTGAATAAGGGCGATTTTACCACCGGGTTTCAACAATTCCAAAATATTTGTGGGGATATCTCGTTGTGGTTGCCCTGCATGTTCCGATTTGTTCATAACCTTTAGGTGTCTAAATAATATAGCGTGTATTCACGTATTTTTTCGCTTCCGTACTTCGAAGCAATCCGGTAGGAATTATTGCCTTCCGCAATCAGTGCTGCAATCGCTGTCCGCAAACTTTTTCTTTGCCCTGCAAACAAGATGTGATGAAACATCTTCGCGCCGATCCCCATGCTTCTATATTCGGGAAGAACGGCCATCGTCTTCAGTATCAGCCTGTCGCCTGCAGCAAACGAAAACATAAATCCCACAGGCGCATCATCCACCTCGGCAATAACCACCAACTCTTTATCTATCATTGGTAAGATTGGCTGATACAGCCTGCTAAACGCTTCGAAAGAAATATCGTCATACAAAAAATTCTCATCGAAACCATGCAAAGAAATATCGTAAATAAGTTTCAG
>QMCE01011586.1_pt1 | contig 10482 bp, 8 predicted proteins | sample 1821851 | NCBI WGS metagenome assembly QMCE01 (sample SAMN09453174, study PRJNA476694) | Termite gut metagenome, whole genome shotgun sequencing project. | isolation source: worker | host: Odontotermes sp. | place: South Africa:Pretoria | collected 2016-01-28
ATGGGGCGGCGTTATATCGGCGTGGAAATGGGCGAACATGTTAAAACTCATTGCGTTACTCGATTGAAAAAAGTCATAGATGGCGAACAAGGTGGTATCTCAAAATCCCTTGATTGGAAAGGCGGCGGCGGTTTCCGCTTCTTCACGTTGGGAGAAGCCGTGTTTGACAGTGAAAAGCGCATACGTCCTGATATATCTTTTGAACACCTTGCCGCTCATATCTACTTCACCGAAACAAAAACGCCGATGACATCGCCTAAAGGCGCGCATAAAAAGAAATCTGCTTTCTTGGGTATCCATAATGGAACCGCTTATGCCCTTTTATATAACGGCATTTTAGGCGATAAAAGCATATCAGGCGGGAATGTTCTAACCCATAAAACCTTGAATCACATCATGAATGAAATCGATAAAGCATCGATAGAGAACAATGCGGAACTCGAATATGACCAACTGGTTATTTACGGCGAAGCAAGCCGCATTGTTCAAGAAAATCTTGAATCGAATAATATCATTTTTAAACAGACTCCTTATGATATAAAGGTTTGGTAATATGATGTATAATAAAAGGGGAAGGAGGATATAATTATGAATCTTAAAGAGCAGCTCATAGCCGATGTTGAATATCTGCCGGAGTATTCATTGCACCTTGTAAGTGTTCTCGTCAAAGAAATTATAGCCATGGAAGGAAAATCAAAATCTGTAAGTGAACTCGTTCATCGACCTCCGTTCAAATTCGGAAATCTGGCAGGTAAAGTACGAATGTCCGACGATTTCGATGCTCCTATTGATGATATGAAGGAATATATGGAATGAAATATTTACTTGATACTCACACTGCAATATGGGCATTTGCTGATGATGTAAACTTATCAAAAAACGTAAGGGAAATAATAGCAGACACTTCAAATTCACTATATATAAGTATTGTGTCAGCCTGGGAATTAGCAATTAAGATAAGTTTAGGGAAGTTAGATTTTCCCGGAGGTGTCAGCACATTCTTAACTGAAGTTGAAGAAAATGGAATAGAAATCATTGGTATTGATAGTTCATACATAAAATGCGTTGAAAAGTTGCCTTTTATCCATCGCGACCCCTTTGACAGACTTATTATTGCAACCGCAAAAATTGATAATGCAACATTGCTCACTGCCGATGAAAACATTCACAAATATGAAGTTAATTGGAAATGGTGAAAATGCAATTAAAGAACTATCAGAAAAATTGTTTGAGCATCCTCAAAGACTATTTTGAGCAGTGCCGCATCACCGGTCATATCGAAGCGTTTAACAAAATCACGTCTGAACCAGAAATAGCGGAGCGGTTAGTCAATCTCAAAAATAAATACACAGCATGGGACGCAATCCCTAACACACCGCGTGTTTGTATCAAAGTCCCCACAGGCGGCGGGAAAACAATTATTGCCGCCCATACGATAAAAATTGTGGCTCAAACATGGCGCAATACCGATTATCCCCTTGTTCTCTGGTTTGTTCCTTCCGACACAATCAGACGGCAGACCAAAAACCCTCGTCACCCATATAGAGTTGCGCTTGATGAACAGTTCGAGGGAAAAGTCCGTATCTTCGACCTTGACGAAAAATTTAACATACGCAATGCCGATATTGCAGATAACGTTTGTATCATCGTTTCAACCATGCAGTCTTTTGTAAAACAGGATACCCAAAAATATAATGTGTACCGCGATAACGAAAATCTTGAACCTCACTTTGTAAAAATGCCTGCCGCAAAATATGCCGGCATGGAAATAAAAGAAGAGAACAGCCGTCCAAAATATTCATTCTCCAATCTCCTGTACTATCACCGTCCCATAATGATTGTTGACGAAGCGCACAAGGTCGTAACCGATTTATCGCAGGAAACTCAACGAAGATTAAATCCTTCCGCAATCATCGAATTTACCGCTACTCCGCAGACAAACAACAATACTTTATACAATGTTCGTGCGCTTGAACTCAAAGAAGAAGAAATGATAAAACTCCCCATTGCCTTATATGAACGCACTCGTTGGGAAGAAGCGGTAGACCAGGCAATAATCCGCCGCGATGTTTTGGAAGAAGACGCGAAAAATGAAAAAGAATATATACGCCCCATTTTGTTGTTTCAGGCGCAAAGTAAAGACAAAGAAGTAACTGTCGAAGTCCTTAAAAAATATCTCCTGGAAAATGCGAAGATAAATGAACAGGAAATAAAAATTGCCACCGGAGAGCAAAAAGAACTTGATACAATCGACCTCTTCAATCCTGATGAACCCACTCGATATATCATAACAGTTGAAGCCCTCAAAGAAGGCTGGGATTGCAGTTTTGCCTATGTTCTTTGTTCCTTGGCCAATGTAAAAAGCAACACCACAGTTGAACAATTATTAGGGCGTGTAATGCGTATGCCCTACGCCAAGAACCGGAAAACACCGTCATTAAATAAAGCATACGCATATGTTGTTTCCAGTCATTTTGATACCGCCGAAGTGATTATCGAGAAATTGAGAACCAAGGGCTTTGATAATGACGAAGCAGCTGCCTCTGTTCAACAGGAGAATCCCGCAGAAAACAATCTAGACCCAAACTGGGGCAGTCCTCATAATGCATTTATCCTCACAACAAAGATTGATAGAAAGGCGCTTCCTCCTTCAATCGAACTAGACAGCAAAAACACGCTTTTCTTTAATCCTCAAACAACCCCTGATGATATAAAAGTCGTATGTGATAAAATCACCAAACCAGAGGCAGCAAGCCTACAATGGAAATTTAACAACTATAAACAATCAAACAAAGAACCTTCTCCTGCTGATAAAGGCATAACCTTCAAAGTACCTAAGCTCATGGTTGAACTGGATGGACAACTAGTATTTGCCGATGCAAATACCATTTTTGAATATTTCGATTGGAACATCGGAAAGTACGCCCCCACAAAACTGGAACAAAACGATTTCAACATTGAAGAAACATCCGGTAAAGGTTTCTTCATCGATATAGACGGCAATCGTTTAACCTATAATGCAATAGGCAAAGACCAGTTATTACCTAACATGACAGATATTGATGTGTGGACAGTTCCCAATTTAATACTCTGGCTAGACCGCAACCTGAAACAAGACGATATTCCCCGATCGCAAATGGTTGAATGGCTCCGCAAAATTATTGAGCATTTAACAGTAATACGAAAAATTACCCTGCCTAATCTCATCATTGCAAAATTTGCTTTATTGAATAAATTGTTTTCTCTTGTATCCAATGCCCGTTCAAAAGCTCGCGCAGAATCGTATTATCTATTCCAAAGAGAAAACCGCAAAGTGTTAGATTTTAAAAACGGCTTTGTATTCAAAAAAGATATGTACGATATTGCAATGGTATATTACGGTAGTTATCATTTCAAGAAACATTTCCTAAATCAGATTCCCTTTTTCGACGGCGGTGAAAAAGGAGAAGAATGCGAATGTGCCAAAGTAATTGACGCAGAACCGCAAGTAAAGTATTGGATACGCAACATTTCGAAAGACCGCGCTTCATTCCGTTTGCCGACTTCCACCGACTTCTTTTATCCTGATTTTGTTGCTCTATTGGAAGACAATCGTATTCTAGTAGTAGAATACAAAGGCAGACACCTTCTTTCCAACGATGACACCAAAGAAAAAGAAAACATCGGATTGCTGTGGGAAGCATTGTCCGAAGGAAAAGGATTGTTCCTGCTTGCTTCAAAAGGCACAGAAGAAAAAACGCTTGAACAACAGATTAAGGAGAAGATAGAAAGAAAATGACAGAAGAGAAGAACAATCAATGTAAATGCACTTACCCATGTTCACGCCACGGAAATTGCAAAGCGTGCCAGGAATACCACCGGAAAGACGGAAGCCTTACAAACTGCGGCAAAGATGGGAAACCAGAGAATCCGCCAAAAAAGTAAACAGAAAAAACAACATTAGTAAGAAAAATAACCCATTAAAAAAATGGGCTATAAATGAATTAATCGAGACATTAGATGAGATTCACAGGAAACTATAATTTTGATTGAGGAGAACATGAAATCATGAACGAAATAAAATGCCCCAATTGCGGAAAATTATTCACAATTGACGAATCCGGTTTTGCGGATATTGTAAAGCAAATCCGTAATAATGAGTTTGAAGAAGAATTGCGGAAACGCGAAGATATAATAAAACAGGATAAGGAAAATGCTGTTAAATTGGTGGAGGCTAATACGAAAGCCGCTCTCCTAAAAGATACGGCAAGCAAAGAAACTGAAATTACAAAACTGAAAGCAGAACTTGAAGCCGCAGAAACGCAGAAAAAACTTGCTGTAACCGAGGCGGTCACACGGATTGAGAAAGAACGAGACAGCCTGAAATCTCAACTTCGGGAACAGCAGGACGCCGCGAAATTGGCTGATGAGACAACAAAGAGTAACTTGCAAAGTAAAATTGCGTCGAAAAACACGGAAATCGCTGAACTGAAAGCAAAAATAGAGGCTGCTGAAACAATCAAGACACTTGCCGTAACAGAAGCAGTGTCAAAAGTCGAAAAAGAACGCGATGTGTTGGCAGGGGAACTTAAATCTAAAGATTCCGAAAGGCAACTGCTTGAAGCAACACTCAAGGATAAACATCTTGCGGAACTAAAATCGAAAGATGAGATGATTGCCTACTACAAAGATATGAAAGCAAAACTTTCTACTAAGATGGTCGGTGAAACACTTGAACAGCACTGCGAAACTCAATTCAATCAAATTCGCGCTACTGCTTTTCCTAAAGCATACTTTGAAAAAGATAACGATGCGCGAAGCGGCAGCAAGGGAGACTATATATACCGCGAGTCTGATGATGACAGCAACGAAATCATTTCCATAATGTTTGAAATGAAAAACGAACAAAATGCGTCCGCAACAAAGAAAAAAAATGAGGATTTTTTCAAAGAGCTTGATAAAGATCGTAATGAAAAAAACTGTGAATATGCCGTGTTAGTTTCGTTGCTGGAGCCGGATAGCGAATTGTATAATTCCGGTATTGTAGATGTGTCGCATCGATACGCAAAAATGTATGTTATCCGTCCGCAATTTTTTATTCCAATGATTACCGTTTTGCGAAATGCCGCTATGAATTCACTCAAGTATAAATCGGAACTTGCGTTGATTCGGAATCAGAATATTGATATTACTCATTTTGAGGAAAAGATTGAATCCTTTAAAACCGGATTCGCCCGAAATTATGATTTGGCAAGCCGTAAATTCAAAGATGCTATTGACGAAATTGATAAAACAATAAAAAGCCTTGAAAAAACAAAAGAATATCTTTTATCTTCGGAAAACAATTTACGTTTAGCGAACAACAAGGCAGAAGATTTGACTATTAAGCGGTTAACTCAAGGAAATCCGACCATGACAGCAAAATTTGCCGAGCTTGATGCAAATGCGGAGTAAAATCTGAAAAACAATTTAGGAGAATTGCAAATGATGACAGTAAAAGAAAAAGCCGAAAAGCTGTATAAAACAGTTAATACTTTTATTTTAACTTGTGTTGGAACAGACGGCTATCCATTGGTGAAAGCGGTAGTTCCCGGCAAACACAGGGAATCGATAAACGAAATGTATTTTTGCACAAATACATCATCGCAATTTGCCGCCGAAATAGGCAAAAATCCCAAGGCAAGCGTTTACTTTTACAGCCGGAAATTATTCTGGAAGGGCTGCTCGCTCAAAGGCACAATGGAAATAGTCTCCGATCTTGCCGTTAAGGAAAAATATTGGCAGAATAAATTCAAAAACGCTTACCCGCAAAAATCATATACCGATCCGGATTTTTGCGTACTCAAATTTATCCCCGAAAAAGGCAGATTTTATTCATGGTATAAACCGGAAGATTTTGAAATATAAAAACCCGCTATAAAAACCCGCTGCGTATATCGTTGTATTATTTCTCACCGAAATACATAATCCGATATTGCCAAGCTTCCGGCATTTACGCGATATATTCCAAAAAACTAACCGGCGGTTTCTGCCGTTATCTTTCGCCTTGCGGAGAATGCTGCTGGCGGAAAAAACTTTCAACAGTTCTGGTATGAACGGGCGCAACCGCTATGCCCGCGCTCATGCGAATATCAATGGGCATGTTTTCGGCGGCTCCGGTACTTTTTCGGGAATGACTAACACCGGGGAGATCGTGTCCTTTGTATTGATATAACAATAAATGCGTGGAGTTTTCGCTCCGCGAAAGCTCCGAAGCTCTCCGGCGAAGCCGGATAGCAGGGGGATAGGCGCAGACCGCTGGCGGGCTGCGGCGTAAGGGGGAAAGTGTCCCCCCTTTCTTTAAGCTTATACTGGAGTTTTCCAAAAACTAACCGGCGGTTTCCACGCGGTTTCTGCCGTTATCTTTCGCCTTGCGGAGAGCGCCATCGGCGGAAAAAATCAGGCTTTCAACGGTTCTGGCGTGAAGGGGCGCAACCGCTATGCCTGCGCTCATGCGAATATCAATAGGTATATTTTCGGTGGAGCCGGGACTTTTGAAAACCAGAACTTGCCTGTTTTGAACAGTTATTCTAATCCGTTCAGCAATTTGCCGCGCATCATTTTTATCCGTGTCGGGAAGCAGGATGGCAAACTCATCGCCGGAAAGCCGCGCCGCGATGTCACCGGAACGCATACACGAACGAAGTATATCGGCTACGGCAATAATTACCCTGTCGCCGGACTGGGGGCCGTGCCGCTCATTTATTTCGTGCACTCTGTCCAAATCTATCATCAGCAGGGACATTTTCCGCAGACCCACAGAACCGTGGTCGAAGCGGTCTTTGATCGATTCTTCCAGAAAACGGCGGTTGTACAAACCAGTCAACTCGTCGGTGATTGCGCGGCGGCGGGCGGTTTCACCCCATCGCATCAGATCGCTGTACGATTTCGAGGATTGATCGAGCCACTGGCTTTGCGCCGCGCCGATTGATTTAAGCATTTTAACGCCGATCATGGGATGCTCAAAAATAATGCGGTAAAAATCAATGCCGTGAAGCACCATCAATTCGGTATCTTCTCTGGCGGTCAAAGTCGCCGAGCGGGGCTCATGGGCGATAATTGACATTTCGCCGAAAAAATCCCCCGGCTTAATATCGAACATCCAGCGCTGCGTCCCATCCGACTGCGACACAAACGCGCTCAACGCGCCGGAATAAAGTATGAACAAATCTTCCCCAGAATCACCCTCGTTAAAAATCGGCTCGCCCTTTTTAACCTGACGGCGATCAAGAAAGGCGGTAATCGCGTTAAATTCCAGTTCGCTTAAACCGGAAAAAAGGAACGAGTGAACTACAACAGGATCACTAACCGGAGAAATCGGTGTATTGCCGTTCTTCATTGTGCCGCCTCCCCTGTCTCCCCTGTATAATGAACAATCTGATTTCCCCCTGCCCGCCATGTATCCATAAGCAAATCATAATTACCTTGAAAAAGTTTTTCCCATGCCGCATTATCTCCGGGCCAGATAGTCCATGATATTGTCGCGGTAAAAGAAAAAGCCGGAATATCACCCTGCGCGGGAACTGGCTCCAGCGCGGCAATATTTTTGAGTAAATCTCCGGCGATTTTTTCCGCTTGCGCTGCGCGGCACTTATTGATCAAAATCCCTACTTCGTTGCTCTTGAATCGAATAGGCCAGCCCCGCCCAAAACGGCGGGTAATGTTTTTCAAAATCATAGCAATCCTGACCATTGCTTCGTCTCCGGCTCCGTGCCCGCGAGAATCCACCAGCGCTTTGAAACGATCCGGCTTGAGCATAATCAGCGCGGTCGGGTCTTCCAAAATCCGGTTAATTTCATCAGCCAAAAAAGACTGTTTCCACAATCCCGTTCCGGGGTCTTCATAAGCGCGGCGGTGAAGCTCCTGCACCCACGACATATTTTCGACGATAAGCTTTCTGATTGATTTAATGCGCCCGGTCATCATCACGATAGAACTCAAAAGTATCCGGCAAATTGTATGCGGTTCTTCCAGCGCGAAGGATTCCATTGTTAGGCCGTAACCGGGAAACATGATAAGTTCCGAATCTTCCAAAGCTTCGGCGCAGGCATCGTAAACAGCGCCGCGGGCAAAGTCAAAATCACCGATTGAGTCGCCCGGAGTAAACCGCGCCATCTCATCTTCATCGCCGTCATCACGGATTTTGTAAACCCGGACAGCTCCTTTTGTCAGCATATAAAAGTGATTCGCCTTTTCGCCCGCAGAAAAAAGACGCGCCTTGCGGCGGATCTGCAAAAAGCTGGATCGGGAAACAACAAAATCAATCTCGTTTTTTAGGAGACCTGAAAAGAGTTCCATTTTCTGTATAGACGCAGATTCAATAGCTGCCGGGAATTGTTCCACTTTCATTACCCCTTCTAACGAGTATATTAACCTTTTACCGCGCCGGCGGTAAGTCCTTTTACCACATATTTCTGAAAAATCATAGTCAGAATAATTGCCGGCGTTACAATAGCTACAGCGGCGGCCATAACGCCGCCCCAGTCAACTTCGGCGTAAGACATAAAATTATACACCGCGATAGGAAGCGTTCTGGTTTTTTCCATGCTGAGAACTTGGGAAAACATAAAGTTATTCCACGAAAAAATAAAACTCAAGGTCGTGGACGTTACCACGCCGGGCATGGAAAGGGGCAAAATAATCGAAAGAAATGCCCGCTGGCGGGTAGCGCCGTCTACCATAGCCGAAGCTTCCATCTCTGTAGGGATACTCTCAAAATATGAAGACATAATCCACACAACCACCGGCAAAGCAATAAGCATGTGGGAAAGAATGAGCGCCGTATAGGAATCCATCAATCTAAGCCGTGAAAAAACGATATACCACGGCATAAGAAACGAGATGCCCGGCATAAGCCGCGCAACAAGGATCAGCATAAGCAGGCGTTTCTGGCCAAAACGGGCAATAGAGTAAGCCGCCGGAAGACCGATAATCAGGGAAAGCAGCACTGCGGTAAAACCGACAATGCTTGAATTTTTCAAATACAGCAAAAAATTCTGTTCGCCGAACACCCGTTGAAAATTTTTCAGTGTCGGCGGAAAAATCAATTTCGGCGGCCAGGATATTATATCAACCTGTGTTTTGAATGAAGATATAAACATCCAGAAAAAAGGAAAGAGCATGGGTATTACAATGATCAAAATCAGCAGGAAAAAAAGCACATTAAACAAAAATGATTTTTTCATTTATCCCCGCTACAGTTCAAACTTTCTACGAAGCCGCATAACCGCAAGACTGAACACCAGCACAATTACAAAGAGGAACACCAGCACCGCCGAAGACTGTCCCAAAGTAAAATATTCAAAACTGAATTTATACGCAAGAATATTAAGCGTCTCCGAAGCGTAGCCCGGCCCTCCCCTCGTCATGGCGGCGATGATGTCATAGGTTTTCAGGGCATCTACCGCGCGCAGGACAATAGCCGTCAGCGCTGTCGGCATGATCATCGGCAGCGTTATCCGAAAAAAAATCTGTACGCCGTTCGCGCCGTCCACTTTAGCCGACTCAAACGGTTCGGTGGAAAGGCCGGAAAGCCCCGCCAGCACAATAAGCGCGATCATGGGAGTCCATTGCCACACATCAACCAGCATCAGCGAAGGGAGCACCGTCCGCGCGCTCGTAACCCAGCCGCTCTGGGGCAGTCCCAGCGCGTTGAGCACATAATTCAGAAAACCAATCGTAGGATCGTAAAACAAATTGAATACAATACCGATTGCGACAGGCGTTACGACAAGCGGCAAAAGCAGCAAAAATTTAAGCAGCCCCTTGCCGTGATACTCCCGGTTTAATATCAATGCGATAATAGTGCCGAAAACCGCTTCCACCGCCACCGCGCCGAATGTAAAGGCGAAAGTCCGCGCAACCGCCATGTGAAAACGGGAATTACTCAGTACCGCAATAAAACTCCCCAGACCCGCAAAACGCATAGGTCTGCCGGAAGTCAAAGCCCAATCGGTAAAACTGATAAACAGCGTATAACAAACAGGAAAAATCATCAGCAGGATCACGAAAATAATCGCGGGCAAGGGGAAAAGAATCTTTAAGTTGCGCTCAACAAAACCGCCCCTGCCTACCATAATGTAACCCTGCCGATTCTTTCTCGCCGCCAGCGCGGGAAGCTGGGCGGAAGTTCCCTGAGTGTTAATCGACTCGATGATAACTTCGCCGATAAGGTCTCTGGCCTTGCCAACAGAACTCATGAAAGGACGGTCGAAGGGATAGCCGTTTTGGGAAGCGTGCACTCTTGTTTCAAGCAAGCCGGGGTTCATGCTTGCCTTGACCGAAGGATCGTCCCATACAGAGTTCCGCGCCATAGTGATATTCGCGGCCATACCCTTGAGAGCAAGCTCTTTACTGGTTGCCCATGTAAGGAATTGCATCGCGGAATCCATATCCTTGCTTTTGCTGGAAACACCCATCGCCCACGAAACTACGATAAAAGGACTGTCCCCTTTGGGACCTGCC
>QMCE01002327.1_pt1 | contig 10480 bp, 5 predicted proteins | sample 1821851 | NCBI WGS metagenome assembly QMCE01 (sample SAMN09453174, study PRJNA476694) | Termite gut metagenome, whole genome shotgun sequencing project. | isolation source: worker | host: Odontotermes sp. | place: South Africa:Pretoria | collected 2016-01-28
CAGGGTAACTGGGGTAACGTGCTGACGGGCGACGAGGCGGCGGCGGCGCGTTATATCGAGGCGCGGCTGTCGAAATTCGCGCTCGACGTGGTGTTCAATCCGAAGACCACCGAATGGATGCTGTCCTATGACGGGCGCAATCAGGAGCCGGTTACGCTGCCGGTCAAGTTCCCGCTGCTGCTGGCGCAGGGGGTCGAGGGGATCGCGGTGGGATTGGCTTCGAAGATATTGCCCCATAACTTCAATGAGATAATAGACGGCTGCGTGGCGCACCTGCGCGGGCAGGATTTCGAGCTTTACCCCGATTTTCAGACCGGGGGGATGGCCGACGTGTCGCGCTATAACGACGGGTTGCGCGGGGGTGCGGTGAAAGTGCGTGCCAAGATTTCGAAGGTCGACCGCAAGACGCTGGCTATAACCGAGATACCATACGGCACGACTACCGAGTCGATCAAGGAGTCGATCGTGAAGGCCAACGACCGCGGCAAGATCAAGATCAAGAAGGTGGACGACAACACGGCGGCGGCGGTCGAGATACTGATCCACGTGAGCAACGACGAGTCGAGCGACAAGACGATCGACGCGCTCTATGCGTTCACAGACTGCGAGGTGTCGATCTCGCCCAACTCGTGTGTGATATGGGATGAGAAGCCCCACTTTCTGGGCGTGAAGGAGATATTGCGGCGCAGCGCCGAGTATACCAAATACCTGTTGAAGCGCGAGTTGGAGATACGGCTCGCCGAACTGAACGAGGAGTGGCATGCGGCGAGCCTCGAACGGATCTTTATCGAGAACAAGATATACCAGCGCATCGAGGGGTCGAAAACGCGTGAGGAGGCTTACGCGGCTGTGGACGAGGGGCTGGAGCCGTTCAAGAAACTGCTGCGGCGGGAGGTTACGAAGGACGATGTGGTGAAGCTCACGGAGTTGAAATTCATTCGTATCTCGCGCTTCGATGCCGCGAAGGCCGACGAGCAGATAAAGGGCATAGAGGACGAAACGGCACAGGTGAAGCACGATCTGGAGCACCTCACGGATTACGCCGTGGCCTACTACAAGCGCATCAAGCAGAAGTACGGCAAGGGGCGCGAGCGGCGTACAGAACTGCGTGGGTTCGATACTATCGAAGCTGCTAAGGTGGTGGTGGCCAATGCGAAATTGTACGTCGACCGCGAGGAGGGTTTCTTCGGGATCGGGCGCGCGATGAAGGATGCGGAGTATGTGTGCGACTGCTCGGATATGGACGATGTGATCGTGATCACGCGCGAGGGCAAGTACATAATAACAAAGGTGAGCGAGAAGGCGTTCTTCGCGAAGAATATCCTCTATATCGGGGTATTCAAGCGCAACGACGAGCGCACGATATACAACGTGCTCTACCGCGACGGGCGCGGCGGGCCGATCATGATGAAACGGTGCGCAATAACGAGTATCACGCGCGACAGGGAGTACGATATGACAAAGGGCACGGCGCGCAGCGAGATACTCTACATGAGCGTCAACCCCAATGGTGAGGCGGAGGTGCTGAAGGTCTACTTCAGGCCGCGGCCGAGACTAAAGAAACTGATCGTCGACCTCGATTTTTCGACCCTTGCCATCAAGGGGCGCGCTTCGCAGGGTAACCTCTTCTCGCGGTACGGGATACAGAAGATCGTGCTGAAGGAGGCCGGGACCTCGACCCTCGCGGGGCAGAATATATGGTACGACGATGAGGTGCGGAAGCTGAATACCGATGGACGCGGGGTGCTGTTGGGCGAGTTCCAGGGGGCGGACAAGATAATCGTAATCACCCGGAAAGGGCAATATTATACGGCCGGGTTCGATGTGGGGCACCACTTCCCCGACGATACGATAAGGGTCGAGAAGTACGAGCCGCGGCGGATTTACAGCGTCGCATACTGGGATGCGGGGGCGAAGTTTCACTACCTCAAGCGTTTCGAGGCCGAGCAGAGCGAGAAGATGCAGACGTTCGTGGACGAGGACAACGCGGCGTCGTATATGGTGGCGCTGACGGACAGTTTCGCGCCCGTGCTGGAGGTTGCGTATAAGGGTAAGAATAAGGAACGCCCCGCCGACCTGATCGACGTCGAAGAATTCATCGGCGTCAAGAGCCACAGGGCAAAGGGTAAACGGATCACGACGCTGGAGGTGGGCGGGCTTTTGTTCGTCACGCCGCGGCTGGAGGATAATCCCGCACGGTTCGTGGCCCCAATGCCCGAGGATATGGAGGCGGCGGACGGGGATGTCGCGGAGGCTGACGGGGCGGGTGAGGCTGGCGTGGTTGTCGAGATGGGCGGGGGCGTGGATGTTGTGGATGTCGTGGATGCCGGCGGCGAAGTGGAGTTTACGGTCGAACGGGCGGCGGGGGATGAATTGCCGCCGGCGGATAGTGAGCAGTTGGATTTGTTTTAGTTGAAATAATATTAGGTGTCCGGCAGGGGCTTGTGCGTTGGCAGGGACGACGTAAGTCGGCCCTTGCGGCCCGCAGCCACCACTGGCGGAAGGCCGCGCTCTGCTTCGCGACGCACGTCACACCGCTGGCTGCGTTCAGAAAACACCTGCCGGTCGCATTAACCATTAATCATTAACCACTGAAAATGGTTTTCTTTATTGTCGGATATATGGGGGTGGGTAAGAGCAGCGTCGGGCGGGAGGCTGCGCGGCGTGTGGGGATGAGGTTCGTGGATATGGACCTGGAGATCGAGCGGGTGCACGGGATGACGGTGGCGGAGATATTCGAGCGCGAGGGTGAGGCGGTTTTCAGAAAGTCGGAGCGAGAGGTGTTGGCGCAGTTGGCGGCGGCGGATGAAAATATTATCGTGTCGTGCGGCGGAGGGGCGCCATGCCATGGCGACAACATGGCGGTGATGAATGAGGCGGGGAAGACGGTTTATCTGAAACTTAGCCCGGGAAAATTGGTGAAAAGGCTCAAACCAGGCCAGACGAAGCGCCCGATACTCAAGGGTATGGACGGCGGGCAGATGCTGGCCCTCATCGAAGAGATGCTGCCGCGGCGGGAACCGTTTTACATGCAGGCGTCGATGGTCATCGACTGCGACTCGTTGAGCGACGACTCGATATGCGGCTATGTCGCCGATTATGCCCGGCATTACAGCGCGATATACCGATAATATTCGTATCTTTGTATTATTCGGCCGCAAAATTTAGAGCTTGTTTGGATTTTCCAATTCTCGCTCTTAGGCAGACTCCGAACAAGCTCCGAACAAGCTCTGAACGTCAGGATGAACAACGCTCCCATAGGAATTTTCGATTCGGGGCTGGGCGGGCTTTCCGTCTGGCGGGAGATCCGTGCGGCCCTGCCCGGTGAATCGTTGGTGTACTTCGGCGACGGGAAGAACTGTCCGTACGGGCAGCGGACGGAGGAGGAGGTGACAGGGTTCACGGTCGCGGCGCTGGAATTCCTCGTGCGGCAGGGGGCGAAACTGGTCGTGGTGGCGTGCAATACGGCTACGGCGGCGGCGATCGAGACGGTGCGCGCGCGGTACGACATTCCGATCGTGGGCATGGTCCCGGCGGTGAAACCAGCGGCTCAGAGTACCCGGAGCGGCGTGGTGGCGATACTCGCGACAGAACGCGCGCTCGAAGGCGAGAAACTCCACCGTTACCGGGAGGAGTTCGCGGCGGGCGTGGAGGTGATCCCCGCCGTGGGCCACGGGTTCGTGGAACTGGTCGAACAGGGGCTGGAGGATACGCCGGAGGCTTTGGAGGCTGTGCGCAGTGTGGTCGAACCGCTGATCGGCAGGGGCGCAGACCGGCTCGTGTTGGGGTGTACGCATTATCCGTTCCTCGCCCACAGGATACGCGAGGTGATAGGCGGGCGGGCGGTGGAGATCGTCGACTCGGCTCCGGCTATCGCGCGGCGCGTGGTGCAGCTTCTGGAGATGAACGGGATTGCCGCCGAACCGGGGTATGGGCCTTCGTACGGCTTTTACACGCTGGCGGACGAGGGGTACCGTGGGAAAATAATCAGGAGGAGCGGTATTGCGGCGGATGAGGTTATACGGTGAAAAATTGTTATCTTGGCGCGGGAATAATTGAAAATTGACAATTGACAGTGGACAATTGACAATGAGAGAGAAGAATATGGCGAAAACAGCAGATAAAACCCCGAAAAAGAAGAAACAGGTCGTGGAGAAGACCGTGCGCAGGGGGATGTCCGATACCCAGCGGTGGGTGCTGGGCATCGTGCTGTTCGCGTTTGCCGTGTTCATGCTGGTGGCGGTCGTGTCGTACTGGTTCACGTGGACGGCCGACCAGAATTTCGTGCGCCACGGCGAGATGAACCGGCAGGAGGTGGGCATGGTGGCAAACCAGACCGGCAAGATGGGGGCGACGCTGGCGCATTATGTTGTGGGACAGTGGTTCGGGGTGTTCGGGATCGTTATTCCGGTGCTGCTTATAATAATCGCGCTGAGGGTAATAGACTTCCGTCCGGCGCTGCTCAGCAAGTCGGTGCGCATCGGCGTTATCGCGCTGATATTGGGATCGTTGACGATGGGGTTCCTGTTCGACGAGCGGTGGGACGTCTTCGGGACGGGGCTCGGCGGCGCGCAGGGCGTTTACATGTCGCGGTGGATCGTTTCGTACCTCGGGAAAGCCGGGACCGGGCTTGTGCTGCTGTTGGGGTGGATACTGTTGGGGGTATATATGACGCGACGTACCATATTGGTAGTCAACAGGGTAGGGCGCGGGATATACGAGGGCGGGCGCAAGGTGGGCGAGGCCGTGGCCGATCTGGCTTCGCGCGGCGGCGATGTGGAGGAGGCGTACCCCGACGAGGAGGAATATTATGGCGAGGGGGGGCAGGATGCGGAGCCGGAGTATGTACCGCAGGAGTATGTGCCGCAGGAGCATGTTCCGCAGGTGAAGGCGGACGATGTGATCGAGATAGTGAGGCCCGGAAGGGAACAGCCGGTGCGTGAGGAAAGGGCTGAGCATCAGGGGGTTTTTACGGTTGTGACGCCTGTGCGCGAGCCTGAACCGGAGCCGGAGCCGGAAACGCCGCATGACCCGAAAGTGGTGATGCTCGGTGAGGCCGCGGGGGCGTTTATTCACGGCAGGCAGACGGCGGCGCAGGCGGACGATGGCCGCTATGCAGGTGGTGTGGGGCGTTACGCGGGTGCGGGTGAGTCGCGCGTGGTCGAGGTGGTGCAGCCGGACCCGTCGCAGCAGCCGAACGGGGCGCAGCGGCAGGGGCCGTTCGAGGTGGTGAGCAAGCCCGGTGCGCCGATCGCGGCGGGAGGGGTCTTGGAAAGCGAACCTGCGAAGGCGGGGACGGACGGGGAGATGAAAGTGGTGGTGGCGGCGCGTAAAGACGTGACGGTCAGTGATGACGATGCAGATGCCGCGCTGTACGACCCGACGCGCGAGCTGTCGAAATATCAGAAACCTCCGGTCGAGCTGCTGGAAGACCACACGGTGGACGTGCAGGTGACCGAGGACGAGGTGTATGAAAATAAGAACCAGATCGTCAATACGTTGCAGAATTTCGGCATCAAGATCGACAAGATAAAGGCGACGATCGGGCCTACGGTGACGCTCTATGAGATAATCCCCGCGGCGGGGGTCAAGATCTCGAAGATCAAAAACCTGGAGGACGATATTGCGCTTAGTCTCAAGGCATTGGGGATACGTATCATAGCTCCGATGCCCGGCAAGGGGACGATCGGGATCGAGGTGCCGAACAAGGATAAGGAGATCGTGTCGATGTACTCGGTCATCAAAACGCGCAAGTTTCAGGAAAGCAGGGCCGAGTTGCCGATCGTGCTCGGCAAGACGATCTCGAACGAGACGTTCATGATCGACCTCACGCAGATGCCACACCTGCTTGTGGCGGGGGCTACGGGGCAGGGTAAGAGTGTGGGGCTCAATGCGATAATAACGTCGCTGCTCTACAAAAAGCACCCCGCCGAGCTGAAATTCGTGTTCGTCGACCCGAAGCGCGTGGAGCTGTCGCTCTACTCGAAACTCGAGCGACACTTCCTTGCCAAAATGGAGAGCGAGGAGGATTCTATCCTTACCGATACGCAGAAAGTCGTCTATACGCTCCAGTCGCTCTGCACCGAGATGTCGGCGCGGTACGACCTGCTGCGCGCGGGAGAGGTGAAGAAAATTTCGGAGTACAACGACAAGTTCCTAAAGCGGCGGCTGAACCCGAACAAGGGGCATCGGTTCCTGCCTTATATCGTGGTGGTGGTCGACGAGTTCGCCGACCTGATAATGACCGCCGGGCGCGAGATCGAGGCGCCGCTGACGAGGCTTGCGCAGCTTGCCCGTGCGGTGGGTATTCATCTTGTGATCGCGACGCAACGTCCTGATGTTAAGGTTATAACGGGGCTTATCAAGGCCAACTTCCCGGCGCGTATCGCGTTCCGCGTGATGTCGATGGTCGACTCGCGGACGATAATCGACCAGCCGGGGGCGAACCAACTGATCGGCCGCGGGGATATGCTTATGTCGATGAACGGCGAGCTGACCCGTGTGCAGTGTGCGTTCATTGATACGCCTGAAATAGAGCGCATTACGGAATTTATCGGCAACCAGCGCGGCTACGCCGGGCCGTATGGCCTGCCCGATTACCAGCCCGAGGGCGATGGTGGCGGCGAACGTGTGGCAGACCTCGGCCCGATGGACCCGATGTTCGAGGAGGTGGCGCGCTTCGTGGTGCAGAACCAACAAGGGTCGACGTCATCCATACAGCGCAGGTTCTCAATAGGTTACAACCGCGCGGGGCGCATCATGGACCAGTTGGAGGATGCCGGCGTAGTGGGCCGCGCCGAGGGCAGCAAACCCCGCGAGGTGCTGATAATGGATGTGATGTCGCTCGAACATATACTTAATAATGGTTAGTGGTCAGTGGTTAACGGTTAGTGTTATTCTGAAAAAATTTTAATATGAGAAATCTGATAACGGCAGTCGTCGCTGTCGCGTGCAGCGTTTTTACGGTTTTCGGGGCGAATCCGGATAAACTGACCAAGGCCGAGGCCGGGGCGGTGGCGGCGGAATTATGGGAGCGGGAGCGCGGCCGGATAGAAGAGCGGTACGGGCGGATGTGGGATGAGGCGGTGTTTACGTATAACGACCTGCGGATGCTGCTGGCGTACAAGGCTTTCGGGGAGAAGCCCGAGGATGGCAGAAGCCTTTATATTTCGATGCACGGCGGCGGGAACGCACCGGCGGAGTTGAATACGCAGCAGTGGAGCAACCAGATCAGGCTCTATACCCCCGCAGAGGGAGTGTACGTGGCCCCGCGCGCGGCTGTCGACGACTGGAATATGTGGTTCAGGCCGCATATAGACACGCTTTTCGAGATGATCATCCAGGCGGCGGTCGTTAAGATGGATGTGAACCCGAACAAGGTTTACATTATGGGCTACTCGGCAGGAGGCGACGGGGTGTACCGCATGGCGCCGCGCATGGCCGACCACTGGGCAGCCGCGGCGATGATGGCCGGGCACCCGGGCGAGTCGTCGCCGCTGAACCTGCGCAATATCGGGTTCACGCTATGGATGGGCGGGGCCGACGCGGCTTACAACCGGAATACTCTGGCGGTCGAGTACGGCGCGCGGATGGACTCGCTGCAGGCGGCCGATCCGGGCGGGTATGTGCACGAGACCCATATCATGGAGGGGATGCCGCACTGGATGAACAGGGCGGATACGGTGGCGGTGGAGTGGATGTCGCGGTTTCGGCGCAATCCATATCCCGACCGGGTGGTTTGGCGGCAGGAGGAGACCAACCCGCGGCGCAGTTTCTACTACTTGTCTGTTCCGGTGGACGAGGCTGCGGGCGGCACGGAGGTGCGCGTCGATAAAAAGGGAAATACTCTCGAAATACTGAAAAACGATTATTCGACGTTATATATTAACCTTAACGACAGGGTGATGGATCTCGATAAGCCGGTGACGGTTATCCTCGACGGCAAGCGGATATTCCGCGGGAAGGTCAGGCGAAAGGCTGCGCATATCGAGGTGTCGGTCGAGGAACGTGCCGATCCGGAGTATATTTTTAGTGCGGTTCTGGAGATTAAGGACGGTAAGGTGCGGGGGTTGTAGGCGCAGGAGATCTCTCACTCCGGCGTCGGTTCGCGCCCCGGGCGATTTCGAGCAAACTCGATCGCCGCTCGGCTTGGCGTCGGTTCGCCCGGGGTGGCTGCGGACTGCTTTGGCCAACGCACAAAGGCCATCGCTCACAGCCTGAGACAAGACAATAATTAGTGAAATGAGAAAACAGCTATTCATATTGCTTATGGTTTCCTGCTCGTTGCCGGCGGCGGCCGACGGGCGGGCGGACGAGGTGCTTCGCAAGTTGGGGGAACGGATCGCGGAGATGGGCGAATATACCGCGGAGTTCGAAGTGGTGGCCGAGGGTAACCGGATCACGGGCACGTATGCCGTCAGCGGCAACAGGTATTATATGCAAACCGATGAGTACGAGGTGGTCAGCGACGGAAAGACGCGATGGGAGATCAACCATTACGACGAGGAGGTGGTGATCGACTACGCCGACCCCGAAGACCGGAACATACTCTCCAACCCGACGCGGGCGTTCGAATTCGCACCCGATATTTTCAGCAGCCTGTACGTGGGCGAGCGGGAGTATGACGGCGCGACTGCCGACGTTGTGGAACTCAAACCTTTGGATGTTAAAAGCACCTTGCTGCGCGTGACGGTCGTCGTCGGGCGCAGGAGCGGCATGCCGGTCGAATTGCGCTACCTTTCCGACGGGCTTTCGGAGGATGTGGTCGTGCGGATGGTCGGGATAGGGGCCGGTCTTCCCGAGGGCGCCGCATTCTCGTTCGACCGGACTAAATATAAGGGATACGATATTGTGGATTTCAGGTGAAGTGGCGAGGGGATTGGTGGTTAGGGATGATATGCTTTGGTGGCGGCCGCGCGTGGAGCGCGGCCGCAGCATTTTCGCCCGGCAGGGTGGGGGGCTTGTGTGTTGGCAAGGCTGGCTTTAGGCGGCCCTTGCAGTCCGGAGTCATCCCCGGCGGAGGACTGCCCACCACGCGATGCCCTTGCACACCTCCGCTGGCTCCGGACTGAGAACTGACGGTCACCGTCCTTGCGAGGAATATGCGTTCGGAATGGCAAAAAAATAATTAACCACTAACCGTTAATCATTAACCACTGATTTGGAATTTTGGGGGATTATGTGTAATTTTACATGTTATTTTAACGTGAAAAATCAATATGTCAGCAGAAGGAAGAATCGAGGAGGGGTACGAGGGCGAGGCAGGCCGTGAGAACGGCGGCGACGGCGGTGAAAAGATCATCAGGATCAACATAGAGGAGCAGATGAAATCGGCCTACATCGACTATTCGATGTCGGTCATCGTGTCGCGCGCCCTGCCCGATGTGAGGGACGGGTTGAAACCCGTACACAGGCGTATCCTGTACGATATGAGCAACGAACTGAACCTCTATTCCGACAAACCGCACAGGAAGTCGGCGAGGATCGTGGGCGACGTGCTGGGTAAGTTCCACCCCCACGGCGATGGCTCGGTCTACGACGCTATGGTGCGTATGGCACAGGAGTGGAGTATGCGCTACCCGTTGGTGGACGGGCAGGGTAACTTCGGGTCGGTGGACGGCGACAGCCCCGCGGCGATGCGTTACACCGAGGCGAGGATGCGCAAGCTGGCCGACGAGGTGATGGCCGATATAGACAAGGATACGGTCGACTTCCAGCTCAACTTCGACGATACGACGCCCGAGCCGAAGGTGCTGCCATCTAAGATCCCGCTGTTGCTGATCAACGGCGCGTCGGGTATCGCGGTGGGTATGGCGACCAATATGGCCCCGCACAACCTTACGGAGGTGGTCGACGCCTGCTGCGCGTATATAGACGACAGGGATATAGAGGTTGCGGAGCTGATGCGGCACGTCACGGCGCCCGACTTCCCCACGGGTGGTATAATCTACGGCTACGAGGGGGTGCGCGAGGCGATGGAGACGGGGCGCGGACGGGTAGTGATGCGTGCGCGGACGGAGATCGAGCATACGCACAGCGGCCGCGAGTGTATCGTGGTGACCGAGATACCCTATCAGGTGAACAAGGCTGACATGATCCGCAAGATCGCGGACATGATCAACGAGAAGAAGATAGACGGCATATCGTACATAAACGACGAGAGCGACCGCAACGGTATGCGCATCGTTATTATCCTGAAGACCGACGCGGTGGCGAGCGTGGTGCTCAATACGCTGTACAAGTATACGGCGATGCAGACGTCGTTCGCGGTGAACAACATCGCGCTCGTTAAGGGGCGGCCGATGATGCTCAACCTCAAGGATATGATCCGCCACTTCATCGACCACAGGCACGAGGTGGTGATCCGCCGCACGAAGTACGACCTCGCGCAGGCCGAGAAGAGGGCGCATATATTGGAGGGGCTGCTCAAGGCGCTCGACCATATCGACGAGATAATCAGGATCATACGCGCCTCGGAGAC
>QMCE01002328.1_pt1 | contig 10478 bp, 7 predicted proteins | sample 1821851 | NCBI WGS metagenome assembly QMCE01 (sample SAMN09453174, study PRJNA476694) | Termite gut metagenome, whole genome shotgun sequencing project. | isolation source: worker | host: Odontotermes sp. | place: South Africa:Pretoria | collected 2016-01-28
ACCAACGCCGCCGCCGAATACCGCGTTGAAAATTTTTACGACCTTGAGGAAGAAAGCAAGTACGACCTCGTCACCATGATTGACACACCGGTCGAGGACGAGGACGTTCCGCGCAACGCTTACCGCGCCCTTACGCCGGGCGGCAGCTTCATTTTCCAGATTTCCAATCCCGAATATAAGCACATGCGCGGCCAACTAATGGAAAACCGGCGCACATGGACAGAAAACGAGGATCGTACATTCCTTCTCACCCGCAATGAGTACAACGAAGATATAGACCGCTGGGAATACGAGGAATGGAATCTCAATGTCGAAACGGGCGACATTGTCATTGAACACCATTTTTCCAGCAATTTTTCCTTTTTGCGCATGGTAGACATTCTGCAAGCCGTGGGATTCGGCAGCGTATCCTTCCTCGACGCCGACGGAAGGCCGTATACAACGAGTAAAGAACAGCCGAAAAATTATTTTTGCATCGCACACAAGGGGACAGAATCTCCCTCGCCTTTGTAGGGCGCGGCTTCTCAGACGCGCCGAAGTACCATTCCTTATGTTCTTTTTGATCCCAGTATGCGGTACAGTGTGGATAAGCTGATACCCATATCTTCCGCAGCTTTGCGTTTCCCTTCGACAGTATGGCCATATGTGTTCAATAGTGCCCTGGCGTGATCGCGCCCGTAAGCCGCTTTAATCTTGCGCAGGGTTCCGGCAGCCGGAGTGTCGAGGCGGAATAACCCGCCCAAGGCGGATACCTGAATGATGCCGCCCGGACATGCCTCAACGGCTTCCGCCACCGCTTCGCGAAGTTCGTCAAGATTCCCCGGCCAATCTTGGTGGCTGAGAATTTCCCGCGCTTCGTCGGAAAAACCCTGTATATCTTTTCCCTCTGCGACGGCGAGGGAAAGCGCGAAACGCTGAGCTGCCGGGGGAATATCCTCCGGCCTGTCGCGCAAGGGCGGTAAAAAAACCGGCATGATGTTCATACGAGCATAGAGATCCTCCGGAAACTCTCCGCGTTTCACTTTTTCGGAAAGTTCCGGTTCGGCGGAAGCCATCAGGCGCGCCTCCAGCGGCTTGACTTCAAGATCACGCACAATATGGCGTGAGATATACAGATTCGCCGCCTCGCGGATCAACGGACCTTCCCATTTATCGATCCGTTCGCAGAAGAGGGTGCCGTTTGCGGCCTCCAGCGCGGCTTCACGCAGACGTTCCGGCGTATCGCGGGACGTTACGGTGATAAACGGAGTATTTTGTTTATGGCAGATCCGGTGCAGCGCGCGAGCGAAATCCACTTTGCCGAGTCCGGGTTCTCCCAGCAAAAGGACAGGCGTTTTTAGCATAGAAAGCCGTTGCAGACGATCCCAAACCGCCGCCATCACAGCGCTGACGGTAGGCAGAGCGTCGGCTTTCAGTTCATCTTGTACGGGATCGGGACGAAAGAGAACCAACGCTCCCACCAAAGACTCATCCACCCGTACCGGATACGCTTCCATCAAACCTGCGGCGACGCCCTCCTCCGTTCGGATTTCAGTGCGAAACGCCGATTGCCCGATTCCGTCCAGCGCTGTTTTGACCTCGGATATGGCGGAGAAATCAAACCCGCTAAAATCGACGGGACAGAACCGATCATTAACATACACTGTCTGTCCCCCGCGGTTCAGCAATGCAGTGGGGCACGGGAGCGCTTCTAAAATGCCCAGCATTAGGTCTTGTTCCGCCTGTTGGTAGTCCATACTCCGTCCTCCTACCGAAATGAAATCGAACTGTTTCCGGACAGTCAAGACAGTGAGTGCCTATGTCAAAAAAACTGACCGCCCTGCTTTTTGCATTGCTCCCCCCGGCGCTCTATTATGCCGTGCGCACCGCGGTATTTGCCGCAGCGGCTTTTTGGGCGCGGTCTTCCGGTTCGGAGGATATATTCGCCGAAAATCAAGCCCGTCTGGCGTTGCGTACCGCGCAGCCTTGGCTGTTGATTGGGAGCGCCGCTTTAACAATTCTAATTTTCGCCCTTGTCTTTCGGGGAGCGCCGCTTTTACATTTTGTTGGAACCGCGCGGCCTCGTTTTATCAGCGCCATAACGTTTGCGGAAATCGGTCTGGGTTTGAATCTGGCACTGACATCGCTTATGCTGCTGCTGCCGCTGCCCGAAAGCTGGTTCTCGGAGCATAGCAAGGGCGTATCCGACCCTTTAGGGGCTTCGGGCACGGCGGTCAGGTTGCTATGCACAGTCGTCGCGGCACCGGTCGTGGAAGAGCTTGTCTTTCGTGGCCTTGCTCAACGTTTCCTACAGCGCGCGTATTCGCCGTTTATCGCCATTTTGTGGCAGGCTGTGCTGTTCGCGGCGTTCCACGGCACCAAACTGCAAATGCTATATGTTCTCCCCGCCGGTATCGTGTTGGGACTGATTTATCATTGGAGCGGGACGTTATTTGCCCCGATTGCTTTACATATGGCATTCAATGCCTACTCCGAACTTTCTGTCCCTCTCCCCGGATCGGTTTGGGGACTTGTGCTCTGCTTGTTGGGCGGAGCGGTTATCGTAACGGGAGGAATGCTCGGAGAACGGCGGCGCGCGTTATATCAAGCCGCTTCGCAGCACTGAGTATGTTTCGCCGCCGTCACCCACGATGACAAAGTCATACAAGCTGATTTTCAGTTCCTCTAGTATTTTTTTAATACGCCCCGCCCCGGCAATATCCGTCCGAGAAGGTATTGGCGTTCCGCGCGGATGGTTATGAGCGATCAATACGCTGGCTGCGTTGCACTCAAGGGCTATCTTTACAATACCGCGTTTCATGACCAAAACGCTCGCGGCGGTTCCCTCTTCGATAAGTTTTTTACGAAGAATACGGAACTTCGCGTCGAGACAGACAATCAGAACACATTCGGTTCGCATTCTGCCGATTTGCTCCGCGGCATACGTACCGACGCGGTCATATGTGAGCTGCCATTGCGCGTCTGCGGATAGGTCTGAATCGTAACCCCGCGCCATCTCTCCTGTCAGCATGATAAGGGTTGCGGTACGTTTGCTTATGCCTTCTATGGAAATTAAGCTCTCGTAGTCGGCGTCCAAAACGCCCCGGCGGTTTTCAAATTGCTGTATCAATTTCTCGCTGAGCTGTTTTATATCCCGTCGGCGCAACGAAAAAGAAAGCAGCAACTCGACCTGCTCACGCGGCAGAAGCCTCTCCGGGGAAATATGCGGACGGGGAAGCAGCCTTTTGCGTCTGTTGTTCGTATCTTTCTTTGCCATCTGTCAAAAAAAGCTGCGGGTTAAACCCCGAGAGCCAGTATGTATACGCCTCATCACAGTACGGAGGGACAAAAGGAGAACAGGCATTATTTTCATAATATACCCTCCCTGTATTGACTTTCTCTGCAAATATTATATAATAAACTTCATAAAAACACAAGGGCTGATTTCCGGGTTGGCGTAAAAAATCCGGTTATTTTAAGGCATACAATAGGAGGGCGGGCTATTGAAGGATCATGTTTTTCGGATATTTGTAGAAAAAAAGCCGGGATTTGACGTAGCGGCGGAAACGCTGAGGCGTGATATTACCGGCTTTTTGGGCGTAAAACTGCGCGGGTTGCGCATTTTCCTCCGTTATGACGTGCAGGGGATGAGCGAGAGGGAATTCTTACGCTGTCTGCCCGTTGTCTTTTCCGATCCGCCTGTTGATACTGTCTACCCGGAGCAATTGCCGGTTACCTCTGCGCGTTTGCTGGCTTATGAGGCGCTGCCCGGCCAATATGATATGCGCGCCGACTCCTGCGGCCAGTGTATACAGCTCCTTTTAGGAGGAGATCTGCCCACGGTGCGCTGTGCCACCGTCTTGGCTCTGGACGGCGTAACCGACGAAGGATACAAGCGAATTACGCGCTATGTCGTCAACCCGGTGGAAAGCTGCCTCGCCGAATCCGTAAAGCCGGAAACGCTTGCGCGGGAATACCCAAAACCCGCACCGGTCAAAACGCTTGAAGGATTTATCCGTTTGCCGGACAATGCGCTGCCCGAATGGCGCGAGACGCTGGGGCTTGCGATGGACGACGCCGACGTGCTGTGCTTGCGCGATTATTTCCGTGCGGAAGGCCGCGACCCCTCGATTACCGAAGTCAGGGTGCTCGACACTTACTGGTCTGACCATTGCCGCCACACCACCTTCCTGACCGAATTGTCGCCTGTCAGCATTGAAGACGAGCGCGTCCGGGCTGCCTATGAGCTGTTCCTCTCCGTCCGCGACACAAATAAACCCATTACTCTGATGCACATCGCGACCGCCGCGATGAAGCATATGGATAAAGAAGGTCTGCTGCCGCAGTTAGACCGATCCGAAGAGGTCAACGCCTGCTCGGTCAAAGTAATCGTCGATACTGAGTCCGGACCTCAGCACTGGCTTCTGATGTTTAAAAACGAAACGCACAACCATCCTACAGAAATCGAGCCGTTCGGCGGGGCGGCCACTTGCATCGGCGGAGCGATCCGCGACCCGCTTTCTGGACGCTCCTTTGTCTACCAAGCCATGCGCGTCACAGGCTCCGCCGACCCGCGCGCGCCCCTCTCCGAAACCATTCCGGGCAAACTGCCACAACGCCGGCTTACCACAACGGCGGCGGCGGGATACAGCTCCTACGGCAATCAAATCGGCATCGCGACGACGCATGTACGGGAGATTTACCACCCCGGATATGCCGCCAAACGTATGGAGATCGGCGCCGTGGCGGGTGCCGCGCCGGCAAACCATGTCGTGCGCAAAGAACCGCAGCCGGGCGATATGGTGCTGCTGATCGGCGGGCGCACGGGGCGCGACGGCATCGGCGGCGCGACCGGAAGCTCCCGCACCCATACCAGCGCTTCGGTGGAGACATGCTCAGCCGAAGTGCAGAAAGGTAACGCACCGGAGGAGCATAAACTACAACGGCTTTTCCGCAAAGAACGGGCGGCGCGCTTGATCAAGCGCTGTAACGATTTTGGAGCGGGCGGCGTCGCCGTCGCGATCGGCGAACTGGCTGACGGTTTGCGTATTTACCTCGACCGCGTTCCGAAAAAATATGACGGGCTGGACGGCACCGAGCTGGCCATATCCGAATCACAGGAACGGATGGCGGTTGTCTGCGCTCCCGAAGACGCGCCCGCGTTTTGCTTGGAGGCCGACAAAGAAAACCTGGCTTGCACGATGGTGGCCGTCGTAACCGGCGACAGTCGTTTGACGATGGAATGGGAAGGCGAGGAGATCGTCAGTATCTCGCGCGACTTTCTCAATTCCGCAGGCGCCAATAAAAAAGCAACGGTAAAGATTGAACGGCCCTTACCTGCGAAGGCGCAGCCTTGGGAAAACATAAAACGTTCCCCGGCAGAGCGGTTGCTGCTGCTGGCGTCGGATTTAAACTTCTGCTCCCAGCAGGGGCTTGCCGAGCGGTTTGATGCGTCTGTCGGCGCGGGAAGTGTTCTTGCTCCTTACGGCGGATTGGCTTCCTCCGCGCCGGAACAGGTATCGGCGGCGCTGATCCCCGCCCCCGGAAGCCGCACCGCGAGCGTGATGTCCTTCGCCTTTGATCCGGAGATCAACGATCCCTTTGGCAGCGCGGTCTTCAGCGTCGTAATGAGTATCGCGAAACTTGTCGCGGCAGGTTGTTCTCCCCGCGAAGCATACTTAACGCTTCAGGAATATTTCCCCCGACCCGGCGAAGACCCAAGACGTTGGGGAACGCCCATGGCGGCGGTACTGGGTGCCTTTTGGGCGCAAATGGGACTTTCGGTCGCGGCGATCGGCGGCAAGGACTCAATGTCCGGTACGTTTGACGGAGAAGCCGGCAAAATCGACGTACCGCCCACGCTGGTCAGTTTCGCCGTCGCGACCTCACCCGCGGCGCGCGTCATTCCCTCGCATTTCACCCGAAGCGGTTCGACAGTGTATTTAATGGAAGCGCCAGTGGGCTCCGACGGCCTGCCGGAGTTTTCGGGACTCCTCGCGATGTGGGAGCGTTTGCACGGTTATATCAAACAAGGTTCGGTATTATCCGCTTACGCCTGCGAAAGAGGCGGCGCGGCCGGCGCGCTGGCGCATATGTGTCTCTCCGGGCAAGGCGTGCGTGTCGTGCCGGAATTGTATGACGACGGCCTGTTTTGCCCGCCATGGGGCAGCATTGTCTTTGAAGGCGTTCAGCGTCTTGAGGGGGAGCGTGTACTCGGTGTGGTTCAGCAAAAGGCGGAAATACAGTTGGGCAGTTCCTTTATTCCGATTGAAAGTCTCTATACAGCGTGGTGGAAGCCTCTGGAGGGCGTTTTCCCCACCGAAACCAATATTCCGATTGATCCTGTTCCCGCACTCGACCACGGACGCCGCGCACCCGCGCCCGTACACCTGCTGAACGCCCGCCCGTTGGCCGTAATCCCCGTCTTCCCCGGCACCAACAGCGAATACGATACGGCGGCGGCGCTGGAAGCAGCCGGAGCGGCTGCGGAGACATTGGTTGTACGGAACCTTCGTCCCGATTGGCTGGAACAATCGGTCGAAGCGCTGGAACGCATTCTGCAAAAAGCGCAAATGCTGGTGCTCCCGGGCGGTTTTTCGGGCGGCGACGAACCGGACGGTTCGGGTAAATTCATTGCCGCGTTCTTCCGAAATCCGCGCCTGACCGAAGTCGTTCGCGATTTACTGCACCGCCGCGGAGGATTGATTCTTGGTATCTGCAACGGGTTTCAAGCCCTTATTAAGCTGGGGCTTGTCCCTTACGGGGACATTATCGACATCGCAGATACCTGCCCGACGCTGACCTTCAACACGATTGGACGGCATCAGGCGCGCTATGTCCATACTCGCGTATCATCGGTGTTATCGCCTTGGCTGTCCCGCTGCGCTCCGGGCGAGATACACACCCTACCGATCTCCCATGGGGAAGGACGTTTTGTCGCCGGAGATGTAATGGAAGATCTCATACGCAATGGTCAGATTGCCTTCCAATACTGCGATGTCAAGGGTAACCCCGGTATGACCACCTTTATCAACCCCAACGGTTCTATGATGGCCATAGAGGGCGTCACCAGCCCCGACGGTCGAATACTGGGCAAAATGGCGCATTCGGAACGCGCGGGCTTCTATGTGGGCAAGAACATTCCGGGCAACAAGCAGCAGCCAATCTTCGAGGGAGGGGTTCGGTATTTCCGGTAACCAAACCATACACACACTCGGTAATAAAAAAATTACATTTCTCTAACAAACTCGGAATCCGCCGCCAGTTCAAACAGTTCGCGCAGCCGCTCTTCGCGCCCGCTTAGATACAGCCATCCGAACAACGCTTCGAGCGCCGTCGCGGCTTGATAGTCCGCCCGGCTCGCCGAGGGCGGCACGCTCCCCGTCTGCGCGTTGCGCCCGCGCCGGAAAATTCCGGCTTCTTCGGGAGTCAGGACAAGCCCCCGTGCCGCTTTCGCCTGCGCCCGCGCATTGACATATTGTATCCGCTTGTTATGCAGATCCTCGGCGCGCGCCGTGCCTTCCGCGCAGAGTTTGGCGCGCACTAAAAGATCATAAACGCTGTCACCAACCGACGCGACCGCCAAAATGCCGAGTGCAGAGATTTGGTCTTCCGTTAACGGTGCGGATAGCATGAAGATTCCTCCGTTTGTTTATAATAAACCAAAGGATGGGTTGAGATGAGCGTAACAGTTTCTGTCGTCGTTCCGTTATACAACGAGCAGGAGGTCATCGGGGAGAGCTACCGGCGGCTGAAAGAGGTCATGGACGGCTCGGGAGAGGATTACGAGTTGATCTTCATCAACGACGGCAGCCGCGACGAGACGTGGCCGATGGCCTGTAAGCTAGCCGAAACGGATCCGAGGCTTCGCCTTTTGTCTTTCTCGCGCAACTTCGGGCATCAGACGGCGATTACGGCTGGTATGGACGCGGCGGACGGCGACGCGGTGGTTGTGATCGACGCCGATTTGCAAGATCCGCCGGAGGTGATTCCGCAGATGCTCGCGAAGTGGCGGGAAGGATATCAGGTGGTCTACGGCTTGCGTACCAAACGGAAGGGTGAATCGTTTTTTAAAAAGATTACGGCGAAAATCTTCTATCGCACCCTTAACGCGCTGACCGAGGTGCCTCTGCCGGTGGACGCGGGAGATTTCCGTCTGCTTGACCGCGCCGTCTGCGATGCGCTGAAGAAACTACCGGAACGCAACCGCTATGTTCGGGGTTTGGTCAGTTGGGTGGGGTTCCGCCAAACGGCAATCGAGTACGTTCGCGCCGAACGTTTTGCCGGAACTACCAAATACCCTCTGCGAAAGATGCTGCGCCTTGCGGGAGACGCTCTGACCTCATTTTCCTATAAACCGCTCAAATTGTCAATCCTTATCGGCTCTCTTGTATCAGTCGCGAGTTTTGTTTATGGCATCGTCATCATCTGTCAGCGGTTGTTTACCGACATCCTCGTATCCGGTTGGGCTACGCTTGCCTGCCTGACGCTGTTCTTCAACGGTTTAATCTTAACCATGATGGGCATCATCGGGCAATACATCGGGCGCATCTACGATGAGACAAAAGGCCGTCCGCTCTATATTGTGGCGGAACAGGTGAATTTCGACAAATAATTTTTTACGCAGATTTTACATCGACCTGCCTGTCTATTTTACATTCCTCCTTTATGATTGTGGCATATCCGCAATTATATAGGAGGAATTTTGATGAAAAAGGTACTTACGCTGTTTCTCGCGTCTCTCGCGCTGTTGGCTGTGCTGGCTGGCTGCACATCTCCGTCGGACTCCATTATTCCTTTGGACGGTTCCCCTGATATCATTTCACCGGCTGACGTCAGCCCCGATCAACCGAACAATTCGGACAACTCAACCGATTCAGACGAACCGGCTGATCCGGTCAATCAATTTGACACCACCCGCGCAATCTCGGTGATTACCCGCGAAGAGGGCAGCGGCACCCGCGGCGCGTTCGTCGAACTGACCGGCGTCAATGAGGACATGTCGCCGGAAGCCGTCGTCGTCAGCGAAACCAACGAGATTCTGACCAAAGTTGAAGAGAACATATACTCCGTCAGCTATGTGTCGCTCGGTTCCCTGAGCGACGGCGTCAAAGCCGTTGCGATTGACGGCGTGGTTCCCTCGACCGCAACCATCAAAGACGGAACCTTTAAGATTCAACGCCCGTTTATCGTCTGCGTCAATGCCGAAAAGGCGGAAAACGATCTGGTGAAAGACTTTATCTCCTTTATGCTATCCGCCGAGGGTCAGGAAGTCTCCGCCTCGAAATGGATCAAGGCCGTTGAAGACGCGCCCGCCTATACCGCGAGCGGCTTGAGCGGTACTCTCAAAGTCGGCGGCTCCACTTCGGTCGACCCGTGCATGGTTGAGATGGTTAAGGTTTACAACACCTTCAATCCCGACGTGCAAATCGATATTTCCGGCGGCGGTTCCGGCACCGGCATCAGCGAGGCTACCGACGGCGTCATCGACATCGGTATGTCCAGCCGCGACTTGACGGAGGACGAGCTTGCGGCTCTGACCGCCACCGTGATCGCGCAGGACGGCGTCGCCGTGATCGTCAACAATGAAAACCCCCTTGCGGATCTCTCGATGGAACAAGTCAAGAGTATCTTCACCGGCGAAATCACCGCTTGGAGCGAACTTAACTAAGTGTTGAAAATTGCCAAACAAAGAGTCTGCAACCCCGGGGACGCCTGAACCGGCGTCCCTTACGGGGTTTCGGGAGGGTTTTCATGGGACTTAAACGTGAGCGGGTCATGCGTGCCGTCTTTTTCGCGGCGGCGCTGGTTTCGATTTTGGCGGTCGCGTTGATTTGCATTTTTTTATTTGCGAGCGGCGTACCGTCTATGGCGGAGATCGGATTCTTGGATTTTTTGCTCGGAACCGAGTGGAAGCCGACGAACGCCGAACCGTCCTTTGGGATTCTGCCAATGATCCTCGGCAGCGTGTATATCACGGCGGGCGCAATTCTATTGGGGGTTCCGATCGGTATATTCGCCGCCGTTTTTATGGCGCGGATGTGCCCAAAGCCGCTTTACCGCGTACTGAAGCCCGCCGTGAATCTTATGGCGGGTATCCCTTCGGTTATATTTGGTTTCTTTGGCATGATGGTTTTGGTTCCCCTGATCTTCGATATGTTCGGAAAAACGTTCCGTCTGCCCGGCGGCGAGAGTATGCTGGCCGCTTCCGTGCTGCTCGGAATCATGATTCTGCCCACGGTGATAAATATAGCCGAAACCAATCTCCGCGCCGTGCCGCAGGAACTGTATGAAGGTGCGGTGGCTCTGGGCGCGAGCCACGAACGCGCCGTGTTTAAGGTTATTTTACCGGCTGCGCGTTCCGGCGTGATGGCAGCGGTTGTGTTGGGCGTTGGGCGGGCGATCGGCGAGACAATGGCGGTGAAGATGGTGGCGGGCAATCAGACGGTGCTGCGTATGCCGTATGAATTCTTCAAAGGCGCGCGTACGTTGACGACCAA
>QMCE01003182.1_pt1 | contig 10475 bp, 11 predicted proteins | sample 1821851 | NCBI WGS metagenome assembly QMCE01 (sample SAMN09453174, study PRJNA476694) | Termite gut metagenome, whole genome shotgun sequencing project. | isolation source: worker | host: Odontotermes sp. | place: South Africa:Pretoria | collected 2016-01-28
GTTTGGCTGGTAGAGAGAAATATGGCATTTAATGAAAATACTAGGGTTAAAATACCTGCAATCCTCCATTTGACACAACTCGGCTATGAGTATGTTTCCTTGCAAAGAGAGAATCAATATGATACGGCTTATAATATCTTCAAACAAAGCAAGAAACTTGAAAAAGCAATTTTGGATAATTTTGCCAAATAAATGCTGGAGTGGACATGAAAAAAACGGAAATGCGCGACTTTTCAAGCTTGATTAGTAATATATATCAAACTCATGAATATTTGCACACTCATGCTGTCAAATCGATTAATATCAGTTTGACATTGCGGAATTTTCTGTTTGGTTGCTATATCGTAGAATATGAACAGCGTGGAAATGACAGGGCAATTTACGGTGAAAAGTTGCTTGAAAATATCTCGAAAGAGTTATCTAAGAAAGGATTGAAAAATATATCCTCATCTGAATTATCCCGGTTTCGTCAATTTTATTCTGTATATCCTCAAATTCTTGGGACACTGTCCCAAGAATCTTTCAGTTTGCCGAAGCAAATTCTTGGTACATTGTCCCAAGAATTACAGACAAATACCTATGTTTCTATTAACCCTGTGAAACTTATTACCAATATTCCTTTTTCGCATATTGCAGAACTTATAAAAATAGATGATGACCTTAAAAGACTTTTTTATGAGGCAGAAATAATAAAAGGGACTTGGAGTGTTCGGGAACTGCGCCGGCAAATCAATACGCTGTTTTATGAAAGAACGGGAATGTGCAAAAAACCGCAGCAGCTTATAGAATATGTTCAAAAAACAAGCGAAAAAATAAATATACGTGATGTTATAAAATCGCCGTTTACGTTTGAATTTTTAGGAATCAAGTCTCAAGATGTTGTGTATGAATCAGACCTTGAGCAAGCAATCATGGACAATCTACAAGACTTTCTATTAGAAATGGGTAACGGCTTTTGTTTTGAAGCAAAGCAAAAAAAAATCCTCATAGAAGACGAATATTTCTTTGTTGATTTAGTTTTTTATCACCGGGTGTTGCATTGTCATGTATTACTAGAAATAAAGGTTGATGAGTTTAAACATGAGTATATCGGACAGCTTAATGCCTATTTAGAATATTACAAAAGAAATGTTATGTCAAAAAAAGACAATCCGCCTGTTGGTATTTTATTGGTAACCAACAAAAATAATACTCTGGTTGAATATGCAAAAGGAACGATAGACAACAAGTTATTTGTATCAAAATATTTGTTGGAGCTGCCAAAAAAAGAGGATTTAATTAAAATCATTCAGGATGAGTTGCGAAATGAGTAATTTATCACAAGCGGATAAACAATTCCTGTTGTCTAAACAGAAGCAATATCTTGCTCAACTTCGTGATTTTATTGACGAACGGAGCGAGATCGCGACCGCGCTAGCGCGGGCATGATCGAACGAGTGAGGAAACGAAAGGTTTAATACCCCGCGGCTTGCCGCGGAAAGCTGCATCGAACCGCAGGTTTGATGCGGCGGGTGCGGGGCTCTGCCCCGCGGTATAATACCTTTTATTGTGGTGATTTTGTTTCTTTTGATGACTACAAAAAGATAATAGAAAAAATGGGCGGCGAAAAATTGGAATACGGCAGTATTTCAATAGGTGATTAACGTGATGAAAAAAACGAAATTGCGGTATATTCGTTTTACAAAAATATCGGTAACGTGTTTTGCGTTTTTGGATTTAACGCGCTTGAAAATGAATTGTCTGAATTGTGTTTGATACCTGTGTTTATCAATTACGATGATCCTTTTCCATCGGTTGAATATACAGGGAATGGATTTAGAATTCTTGAAATTGTCGATGATGAATTGACGGAATTAGCATGGAATCAATATGTGTGGGAATCGGGCGCGGGAAAATATATTAAACAATAATTTTTTGCGAGACTTAATCGGCAGGTAAGCGCATGAAAGAAATCACTGAGGCAAAAATGCTAAAGTGTCATAAAAAAACGGCAGAGATTCCGGGTCAAGCCCGGAATGACAAAACTATCCAGTAAACGCATGTGGTGATTGTCACCGGAGAAGCCGGATAGCAGGGGGATAGCGCAAGCCGCTTTGCGGCTGAAGCGTAAGGGGGGACAGGGTGAATGTTTCGGTATGCCGATGGCAGCGCGGAAAGTGTCCCCCCTTTCTTAAGCTATGCAACGAATGCGTGGAGTTTTTTTATTCTTCCAATGCTTTTCGTAATTCGTTTTTGTCAATTCCCCAGTTTCGGCCAAAGCGGGCGAGAAGCGAATCCGATAGAGCCATAAATTTGGTGAATACGGAAGTTTCGTCTTCGTTGAAAACAGGCGTGTTAAAATCCGCAAGCCCCCGGTTTACGATAAGCTCCCAAAAGCGGGCGAAGTTTTTGATTCGGTCGAGTTCAGCGGGCGGCAGAGCGGCGGTTTCTATAACTTCGTAAGGCGGCGCGGAATTGTAGCGCATACCGAATGCCGAGGTATGCCGGGCGATGGGCGTGCCGGGAAGCAGTTTCAATATGCCGAGCTGGATTTCAAAATGGGAGGCATTGGGCGGAACCGCGCTATTTTCTCTGGCGGACGGTGGCGACAGAGCTTGCCACAATTTGTCAAATCCTCTGCCGAATGAATTTATATCTTCGCCGGGAAGTCCCGCGATCAAATCGGCGTGAACAATAGCGTTGGTTTTTTCCCGCAAAAAACGCAGTACCTCGATTTCTTTTTCGGGAGCGGAGGGTCTGGCTATACGCGCCGATACTTCCGCGTTCAGGGTTTGAATTCCGATTTCAAGACGCAGACTGCCCGCCGGAAAACGGCTCAGCATTTCGCGCAATTCAGGCGGAAAACGAGAGGGAACCATTTCAAAATGAACGACAAGCGGCGTTCTTCCCATAGTTTTTCGTTCTTCGATTTTTTCCAGAAAAAATTCCATTATTCGCCGCGCGCGGTCTGTGTCAAGATTGAAAGTGCGGTCGAGAAACTTGAATGTCCGCGCTCCACGGGAAATCAAATCGTCCATTTCCGCAAGAAATTTGTCTACTGGAAAATAGCGCACTTTGTTTTGGTTTATTGACGGGTTTTTTCCGGCTGTATTTTTGCAAACGGAATCCGTCTCAATCGCGCTCTGGCAGAATTCGCAGTGGAAAGGGCAGCCTCTGCTCGATTCGACATAGGTGAGTTTTTTTGTGAGGTCTTGATCCGAATATAAATGATATGCGCTGGCGGCGGTATTTACATCGGCAGGCGCGGCTGAAATTATCACGGGTTTCGGCGTAAAATTATCGGTGGGCAATTTGTCGCCGCTTAAAATCGAGTCGCAGAGCTTTTTGAATTCGTGTTCCCCGTCTCCGCGAATTACATAATCGGCAAAACGGAAAATCTCCGCGTCTGGCGGCAGGTGTGAAACTTCGGGGCCGCCGAGGACGATGACGGGGCGAGATGTCTCTGTGCCGGTGTTACACGCGCTCCATTCTTTTTCCAGCGCGTCAAGCAGTTCGATTGTCGCGCCGTGATTCCAAATTGAAACAGAAATGCCGAGAATACGGGGGCGGGCTTCCAAAATGGGATTTGTTTTTTCAGACAGCGGCTGGCGCAGGGCAAACTCGATAATTTCGCATGACGGTTCCAGATTGCCCAGATTGGCTTTCAGGAGTCTGAGCGCGAGAGACGGGTGAATCCATTTTGCGTTGATGGCGCAAAGAACTATATTTGAGCGCATAAATTATTTTGCGAGCGCGGCGACTTTAAGTCTAAACTGAGAACGGAGCAATTTTTCCCTTGCGATTTCGGTTTCAAATTTAAGCATGGCGGTTTTTATCTTTTCTTCGGCTCGTTCCCCGGAAGCGATGGCGCGTTCCTTGTCAATTTCTTCAGGCCATTCGGCGGCCTGAACAATAAGGACAGTTTTGTGTTCCTTGACTTCGAGAATACCACCTGAAATAAATGCCGTCCGCCACGCGCCGTCTTTATCTTTAATGCGGAGCAAACCGCTTGTAACTATCGCGGTAAAAGGAGAATGATTCGCGTAAATGCCGATTTCTCCGTCAATAAGTGTCAGCGTGACGGCTTCGACATCACCGGAAAAAAAAGGATGATAGGGAGTGTGTACTTCAAAAACAAACAATGCGGCCATGAAAACTCCTAAACGCCACCGCGATTTTCGCGGACATTGAACTTGCTCGACAACCTGGTCGAACAAGTATCGCAAAATACCATGTATTTTGCAAGTTTTCAGCGAGAGGTGTTCTGAAACTGAAATTCCTGAACAACTCTATTTTAGGCTTTTGCCTTTTCAAGAACATTGTCAATTCCTCCGGCCATAAAAAACGCCTGTTCGGGAATCGAATCACATTCGCCGTCTAGTATCATTTTGAATCCTTTGACCGTTTCATTGACCGGCACGTAACGCCCGGAAATGCCTGAAAATTTTTCCGCGACAAAAAAAGGCTGGCTGAAAAAACGCTGTACTTTACGCGCCCGTGATACGGTCAATTTGTCCTCGGCGGAAAGCTCGTCCATGCCCAGAATGGCGATGATGTCCTGCAATTCTTTGTAACGCTGGAGAATCTGCTGTGTGCGTAACGCGGTTTTGTAATGTTCCTCGCCGACAATTGCCGGGTCGAGAATTCGAGAGCTGGACGCGAGCGGATCAACTGACGGATAAATTCCCAATTCGACAATTTTGCGCGAAAGAGTAGTTGTCGCGTCCAGGTGGGCGAAAGTCGTAGCGGGGGCAGGATCGGTCAAATCGTCCGCCGGAACGTAGACGGCCTGAATACTGGTAATCGATCCTTTTGATGTGCTGGCGATTCTTTCCTGCAATCCTCCCATTTCATTTGCCAGCGTGGGCTGATAACCGACAGCGCTGGGAATGCGTCCAAGCAAAGCGGAAACTTCCGCGCCGGCCTGAATGAACCGGAATATATTGTCGATAAACAGCAGCACGTCCTGCCCTTCGTGGTCACGGAAATGTTCCGCCATACTGAGTCCCGCAAGCGCGACACGCATACGAGCGCCGGGTGGTTCGTTCATTTGCCCGAAAACCAGCGCGGTTTTGCTGATAACGCCGGACTCGTTCATTTCTTTCCAGAGGTCGGCTCCTTCGCGGGAACGTTCGCCTACACCGGAAAAAACCGAATATCCCGAATGTTCCGTGGCGATATTTCTGATCAGTTCCATTATGATAACGGTTTTGCCGACACCTGCCCCGCCGAACAAGCCGATTTTGCCGCCTTTGGCATACGGGGCGATTAGATCGATAACTTTGATTCCGGTTTCAAAAACTTCCGTGGCAGGCCGCTGTTCCTCAAAACTGGGAGCAGGGCGGTGTATGGACGAAAATTCTCCGGCGGTAAAAGCGCCCCGGTCGTCAATGACATCTCCGGTGACATTGAACATGCGCCCCAATACTTCCTTGCCGACAGGTACGCTGATAGGCTTGCCCGTGTCTTCCGCTTCAAGCCCACGCGCAAGACCCTCGGTGGCGGCCATTGCCACGCAGCGTACTTTGTTGTCCCCGATATGCTGCAAGACTTCCAGCGTTGCGGATTTTTCGCCGGATTTTACTTTCAGGGCGTTCAGAATGGCGGGTATTTTTCCCTGCTCAAAACGGACATCGACAACGGGGCCGACTATCTGGGTTATATATCCTGTATTGGCCATAACAAACTCTCCTTCTTCGTCGAAAACGGCGGCGCTCCGCCGGATATTTTTTGCTCTGGGCGCGTCATCATTCCGTCAATGCCGCCGAACCGCCGATGATCTCCGACATTTCCTGAGTTATGCCCGCCTGCCGCGCCCGGTTATAACTGATCTGCAGCGAGGCAAGCATATCTTCCGCGCTCCTTGACGCTTCGTCCATAGCGGACATGCGGGCGCTTTGTTCGCTTGCGTATGCTTCCACCATCGAGCCGTACATTATCCCCTGAATATACAGGGGAACCAGCGCGTCAAAAACCGCTTTCTTTGACGGAATAAATTCAAACTGAAGTTCTACCCGTTTTGTATTTCCCGTAACGGAAAGTCCTTCCTGAATTTTTTCGGCGTTCAGCGGAAGAAGCTGTTTTTCGGAAGGGAGCAGTTTTATCGCGCTATACATATGCGTATACACCACATGCACCTCGTCAAACATACCCCACAGAAATTGCGACACGATAAAATCGGTAATTTCTTTGGCGTTTTTCACTGTGGGAATCTGTGAGTGGAACGAAAAATTTTCCAGAATGAGATGCGGGCTGTTGGCAAAATACCGGTAGCCGATAGAGCCGATTAAAATCAAAAGGGGATTTTTTACTCTGGAACAAAGATCGTTGACTTGCCTGCAAACATTCGCGTTGTATCCTCCGGCGAGTCCTTTGTCGCTGGTGATCGCTACAATAGCCGCTCGTGTCGGTTTTTTAGGATCGGGAAAACGGAAAAAATCGCTTTCAACAGAACCCGCCTCCGACAGAATATCGAACATTGATTTTTGAATTCGCGTAAAATATGGCTCGGTGTCTTCAAGCATACGGCGGCCTTTTCGCAGTTTTGCGGTAGAGATGAGATTCATTGCCTTTGTGACCTGAAGAGTCTGACCGATAGCCCGCATCCTAAGTCTTACATCACGCAAATTGCCCAATTTCCTATTCCTTTATATGCCGCGCATACGGCGAAAACACGTTATTTTGCCTGTTTAAGCTGTTTGAATTTATCTATCGCGTTTTTCAATTCACTTTCCTGATCGTCGCTGATATTTCCGGTTTCCGCGATACTTTTCAATAGCGCGGAATTGTGCGTTTCCAGATAATCCACATAGCCCTTGATGAACGCGGGAATTGCCTCAACTTTGATGTCCATAAGAAAACCATTCACCGCGAGAAAAAGAATGGCGGTTTGATGTTCCAGATCATACGGCGAAAACTGCGGCTGTTTGAGCACTTCCATCAAACGTTCGCCCTGAGCGAGTTTGTCCTGTGTTGCTTTGTCTAAATCGCTGCCGAATTGGGCGAACGCCGCCATTTCCCGGTACTGGGCGAGATCGAGCCGCAGACGGCCTGAAATTTTGTGTATGGCTTTTGACTGCGCCGAACCGCCGACTCTGCTGACCGAAAGCCCGACATCAATCGCGGGACGGAAACCTGAATTAAAAAGTTCCGTATCCAGAAATATCTGTCCGTCAGTAATTGAAATAACATTAGTCGGAATATACGAAGAAATATCGCCCGCCTGCGTTTCCACAATGGGCATAGCGGTAATCGAGCCGCCGCCTCTGGCATCGGAAAGTTTTGCCGCCCGCTCCAGAAGCCGCGAGTGAAGATAAAACACATCGCCCGGAAAAGCTTCTCGTCCCGGCGGCCTTCGCAGCAGCAAACTGATTGCGCGGTACGCTACGGCGTGCTTTGAAAGATCATCGTAAACGATGAACACGTCTTTTCCCCGGCGCATAAAATGTTCGGCCATCGCAACCGCCGAATAAGGAGCGATATATTGCAGGGCGGCGGAATCAGACGCTGAAGCCAGCACAACAAAAGTGTAATTCATTGCCCCGTGCTTTTCGAGATTTCTGATAATTGCCGCGACTGACGATGATTTTTGTCCGATGGCGCAGTACACGCAAAAAACGTCTTTACCTTTTTGATTGATAATCGTGTCAATGGCGATAGCGGTTTTCCCGGTCTGCCGGTCGCCGATTATAAGCTCGCGCTGCCCTCGCCCTATAGGAATCATCGCGTCAACCGCGACAGAGCCTGTCTGCAGGGGAGTGTCAACGCTGCCCCTGTCAATAACCGGTGCGGCGGGAGCTTCCACCGGAAGATATTCTTCCGCCGAAATAGCGCCTTTTCCGTCAATCGGCTGCCCCAGCGGATTGACCACTCTGCCCAAAAGCGCAGGCCCGGCGGGAACTGACACAACTTTGCCGCTGCCCTGCGCTTCCTCGCCATCCTTGACCAGAGATTCCCCGGAAAGCAGCACACAGCCGACATTTTCTTCTTCCAGATTGAAAGCAATTCCCGTGGCCCCCGAAGCAAATTCGACAAGCTCCCCGTAGACGGCGTTGTTCAGCCCATAAACCGTGGCGACAGAATCTCCCACCTGCACCACAAAACCAGAACTGCCGCTTGAAGCTCTGCCTTCCCAGTGTTCTATTCTTTCCATCAAGACCTTGGTCAGGTCTTCATAATGTGCCATTTCAACACCCCTCCGTTCACCCCGGCCTTCAATTTCAGCTTTCCGCCGCCCGCCCGATCATCGTCAAATCCGCGGCCATTTTTTCCAGCTGCCCTTTCAGGCTTGCGTCAACGCGCAGCCCGCCTATACGCAGACGGTATCCGGCCAGCAATTCGGGAACCAGCCGAAACCGCGTTTTAACTTGCGCCGCTCCGGTACGTTTTTGAATCATGCCGCTCAACTCATCTTCAAACGCGCTGTTTACGGGTAACGCCGTTTCCGCGATAACTTCCAGAACGCCGTTTTGCTCATCAAGCCGTTTTTCAATTTTTTCAATTATCAAATCCGCCTTATGGAAGACTTTTTTTTCGACCAACAGACAGATAAACCGTATCGAGTATTCCTGCTCAATTCCGGCGGCTTTTTCATTCACCGGTGCCGGTTCAGCGTAATTTTCCCGCAGTATTTTTTCGAGTCTTTGCGAAGCGGTACTGCCGAACAACGCGCTGGCAAAAGGCTTCAACAGGAGCGACAACTCTTTCAGCCGCGCAAAAGCGCCGCCGGCATTGCCGCCCAGCGTGTTGATAAACGCCGCCGCCCAGCGATCCGCGTGAATCACCACGAGCCGTTTCCCTCTTGCGCCGCTCCGGCACGCGCCCTCGAAAGCTCGTCCAGCAGCATATTCACAAAATGCCGGCTGTCATCTTGTTGTATTTCCCTGCCGATAAGCCGGGCAGAAGCCGCCAGAACAAGCATGACGGCATCGGCGCGGAATTTTGCCAGCGCCGCCTCCCGCTCCGTTTCAATCTGCTTGCGGGCATTTGCCAGCGCCGTTTCCGCCGCGTCCTTTCCCTCAGAAATGATATGCGCCGCCTCACGCTCCGCGTTTTCTCTAGCGGCTTTGATAATCCCTTTGGCCTCGACTTCGGCGTTTTTCAGCTGATTTTTGTATTCATCAAGAAGCTGTTGCGCCTCGCTCTTGTCCTTTTCCGCCTGATCAATCGTGTCCTGAATCTTTTTCGCCCGCTCTTCCATAAATTTTGTGACAGGCTTGAACAAAATAGCCCGCAGCAGCAAGCACAGAACACCCACATTGACAATCGTCAAGACAAAAGTTACCAAATTGGGACTTATAAGGCTGGAATTTTCCATAAATAACCTCGATTTTACGCAGCCACGCAATCAATCCGCGATATTCAGCCTTAGCCTTAGCCTTAGCCTTTAAGATAAATTAAAATAGCAACCACAAACCCGTAAATCGCCGTAGATTCCGCAAGAGCAATACCCAGGAAAAACACCGTTTGAATTTTCCCCGCCGCTTCCGGCTGCCGGGCAATTGCCTCAGCTGTTTTCCCCGCCGCGATACCGATACCGACACCAGCGCCAAGACCCGCCAAAACCGCGATACCCGCTCCAATCAATGCGCTCATATAAAATCCTCCTAAATTGAGGCATCCGCCTCAGACTGATTGCACGCTTCCGCGACAAAGAGAGTTGTCAAAAATGTAAAAACCAAAGCCTGAATCAGGCCGTCCAGAAAATCAAAGTACAGCGACAAAATCGGCGGCAAACCCACGGGCAAAACCGCCTCAATCAGCCGCATAATAATAAACCCGCCCAGCATATTCCCAAAAAGCCGCAAACACAGACTCGTAGGCCGGATAACATATTCCATAATATTAAACGGCAGCATCATCGGAGCCGGATTCAGCAGATTTTTCGCCCAACCCTTAATCCCCCGCGCCTCAAGTCCGCCAAAAAAAACAATCAATATTGAAATAATCGCAAGCGCGGCAGTAAAATTAATATCCCGCGCCGGAGGCTTAATCGTAAACAGCGGCTTAAACTCCTCCCCGCCGAAATTAATCCCCACCGGAGAAATCGCGGGCAGAATATTAGCAAAAAGCAAAAACAAAAAAACCGTCCCAATATACGGCCCGTAAATTTTTGCCCGCTTACCAAACTGCTGCCGGGAAAAATTATTCAGAAATTCCACCGCCGTTTCCACAATTGCCTGTGCCCCCGACGGAACAGTTTTGAGCCTGCGAGTCAGAACAAGCGATCCAATCACCAGAATCGCCATAACCACCCACGAAATAATCAGCGTTTCATTGATAGAAACCGGCAAACCGAAAACGCGGAAGCTCCCAACCTCGATAAACTCAAGCGCCTCGTCAATTTCCCGTTCCAAATTCATTTTTTAATACCGCCTCCAATTTTTTTACCTTTGGAGAAAAAATCGCCCCTTCAACAGGCTTCCTATCAACCGTAAGTTAAGTATAACACAGCCGTAAGTCTTCCGCAACATGAAATAATTTTTAAGAAAGGGGGG
>QMCE01002329.1_pt1 | contig 10474 bp, 8 predicted proteins | sample 1821851 | NCBI WGS metagenome assembly QMCE01 (sample SAMN09453174, study PRJNA476694) | Termite gut metagenome, whole genome shotgun sequencing project. | isolation source: worker | host: Odontotermes sp. | place: South Africa:Pretoria | collected 2016-01-28
GGCGGTGTTTGTGGCCGGACTGTGGAACGTGACCCTGTTTTTCCGTCCAGGACTTACCCAAAGCCATGCCGATCAGGCTTAGGAAAAACAGCCAAGGCGTCATAAAAATGAGGAAGGACGCAAGGCCGCACAGCAGTGCCAGCAAAGCGTTGACACTGACACGAGTATACACGGCGTCGCTTTCGGAAGCATCGTTCCAAGAGGTCGAAAAACTTGATGAGGTCGGTTGATGGTCGGTCATGGTGATGTCAGAGCACGAAGCGTCAGCGAGTCCGTGGATGATACCGTCTATCGTCTTCTCGGAGGAATCTGCCCTTCGTAGGTGATTTTTCCTTCCGGTTTATCAACGCTTTGCCAGATGGCCTGCTGGCGTTTCAGATGGTTTTGGCGGAAATTAGCGTTCCGATCAAATTGCACCGGCTTGGTGAACGACGAAAGATTCCCGGCGGAAAGAATGCGTAACATGCCAATCGTCACAGAATCGGATTGCCGCGACGCACTCTCTTGATAGCCCACCGGCTCAAAATCGCTCGCAAACAGAAAAACGCCGCCGTACATGGCCACGAACAGCAACGTCAGGGCCACAGCGTTTCCCGCCTTTTCAACCGGCTCGATAAATTTCACCTGTACCCGCGACAGGGCCTTGGTGGCTTCACTCAAAATGGCGAGAGAAACAATGAAGATAACCCAAAAGGCAATCGCGTCGGCGAAAAAAAGCATCTTGGGCACATTCTGGGCAAACAGGACGGCCACATCTTCCCACCAGCCCACGGCAATCAGAAAGGAGAAAAACACGTTGAAAACGGCCAGGGCGTTGCCCCAAAAGCCTTCTTTCCAGCGGAAGCCGAAAATCGCCGCCGCAATGGACAAAGGAACACCGTAAATATAACCTTGATAGAGTATTTGAGGGATGGTCATGTTCGTAGGGTGTAGGGTGTAGGGGCAAGGGTGTAGGGTGTTCGAGTAACGCTTGCGTCTTACCCTACACCTTACACCTAGTACCCTACACGTTGTCTTACATTTTCATCACACGTGAGAATTCTTCAACCGTCGTTTCACCTTTAACGAGCCTGAAAATTCCTTCCTGGGCGAAACTGCCTTGGCGTTCCTTCATCAACTGCTGACGCAGGGCGGCCAGATTTTGAGCGGTCGGATTCGGGTTGGCCAGCAGCATTTCCCGGAGTGTATCGCTGATTTCAACGACTTCAAACAGGGCTGTGCGACCTTTGTAACCGATGCCGTTGCAGGTTTCGCAAACGCCACGCTTTTTCTCTTCCGGCTCGGGAAGCGGTGTGCGTTGGCGGAAAAACTGCGGAGCCTGATCTGGTCGGAGGCCCAGTTGCTGCAACAATTGCGGGGCGGGCTGATACGGTTCCTTGCAAGCGGGACACAATTTTCGTATCAGTCGCTGTGAAATCACGGCCTTGAGTTTGGAAACGAAAAGCTGCGGCGGAGCTTTGTGGGCCAACAGCCGCAAAATCGCGTCGATGGCGTCCTTGGCTCTGAACATGGTGATAAAAAGCCGGTGCTGATCGACTTGTTCGCAGCAGAGTTTCATCACGTCCGGGTTGGTCATGTCCCGCACAAACAGGGCGTGCGGCTCTTTGAAAAGGATGTCGGGCAGCACCGTCAGCGGCGTTTCGCCCCTAGTCGAATCGTAGCGGGAAAGAATGATATTTTCAATCTCCTCCGACGGCGTGTTGGAATCTTCGACGTTGACCACGTCGCGGGTAAAGCGGTCACAGACACGGGAAAAAACGTCGATGGAGCTTCGCAGACCGTTGGCCGGCGGAGCGGCCACGATGACCAGTCCTTCCTTGGCGTTGAGAATTTCCATGACTTTGGGCTGGACTTCCGGTCGCACGCCCAGTTGCCCCAAATCTTTGAACGGCACTTTGCTGGCGGTGAACTGCACCATCGCCACTTCGCCGGTCTGCGTGCCTTGCGATTGGAATTCGGCTTCGTAACGCACTTTTTTCTTTCCGTAACCAATCAACGCCACGAAAAATCCCGTCTGCCGCGACCGCCGATCCGCCGGATTGGCTCCCGCCAGCACCTTGGCCGCCTCCAGCATTTCCTCCATCGAATCCTTCGTTTTGCCTTTTTCAATCACCCGCGGAACCGGCGGCAGTGTCAGCCACGAGCCGTCCACCAAATGCTTGATGAGCGTCTGTTGCGGAGAAAACTCGAACATGAGCGAAGTGGCATTGAAGTCGATGGCGTCAAAAACGTGCTCTCGGAAATCGTTGTAGCCCGGCGCGTTTCGTGCCAGAATCAAGCGGCCCTGCAACACTTTCGGGTCAATGCCTCTGCCGAGGGGCTGCATTTCGATGGGTGGGCCGGTTTCGTAGCCCATGCGTTTCGTCACCTTGATTTTGACGCCGATTTTGTTCATCATCACGGCAAAAAGAAAGTAGAGATGTTCGCCGGTCAAAACTTTTTGATGCGGCGGTAGCTCGCTGTTTCGCTTGACCACGTAAACCAATGCCGGTGCAAGCCACAGCAAAAACCAAGCAGGAAAGGCCACCCAAAATATCGGCACGAAAAAGAGTGCGCCGCCCAGTCCGAGGAACAGTCCGAGATAGACGATGTTCAACGTTTCCCGGCCTTCTTTTTTCAGCCGCTCTTGATCGGAGTTGACCCAACTAGCGGTGGCCGTCCAGCACAGAAAAATGAGGACGAAGAGTGACAGTTTGATGGGACTGAAATATCCGCCCGGCCCCCACCAGCCGTCCTTGAGAATGTCGCCGCTATTGGCCGCCGCCGGCGCTGGCTTCGCCGCAGGTTCCGTGCCCTTCGCTTCCGGTTTTGGTGCTTCGTTGGTGGCCGCCTGGGCGTTATTTCCCTGCATTTCCTGCTGGACAGCCATTGCTCCCATGGTATCGACCAACTGGGCCGAAGCGGGGGCCGTGACTGCGAAAAACACCAGAGCAGCGAGCAGGAAAAAGTGAGAGGTGAAAAATGAGAAGTGAGAATTTTTAGTCATCGGAAGATATTCCTCTCCGCGTAAAATTTGAGCCGCCGGTGCAAACGTCTCCGTCGCGTGCCGCGGCTTCCTTGGCTTCGTTGCACTGCGCCCGGTCGCCGCTGCGGGCCTTTTTTTCACGGAGGGCAGTATATTCAAGGACAGGCGCATGTCCACCGCCACAATATACCATCTTGAGGTTTGCTTTGGAATAGACTCTAGGCGTCGTCCTCCGCCACGCTGGCCATCTGACGGAGTTTGTCGAGGGCCGAATCGACAAACGCTTGCTTTTTTGGGTCACTCGATTTCCCGTTCCTGGCGGCTATTTCGGCCTTGGCGCGGCGTTTCACTTCGCGCATGCGCTCCTGATCCTGCGGCGGAAAAACGGAAAAGCAGACACGAAATGCCCGGAAACCTTTTGCAATTTCGTCGGCGTAGAGCGTTTGCAGCTCGTGTTGCAGGGCCACCGCCGTTTCAAATCCGTCGGGCAAGGCGTCGGCATCGGTCAAACAGGCGATTTCCACCGGCTCGACACGCAGAATGGCAATATATCCGATGCCGGGAATATAGCTGCGCTGCCCTGCCTTCATGCGGCAGAATGGCCAAAGTCGGATCGTTTGCGTCTTTTTCCCACAACGAATCGATTCGAGGAATTTTTTTTTGAACAGCAACATGGACAGACTGTCACAAAACAGAAATACGTTCAACGGTGTAAATCAGTATAACATGCTGCACACAGAAAGCCAAGCGAATGATTATTGCGTGGGACTTTCCCCGCCGCGTGGGATCGGCTATAATCGCGTGTTGCTGATTCTTTGGGTACATTAAATCTAGCGAGGAATTTTGATGGATGATTTGGAATTGGAGCGTTTTCGGAGACAAACACTGTCCTGCTGGTTTTTGACCGGCCCGACGGGCAGCGGAAAAAGCAAGATCGGCGTTGCGCTGGCCCAGCGACTCGGCGCGGAAATTATTTCGCTCGACTCCATGGCCGTCTACCAAGACATGGATGTCGGCACGGCGAAACTCATGCCGGAAGAGCGAAAAGGTGTTCCGCATCACATGATCGACATTGTCGATCCGAGCGAAGAGTATTCGCTTGCCCAGTACGTTCAGGCGGCGAGGGACAAAATCGACGAAATCCAACTCCGCAACCGCAAAGTCCTCTTTGTCGGCGGCACGCCCCTGTACCTCAAGGCCATGCTGCGGGGCTTGTTCGACGGTCCCACGGCGGACAAGGATTTTCGTGCCCAGCTTGAGAAAAAAATGGAGGGCAATCCGCCGGAAATTTTGCACGATCTGCTGAAAAAGGTCGATTCCACCACGGCGGCGCGGCTTCATCCGAACGACACACGCCGCATTATCAGGGCCTTGGAAGTCTTTGAAATCACCGGAAAGCCGATCAGCGAGTATCAACAGCAGTTCGACACCGGCACGCCGGCGGAGCAGTGCCAAGTTTATGTCCTGCAAACACCGCGCGAAGCTCTGTACGCCAAAATCAATAAACGTGTTGACAAGATGATGTACGAAGGTTTGCTGGATGAAGCCAAAATGCTGCTGGAGCGGAGATTGCCGCTGGGCAAAACGGCCAAGCAAGCACTGGGATACAAAGAAATTTTCGACTATCTTGACAAAAAAATGAGTTTTGGCGAGACCGTCGATCTCATCAAGCAAAACACGCGGCATTTCGCAAAACGTCAGGAAACGTGGTTCCGCAGCCTCTGCGAATGCCGCTTCATCTCCGCCGACAATCCCGAATTTGAAGGCATCGAAGAGGAGAAAGAAGAGAAAGAAGAGGCGGAAGAGTAGTGGCCATAGACCGCTGCTCGTAGCGTCGTGGGTGATTCCTTGTCAACGCTGGGCGTTTTGTTAAAATCTGCCGACAAATAAGTGCCACGCCTGTGTGGCGACTCTGACCGCACCGTTTTTACACTGCTCCCTCCCATGACCGAAGCCTACAATCCATTCATCGTCGCTCAGAAACAAATTGACAAAGCCTGCAAAACACTGGGGCTTGACGAGGCCACGAACGCGTTACTGCGTCAGCCGCAGCGGGAATACACCTTTACCATTCCGATCAGGATGGATGACGGTAAAGTTAAGGTGTTCCAAGGTTTCCGCATCCAGTACAACACGGCTCGTGGTCCGGCCAAGGGTGGCCTGCGCTGGCATCCCGAGGAAACCATCGACACCGTTCGTGCTTTGGCGGCTTGGATGACGTGGAAAACCTCGGTGGTGGACATTCCGCTGGGCGGCGGCAAGGGCGGGGTGGTTTGCGATCCGAAAACGCTGTCCGAACGGGAAAAAGAGAAGCTGGCTCGCGGCTATGTGAGGGCGGTGGGCCGGGAACTGGGCATCACGATTGACGTTCCGGCTCCCGACGTGTACACGACGGCTCAGATCATGTCTTGGATGATGGACGAATATGAAACGATGAACCAAGAGCATCATCCGGGCGTGATTACGGGCAAGGCGATCGCGCTGGGCGGCTCGAAGGGACGCAATGACGCGACGGCCAGGGGCGGCATTTACTGCCTGCGTGAAGCGGCCAAGGCGTATAATATCACGCTCCAAAACGCGCCGATGGCCATTCAAGGCTTTGGAAACGCTGGTCAGTGTGTGGCCCAGTTGGGCGAAAAAGTGCTGGGGCTGAAACTGGTGGCCGCCTGCGATTCCCAAGTGGGAATCTATAATCCCGACGGCGTTCCGGTGCAAGAGCTGATCGACCACAAGACCAAAACCGGTTCCCTGAAAGGGTTTCAGGGCGGCAGAGAAATTTCGCCCAACGAAGTGCTGGAAGTGCCCTGCACCGTGTTGTTTCCGTCCGCACTGGAAAATGCCATCAACGAGGAAAACGCCGACAGAATCAACTGCCGAATCTCCTGCGAATTGGCCAACGGCCCGACCACGCCGGAAGCCGACGCGGTTTTGGAAAAACGAGGCATTATTGTCATTCCCGACTATTTGGCCAACGCCGGCGGGGTGACGGTGTCGTATTTCGAGCAGTGCCAAAACGCACAGAATTTTTACTGGGAAGAAGACGAAGTGCGGGCACGGCTGGACCAGAAAATGACTGCCGCCTTCAAAGCCGTGTATGCGATGAGTACGGAAAAAATGTGCAGTCTACGTGACGCGGCCTACCTTGTGTCGATTGCCCGAGTCGCCGAAGCCTGCAAACTGCGCGGCTGGGTGTAAAATATCCCCGAAAAACTATGCTTGAATTTTTCGAACTGCTGATTATTTCCATCGTGCAGGGCGTCGGCGAGTTTTTGCCAATCAGCTCGTCCGGTCACATGGCCGTGACCGAGCATCTTTTTGAGCGTTTTGGTATTCCGTTGACCACGAGCGAGGGCGATTTTATCAAACTGGCTGTCTTTCTGCACGTTGGAACCCTGTTGTCGGTTTTCATCGTTTTTTGGCGGCGTATTCTCAATCTCTTTGGAAAGGATCGCCGCCTGATTCCGCTGCTGATTTTGGCCACGTTGCCCGCCGCGGTGGTCGGTCTGGGCTTCAAAAAATTTGCGCCAGACATTTTTGAAACGCTGTATGTCATCGCCGCCTGTTTTGCCGTGACGGCTTTGCTTTTGATGCTTTCCTCGAAGTGGCAAAGCAACGACAACAATGACGCCGGAAAAACGTGTGCCGAAATGACTTGGATCGACGCCCTGATCATCGGCTGTGCTCAGGCCATCGCCGTGTTGCCCGGTATTTCCCGCTCCGGTTCGACCATTGTGGCAGGATTGTTTCGCAAACTGAATCGCGAGGAGTCGGCCACGTTTTCGTTTTTGCTTTCCATTCCCGTCATCGGCGGCGGCGGGATTTTGGAGTTCAAGGACCTTTTAGAACAGGGATTTTTGGAACAGACGCCCGGAGCACAAGGAATTTCCAACGGCATGTTGCTGACGGGGCTGGTTGCCAGTGCCGTGGTCGGCGTGGTGGCCCTTGTCTGGCTGATGGATTGGCTCAAAAAAGGCAAACTTTGGTACTTTGCGCTTTGGCTGCTGGTGATGAGTCCGGTCACCTTTATTTTGGCCGCCCTGCCGATGGAAGAGTTGAATCGACAGCCCACGGTGTTCGAACGCGGCTCATGGGAACACTTGTTCGCCACAACTCCGGTTTATGCTGCCGAAACCAAAACACTTTCACGCGAAGAAGCCCGGAAAGAATACGAACGCATCTTGGCCGAGGAAGAATCGCAGGAAAAGGCCCTGCTGGAAGAGGAGCAAAAGCGAGTTCCCTTCGTGGATGGGCCGGAAAAGCTGATTTTGCTCGATCCGAACGATAAAATTTGGCTCACGCCGGACCGAAAAAGCGTGGTGCTCTTGGGCCGAATTTCGTTGCGGGAAGGCCCGTTGGAACTTTTTGCCTGCCGTGTTGGTTCCAAAGAGCATGAATCTATCGTTTCCGTGCGTGTAAAACCGTATCTCATTCACGCCGCTCTCCTCGCCGCCGGCGCGAAGCCGGGCAAGCCGGTGCAATTTTCGCCAACATTCGTGCCCGCCAGCGGTGATGAAATCAAAATCGAGGTGCGCTGGAAAAATGAAGACGGAAAACTACGGAAAGCACCGGCGCAAGATTGGATTTGGGACAGGGCGAACTCCGGGACGAAGAACGGTGTTGTTGCAAAAAAGTCGATGTCTTCACACTGGGTTTTCACCGGCAGCATGACCTACAAAGACGAATCGGGCAAGGAGCGTTACGTGGCGGACGGCAGCGGCGAGCTTTTCGGTCTGTCGAATTTCGTCGGCTCGATTCTCGACATTCCCATCCAGAGCAGTGCGAACAACGACAATCTCCTGTTCCACTGTTTTACGGAACGCATTCCCGAACTGGCCACGCCCGTCACGCTGGTTTTGACGCCGGTAAAGAAAAAATGACCGACTTTCTCGAATGGGAACGATCCGAGGCCGACTCGCTTTTCGCGGACTGGGGGCTGCCGAAATACCAACTCGGCCAAGTGCGACGTTGGATTTTCGCACGCCAGGTTTTCGATTTTGACGCGATGACGGATATGTCGAAAGCGACGCGCCGGTTTCTGTCCGAACACTGCGGCCCTGTCCTGCATGGCCGGGAAATCGCACGAACGCCCGCTACGGATTCCACCGAAAAGCTCCTGATCGAGTGGCCCGACGGCGAGCGTGTCGAATGCGTTTTGCTGCGTGACATACCCAAGCCACTTAAAAATCCCAGTTTCGTCGAACCGACACGCCCTGAATCGCGAAGCGTTGAAGGGTGGAGCACTGGAAAAATGAAACGCATAGGGCATGAGCGCAATCACCGGACCGCCTGTATCAGCACGCAAGTCGGCTGCGCGATGGGCTGTCGATTTTGTGCGAGCGGCATGGACGGTTTTGTCCGCAATCTGACCCGCGGCGAAATTTTGGAACAAATACTCCGGCTCAATGCCCTGCTGCCGGGAAATGAGCGACTCACGCATCTGGTCGTGATGGGAATCGGCGAACCGCTGTTGAATCTGGACGCCTTGCTTTCCGCTCTCGACGACGCGACGGCCTCCGACGGCCTCGATTTGAGCGTGCGACGAGTGACCATTTCAACGGTCGGCATTCCGAAAGGCATACGCGACTTGGCCGAGACCGTCAGGCAATCCCATAAAAGTTACAAATTGGCCGTTTCGCTTCACGCCCCCAATGATGTCCTGCGAACGAGCATTATTCCGCAGAACCGCTTTTCGGGCATTTCGGAAATTCTGGCGGCGACCGACGTTTATTTTGCTCAGACGGGCCGGCGTGTGACTTTTGAGTACACGCTCATTTCCGGCGTGAATGATGGCGAGGCTCAGGCGCGAGAGCTGATTGCATTGCTGAAAAATCGCACGGCCATCGTGAACGTGATTCCGCTCAATCCGGTTTCGGAGTTAAAATTTCGCACGCCGTCCACGCAGGCCGTTCGCCGCTTTGTCCAGCAGCTTGAATTCGGCGGATTGCAGGTCAAAGTTCGTTTCCGCAAGGGCGACAGCATCGACGCCGCCTGCGGCCAGTTGCGGCGAAAGCATCGGGGCCATCAGAACGAATATTTCGCGTCAGAGCACGATGCGTGAGCGAGTGCCGTATGGGCAAGTGGCAAGCCACGTCGACTTATCCCGTCTCCAAACCCGTTTTTGCACAGAATTTCTGCATGGGACAGGAGCTGCAAGTGGGCTTTCGGGCTTTGCAGGGGCCGCGTCCCAGTTGAATCAGGGCGTGCGAGAGGAAAGCCCAGTCGTCTTGCGGAAACAGGGCCATGAGTTCTTGTTCCACTTTTTCAGGCGTACCGCCTTCCGCCAAGCCCATTCGGTGAGTCAGCCGGAAAACGTGGGTATCGACGACAAAACCTTCGTTCCGGCCAAAAGCGTTGCCCAACACGACGTTCGCCGTTTTTCGGCCCACACCGGGCAGCGCAACCAAGTCCGTCATGGAACCGGGCACTTCGCCGTCAAACTGTTGGAGCAGCATTTGGCAGGCGGCCTGTATATTCTTTGCTTTGTTACGAAAAAAACCGGAACTCTTGATGGATTCTTCAATCGCTTCGAGGGGAGCTGCGGCAAAAGCCGCCGCAGTCGGAAATTGTTGAAACAAGGCCGGCGTGATTTTGTTGACCTGTATGTCGGTACACTGGGCCGAGAGCATCGTGGCGATCAGCAGCTCCAGCGGCGAGCGAAAACGCAACGAGCAACCGGCGTGGGGGTAACATTGCCGTAATACTTGCAAAACTTGCGTGGCCAAGCGTTTCCGAGGTGTCCTCATGTCAAGCGTCCGTCAACCGGGAACACAGTCCCCGGCTCGTTCATTTCTTTATGGATGCGGCAATTTATTTTTCCGCCAACTGTTTCTCTATTCGATCACGCAATTCCGCACCGCGAAGATTGGTTGCGATAATTCGACCGTCCTGACCGATCAAGAAAATTTCCGGGATGCCGTGGACTCCGTAATAGGAACTGGGCAGGCCGCGAGTATCCGCACCGTCGCCGCCCGACAATTCCTCCGAAATCATCGCGAAGGATATTTTATCCTCTTTCATCATTTTTTTCAAAGCGTCCGTTTTGTCTTCGTAACCGACACAGACAACTTCAAGCCCCCGGTCGTGATATTTCTCGTACATCTCCACGACATTCGGCATTTCCGCACGGCAAGGGCCGCACCACGAGGCGGTGAAATCGATCAGCACGATTCTTCCAGCGTAATCGCTCCACTGGAAATCCGTGCCGTCCACCGTTTTTCCCCAAAGCTCAAACGGCGAACCGACCATGCGACGGCAAAAGCCACGAAGATATTGCTCGGTTTCTGTGGCATCATCCGGCTGGGCCGTCTTGAAAAATTGCACCAAATCTTCCAAGGTTTCGTCGAGAAGTTTTGAATCGCCGCGCCGTTGGGACTCCTTGCCCGCCGTTTCCAACACGCATTCAATGGGGCCAAGACGCGAATGATTGTGGCCTTTCGTGATCGCCAGTTCTTTCGCTTCTTTTTTGAGCGTGTCGAATTTGTCCTGGCCAAAACTCCCCGCGTCAAAAAG
>QMCE01002333.1_pt1 | contig 10471 bp, 4 predicted proteins | sample 1821851 | NCBI WGS metagenome assembly QMCE01 (sample SAMN09453174, study PRJNA476694) | Termite gut metagenome, whole genome shotgun sequencing project. | isolation source: worker | host: Odontotermes sp. | place: South Africa:Pretoria | collected 2016-01-28
CTTGGGACGTTGGTCGAGAGAATCGAAAATCTGCCGATTACCGGTATCGCGGACGGTACCGGCCTCGCCCTTGCCGAACTGGACACCTACCGGGCGGCATGGACTTGGGACAAGGAGTTGAAAAAGGAGTCGAAAAACGGACACTCAGGACAAATCGGTCCGCATCCGGGACCGCGTCATTATCTGCCGGTCGGTTGGCAGGGTTCGGAACAAGCCTCGGCGGCAAGCCTGCGTCGCGGACCGGTCCATTGCGGCGGGGTGATACGGCAAGCGCTGAACATGCACCCCGCTTACCGAGACGGGGTGGGCGATGTCGCCGCCGAATACCGGATTCGATTGGCTGCGACGACGTCGAAAATCTCCTTTTCGACGTACGTTGCCATCCGCGATACGAAGGCCCCGGAACCACCGAGCGACGGTGTCACCTTCCGCGTCGCCCTCGTCGAACCGGATGTCGAATCGGACAAAGAAACCATCCTTGCTGAAAAGCACTGTGCCGCGACGACCTGGCAACCGCTCGAAGTCGATTTGACGCCCTATGCCGGGAAGGAAATCCTGCTGCGTTTGGTCGGCGATCCGGGGCCGAAACGCAATACGACATGTGATTCGTGCTTTTGGGGCGACCCGACGATTTTTGTCGGCGAAAAACCCGGCTTCGCGAACCCGGAAGCACATGCTGCGCGACAGGAGGCTCTCCACCGGCAATGCGTCGAGGCGATGAGGAGTGGTAACGGCACTGACACCGGCGATGGCGAACGAATTCATGTTTTCCCGTTGGAGGACGGACTCCGCGCCGTCGTCGTTTTCGGCGACTACGGTTTCGTCGACGGGAAAATCGCCGTCGGATCGCCGGAGAAATTCATCGTTTACGACGGTGTTTCCGTTTCCGTCAAAAACGCCCCGGTCGCCGCATGGCCGACAACCTTGGGCGCCGGAGAATGGATTCCCAAGATGGCCGATACGACGAACGGACCGCCCAAGCCGGCCAAAAAACTCCAGGAGACGCGGGAAACGCGGGAAACACAGGAAAGAAACGGAACGAAATCGACGGCATCCGGGGACAAGTCAACCCGGAAAAAGGCTCCCGGTCTTCCGGACCCTTCTTTTTCCTGGGCGCAGGAAATCACGCACGCCGGCGAAAAAGCGACGCTTTTCTATTCGCTCCAGGCGAACGGTCCGGCCGTCCGGCTTTCGGTCGATTGTTCCGAACCGACCTGGATTTCGAATGTCCGGCTCGGTCGGGCGAGCCAACCGGTCGAACGGGTCTATTTCGGTCATGGATATTGCGTCGACCGGCCCGGCCGGTTTTCCGTCCGGGCGGGCGGGCATGAGCTTTCCACGTCCCACGTCGGGATGGAATATCCGAACGGTGTCGCCGTTCTGCTGGCAACGACCACGCCGCCGGTGCAATTCGTCGTCGATCCGGAAGACAACATCGCGACGCTCCATGTGCGACCGGGAACGACGCTGACCCTCCTGCCGGGCATCGAAAAAGAGGGAACGGCATCGGGAGACACGATGTTCGACTGTGCCGTCCGATACCGTGCGATCAACCCGCTCAAGGCGGCGCCGGGGGTTCCGATCAAGGCGGGCCGTTTTTGTTTCGACATCTGGGGCGGCTCCTGGCGGCGGCATTCGGAGATCGTCGACAACGCGATCCGGTACGGCCTTACCGATTCGCTTTTCATCAATCACGTTTGGCAACGCTACGGATACGACAACCGGTTGCCCGACATTTGGCCGCCGAACGAACGTTTCGGGACGCTCGACGAAATGCGGGAAACCCTTCGGAAATGCGATGAAGCCGGTATCTTGTACGGATTGCACGACAACTACATCGATTTCTACCCCGATGCCGACGAATTCGGTTTCGACTCCATTTCGTTCGAGCCGGACGGTCGGCCGCGAAAAGCCTGGCTCAACACGGGAATCGACGCGCGGAGCTACCAGTTCCGGCCCGACCGGTTCGCGCCGTTTTTGAAACGAAATCTCGACCTGATGCTGCCGGACCTGCCGCTGTCGTGTTATTTTGTCGATGTTTTCGCTTCGATGCCGCCGATCGATTTCCACGACCGCCAGGGAGGATTCCACAGCCGCGCCGAAACGCTGGAGCATTGGAACCAGTGCTTCGACACGATCCGGGAACGCCTGACCGCCGTGAGCCGGCCGCGCCGGAAACATTCCGAGCCCGGGAATGCCGACCCGGGAAATGCCGGTTCCGCATTTTACGCCCCGACGATCAGTGAGGCGGGACAGGATTTCCTGGCGGGCCATCTCGACGGCTCCGATTGCCAGTTCATGCTCCTGAGCACCGAACCGGGCGCATTCCGCATCAACGTTCCCTGCGCGGATTGGGAACGTGTCCCGTGGTTCGACGCGGTCAACCACACGACGTTTTCGCTCCACGGGGTCGGGTACGGCAGCCGTTACGAGACCGGCCGGAGCCGTGACCTGCACGGGATCGAGAGCGACGATTATCTGACGGCGGAAATCCTGACCGGGCATCCCCCGATGGTCGATTCCGGGAGCGCTATCCGCGGGGCCGTCCGCAAATACCGGCTCCTGCAACCGACGATCCGTGAAATCGCCGACTGCGAAATCGACTCGGTGGAATATGACGACGGCGATATCCATCGTCAAATCGTCCGCTGGAAATCGAGAGACGGGAAACGACAAACCACGATTTTCGTCAACCGGGGCGAAACCGATTGGGATTGTTCGAAATATGTCTTGGAAATCCAAAAATCCACGCCGATCCCGGATTTGCCGACCGATCTGCCGACCACTTTGCCGCCTGTTTTGCCGCCGTTCGGGTTTTACGCGACCGGTCCCGAGCATGTCGCGGGAATCGTCCGCTCCGAAGAAGGGGGAATCAAGGAGTATGCGGGAAACCTGGCGCGGCATTATCCGGCGGGTATCGGGGACGCCCCGCCGCTGCAACTGTACGTCAACGGCCGCGCACGCCCGGTCGAGGGGTTGTTGCCGATTCGCCCGGGCGTGAAACCGGGATCGTTCGCCCATCTCGGGGGCAACCGTTTTCAGTGCGATATTCTCTGGGATGCCCGGGAGGCGACGGCGATCGATTACGCGATTTTCACCCACCTCCTTCCGGCCGACGCGGAGCAACGGGAAGCTCGAAAAGATATCGTCGGAAATTTCGGTTGTGAAAAACCGAAGCCGACGACCGAATGGACCGGAGAAATCGTGACGAAAATGCACCCCGCGACGATTGCGGACGAGCTGCCCGCCGGGAAATACCGCCTGGTCGCCGGTTTGCACGACACGAAAGGCGACGGAGGGCGTGCTCGCCTGTTGGGAACGGACAACGACAACCGCCGTTACCGCCTCGGGCTCCTCGACGTGGCCCGGGATGAAAGCGGCAAGGTCGTCTCAATCACGATGGAGGAGGAAAAACCGGATGAAGGGTTCGAGGCCCGGCTGGAGGAACGGCTGCTCCCGCCCTCGAAGGCGCCCGACATGTTTTTCATCAAAACCAAGGGAGCGTTTTTGTACGAATCCTGGAGAAACTGTGCCGACTGTGAGGATAAACGCGACCGGCTCACCCCGCTCCCCGGCGAACCTGCCGTCGAGGTGACGCTTTTGGGGACGCCTTCGGTAACGAACGTGATTGCCGTGGATGCCGGAGGAAAGAAAATCCGCGACGTTCCGCTCCGCAACGAGGACGGCAATCCCGGTTTTACGACTGTGCCCGGCGAGTTCCGGTATCTTCTTGGTCGTGTCCCCGACCACACGCCCGACCGCTCGGAGATCAGCGTATCTCCCTGATGTTGACGAATACGAATTGGCCGGAATTCATCTCGGTAAGGCGATGCAGGAAACTCCTGCCCGGTCGGGCGCCAGTGCCGAACTGGACGGCGTTGATTTGCGTGCCGCCCCGGGAAGCCCGCTGGATCCGGTCGAGCGCGGCGGCGGACAGCGCATCCTTTTCATCGCCGTCGGTCAGGAAAAAGATCACCTCCGGTTTCATCCGCAAGGCCCGGATCAGCGGGGCCTCGTGGTCCGTTCCCCCGGCCGGCAATGTCCCGTCGATGATCCGCTTGGCGGCGGTTTTGTTGATGTCGTCGGCCGCTTTGAGTACCTCGCCGAAGATCGCGCTCATCGTGTCGCTGTAAAAAACGACGTTGAAACGGTTCTCCGGCGTCAGCGAATCGACTGCCCTGCGGAGTTCCGCTTTCGCTTCCCGGAAAGGCCGACCACCATCCTCCAACATGCTGCTGCTCCGGTCGATGACGAACACGAAACGTTGCGCGGTTCCTTCCGTTCCCCAAAACCGGACCTTCGTTTTACCGCCGCCCGGGCCGGCCCCCGTTCCCGCACGGTCCGAACCCGTCAACCCGGCTCCCGCGTTGAGCGAGGTCACATTTCCGATACCCGGCTGCCCCCGGGGCGAGGAAACGCCGATCGCGGTCTCGGGCAACGAATCGGCGATCGCCTGTTCGCTGAAACGTTCTTCGAACATATCGCGCATCGAGGGAGTGGCCGCCGCGGGGCTTTCGGTATGCGTGTTGCCGTCCGAATCGCTGTAGACACGTCCCTCCTCGCCGTCCTGCTTGAAAACGATGCCGGCGTTGTTGAGCCGTTCGCCGGGAGGGGAATCGGGGTTGCCCCTCACACTGACGAAGAAGAAAAGGAGCAGCAGGATCAGGGCATGGAAAACGAGCGATCCGAACCAGGAAGAGAAGACGAACCCGTACGCGTGCCTGTCCTTCCTTGCCGTCCGCCCTGCCGCTTTCCCTTCCGGAGCGGTCGATCCATGCCGGGGCGTTTGCCTGGAATTCCCATTCATGCGGACGGTCTCTACTGTAGGCGGTGTCAAATTGCGATTTTGGACTGCGCGTTTGGCCTGCGATTTTTGGACATTGTCCGATGTTTGCAGTGTGACAGGTTTCCGTCACCTGGCGGGCATCCCCGCGTCCGGGAGCGTCGTATCGGCACTGATCGGTCCGGTGGCCCGGCCGTCGAGATAGTTGTAAACACGGACCGAGGAAAGCAATCGTTCATACAGGGCCGCGACCGCGAGATTCAGCTTTTTGTCGTAGATGTCCGCGACGATATCGGCCTGGACGTCGGCAAGCGGGATGTCGGTCGCATCGGTGCGTCCCTGGCAATAGAGGATGACGTAGACGCCTCCTTCCTGGACGATCGAGGAAATTTCGCCCGGCGCCAACCGGAACGCTTCCTTTTCGAGCGTCGGATAGCCGCCGTAATTCCGGATCGACGGAATCACCCCGCGGACGAGCCGGCTGTCGTCGATCGAGAATTGCTCGGCCAGGTCGCCGAAGTTCTCCTCGGTCGGCAACCGTGTCGCCTTGTTCCAGACGTCCATCGCGTGTTTTTCGTTTCTCATGAAGATCGCCAGGCAACGGACTTGAGGCCCGAAATTGGCTTCATAACCTTTTTGGACGTCGTCCTGCGTCACCTGGACGCCGGCGCGGACCATTTTTTTCATGGCGAGCATCGGCCACACGGTATTCGTACGGTAAATATCGACGCTCACCCCGGCCTCCGTTGTCGCCTGGGCCAGCCAGCGCGGGATATCGGGCGTTCCATCCTGGAGCAGCGGGAGGTTCCTGACGGCCATCTCCCGAATTTCGTCGTCGATCTCCGCATTGGAAATCGTGATGTTACGTTTGCGGCATTCCTGTTCGACGAGGAGTTTGCCGATCATTTCGTTCAGGAGCGTCTTGCCGTGACGGCGGACACAGCGGTCCGCGAGCCGTTCCGTGGAGATCGTTTGCCCGTTGACCACGGCGGCGACGTCCGGGTGCTGTTTCGAACGTGCCGGGTCGGTCAGGAGAACGTCGATCTTCGCCCGGTCCATCAGCTCGTCGAAAACGACACCGGAAATCTTCCGGATTTTTTCGTTGCGCACATGGAGTTCAAGCTGCGCCTGGACCTTGGCGATATCGACATCCTGTGCCGGGTAATGCTGCTCGCACTTAAAGACGACGAAAAAACCCTCGGGCCACTCGAAAACCTGGGAGATTTCCCCCGGTTTCAGGGCGAACGCGGTTTGTTCGACGATCGGCTGATACGCGTGGCGGCGGATCGGGTGGAGCAGTCCACCGTACGGTTTGCTGGCCGTGTCGATGGACAGATTCTTGGCGACCGATTCGAAAGAATCGGGATTGGCGACCACTTCGGCCCGGGCGCGCTCGGCCTCGGCCTTCGAGGGAAGCACGATTTGGCGGACCTGTACGGAAGGCCCGAACCGGGACTCGAACTCGCGCCGGATTTCCTCCTTGTCGACTTCGAGGCGTTGTCCGGCAAGTTTGGTCAGCGCCAACAGCGGGGCGATCAGGTTTTCAATATAATCAGTCCGATCGCATCCTTTCTGCTCCTCGATCAGTTTCAGCCAATCCTCGGTCGAACGGTCGTAGGTTTCCGCCAAACGCTTGATCTCGGCGTTGATCTCCTCCTGCGTCACCTGGATGTTCCGTTTTTGACATTCGTCGAAAATAAGCTGTCGCTTGATTTCATCCTTGAGCATTTCCGGACCGAACTGCCGCAGGGCTTCGGCGGCAAGATGGTTCTTGAGAATCTTGTCCTCCCCGACCTCGGCGACGATTTCGGGCATGGTCACACTTGCAGTGACGGCGGGAACCTGCGGTGTCGGCCGAGCCTGTTTAGCCGGACCGACCTGATCCCGGGCCTGTAAAATGCCGGACAACAGAACCATGAAAAACAGAATCGTGAAAAACACGACCGGGAAAAACGGGGCTGCGGAAAACCGGGCTGCGGAAAACAGCGTCATGGAAAAAGGCAAACGGATGTTGCGGGGGATATGGCGTTGCATCAATGTAATTCTCCAAATTGGGTTCGGGATTCGACCCGGAACGATACCCGATCGGAAAAAAACGGTCAAGAGCGGTTTTTGTACCTATACCGCAACCGGCCTGAAAGCGTTCCCGCGAACAATCGCTTGTCGCTTGAACGAAACGTGCAACAAGATATTTGCAAATATCTTATGGCGAGTGAGTGCGACAAGCAGCCTTGACCAAACAACCTTCACCAAACAACCTTGACCAAACAACCTTGACCAAACAACCTTGACCAAACAACCAATTTCACCGCGTTTCCCGTATAATCCGGGGCTGTGCGGCCCCTTGTCAGAGCCGTTTTCTCCAATCATCCAGGAGTCGAAAGGCGTCCATAGGCGAAAGCGACTCCAGATTCAGGGCCCTCAACTCTTCGATGACCGGGTGATCGTCCGGCCCGAACAGGGAGAATTGGATCCGTCCGACGTTCGCGACGCGACGTGCTTTTCGTTGTTCCGGGTCTTTTTCGACCCCGATGGCCGTCGCTCGAACATGTGTCCGCTCAAGCTCTTCGAGAATTTCCTCGGCGCGACGCAGGACCCGTTGCGGAACACCGGCCAACCGGGCGACATGGATTCCGTAGCTTTTGTCGGCGGCACCGGGCACGATTTTGTGCAAAAACGCGATTTCCCCGTTGTGTTCCCGGATCGCGACATTCCGATTCGTAATCCCGGTAAAAGTTTCCTCCAAATCGGTCAACTCGTGATAATGGGTTGCGAAAAACGTGCGGCAACCGATTTTATCGTGTAAATACTCGACGACCGCCCAAGCGAGCGAAATCCCGTCATACGTGCTGGTTCCGCGCCCGATTTCGTCGAGGATGACCAGGCTTTTCGGGGTCGCCATGTTCAAAATCCGGGCCGTTTCGGTCATTTCGACCATAAACGTGCTTTGGCCGCGGGAAATCTCGTCGCTGGCCCCGACCCGGGCGAAAATACGGTCGACGACACCCAGTTCCGCTTCCCGCGCCGGAATGAAACTGCCGATTTGCCCCATCAACGTCAGCAGCGCAATTTGCCGGATGAAGGTGCTTTTCCCGGCCATGTTCGGACCCGTGATAAGCTGAATCCGACCCGAGGAATCGTCCGAAACCGTATCGTTCGGGACAAAGGTTCCCTGTGATTCGATCGCGTCAAGCACCGGATGTCGGCCGTCGATGATTTTCAACACCGGTTCGGGAACGATTCGGGGCCGGCAATATCCCCGATCCCGGGCAAGGACGGCGAAATTTGCCAGGACGTCGAGATGGGCGAAAGCGGCCGCCGTTTTGTGCATCGCGCCGCGGTTTGCGATGGTCTGTCGGACCAGTCGCTCGAAAATCTCCGCTTCCAATTCGCAAGCCCGTTCGTCGGCCGTGAGGACTTTTTCCTCATATTCTTTCAATTCAGGCGTAATATAGCGCTCGGCGTTTTTGATCGTCTGCTTGCGTACGTATGACGGGGGAATCTTGTCGCGATTGACGTTCGTGATCTCGATGTAATAACCGAAAACCCGGTTGTATCCGACTTTCAGCTTCGGGATCCCGGTCCGCTCCGTCTCCTCCGCCTGGTATCGCGCGATCCATTCCTTTCCACCCTGTTTGAGCCGGCGATATTCGTCGAGTTCGGCATGAAAACCGTCGCGGATGAACCCTCCTTCCCGGCTGTTGATCGGGCATTCCTCGACCAGCGCCTCGGTAAGTGACTTACACAGCGTTTCGCAAGGATCGACCAGTTCGCGGAGCGTCCGGAGCAGGGTCGAGGACGCGGGGCCGAGCAGTTCGTGAAAAACGGGAACAACCAAGAGCGTCCGGCCGATACAGGCAAGATCGCGAGGCGTTCCGCGGCCCTGGCCGATCCGGGTCATAAGCCTTTCAAGATCATAGACTTTCCGCAAATGTTCCCGCAGCGCTGTCGCGGTCCGGTCGTCGGCACACAGTTCGGCAACCGCGTCTTGCCGGGCCTCGATTTCCCGGATGTCCGTGAGCGGCGCACCAACCCAGTCGCCGAGCAGCCGGGCGCCCATCGACGTCGTGCAGTGATCGAGAATGCCCAGGAGCGTGTTGTCCCGCCGACCTTCCCGCATCGTTCGCGCGATTTCCAGACTCCGGCGACTCGCTTCGTCGATTTCCAGTTGCCGCCCGGTCCGGTACGGGATCAACGTATCGAGATGCTCCAGCGACCGGCACTGCGTTTCCCCCAGGTAATCGAGCACGGCGCCGGCCGCGCGAAGAGCGGGAACATCCGCCTTGCCGTCGGTGAAACCGAAGCCTTCGAGCGTCGCCGTCTTGAAATGGCGGCACAGGTTTTCCAGGGCCGTCTTGAACCCGAACGCCCACTCAGGCCGGCGCGTCACCATGATTTTTTCGAGCGGAATCTCTTCTCCATACGTATCCGGGACGAGCAGCTCCGTCGGATGAATCCGGGCCAACTGGTCGGCCAATTGCCGCCGAGGGAGCGTCGCGGCCTCGAATTTCCCGGTCGAAAGCTCCACCCAGGAAAGACCGCGACATTCCGGATCGTCGGTGTCGGGAACGATCGCCGCCAAAAAATTGTTCGTCCGGGGATCAAGCAGCGCATCTTCCGTCACGGTCCCGGGCGAAACGATCCGGGTGATTTCGCGTTTGACGAGTCCCTTGGCCTTTTTCGGATCTTCCATCTGTTCGCAGACGGCGGCCCGGTATCCGGCGGTGATCAGCTTGCCGATATAAACGTCGAGTTGATGGTAAGGAAAACCGGCCATCGGCATCGCGTCGGCGCCTTTGGCGCGGCTCGTCAGGGCCAACCCGAGCACCTGGGCGGCCGTTTTGGCGTCGTCGTTGAACAGTTCGTAGAAATCGCCCATGCGGAAAAGGAGCAACGCCCCGCCGCACATCGTTTTGGCGTCGAAATATTGCCGCATCATCGGCGTCAGACTTGCATCGCTCATGAAAAAACGGGGGACGAAAGGAAAGTCCGGTTAAACGAACAACGGGCAAAATCGGAGCCTGCAAGGTACGATTGCTCTCCGCGAAAGAATCGCACCTTGGTGTCAGGCTCACCATTCGCGGCCAAAGGGGCTTGCATCGCCGTGCTCGAAAACATCGTGCTCCGGAAGCCCCTTGGCTCATTTGTTATGCGGAGCACCGTATGCCGAAGCCGGTTGAGTCACAGGCAAACACCGCACGCTCAACCGCCCGCTCAACCGTCCGGCCACACTCCGGGCTGCGTTGTGTCCGGAGGGCAGACTCGCGAACCGTCGGCTTTGGGAAATTGCGGCCAATTTCAGGAAATTTCAATGGCTTCCGGTATCCTCCTGTTGCGATCAACGCTGTTGAGGCCGGGCTTCCGGTGGGATCGCAAACGCCTGGTGCAGACCGTCGCCGACGGTCAGGAGCCACAGGAGGCCGCCGCGTTCAAAAACGACATCGCGTTCCCCCACGTGGATGAGAACGCCGCGAAACGATCCGGCGTCGATACGGTCCCCGATTTTCGCCTTGACGATCGTGTCGGTGGTCCGCTCGGTCAACCAGACGACCGTCTCTCCGTCGATTTGCTGGATCGACGTCAGGTAGGTGTAATCGGCCTTGTCGACCCCGCCGCGCGCAGACCGCATCAGGTTTCGTTCGGCAATCAGGCGATACGCTTCGAAACGGTCCGAAGCGAGACGGCGAA
>QMCE01002334.1_pt1 | contig 10469 bp, 6 predicted proteins | sample 1821851 | NCBI WGS metagenome assembly QMCE01 (sample SAMN09453174, study PRJNA476694) | Termite gut metagenome, whole genome shotgun sequencing project. | isolation source: worker | host: Odontotermes sp. | place: South Africa:Pretoria | collected 2016-01-28
ATTGGTAAAGGCATCGTTTTGCCCGTTCATTCGTTGGAACAGATAGTTGCGGGAAAGATAGAATTTCCATATAAGGAATATCGCCCTATCGCTCTGTTCAAGGAGTATCTCCGGGAGGGATATTATCCGTACTTTCAGGAGGATGGATATTATCTGCGTTTGCAGGCCGTAATTAATCAGGTCGTCGATAACGATATCCCCGTATTTGCGGAAATGACTGTCTCGACGGCGCAGAAGCTCAAAAAACTGCTTTACATAATTGCCCAAAGCGTCCCGTTCAAACCGAATTACTCGAAGCTGGCACGGGACCTCGACATCAACCGCAACACGGTGGCCGATTTGATGGTATATCTTGAAAAGGCGCAATTAATCAACATCCTGCGCGATGACACTCACGGCATCGCCTCGTTGGGCAAGGTCGATAAGGTCTATTTGAACAACACCAATCTCGCGTATGCCATATCAGATTCGACACCGGACTTGGGCAATCTCCGCGAGACGGCGTTCCTGTCGTTGCTCGCGCAGATACAGACGGTTACTTCATCGTCGGTCGGAGGAGACTTCCGTGTCGGCGAGCGTGTTTTCGAAGTGGGCGGAAAGAACAAAAAGCGGAAACAGATTGCGAATTTAATGAATGGCTATCTCGTGAAGGATGATGTCGAGTACGCCTATCGTAACACGATTCCTCTTTGGGCGTTCGGGTTGGTTTATTGAATATTCTATCTACTGAGTATAGAAATTGCTACACGCCGTGTAGCAAATCGTGAAGAGAGCGCAACTTATGATGGCTACGCTCTCTTTTGTGGTATAACCTGAATTTATTAATCAGCCTTGGGTTTCGACTTTACGGTGGCTTTGCTTTTCGGCTTCGGCGGGGATTTCGGTTTCATCCCAGTTTTCGGTTTTACAGATTTTTTAGGCGATTTCGACTTCTCTTTCGGGAATTTGAATTCCGGATTGTAGTTTTTGTCGAATGTGAGGTGTGAGTCGAAGGTCTTGCCCGATTTACCCTGAAAACCTTTGATAAGGCGTGTCTTACCCGATTTGAGCAGTTGCTGCAACTGTTTGTCGGTCAGCTCGATGTTTAGAAACTTTCGGAACACGGCCAGGCCGCACTTTTCATTGTCGCACTTGGCAAGGCGGTGACGGAGAAGCATTCGCCCGTTGCCACACTTGGGACAGGGAATGACCTCGCACTGTAACTGCTTTGCATCGAGCGAGAGTACCTCCTCTGTTATCTGCTTTGCATAGATGGTTATCATCTTCATAAACGAATCGGGCTTCATTTCGCCCTTTTCGATGGCCGCGAGCGACTTTTCCCACGATCCGGTCAGCGCGACATCGGCGATGCGCATATTGCGGACAGCTTCGTAAATGGCAAGCCCTCGCTCGGTCGGGATCAGCGATTTTCCGGAGCGTTCGATGTACTCTTGATGCAGGAGCTTCTCGATAGTTGCGGCGCGGGTCGCCGGAGTGCCCAGACCGCTCTCCATCATCGCCTCTCGTGCCTTCTCGTCTGACACCTGTTTACCGGCGGTCTCCATAGCTGTAAGCAGAGTCGCTTCGGTGTAGAGAGGTTTCGGACGAGTCTTTCGTTGGGCGAGGCTGTGACCCATGACGGCGAGTGTCTCTCCCTCGACAAACTCCACACCGCTGTCGCCTGTGTCTTCCTCATCTTCGCCGCGCTCTTCGGGGCGATTGTAGACACCGCGCCAACCTGCCGAAACGACTTCAACAAAACGGGAGCGGAACAGCATATCGCCGACAGTGACTTCTATGAGCAGTGTGTCTTTTTCGCAACGCGGCCCGAAGGCTTCGAGCATCCGACCGCAGATAAGGTCGTAGACCCGTTGCTCGTTCGAGGTGAGAGGCTCCCGGACATAGTTGCCGGTGATGATGAGCGCGTGGTGGTCGGTCACTTTCGAGCCGTCGACGCTACGGCGCGTGGCACGCAGGGGGTCGATGATGCCGGAAAGGTGGGCAAAGGTCTCCATACGCAGTATCATCCGGAGCAGAGATGGTATGCCCGGCTCCATGTCGGCCGAAATGTAGCGGCTGCCGGTACGGGGATAGGAGATGAACTTCTTCTCGTAGAGCGACTGCGCGGCATTCAAAGTCTGCTCGGCGCTCATATCGTAATGAATGTTGCAATCCTTCTGAAGAGTGGTCAGGTCATAGAGCAGTGGCGGAGCCTCTTGTGTTCGTTTCTTCTCGACCTTAGTGACGGTCGCCCCGGGAGACGATTTCAGACGCCCGGCGAGAGTTTCGGCGGTAGACTTTACTTTGATATCCTCCGTGTAGTGGAACTTATGCAACGTGCCATCCTTGCCCAATGTCACAGACAGACTCCAATAGTCGGAGGGCAGGAAGCCCCGGTGTTCAAGATAGCGGGAGGCTATCATCGCCAGAGTCGGGGTCTGCACCCGACCGAGTGAACTGCCGGGGATGCCCGTTGCTTTCGACAGCGCGCCCGACGCATTGACGCCGACCAACCAGTCGGCTTTGGCGCGACAGTCGGCGGCGAGGTAGAGGTTGTCATAATCCGCGCCGTCGCGAAGGTCACGCATACCCTTCTCGATGGCCTCCTCGGTGAGCGATGAAATCCATAAGCGTTGGACGGGAAGAGTACAACCTAGATGGTTGTATATCGCGCGAAAGATGAGTTCACCCTCCCGTCCGGCATCTGTGGCGGCGATAACGCTGTCGCATTGACCCAGCACGCGCTTGATGATGTTCAACTGACGGGAGGCGGCACTGTCGACGGAAGATTTCCCCGCTTTGTCGCTGCGGCGGACGGTCACCAGGAACGGGTCGGGAATAAATGGAAGCTCGGAGCCTCGCTTTCGTCCGTAAGATTCGGGCAGGGCAAGTCCGACGAGATGCCCGAACGCCCAGGTCACCATATATCCGTGTCCGTGCATATACCCGTTATTCTTTTCATGCGCACCGACCACGCGGGCGATCTCCATACCAACGCTCGGCTTTTCTGCTATTATAGCTATCATGTTTTTCAGTCAATAAAAAACCGCACCCCGCTGTAAAAGCCGGAGTGCGGTTTAGGATTCAGGTTTAGTTATCCGATTGGTCCGGGTCGATGCCGACGATTTCGATAAGGATATCGCCTTTCTTCCTTACCAGTTGCAGAGTAGCATCCAACACCACATCCGCCCCCAACAGCACGAGGCTCAATGAGAGTACACCGGTCTTTTCGCCGGCAAGCAGCGTGAGCAGTTCACCGGCCTCTTCCAGTTCGTCTTTCAGGATGCCTATGCCTGCAAGTTCTTCCCAGTTCACGTCCTCCTCGCGGAAGCGCATTTCAACTTTATCCGTATTCATAGTTTCAGTAGTTTGAAGGTTAATAATTAAGACATTTTGCGACCCTTCTTGCGATCCTCATTCTTGTCCTGTTTCGTCGTTGCCGCATGGGTAACATTGCGGGAAGTGGCATCACGCTTGATGTCGGGGTTCTCGTTGAAGTAATTGAGTTTGGTTCCGGCTGCGTTCGTTTTCGCCCACTGGGAGAACTGTTTGCCGTCGAAACCCCTCATCCCCTCGATCAGTACCGACTTGCCGTCCTGCAAGTCTGCCCGTTGGGTAGCCGAAAGCGTTACTCCGAACACTTCGTGCGGAATTTTGAACTCGCGCTTCTCCTCGAAACCCTCGATGGTTTTCGAGAACATCGGGAAGCCGGTGCCCGAATCGAGCTTGACATAGGACGAGAACTCCTCTCCCCGACTGCTCGTCATATTGTTCAGCCAAACCGCCTTACCCTCGCGAAGCTGCTGACGCTCTTCGGGAGTGATCTTAACGGCATTGATCTCATTCGGAACATAGATTTCGGACGGATTATCGGGATTGATGCGCGAATAATCGGCCCTGCCCGTCACATCGTTGCGCTTGATGAAAGAGGAGAACACTTCGTCCTTCTTGCTCACCATATTCTCGACGAATATCGCCTTGCCCGCGTTGTAGTCATCCACCTGTTTGTTCGTCAGGGCCACTTTGCCCAATTCATGTCCGTATTCGAACTTGAGGCTCTTCGGGAAGATGTACTCCACGCTCCGGCGGTCGGCGTTGTACTGCAACGTGGCATTGAAATCCTTACCCGTCTTCGAGGTCATACCCTCGATGTAGACCGCCTTGCCCTCGCGAAGCTCCCGCTTTTCGTTGTCGGTCAGCTTCACGCCGCTGTACTCGTCGGCGATGAACGCGCCGGATGCCTTCGCCGAGACGATCTGGTTTGTCATCTTGTCGATGCTCACGAAGCAATCTTCCCAGCCGTTTTGCGTTTTGAGAGGCACGACGCGACCCATGTTTCCCGATTCGGAGAGGTTGATCCTGTCGTCCTCCGAGAAGTTGTGGCTGAGGAATGGTTTGGAAAAGTCGGGTGCCAACCGGAGCGGGTGCGTTTGCAGGATAACCCTGCCGTCGTCCTCCTGCCGGAAAGAGACACGCGCCTGATAGCGGTTGTCGGTACCGCTGACATTGGCCGTGATAGAGACCAGTTCATTAGATTTGTATCCCCGCATCATTTGGTTGAACAGACCGTTCCGTTCGAGCCGTTCGCGGGTGAGACCATGTGCTTCGACCTGTTTCCAGTCGATCATCGCTTCGTGGAAGCGGTAGCGGCGCGGTTCCTGTTCCTCGACAGTCACCGGCCCTTGATTTTCGTTTGCTGCCATTTCGTTTGTTTTTTGATTGTTAATGGATTTTATGTTGTTAGGTGTGACTTCGTACTTTTTGAGTAACTTCACCACATCTTTGGTGATCTTGCCCTGCTCAATGTCCCGCATGGCGCGTTTGACGAGCGGGTCTTCCATCTGCTTGTCGGATAGCTTGATGATGCTGAATTTGGTGGGATCTTTCAGTTGGCTCCAGAAGTTCGAGGCGAAGGCTTGGAGCCAGTTGTCGGATGGGTTCAGCCGCAGAAAGCTGTTGTTATGCTCCGGAGTGGGCGGAACGGTTTTGAGTTTACCGTCGGGGTCGGTTTTGGCAAGTGCCTGTAAAAACATCTTCTCCTTGTCGAGAATCAGCAGCAAGTCTCCCGTCTGCTCCGGGGTCGGCGGAGGGAGCGGGGGAAGTGGGGGAAGAGGGAGCGTTTGCCCCGGACTTACTGCGGTGTCGTTCTGTTTTGCCATTTTTTCTCTATTTTCGGTTTCGACATATTTTCATGTCGGGCCGAAAGTAGAGTGGCGTTTTGGATAATGGTCAGAAAACCAAATCATTGACGATATTAGACACCTTTTGTCACCTAATGTCACAAGGCCGTCAAATAAAAAAAATGCAGATATGAGATGGAATGAGAAACCGGCCCTGACAACGGGAGAATACATCGGGCGGCGACCTGCCGGTGTGAATCTGTACAGACAATTAACAGCACGCGCGAAGCGCGACAGAAATGGAAGCAGACAGATGGGGAAAGAGAGAGGCGCGGAGCGCCGCACCCGCTATGCGGATCGAGAGGCGAGCAGCTTTTGTCCCCACAAAGTTATTTCCCGGAAGATACTTCCTGTTTATACATTTTTGGAAATTCTTCGATAGGCGGCACGGTTATCGTTATCCGGCGGACAGATTATCGCAGACCGCCCCCTGCCCGCTGAATGCGTCTTCGTTTCGGCTGTGCATGCTAAGTCCCGTTCCTTTATCAACTTAAAAGGCGGTACAGCCGCGTTTTTGCGAAAAGGAAAATTTCGCGTCGTCGGGCGTGAAATTTTCCCGCAAACTCCGCCCCGAACGCGGATGTTCCGGCTTTTAAGTTACTTTTCAAAAGGGACTTGGCGTGCGACGCTAAGCCGGAACGGAAACACTTGATTAAGGTTCGGGCGGTAATCTTCTATAATATTTATATCATTCTTCCCCGAAATCAAGTCTATTGGTTCTCACCGCTCCGATTTTGGCTGACGATACTGTTAGGTGGAGTGACCGGAATTGTGTTGGTCACCGTTTTTTAGGGCGTGGGATATTTGCTGAGCGGTTGGGATTGTTTCACAACTCATATTTTCTCCACCAACTCCTTTCTAACCAACTCCCAAGCCGTTTCGTTGTCATATTCGACATCCGGTTTCAGCACCAATCGGATATCCTCGGTGAACTCCCTGTCGGTCATCTTTTCGTTCAGATTGGGGAGCAGTTGTTTTTTTGTTGGCGGATTCTCCACGGCGTTTTTCATGTGGACATTGTAACAATGAACGACTTTTTCGGTGTCGATTTCCATGTGGGTCAGTGCCCAATAGAGGTCGAACAGGTCGCGGCCTTTCTTGCGCTGGTACAGGGCTTTGAGTTTTGTACCCAGAAGCTCCTCCATCTCATATCCGGTGATGTTGCATTGCCCCGAAAACCATGAACTGTTCACCTCGTATGGAATCTCCTTTGATCCCAGGATATTAAGGTGTTCGCGGGTGTTGATCTCGATTTTGAGGCGCATATTGGTAACGGGCTGCATCTCCGAGTCGAAACGATAGACGACCGTGTTGTTGTGGATATGCTGTTTTACAGTGCGTTTCGTGCCGAGAAAATCCAGCACCTCTCTCATCCGTTTCAGTATCGGGTTGATGGGCTCGGAGTTGATTTGAACAAGGTCTATGTCCTCGGAGTACCTGATTTGCGGTGTCAGATATAGTTTGTGCAGGGCCGTTCCACCACGAAAAGCCAGCGACTTTTTTAACAAATCATCCGAATACATCGCGACGATTGCCCGCGCAATTACCAAATCCTGCTCCACCTGTGCATCCAGCGTCCACGGCGCGACGGCTCTCCATTCCTCTATATATCGTTGCGGTATCATAAATCACTCTCTATCTCCATATTTTTAATCACTTTCCACTTGCTGTCGATTTCGCCCTTCTTCATTTTTTGAGGAGAAAGAGGTACGGGGAAGGTGGTTCTCTTAGCTAACACACTCCAAAGAGCATCCGATAGTTTTTCCGCCCCGACAATATTATCCAGAATATATCCCAACCGCTGTATGGCCGCCATGTTGGGATACTGTCGGGCAATTTTCCGTAACGCTGCCGGCTTCATCTCCTCCGACAACTCCTGCAACACTGTTGTAATGCGGTTTATCCCGAATTTGTGAATGTAATCGAAAAAATCCAATGCCGTCAATTCAGGCGACGATACGTTTATATATCCGGCAGGCGTTTTCTTCTGAACGATGCCCTCTGGTATAAATTCTCGCTTGGAGTAAAATACGATATTCAACTTCGCGATACTTCGCGGGGCGGGGCTTTGAACGATCACTGTATATCCGGTCGGCTGTTGGTGTGCCGCACCGTGCAGAGCCGCCGCCGACAATAAGCCCACATAATAAGGCTTGTCGAGCGAGCGCATAAGGTCCTCCATGTAGAGATACGGCGGAATGATCCCCTGCTTCGAGTATTCGGGTGGGATGATCACATAGAATCCGGGGCGGATAAGCGCTATCTCCTTTTTCGTCTTGAGCCGTAACAGGTTTTGTGTGATTGCGGTATGAGAACGGTCGGCAAACTTGATTCTAAGCTCATCAAACGTAAGGGCATAACGCCCCTGTGCCCTAACTTCGGTCAGATAGTCATCCAAATAATTATAGGTATGTTGCCTATCGTTATTCATTAGTCTGAAATTGCAATTATATACACAATGTGTATATCTGCGCAAATATACACTTTTTTGTAATATAATTTACATTAGTTGAGAAAAATCCGACACTGTACACTTCAATCCTCTTCTTCTACATCCTTTTCCCCGAGTAAATGTTTCAGATTCGGATCATTCTTGATGCGTTCTAACTCCTCGTCTATTATGTCGAGTACATCGAGTTTTATTTTGTCGTAGTTGTATTGGATTTGCTCGCGCATGATGTCGGTGCCGTCGTCGTGGAGAAAATCACGGATGACGGGAATGGGTTCGTAGGCACGGGTCTCGGCGGCGACACGCTCGTTGTCGACGACTATCTGGGCGTGGAAGATTTTTTGGTCGATCTTCTCCCCGAAGTTATCCGACACCGCCCCGACGAACATCCCCTGTGAGAGGTTGGCTATCTTCGAGGCGGGAATGAGCGCGTCCATCTGGGTATTTATCGAGGTAGAGGTGTCGTTCCGGTTTATCGAGACGGACTGCCGTCGCTGAAGCACTTTCCCGAAACGGTCGGAGAGGGTTTTTGAAGTCTCGCCGACCACCTGCCCGGAAAAGATATTGCCGACGGTGTTCTGGATGACCTTGCTCTCCTTGTCTCCGTAATCGCGGTTGAGCTGCGAGTAGTCCTGAAAACCGAGACATACTGCGACCTTGTTGGAGCGGGCGGTGGCGATAAGGTTGTCGAGACCACGAAAATAGATGGTCGGAAGCTCGTCTATGATGACAGACGATTTAAGTTGCCCCTTCTTGTTGATGAGTTTCACGATGCGGGAGTTGTAGAGACCCAACGCCGCCGAATAGATGTTCTGCCTGTCGGGGTTATTGCCGACACAGAGAATCTTCGGCTCGGCGGGGTTGTTGATGTCGAGCGTGAAGTCGTTGCCGGTCATTACCCAGTAGAGCTGTGGAGAGATCATACGCGAAAGAGGTATCTTGGCCGAAGCTATCTGACCCTGCAACTGGTCCTGCGCTCCGCCCTGCCAGGCATCCAAAAACGGCGAGAGATAGTTTTCGAGTTCGGGATATGAGGTAAGGATGACGAAAATATCCTCGTAGGATTTATTGAGAAACTCGATAGCATGGGGAAACGTGCAATACTTGCCATCCTTGTAGATTTTCAGATACCAGATAATCGCCGCCAACAGGATAATGGGACTCTCGACAAAGAAGTCCCCCTGCTTCTGTATCCATGTCCGGTTTAGGTTGAGCATAATGGTGTAGGCCGATTCATAAGCATCCGAAATGTCTGTCATAAATTCCGGAGCGATGGGGTTGCAGCGGTGCGAGCGTCGCGGGTCGTCGAAATTTATGACAAAGAATTGAGGCTGCACATCGTATTTATCCACGTTCTTCAGAAGTTCGTTGTAGGCTATGACCGACAGGTCGTCGAACTTGTAGTCGTATATGTAGACGGCGAATCCTTTTGCAATCATCTGTTTGATGTAGTTGTTTACGACGGCATAAGACTTCCCCGAGCCGGGAGTCCCTAAAACGATACTCGCCCTGAAAGGATTCACGATGTTTATCCAGCCGTCGTTCCACTTCTTTTGATAGTAGAACTTTGTCGGGAGATTGACAGAGTATTCGTTCTCGATAAGGCGCGTTTCCTGCATGAACGATTCGTTCTCCTCGTTGAATACATCCTCCATAAGGTTGTGTCGAAACATCCGGCTTGCCCACACTCCCGCCATCAGCAGGAAGATATACCCGGCGGCGAGCGTAATGGTGTAGATACCCATCACTACGACCGAACCGAGCGGCAGATCGAGCATCCACCAGTTCAGAAAGAAGAGTGCCAACCCGGCAAACAGGGCGGCGTAGATCTTCTCCCACGTTACCTTTTCATTCTTTATCCCCAGCGTGCCGAGGCACGAGAGGGCGAGGAATATCAGGGCAAACACCTTTGTCGTCAGCAAACTGCCGAACAGCCCGGCGGTGCGGTCGAAATTCATCAGTATCTTGCCGACGACCTCGATGTCGATGTTCATCTGCTCGATGGCCTCGAAGCAGTACCAGTAGACGTGGATGACCACGAAAATAATGCTCACGGCCCGCATGAACTCCATGACCTTTGCAAGGCCCCTTAAATCGTCTTCCTGTTGCATAACGGTTGGGTTTTATAGGTTTATTTTGCGTTTTAGTTTTTTCTTTTTCCTGACGACGGGCATCATTTCCTCCTCGTCAGGTTCTTCCGGCGGCGCGTCGAGCGTGAAATCGAATATGCCGAAGGCCGCCTCGATGGAGGATGACTGCTCGTGTTCGTTCCGGTGGCCGTGTTCCGGGCGAGGTGCATCGAAGGGCGATTGGTCGGGGCCGTTGAACAGCCGCTCGAAAGCGTTGGCCGAAAACTCTTTGCCGAGCCGCGAGCCGTTGTAGACTTCGCGGGCGTTGTGGTCGATGAACGTCACCCCGTAGATGCGCCCCTGATCGTTGGTGCGTATCACGGTGTCGATACCCTGTGCCTTCAGCAGGTTTGCGAATTTCTTCTGTTTGCCACCGCACCCGGCCATCGCGAGTGCGATCTGGTTGCGTATCTTCGGCTGCCACTTCCCCTTTTTGAACTCCGAGGCATTCCAACGGGTGCGCTTCTCGATCCCTTCGTACCCGAAACGTTTCCCGAACAGCGACGATTTGAGGGGCGGGCATACCACCTTGCCCTTGTCGTCGGTGACGAGATAGACGATACCATTATAGGGTACGCCATTGTGTTCGCCCCGCACTTGCTTGGCCTCGATGTTGAAACACGAGAACATGGCGCTGTACTCACCGAAGCTCTGGAACCGATAGGAGGTGAATACGCTTTTGAGGATGTTACCGACCTGATGCTTCACGTCGCCTTTCTTGTGATCGACCTT
>QMCE01002335.1_pt1 | contig 10468 bp, 7 predicted proteins | sample 1821851 | NCBI WGS metagenome assembly QMCE01 (sample SAMN09453174, study PRJNA476694) | Termite gut metagenome, whole genome shotgun sequencing project. | isolation source: worker | host: Odontotermes sp. | place: South Africa:Pretoria | collected 2016-01-28
CAATGCCCGGGCAATGCCCCTGCGCTGGTGGGCCTTGGCCACAAACAACAGGCTGATGTGCCCCGGCGCCCGCATGGCCAAAACGCCGGCAAGGCGTTTGTTTTCAAAGCAGCCCAGCATGGCAAGGCTGCCCTCGCGCATGCGCTGGGCAATGGCGTCATACTCAATATAATTTTCAAATTCCAGCACGCCCTCGTCCTCGTATTCGGCGGCCTCGAATTCCCAAAAGACGTCCCGCACCAAGTCCAGCGCCTTCTTCAAAAGTTTGGGGCTGGAATCGTCGATAAAACGCATGTTTCGCATTTTATTCCTCCCATTTTCGCCCATCAGGGGTATGGCTTAGGTATCATAGATTCGAAACCCGCACCTGGTTCGATTCCATGATACCTTAACTAACCGGAAGTTAAATCCTCCTGCGCAAGCAGGCCAAAGCCCTGCCGGCGCAGCAGTTCTTCGGCTTCTCCGGGGCGGTCCACACGGAAAATGATGACGGCATTGTGGTTCACCCGGCGCACCAAAGAGTACAGGTATTCGACGAAAAAGCCGCCCTGCCGCAGCATCCCAAGCGCACGGGCAAGGCCGCCGGGGCTGTCGGGTACGGCCACCGCCAAAACCTCGGTAAGGCTGGCGGTGTAGCCCTGCTCCTTCACCAGCGAAAGGGCCCCCGCGTTGTCGTTCACAATGGCGCGGAAGATGCCGAAGTCGGAGGTATCGGCCAGGGACAGCGCCAGCAAATCAATGCCGCCTTCTCCCAGAAGGTTGGTAAGTTCCTCAAGGCTGCCCTGCCGGTTTTCCAAAAAGATAGATATTTGCTTAATAGACATGAAAAACCCCCTTCTTACTGATTGTATTGCGTATCATGCATTGTTATTTAACTGCCGTTTGTCGATGGTGCGCTGTGATTTGCCCTCACTGCGCTGGATGGAACCGGGGTTCATCAGCCGCACTTTCACCGAAACCCCCAGCACTTGCTCAATGGCGCGGGTTACGTCGCGGCCCAACTGCTCCAGCTTGCGCACTTCGTCAGAAACAAGTTCCGGGCTCAATTCAACTTGAACTTCTAGCACATCCATGTTGTTTATGCGGTCTACCACCAATAGGTAGCGGGGGGCAATGCCCTCAATGCCCAGAATGGCGGCCTCCACCTGCGAGGGGAACACATTTACGCCACGGATAATGAGCATGTCGTCGGTACGGCCGCGCAGGCGGCGAATGCGCCGATGCGTGCGCCCGCAGGGGCAAGGCTCGGGAATAACAGACGTCAAATCATGTGTTCGGTAGCGAAGAGTGGGCATGCCCTCCTTGGAGATGGTGGTGATGACCAGCTCGCCCACTTCGCCGTCTGGCAGGGGCTCTTCGGTGTCGGGGTCAATAATTTCAAACATGAAATGGTCTTCCCACATGTGCAGGCCGCTCTGGGCCTCCAGGCATTCCATGGCAACGCCGGGGCCAATGGTCTCGGTGAGGCCGTAAATATCAAGCGCCTTTATGCCCAAAAGCCGCTGTATCTCGTCGCGCATGCCCTCTGTCCACGGCTCCGCGCCAAAAATGCCAATGCGCAGGGCAAGGCGGCCCATGTCGAAGTTTTCATCCCGCAGGCCCTCCGCCAGCATCAGGGCGTAGCTGGGGGTGCAAGCTATAGCCGTTGTGCCAAGGTCTTCCATCAACATCAGCTGACGCTTTGTGTTTCCTGCACTGGTGGGCACCACTTTAGCGCCAATTTTTTCCACCCCATAATGCAAGCCCAGCCCCCCGGTGAACAAGCCGTAGCCGTAGCTGACCTGCACCGTGTCCTTGCGGGTAAGGCCGGCACAGCCCAGGCAGCGGGCCACCACCTCACTCCACACCTGCACGTCGTGGGCGGTGTAGCCGGCCACAATGGGCTTGCCGGTGGTGCCGGAAGATGCGTGTATACGCACGATTTCTTCCTGCGGGGCGGCAAAGAGACCATAGGGGTAATTGTCGCGCAAATCGGTTTTTTGCGTGAAGGGCAGCATCCGTAAATCAGCGATGGAACGGATATCCTCTGGGGAAATGCCGCGCGCCTGCATGCGTTCGCGGTACACGGGCACGTGCTGGTATACACGGCGCACCGTGTGCTGCAGGCGCTCCAGTTGCAAGGCCTCCAAGTCGGCCCGTTGCATCAGTTCAATCGGTCTATTCCAAACCATAAGTCATTTCTCCTTTGTTTGTGGGTGTTGTGTGCAAGCAGCATAAGGGGACGGGCCCGCCGGCGAATCAGCACCCGGCAAGCGTCCCCTGTCTAAATCGTAGCCACGCCACAGAAACAAAGCAGAAGTAATTCATTTTGCGCTCCAGCATCAAGATATACTGTTATAAAATCAAGAAAGTCGGGTATTATATTGCATAACCGGCAGCAAACGCGGCCAGGTTTGCTTCCAGAAAGCGCGCGGGAACGCAGGCCGAAAGCGCGTCTAGCCACAGCTGTTTTTCAAACGGCAGGCGTTTTGCCAGCGTGCCCAGCAGCACGGTGTTCACCGCCTTTTGGTTGCCCGCCGTGCGCGCCAGGGGCAAGGCGTCGATGGCCATTACATCGTGGGCGCTTTGCTTCAGCGTATCTACAATATTTTCCGGGTATTGCGCCGCGCCAATAATCACCGGCAGCGGCATAATGCGCTGGGTGTTCACAATCAGGGTGGCGTCCGGCTTCAGGTAGGGTAGGGCGCGCAGGGCTTCCAGCTCTTCAAAAGCCAGCACGTAGTCGGCTCCGGCCTGCTCCACCAGCGGCGCATTCACTATTTCCGACATGCGCACGTAGGTAATCACCGAACCGCCGCGCTGGCTCATGCCGTGCACCTCGCTCACCTTTACGTCAAAGCCCTCGTTTTGGGCAATCCAGCCCAGCACGCGGCTGGCCAGCAGGGTGCCCTGCCCGCCCACGCCCACAATTACAACGTTTAAACTATCCATTGGCTTCACCGTCTTCCTCAATGGCGTGCACAGGGCAGCCTGTGCTACAAAGCCCGCAGCTTTTGCATTGGCTGGCGTCAATAACAGGCTGGCCATTGTCATTTAAGATGGCCGGGCAGCCTTTTTTCAGGCAGACGCCGCACTGCACGCATTTTTCCTTGTTCACCACTTTGGGCGGCGGTGTTTTTTTGTACAGCAGAATGCAGGGCCGCCGGGCAATAATCACTGAAGGGCCGTCGTTATCCAGCTGGCGGCGAATGGCCTTTTCCAATTCTTTCTGCTGGAAGGGGTCTGCCACCTCCACATTTTCAGCGGGCACGCCCACCGCCATGCACAGCTTCTCCAAATCCAGCCGGGGTGAGGGTTCGCCGTGGATGTCCTTGCCGGTGGTGGGGTTGGGTTGGTGGCCCGTCATGCCGGTGGTGGAGTTATCGGCAATGATGGTGAGGGCGTTGCCTTTGTTGTACACCACGTCAATAAGGCCGCCGATGCCGGTGTGGACGAAGGTGGAATCACCGATGACGGCCACGGTTTTTTTAGCAAAATCACGCCCGCGCGCTTTTTCAAGGCCCATTGCCATGCCAATGGAAGCACCCATGCACACCACGCTGTCCACAGCGGAAAGCGGCGGCAAAGCGCCCAATGTGTAGCAGCCAATGTCGGCCGCCACAGTAAGGCCCATTTTCCCCAAAACGCCAAACAGGCCGCGATGTGGGCAGCCGGGACATAAAACTGGAGGACGACCGGGAATATTTTGTGTTTCCATGGGGCCGGGGTCGGGCTCGCCACAGAAGAGATGGCCAATTTTGCGGGCGAACAGCTCGCCTTGCAGGCCGGTTTTGTCTTTGCCGGCGTCCACACGGATGCCCATGGCACGAACGGCATCCTCGATGAAGGGCTCTAATTCTTCAATCACGTAAAGCTTGTCTACACTCTCGGCAAAACGCCGGATGAGGGCCTCATCCAGCGGGTAAACAATGCCCAGCTTCAGCACACTGGCCTTTGGCATGGCTTCCTTCACGTAGGTGTAGGCGGCGCCACTGCATATCACACCTACATCTTTTTTTGCATATTCCTCGCGGTTCAGGCCCAGTGTGGCAATTTCCCCCAGCAGGCGGTTTTCCCGTTCCTCCACCGCCACATGGCGGGCGCGGGCGTTGCCGGGCATCATCACCCACTTCTTCATGTCCTTGGTGTAGGGTTTCAGGGCCGCCTCGTGGCGTTCGCCCACCTGCACCAGGCTGCGGGCGTGGGAAATGCGCGTTACTAAGCGCACAAACACCGGTGTGTCGTATTTTTCGCTAATTTCAAAAGCCCTGCCCACAAAATCGTGGCACTCCTGGCTGTCGGCGGGCTCCAGCATGGGAATGTGGGCGCTGCGGGCGTAGAAGCGGCTGTCCTGTTCGTTTTGGCTGGAGTGCATGCCGGGGTCGTCGGCCACCACCACCACCAGCCCGCCGTTCACACCGGTGTAGGCCGCGGTGAACAGCGGGTCGGCCGCCACATTCACGCCCACGTGTTTCATGCAGCACAGCGCGCGTGCGCCGCCCATGGCAGCGCCCACGGCCACTTCCAGGGCCACTTTTTCGTTGGGGCTCCACTCGCTGTAAATGTCGCCGTAGGCACTCAGGGCCTCGGTAATCTCGGTAGATGGCGTGCCGGGATAAGCGGTGGCCACGCGTACGCCGGCCTCCCACGCGCCGCGCGCAAGGGCCTCGTTGCCCAGCAGCAGCTGTTTGCCTGTGTCCAAAATGTCTCCCTCTTCCTCGCAGAAAAAATAAGGTTCTAACTACACAGTATACAATTAAAATGCAAAAAAAGGAATAATTAAAATTGTTTTGTGCAGTATTTTGCGGAAATTTTCAAGATATAGGCGAGCGGTTTTGCGCCCGGGTTTGCCAGAATTGCAAGCGTATTACAGTTTCTCAAATGGTTGACCAAGCATTTGCTAGAGTGGGTTTGAAAACACACGCCAGAAACTGTTAAATGCTGTAAAACACGCCCCGTCCACCTTTAACTCCGGCCCACCTCCGCCAGTTCCAAGCCTTTGTTGTGCTCCTGCGCCCAGCCCACGTTCCACTGGCTTGCAAATAACAACAGGGGGTTGCCCTTCAAGTCCTCCGCGCGCTTGGTGTCACTGGTCAAATCTAGCTTTTGCAGTTCCGCCGGGCTGTTCGCAATCCAGCGAATAAACTGATAGGGCAGTTTTTGCAAGCGTATTGCCACATTATACTCATTATTTAGACGATACTCTAACACTTCAAACTGAAGAACTCCAACCGCGCCCACAATCACTTCCTCCATGCCGCCGCCCGGTTCCTTGAAAATTTGGATAGCGCCTTCCTGGGCAATTTGGGTAATGCCTTTCACAAATTGCTTGCGCTTCATGGTGTCTGTTTGGCTTACCCGGGCAAAATGCTCCGGTGCAAAGGTAGGTATTCCTTCAAAGGTGAAGTGTTCCTTGCCGCACAGCAAAGTGTCGCCAATGGAAAAAATGCCGGGGTCAAACACGCCAATGATGTCTCCTGCATAAGCCTCTTCCACGTTTTTACGCTCTTCTGCCATCATTTGTTGGCCTTGAGCCAGTTTTATTTGTTTTTGCTGCTGAACATGATAAACTTCCATGCCGCGCTGGTACACCCCGGAACAAATGCGCAAAAAAGCAATGCGGTCCCGGTGGGCGGGGTTCATGTTGGCCTGTATTTTAAAAACAAAGGCGGAAAACCTGTCTGAAAGTGAATCGATGGGGCCGATGGAGGAGTTGCGCGGCAGGGGCGGCGGCGTCAGATGCAAAAAGGCTTCTAAAAACGGTTCTACGCCAAAATTTGTGAGGGCTGAGCCAAAAAACACCGGCGTCTGGCGGCCTTGCAGCAGGGCCGCTTGGTCAAATTCGGTGCCCGCCACATCCAACAGGCTGATGTCCTCGCGCAGGGCGGCATGGGCCTCGCTGCCAATCATGGCATCCAGTCCGGTATCCCCCAGCTTTATGTGGGTGGCTTCCACCTTTTTTTGGCCGCGCAGCACGGGCGCAAAGGCCAAAATTTCTTCGTTCTTACGGCTATATACACCCTTAAAACCCTTGCCGCTGCCAATGGGCCAGTTCATGGCATAGGTTTCAATGCCCAAAACCTCCTCGATATCCTCCAAAAGCGCCAGCGGGGCCTTGGCCTCCCTGTCCATTTTATTGATGAAGGTGAAAATGGGGATGCCCCGCATGACGCACACCTTGAACAGCTTTTTGGTTTGCGCCTCCACCCCCTTGGCGGCGTCAATCACCATCACGGCGGCGTCGGCCGCCATCAGCGTGCGGTAGGTGTCCTCCGAAAAATCCTGATGGCCGGGGGTGTCCAAAATGTTGATGCAGTAATTATTGTACTCGAATTGCAAAACACTGGACGTAACTGAAATACCTCTTTGCTTTTCTATCTCCATCCAGTCTGACACCGCGTGCCGCGCGGTCTTTTTGCCCTTCACACTGCCCGCCAGGTTGATGGCGCCGCCGTACAAAAGCAATTTTTCCGTAAGAGTGGTTTTGCCGGCATCCGGGTGGCTGATAATGGCAAAGGTGCGGCGCCGTTCAATTTGCTCGTGGGTGGTCATGGGGGTTCCTTTCGCCCGGGCGCGCCGGGGTTTTAGTTGGGGTAGGGTGTGTTTTGGGGCTGCCATAAGTGGAGGACGCTAATATTCATCGCTTCGGCGTGCTATTCTTTGGGCAGACAGGCACAGCCCGCTCTCGTCGCATAAATCAAACAGCACGCCGTCCAGCCGGATGGTCCCCTGCGCCACCTCAAAATGCGTATGTACATGCTTCTTTTGCCACTGTATGGCATTTTCCGGCCTAAAGCCAATCACGCTCACCGCCGGCCCGCACATCCCTGCGTCGGTGATGAAACCCGTGCCCTGTGGCAGCACCTGTTCGTCTGCGGTTTGCACATGGGTGTGGGTGCCAAACACCGCGCTCACCCGGCCGTCCAGGTAAAAGGCCAGCGCCTTTTTTTCAGCGGTGGATTCGGCGTGAAAGTCCACAATGGTGTAGCGGGCCTCGCCCTGCGCTAAAAGTTCGTCTATGCGTTTAAAAGGGTTGTCCAAGGGTTCCATCCAGGCCACGCCCGCCAGGTTGACGACCCGCACCGTGCCCAGCCGCCCGGTGTCCACCAGCGCGCGGCCTGCGCCGTCCTCGGTGTAGGGCTGGTTGGCGGGGTGCAGCAGGGCGGGGTTTTCCAAATACAGCTCTTCGCCCGTGCGGCGGTAGCTGTGGTTGCCGCCGGTTACCACGTCGGCGTGCTGCAGCAGCGCCTGCGCGCCGTGGCTTGTAAGGCCCAGCCCCGATTTATCGCTGTTTTCGCCGTTCACAATTACAAAATCCGCCGCCAATTCCCGTTTCAGCCGCGGCGCCGTCTCACAAAAATAGGCAAGTCCCGCTTCGCCTACCACATCGCCCACACATAAAACCCGCATTTGTCTGCCCTTTATTTTGTCATTTCATCTCTTTTGAAACTGGCATCAGCCATGCAAAAACGCCGGGCGCCTGCAAAAAGGCAACGCCCGGCGTGCTCACGCACAGTCATTTTGCGTAGTCAATAGCGCGGCTTTCGCGCATCACGTTCACCTTAATTTGGCCGGGATAGTCAAGCTCGCTCTCAATTTTTTGGCTGATGTCGTGCGCCAAAATCACCAATTGGTCGTCGCTCACCTGGTCGGGCCGCACAAGAATGCGAACCTCGCGCCCCGCTTGGATGGCGTAGCTGGATTCTACCCCCGCAAAGCCCTTGGCAATATCCTCCAGGCTTTCCAACCGCTTGATGTAGCTTTCCAAATTCTCGCGCCGGGCGCCCGGGCGGGCCGCGCTAATGGCATCGGCGGCCATAACGATGAAGGCAAGGGTGGTTTTGGGCTCAACGTCACCGTGGTGTGCCTCAATGGCGTGCACCAGCGCTGGGTTTTCCTTGTATTTCTTGGCAATATCCACGCCAATTTGCACGTGGCTGCCCTCAATTTCATGGTCCAGCGCCTTGCCAATGTCGTGCAGCAGGCCGGCGCGCTTGGCCTGGCCCACGTTCAGCCCCAGCTCTGCCGCCATGATGCCGGACAAATAGGCGACTTCCAACGAGTGATTCAGCACGTTTTGGCCGTAGCTGGTGCGGTATTTCAGGCGGCCCAGCAGCTTCACCACGTCGGGGTGCACGCTGTGGATGCCCACCTCAATCACCGCTTTTTCACCCTCGCGCTTCATCACCAGTTCCAAATCGCGGCGGCACTTTTCCACGGTCTCTTCAATGCGCGCGGGGTGAATGCGCCCGTCGGCAATCAGCTTTTCCAGCGTTTGGCGGGCCACCTCGCGGCGCACAGGGTCAAAGCTGGAGAGGGTGATGGCCTCGGGGGTGTCGTCGATAATCAAATCCACGCCGGTGGCGGTTTCCAGCGCGCGAATGTTGCGTCCCTCGCGGCCGATGATGCGCCCCTTCATCTCGTCCGAGGGCAGGGCCACCACCGAAACCGTGGCCTCGCTGGAATGGTCGGCCGCGCAACGGGCAATGGCCTGGCCGATAAGTTCCTTGGCCATGTCCTCGGCTTCGTCTTTAAGGTTGGTCTCATAGGCGGAAATTTTCACCGCTTTTTCGTGGGTTAGCTGTTCTTCCAGGCGGCTTAACAGCAAGCCGCGCGCCTCCTCCTGCGTAAGCGAGGCGATATTCTCCAGCTTTTCCATCTGCCGCTGCTTAATTTGGTCAATTTCAGACAGCTTTGCCTCGGCCAAGGCGGTGCGCTGGCTCAAATCCTCTTCGCGGCGCTCCATTTGGGCTGTTTTTTTGTCGATGGCTTCTTCTTTTTGCTCAACCCGGCGCTCCTGCCGGGTCACCTCGCCGCGCCGCTCCTTAATTTCGCGCTCGGCCTCCTGCCGCAGTTGGTAGGCTTGGTCTTTTGCTTCCACCGAGGCTTCTTTCAACTTTTGCTCGGCGTTTTTGATGGCGTCGTTCACAATTCTTTTAGCTTCTTCTTCGGCGGAACCAACGGCTTGCTCGGCAGTGCGCCGGCGATAAGACACGCCGGCTGCAAAAGCAATGATGGCAGCTAAAACAACGGCCACGACCGCCACCAGAATGATAATCATTTCTGATGACAATTGTGTCAACTCCTTACAGTGATGTGGTTACGGGTGGGGTGTTTCCACACTCGCGCGTTCTTTATTGGAACGGGACCACTTGCAGCACGGCCCCACGCAGATTATACCATAATGATATTGTAAAACCCCGAAGGGGTGCTTGTCAAGAAAACCCTTGCGGCGGCGTTGCATTTCCTGGTTTTCCCGCGGATTTCCCGTGCACGTTTCCCTTGACAGGCTTTTTTGCGGGTGATATGATGATGCAAAGCAACAAAGCGGACACAGGCCGCGGGCTTCGGCATTTGGAAATTGTTACAGAATTTCAATAGAGAGGGAAGCGCCTGCTGCAAGCTTTCCATGCCGTGCCGCCGCTTACCACCGCCTTGGTAATTTGCGAAGAAACGCCAGTTACCAAGCCGCAAGGGCGAACCCTTGCCGGGCATGCCCGTTACAGCAAAACGAGTGGCCTTTGGTGCGAATGCAGCACATGTTAAGCATGAATGCGTTTGTGCCGAACGCAACCCGGGTGGAACCGTGGGATAAATTCTCACCCCGGCCTGTTTAATCAGGCCGGGGTTTTGCATTGCAGGCAGTGTGTGCGGAATATTACCGCGCGCAGCAGCAGAAAGGATAGGTTAAAAATGATTAGTATTACGTTAAAAGGCGGCGTTGTGAAGGAGTACGAAAGCGGTATTTCCATTTTTGAAGTGGCCCAAAGCCTGGGTGCGGGCCTTGCCAAAGCGGCCTGCGCAGGCCGCGTGAATGGCGACGCCCATGACCTGCGCGACACCTTGACAGAGGACTGTGCGCTGGAAATCCTCACCTTTGAGGATGCGGGTGGCAAACACGCTTTTTGGCATACTGGCGCACATATTTTGGCACAGGCGGTGCTGCGGCTGTATCCGCAGGCCAAGTTTGCCATTGGCCCCGCCATTGACAACGGCTTTTACTACGATTTCGACATCCAGCCGGCCTTCACACCCGAGGACTTACCCGCCATTGAGGCGGAAATGAAGAAAATTGTGAAGGAAGATTTGCCGGTTACACGCGAACTTCTCTCTCCCGACGACGCCCGGGAATTGTTCCGCAACCAGCCCTACAAGCTGGAACTGCTGCAAAAGCACGCCGATGCCGGGCAGCAAATCAGCGTTTACCGCCAGGGCGAGTTTGTGGACTTGTGCGCCGGGCCCCATCTGATGAGCACCGCCCCGCTGCGGGCCATCAAGCTGACCAGTGCCACCGGAGCCTATTGGCATGGCGATTCCAATCTTGCCATGTTATCGCGCATTTATGCCACCGCCTACCCAAAGCAAAGCGAGCTTGACGCCTGCCTTGCCCTGCTGGAGGAAGCCAAAAAGCGCGACCACCGCCGCCTGGGCAAGGAGCTTGGGCTGTTTGCTATAATGGAAGAAGGCCCCGGCTTCCCCTTCTTTTTGC
>QMCE01002336.1_pt1 | contig 10468 bp, 5 predicted proteins | sample 1821851 | NCBI WGS metagenome assembly QMCE01 (sample SAMN09453174, study PRJNA476694) | Termite gut metagenome, whole genome shotgun sequencing project. | isolation source: worker | host: Odontotermes sp. | place: South Africa:Pretoria | collected 2016-01-28
ACCCCTGCGGCGGGTATGACCGGACTGCGATGCTATTATGAAGGCTCGGGTACGGCCAACCAGAGCGAATGGCAGAAAGGGCGGTTCGATGCTCTTAACGAGATACTCAAAACCGAATTAAGTTACAGGTTCCACTATCTCTACCTTAAATTCACGTCCAATACGGCCTGTGCCGATTTCAACCTTCCGGTGGCGGGAACGGCGAGATATGTGACCATATCGCACTATTATTACGACAAGCAGCCCACGGGAGGAACCAGCCGCGAATCAACTTTCGACATGAAGATAACCATAGACAAGGACGGGCTTTACTCCTTCTCGGCCAAGAACGTTCCGGCTGACGGCGGTACACAATACACCCGCTTCAACACCATATATGAAAAGCCGGGTGTCAAGGCCTATATGGACGAATTCGTCGCCTGGCTGCAAAGCGGAAAATTCATGATCGAAGCCGAGGCGGCTAACTCGGAGAGCCGTTATCAGCTCATTCCCGTCGATGCTCCGGACAATTATTACACACTGGCCAGGGTGAGAGGTGCCGTAACATTCAAGCACCCCTGGTAGAAACCGGTGCGGTACAACACAAAAAAAGGGGCGCATGCATTCTGAACTGCGCCCTTTTTTGTATTAGAACCTGTTAATTTGAGAATTGGGGTATTTGAAATTAGCTAACGCAGAAATTGTATAGGGTAGCTCATTTCCAAATTTTCAAATTAAATTGCTTATATGCTTCGTTCCATTTTCCGGGCTCCTGAGGCGTGTAGGTTTGGGTTTCTACGCCGGCGGCTATCATTTCGCGCATGGCTTGCAGCGTGTCGACCATTCCGGCGGATTTGGCCTGTATCATGATGTTGCCGATGGCAGTCGCCTCCGACGGCCCAGCTACGACCGGAATACCGAGCGCATCGGCTGTGAAGCGATTCAGAAGAGTATTTTTCGAGCCGCCGCCGATGACGTGCAGTTTGTCGATGGGGAATGGTGCCAGCCCCTTGAACATCTCCAGCGTGGCGCGGTATTTCAGGGCAAGGCTTTCGAAGATCACGCGGATATATTCTCCGTGGGTTTCGGGCTTACGCTGTCCCGTGCGCCCGATGTAAGCGTCGATTGCGGCGATCATGCCTCCCCCCGCGGGAGCGGCAAAAGATGGATCGTCGGGATCTATGAAGGCCGAAAACTCGGGCGCGGCAATAGCGAGTTCGACCATTTCGGGATAGGAGTAGTCGATCCCCTGTTTTTTCCACTCGGCGAGGCATTGCTCCACCAGCCACATCCCCGTGATGTTCCTCAACAGGCGCGTAGTGCCCTCTACGCCTCCTTCGTTGGTGATGTTCAGGCGCGATGTCTCTTCGGTAATGACAGGCTCGCGTACCTCGATGCCCATCAGCGACCACGTTCCCGAACTGAGGTAGGCGAAACGTTCGTCCGCCGCAGGAACCGCCGCCACGGCACTTCCCGTGTCGTGTCCGGCCACCGCCACGACGGGAATTCGGGGCAGTCCCGCTCCGTCGGCGATCTCTTTGCGCAACACTCCGACTATGTGTCCCGGCATCACCATCGGGGCAAAAACCGACGGTGAAAGCCCCACCGAAGCGATGAGTTCGGCATTCATCTCCTTTTTGTACGGGTCGAGCATCTGCGAGGTCGAGGCGATGGTGTACTCGCACACCATGTTGCCGGTGAGCATATAGCCGAGTGCGTCGGGCATGAAAAGCACCTTGTCCGCCGAAGCAAGGGCGGTGCTCCCGTCGCGTCGGCGGGCGTAGAACTGGAACAGCGAGTTGATGTTCATTATCTGGATGCCGGTCAGGCCGTAGACCTTTTCGCGTGGCATCACATTCTCGAAATATTCGGCATCGGCTGTCGCGATTGCCGGGTCGCGGTAGGCGTATGGCATTCCGAGTATCTCGCCGTCGGGGCCGACGAAAGCAAAGTCCACCCCCCAGGTGTCGATGCCCACGGAGGAGATCTCGACCCCCTCTTTTGCGGCGGCGGCAAGTCCCTCGCGAATGTGTTCGTAGAGCGAGAAGATGTTCCAGTGGTTGTGTCCCGCGAGCTGTACCATACGGTTGGGAAAGCGGGTCAGCTCTTTCATCGAGAGTTTCCCTCCGGAGAGCGTCCCCAGTATGGTGCGCCCGCTTGTGGCTCCCAGGTCGATTGCGATAAAATTCTTTGTTTCCATTTACTACTGTTTACGTTTTAGGTTAAATTGCCCGTCATTGCGAGCCTGAAAGGCGCGGCAATCCAGTCTGTCTTTCCTGGATTGCTTCGTCGTTACTCTCCTCGCAATGACGTTATGGATAACATTATCAATATACTATTTTGTCTGCGAAACCGAGCGGCGGTAATTTTCCACTTCCCAATTGTCGATGAAGTGAATCTGTGCGTCGGTCATGGGGTGGGGTCCACCGAACGAGCGCGACAGCCACGCTATTTTGAGCATATCGGTGTAGACTTCGGTTATTGTCTTTTTTTCGGCCTCCGTGGCTCCGAGGGCGACAAGGCCGACACCCTTTATCATTATGACCTTCGGGTCGTGGCCGTATTTTTCGCGGTACCCCTCTATCTGCCCCTCTACGGTCGACGGGTCTTCGGCGTAGATATAGTGCGATTTACAGTAGACGATGATGTCGGGAGTGAAGGGGCGGCTGACGTCGCGGAAATTTTCGGGCGAGGCGGTGTAGTACTCCACGAGCGCCTCATCCGTTGGCAAAGGCTCCGTAATATGTGCTTCGATTGCACTCATCACCTCGTCGTATGTGCGGGTTATCTCTTCGGGGGTGTCACCGCTCACGAAAATACCGTGGTTCTGCAACAGGATCACCTTCGGCTCCCCGCCGCGAGACATCCTGTGTGCCGCGATACCCTCCTCGACCTTTTTGAAGAGTACATAGCCGGGATCGGTATAAGGAATGTAGAGCGCCTTGTCACCGAAAATCTCTTTCGTCGCCTCCTCCGTGCGTACTGACGACATCAATGCGCTAACGAGGGTGGGGTGGAGGTGCACCACGAACGGCGCGGCGATGGCGTTGTGCATCGAGGTTTCGACGCTCGGACGGCGCTCCGGTGTGAGGTTCGCAGCCGCGAGATCATCCTTTACCTGTTCTTCGCGCACGGCCGCATCTGCGCTGTATATTTTCTCGGCGACGAGAGCCAGACGCGCCCTGTCGAGCACGGCGAAACCCTCTTCAGTGATGGTTGCAAGGGCGTGGCCCGAGGCCTTGACCCACAGTCTGTCGGCTGTTTTGAACGAGGTGTTGCCGCCGCCCGCTATCACATAGCGGTTGTCGGCACCGTAGCGGCGCGAAATCTCGACCAACTGCTCTATCGCTTTCCCCTCCATTTATTGGAAATTTTGATATGCAAAGGTATCTCCTTATCCTATAATAATGAAATAGTGTTTTGACCCGATTACTTTGATTTTTGACACAAAATCGCTATCTTGCCGCCGAATGAAAGAGACAGCAGAAAATTCGGTACACGTCCGCTATCTGATAACCAGCGAACAGGATATGTGGTGGGGGCTGACCATTAACACGGTGGGCCGGCAGCGCGTCGCACCGGGCGAGAGCTATCCGCCTCGAAACCACCCCGTGCGTTACCTCTTTTCGACCGACAGGGGACGCGTACTCGACGAATATCAACTTCTCTATATCGTCAGGGGCAAAGGCAGGTTCGCCTCGGAGAGCTGCCGCGAGACCGAGATTGCCGCAGGACATATGTTTCTGCTCTTTCCAGGGGAGAGGCACAGTTACCGACCCGATCCCCGGACCGGATGGGACGAGTATTGGATAGGGTTCAAGGGCGAGAACATCGACAAGCGCATTGCGCACGGATTTTTTTCGCGCGCGAAGCCCGTTTTCAACGTCGGCCTGCACGAGGAGATAGTGGCACTCTACAAAACCGCAATCGAAACGGCACACGACCAGCACACCGGTTTTCAGCAGATGATGGCCGGAATAGTGAACCATCTGTTGGGCTGTGCCTACTCCTACGACAAACGGTCGTCGCTCGAAGAGACTTGGGCTGCCGGGCAGATAAACAAGGCCAAAGTGCTCATCGCCGAAAACCTCTCCGGCGGAGCCGTTCCACTTTCGCCGGAAGAGATCGCCGGACAGTTGAGCATGAGTTATTCTTGGTTCAGGCGTGTGTTCAAACAGTACACCGGCTTCTCGCCGAGCCGCTACATACAGGAGCTGAACGTGCAAAAGAGCAAGGAACTGTTAACCAACACCGACCTTTCGAGCCGTCAGATCGCCTACCGGCTGGGATTCGAGAATCCCGACTACTTCTGCACCCTGTTCAAAAGGCTCGCCGGAGTAAGCCCCACGCGATACCGCGAATTCACACGGGGAGAGGAGAGGACAGAATAAAAAAAATCTTATACCTTTGTGTAGGAAGAGAACTGACGACATGAGATCCCAACGACATTTTGTTTCTATATTGATCTGCCTGCTCGCCCTGCCCATATCGACGGTGAAAGGGGTGCCCGTCGTCGTTAACTCACTCTCCAACAAGCACGTCAACGCCATCGTGCAGGATGCCGACGAGTATATATGGATCGGAACGGCAAAAGGATTGTACAAATACAACGGATACGAATATTTCCACTATTTCCATTCCGATGAAGATCCCTCGTCGCTCCCCTCCGACCTGATCGTGGAACTGTTCATCGACTCGACGGGAAGGTTGTGGGCAGCCTCCGATACCGGAATACTAATGTATGACCCGCAAAGCGACATTTTTCGCCCTTGCAGATATATCGGGACCTCGCTTTCGGTCGATTACGGTTTGATAGAGAGCGGCGGACAGATCTACTCCTACGGCATAAACGGGATCAAGACAGTGTCGCCTCAGACGATGGAGGTCGAATTGATAAAGGGCACGGAAGGACTCACGGTGAATACGGTCATCGAGGACGCCGGCGGCAGGATATTGCTGGGATGCAGCTCCCCGGAGGGTATTTACCGTGCAGGGGCCGGTTTTACGAACCTGACACCCGTTTACCGTTCGCCCGCGACCGACATAAACTGCTCTTTCATTTTGACCGACGGGGTGATACTTTTCGGTACCAATTCGGGCATCGTCGCCATAGACACCAGCACGATGTCTCCTATCGGCGACTGGGCACCTTCCACCGTGAGACGGGCCGCCGACAAACTCAATATCACCTTTTTCCACCGGCTCGATAACGGCACCGTACTGGTCGGCACCCAAAACGAAGGCTTGTGGATTTTAGACCCGAAAAAATGGACGCTCGTACCTTCTGGGAGGGGCGATCTCTTCACCGCCGTCACCAGTTCCCATTGCACCGCCTGCTTCACCTCGCTCGACGGTATGATATGGCTCGGCACTTTCGACCAGGGCTACTACACCGAGCCGGGATCGGCACGCAGGTTCAACGCAGACCGCACGCTCGACGCACATTTTTCGGGCCGGTTCGTGACCAGAATAGTCGAAACCGCGAACGGCCTTCTGTGGATAGGCACCCGCTACGACGGGCTCACGCTCTACGATCCGCATACAAAAAAGATCATCGCCGAGTACAACAAACGCAACTTCGAGCCGTTCCAAAGCGCCGGGGGAGATTTCATACAGTCGCTATACATAGATTCGAGAGGCCTCTTGTGGGTGGGTTATGAAAAGAAACTGATGTGGTGCGCCGTGGGGAATAACGGGATCTCGTCGTACCGTGTCTTCGATATACACTCCGACATAGTCTCCATCTGCGAAGATCCACGCGGGCGTGTGTGGACAGGCTCTTCGTCCGACGGTATTACCGTCTACGACGTTTCTGAGAACCGCTCCGAGCGGTTGGCCCTGCCAATGTCCGGAGTCAATGTAACGAACATCGTCAGGCTCTCCGGCGGGAATATGCTCGTCTCCTGTTATGTTTTCGGCCTCTATACCGTCGATCCCCGCACGGGAACGGTACGCGAAGTCGTCCTGCCCGAAGAGGTGTCGAATCTCGCCCGCAGATGTGTGTCGCTGCTGGCGACGCGGAGCGGTGAACTGTGGATAGGTACCTATGCGATGGGGGCGGCAAGGCTTGCGGGGAATTTACAGGATTTCGAGATACTGCATTCATTGGACGGGGGTGCGGGCAGCGACGTGGTGGCAATGGCGGAAGATGACCGGGGGTGCATCTGGATGAGTACCTCGTCGGGGTTGGCTAAATTCGACCCAGAGACGGAGGTCGTCTACAATTTCTACGAACACGACGGCACCGGTGGGAACCAGTTCCACGAAAAAGCCGTGCTCGACTCCTCCGACGGGACGATCTACTTCGGAGGCAATCACGGCCTCACCTTTTTTCGTCCCGAAGAGATCACCGTCGACGACATACCGGTAAGGGTCGTTATCGAAGACCTTAAAGTGCTCAACAGAAGCGTCGCTCCGGGCGACGGCACGGGCATCCTGAAGCGGCACATCTCGCGTACCGACACCATCACTCTGAACCACCGCTACAATGTTTTCAGTCTCGATTACACCGGCATCAACTACCGCGCCTCGCATAATATAAAATATGCCTACATTCTGCACGGTTTCGATGCCGACTGGAACTATGTCGGGAATTTCCGTCGTGCCTCCTATTCCAACCTCGCCCCCGGCGAATATCTGTTCGAAGTAAAGGCCCAAATTACCGACGGCGTGTGGAGCAAAACGGGAACGACGCTGCGTATCTTCGTAAAACCGGCACCGTGGTTCCACCCCGCGGCCATATTCGGATATGTCCTCGCCGCACTTGTAATATCCCTCACGTTCGTGAGCCTCCACATCAGAGGGCGGATAGACAAGGAGAGGATCAAGATGGTGGAGGAGCGGCGCACCTATGAAAACACGATGAACGATCTCAAAATACGTTTCTTCACAAATATCTCCCACGAACTGCGGACACCCCTCAGCCTCATCTTCGGGCCTGCCAAGAAACTGCTTACCGAGAGCGAACCCGAAAATTCGCGTTATCTGATAAAACTGCTCAACCACCACGCCGACAACCTCCTGCGTCTGGTCGACCAGATAATGGACTTTGCTAAACTCGAAAGCGACACCCTCTCGCTGGGGGTCTCGCCGGGCGACCCGTGCGCTCTCACCTCAGAGATCGTCGAAAGTTACTCTTTCTATGCCAAGGAGAAACAGATCGAGGTCGAAGTGGAATGCGATGTAGTGGGGGAGGATGTTTACATCGACCGCGACAAGTACCGCAAGATATTGAGCAACCTACTCTCCAACGCGATAAAATATACTCCCGAGGGAGGAGGGGGCCATGTCGATATTTCCATACGCATGACCGGCAACGCTCCCGAAAGAAAGCTCGTGACACAGGTCTCGGACAATGGGATAGGGATGAGCGTCGAGGAGGTGGCACAGCTTTTCAAACGCCACAAACGGTTCGGCACAAAGGGAAAGATAACCGAAAACATTCCCGGCAAGGGGATCGGCCTCCACTATGTCAGGAGTCTGGTAGAGATACACAAAGGCGGGATCAGAGCCGAGCAAGGCCCCGAAGGTAAGGGCATGACATTTACATTCGTCATTCCGGCCGATGCCGATGCCTATAAAGAGATCGAAATCAAAGACACGGCGACAGGTATGACCGCGCAGGCCCCTGTGATCGAAATGCCGTATGCGGAAGAGGCACCGCCGCAATTCGACGAGCGGGAAGAGAGGCTCTCCGCAAAAACCGCCGGTGAAAAGAGTACGTTGCTCATCGTCGAGGACAACACCGACCTTTTGAATTTTATTTCGCAGATATTTTCACGCGAATACAGGGTCGAACGCGCGGTCAACGGTGCAGAGGCGGTGGATATATGCCGCCGGAAGAGCGTCCACCTTATCGTCAGCGACGTGATAATGCCCGTCATGGACGGATTGGAGTTGTGCCGGACGGTGAAGAACGACCCCGAATTGAGCCATATCCCCGTCGTGCTTCTGACGGCGAAGACAATGATCGCAAACCAGATCGAGGGCTACTCCACGGGAGCCGACGCTTATGTCAGCAAGCCGGTCGATCCCGCACTGCTGAAAAGCATCGTCGCAGGAGTGCTGGCCAACAGGGAGCGGGCGAGACATTCCGTAGTGAAAAGTCTCGGAAGCGTATCGCCAACCTCAGCCGCCGAACCCGACGGGGAAGCCGCTTCTCTGAACCCGCTCGACCGGAAATTCCTCGATAAACTCTACGCATATATGGACGGCAACCTTTCGAACAGCGAACTGAACGTGAACGCTACCGGCACGGAGTTAGGATTCAGCCGCACGAGTTTTTACAGAAAGGTGAAGATGCTGACAGGCTACTCCCCGAACGACTTCCTGCGGATATATCGCCTGCGCAAAGCGGCAGGACTGCTCGAGGCGGGCACACACACGGTGACGGAAATAGTCGATATGACCGGTTTCGGTACCCACTCCTATTTCTCGCGCGCATTCAAAAAGGAGTTCGGCATTTCGCCCACCGATTTCAGGAAAACGAAACATCCGTACTAAATATTGAACCAAACCAAACAATCGTCCGGAGGGGGCTGCGGTATCTTTGTACGCAGAAAACCTATAAATGCAGACCGGAACGATGAAACATTTTTCGAACATAACTCTCCGCATTTTTTGCGCTCTTCTTTTTGTATTTCCGGCATCGTCCGCATGCAAAGTTTCCACTGCTACTCTTAATTCCAATACTTCCCCCTCGCCGTATCGTTTGACAGACGGAGTGGCGGATGAACTCGCAACGAGATATATAACTCCCCAAAGGATCGTGTGGATGTCCGACGATTCGGGCACACGGGTCGCGAATCCCGACGCCCTGTTGCAGGAATTCGGCGGACAGGTCGCGGTCAATCCGGGCGGTTTCTGCACATTGAGCACCGTCGGCGGCGGAAGCGCGGCTATATTGCTCGACTTCGGGAAAGAGTACCAGGGCGGCATCGAGATCGCCGCCGCAATGCGCCCGGATCAAAGACCCCTGCGGGTAAGGGTGCGCTACGGGGAGTCGGCCGCCGAAGCGATGAGCGACCACGGTTCGAGCGCGACCAACGACCATGCCATGAGGGATTTCGTTCAGGAAATTCCCTGGGTGGGGACGGTGCGTACCGGAGAGTCGGGATTCCGCTTCGTGAGGATAGACCTCGTAGACGCGGACGCCGTTCTCAACATCAAAGCCGTCCGGCTGGTTTTCCGCTACCGCGACATACCTTATCTCGGCTCGTTCGCCACGGACGACGCACGCATTAATAATATATGGTATACCGGAGCCTATACCGTCCATCTCAATATGCAGAATTATCTGTGGGACGGCATCAAGCGCGACAGGCTGGTGTGGGCGGGCGATCTCCATCCCGAAGTTATGTGTGTGAACAGCGTTTTCGGTGACGGCGGGAAAGGCGTTGTGCAAAAGAGCCTCGATTTCGCCCGTGAAGACACTCCGCTTCCGGGGTGGATGAACGGAATGTGCTCCTACTCGCTGTGGTGGATAATCTGCCACCGCGACCTGTTTATATATACGGGCGATGCGGAATATCTTGCCGCGCAACACCAATATCTCTCCGCGCTGGTCGACCAGATATTGGAAAATATCGACGGGAACAGAGAAAATCTCTCCGGCGGAACACGTTTTCTCGACTGGCCCACGTCTGAAATGTCCGACGTTATTCATGCAGGCTTACAGGCACTTACGGTAATGGGACTGCGTGCCGCTTCCGAATTAGGTACATGGTTGGACGACGGCGCTCTGAGTAAAAAGTGCAATAAGGCGGTAAAAAAACTCGTTAAATATCTTCCCGACGACCGTGGCAACAAACAGGCAGCCGCGCTCCTCTCCCTTGCCGGGATGCTTCCCGCCGACCGTACCGCCGATATAATCTTGGCCGGAGGGGCAAACGGGTTTTCGACCTTCTACGGCTACTATATGCTCGAAGCGCTGGCGTTGGCCGGACGTTACGACGAGGCCATCGGGATAATCTCAGACTACTGGGGAGCGATGCTCGACCTCGGAGCCACTACTTTCTGGGAAGAACTCGACTATGCCGACGTCGGAAAAGCCGCACGGATAGACGAACTGGTGCCCGAAGGAAGTTACGACATACACGGCGACGGAGGGGCATGGTGCTATCTGGGATACCGCCACAGTCTCTGCCACGGATGGGCCTCAGGTCCGACTTCGTGGTTCACACGCCACGTTTTAGGGGTCGTGCCTCTCGAACCCGGATTCCGCAAAGTGGCCGTAAAACCGAACCTCGGGAAACTGAACGAAGTGAAAGGAACCGTCCCGACCCCCCACGGAATAATAACTATCGAACACAACAGACAGGCCGACGGAACGGTTAAAACAACCGTCGATGCTCCGTCCGGAGTGGAAGTAATAATGTGATGAATCGACTTCAATTTTAAACCTTATTAATACTAATCCTATGATCAAAAAAAGACTTTTTTTCATCTGCTCGCTCGCATGTCTTTTGGCGGGTTTGTGGCAAAGTTCTTT
>QMCE01002338.1_pt1 | contig 10465 bp, 8 predicted proteins | sample 1821851 | NCBI WGS metagenome assembly QMCE01 (sample SAMN09453174, study PRJNA476694) | Termite gut metagenome, whole genome shotgun sequencing project. | isolation source: worker | host: Odontotermes sp. | place: South Africa:Pretoria | collected 2016-01-28
ATGAGTGTCGATGAAGTGTTATGCAGTCCTGATATGCTGAGTTTTTGGCAGCAGTTTTGTCCAGTCGCAAACACATGGGACTCTCTTTCCGAAAGGATAGCCTTGCTTAATGTGCGCGGAAACAATAAAAATCGTGTCAGGAACGAGTTGCTGAGCGAGGAGTCTTACCAAATGTGGGGCGGGATTTTTTCTAGTGTAAGAAATATAGTTGTAGCTGAAAACGACCACTTGGAAAAAGAAGCTGTCTCAACGATTGGACTGCCTGAGCTCTGTAGTGTTTTATTGAAAAGGATTGCGCGAAAGTTGCGTCGATTTTCAAAAAGGTAGGCGTATCGAATCAATAAAATATGCGGAGATCGTCGGCATGATACATCATCATATACTTCCTTGCCGACAATGAAGCTATTCGACTGAGGTGATTGTTTGAAGCGCAGGCCGCTAAACCAATTCGACTGGTTGCGCTGTGGTTGGCAATGTACCGATTGCTAGGACCCTACCTCAGACTCCTCCCAAACCCCTCCCCAAACCGCCTCGCAGCAGCCAGGTCTTCCTTTGTGGAGGTAAACTGAACATTGAACTGCGCCTCATAAACATGCGCCTTGAGATCTGAGAGGTGTGCTGCCAGGAGTGGAACAGCTTCACCGCTCCAGCCGTAGGAACCAAAGAGGGCGATGGGACGCTTTGCCATGCTGATAGCATCGGCTCCTGCCAAAAGGTGCCATATCAGAGGCAGAGCATTGCGGTTAATGGTGGGGGAGCCTATGATAGCGGCATCTGAGGAGTTGAGTTCTGTAGCCATTTCGGCGCTGTCTTCTTCTACCAGGTCGTAGACAAGAATATCGGTATCGGGTAGAGCTTCGTGCACCCCTTGGGCAATATGGAGTGCAAGCTGCGCAGTATTGCCGTAGGCGCTGCAGTAGAAGAGGGTAATCTTCCGTGGCGTGTTCTCGGAAGTTTCGAAAGACCACTCGCGGTAGAGCTCGAGGGCACTCTCCAGTGCTCCGTCCTTGGTGAGGATGGGACCGTGGCTGGTGGCTACGGTCTCAGGGTTAAGCTGCGTGAGTTTTTCGAGCCCCTTGCGTACGTACGGAGCAAAGGGCGCCATGATGGCGTTGTAGTACTCCTGGAAGGCCTCATCGTACTCAATGGGGTAGGTTACGCGGTAGTCAAAAAGCAGCGGCTCGCAATAGTGTGCGCCGAGGAAATCGCAGGTAAAGGCGATTCTACGTTCTGGTAGCCAGGTAAAGAGAGTGTCCGGCCAGTGAAGGAAGGGAGCGCTGACAAATTGCAGAGTCAAGCCACCCAGGTTGAGGGTGTCGCCGTCCTTAACCACTTGGAGAGCAAGTTCAGTATTGTTCGTGATGTTTTTGATGTTGATGGCCGCTGCCGCGCTGCATACCAGGATGATGTTGGGGTATTGTTCAAGGCAGGCAGCTACAGAACCGCTGTGGTCAGGTTCAGTATGATTGAGGATGAGGTAGTCGGGCTGCCGCTCGCCCAGCACCTCCCTTATCTGAGCAAGCCATACGTCGGCAAAGGCAGCGTGATTACCATCAATCAGTGCCACTCTATCGGTGCCGGAGACAAGGTACGAGTTATAGGAGGTGCCGTACTCAGTGGGCATCTCTGCATCAAAGATGCGCATATTGGGATTAAGGGTGCTTACTGCGAAGACATCGTCGGCTATTCTGTGCATACATTCTCCCTGAATCGAATACCGTTTCGTTGTCTACTGTACCATAATTTCAAGAGGAAATAGGGCAGTAGGCTCTCATCTGCTCAGGGGAGTGGGTGAGGCGTGTTTAGATCGCCGCGCCGCCCACTTCCTACTTTTTGAGCGGCCAGTCAAAAACCTGCCAGCCCCGCTCTTTCGCAATACCATCGAGACGCCTGTCCGGATCAATGGCGATGGGGTTTTGAGCAATCTCAAGCAGGGGAACGTCAGAGAAGTGATCGCCATACGCATGGGTCAGCTCCCAGTTACCGGCGCCAAACTTTGCATCCGCCCAGGCAACAAACTGAATGAACTTCTGCTCACTCTCAGGTGGGACGCCTAAGGTCTCTCCGGTATAGGAACCATCTACTATCTCCATTTGGGTACAGATATGATGAGGAATGTTCAGATCCTCACAGAAAGCTGAAATGATGGGTTCAAAGGAAGCGCTGACGACAATGAGTTCGCACCCGGCTGCACGGTGTGCCTCCAGAGCCTCAAGAGCTCCCGGGCGCAGAATGGGACGAAGCTCCTCAAAATAGAGATTCTGCATGATATCGTTCGCATCACTTGCGGAGAAGTTTCTGAACGAAGAAAACACATGACGCCGGGGCTTAACCTGATCCAGCTCAGTGCCTAACTTGTAGCGGGCACCCCAGGCAATGGTTTTGGCAATGACCCGCTTGCGCATGAGGCGGTCGCGATTGAGGCGCATGATAAGCCGTACCGGCGAAGAGCCGTCTATCATCGTGCCGTCAAAGTCAAAGGCAACTATTTTGTGAGGAGAGGTGGCAACACCTGTATCGGCATGATCGAATTCCTGTTCTCGCGGGCGAGGCTCAGAGGGATACTGCAGAGACACAGGAGAAGCCAAAGCCGCCTTGAGCGCTTGGAGCGCCCGAAAACGGTGAGAAAGACCGTTCTTTTCCTCAGATGAAAGCTCTGCCACTGAGTGCTCAAACCCGGAACCCTCCAGGTAAAAGAGCGGGTCGTAGCCAAAGCCGTTCTCGCCTCGAAGCTCAAAACCAATGCGCCCAGCCAACTCACCTTCGGCAACTGTTTCTGTACCGCTCTCATCAATAAACACCAGCGAGCACACAAATCGCGCAGTACGCTCAGCGCCCGAAAGACCTTCCATCGCTTTGAGCAGCTTGAGGTTATTGGCCGCACTGTCTCCTGTCTCTCCCGCATAACGGGAGGAGTACACGCCCGGCGCTCCGCCTAAGGCATCTACAGCCAGGCCGGAGTCATCAGCAAGAGCCGCCAGGCCGGTCTTTTCATGGGCAAACCGTGCTTTGATACGGGCGTTTTCAGCAAAGGAGTCGCCGTCTTCAACGGGCTCCTCGTGGATACCCAACTCGTCCAGGCTCACAAACTCCCAGCCATCGATATCCAAAATAGCGCGTATTTCGGCTACCTTATGCGCGTTGTGCGTTGCTACTACAATTGTCTGCATCGCGCTCAAGCCAGTACCTGCTTTTGCAGCTCCAATAAAGTGGCGAGGCCGGAGCCTCCCACGTCAAGGAGTGTATTCAGTTGAGCGCGGTCAAAGCTGGTGCGTTCGCCGGTTCCCTGCACCTCTACGAATTCGCCGGAGCCGGTCATGACCAGATTCATGTCAACCTCGGCACGCGAATCCTCGCGATAATCCAGGTCGAGCAGGGTGATGCCGTCAACAACGCCAACACTTACGGCAACCAGCTGATCAAAGACGGGGTTAACGCGGATTTTTCCTGCCTTGCGCCAGTTTTCAAAGGCATCATGCATGGCAACCCATGCGCCGGTTATGGCTGCGGTGCGGGTACCACCGTCTGCCTGCAGCACATCGCAGTCCACAGTCATGGTTGATTCACCAAGCGCGCTGAGATTGACAACAGCGCGAAGCGAACGGCCGATAAGACGCTGAATCTCCTGTGTACGCCCTTTGGGTCCGGTGGTTTCACGCTTGGAACGTACAGCCGTGGAAGCGGGCAACATGGAGTACTCTGCCGTAATCCAGCCACGGTTCTTTCCCTTGAGCCAGTTAGCAACGTTGTCCTCGATGCTCGCAGCACAGATAACCTTGGTATTACCAAACTCTACAAGACAGGATCCAAGCGCACTTGAGAGATAGCCGCGTTCGAATCTGACTGTTCGCAGTTCGTTTGGTTTTCTACCGCCGCCGCGTTGATTGACAATGTTTACCCTGTTCATGAACTCCTCAATATCTCTATCGTCAAACCAGTGTATAAGAATTATAGTTCTTGCGCCAGCTGCCCGTGCTGGGCTGTGCAGTCAGTTCCTGGGTAAGCGCCCTGGTTTTACCTCATTTTGTCTTCCTGAGTGCAGCGAAAGGTCTGTTAAAACCGCACACATAACCCGTAGGGTGATTCTCTCTCAGCTTAGGATGGCAGGCCGGAGTGTGCTATACCTCAGCGCTTCCCTGGTCCAACTCTCGCAGACTGACAATGCGAACATCAACCAGGAGTTGCCCAAAGATTGCTCCGCCAAGGTCGATAAAGTCGTCGGCATCGGTAGCGGTGGTGGCAAATGTATAGCGGGGTGTCGTACCAGCGCTTGCCAGCTGTCCGCGTCGAGCAAGCGTTTCTGCAACCTCCGCTGCGGTTTCTTCCGCCGAGGAGATGATATGCATCTCAGGGCCCATAATGCTCCTGATGAGCGGCGTAAGCAGGGGATAGTGTGTGCATCCCAGCACCAGGCTATCGATGGAACAGCGCTTGAGCGGGTTGAGATAATCACGGGCAATCTCGGCAAAGGCAGGTCGAATATAGATAGCTGCCGTTTGAGCCATCAGGTCTTCTATAGGATTACGGTCGAGCCGCATGCCCTGCTCAACAATTTCAACAAAGCGTGGAGTAGCGGCACTGAAGACGGTAATGCCGGCATCATGTGCGCGAATAGCTCGGGTATACGCACCGCTTTCTATGGTAGCAACAGTGCCAATAACACCTACCCGACGGCTGCTGGTGGCCTGCACTACGGCGCGGGCACCCGGATCAATAACGCCAATCACGGGAACCTGTGTCGAACGCTGTACAGATTCCAGCCCCGCTGCAGTAGCAGAGTTACAGGCGATAACGATGAGTTTGACCTGCTGAGTAACGAGCCACTCAGAAATCTGAAGCGCAAAGCGCTCTACCTCATCCAGTGGGCGGGGTCCGTAGGGGCAGCGAAGCGTGTCGCCAAAGTAAAGTATCGACTCGTGAGGTAGCTGTTTTGCCAGCTCTCGGGCAACGGTGAGCCCGCCCACTCCGGAGTCAAAGACTCCTATGGGCAGGCTTGCCGTCTGTTGTGTCGTGCTGTTTGAAATTGCTGCCATGCCTCAGTGCGTTCTCACTTCGTATCTTCCAATGTGTTTGCATTGGTAGCTGCCTGTACTTCTTCTGGTTGAGCGTCGCCCGTATCCATGCCGCGCAGTCGGTACAGTGCTCGCATCAGATGGTAGATTACCAATGCAGCAACACTGGCTGTAGCTATGGGGCCTACGATAATACCCCCGGCAAGTTCAGGGTTTGCAAAATGGTCTGCATAAAGGGCAAAGATACCCAGCTCCCTCAGAACCTCTCCGCTCACACGGTCAATCGCAACGCCATTAAACACCATCGTAAAGCCGGCGATAGACATGACGAGCGGAATGGCGCCAGTAAGCATGTTAATGTTATTGGTAAAGTCAACCTTGTTCTCAACCCAGATGCGTACACCCAGCATACCAATCATGCCATAGAGTACAAAGCACACACCGCCGAGCACACTCCACGGGATGAGGTTGATGACGGCACCAAACTTGGGGCAGAGCGAGAGCACGAGAGCGCCTGCTCCGGCAATCCAATAGGCAGCGGTGGAGTACACACGCGTTGCTGCCATGACACCGATGTTTTCTGCATACGTGGTAGTACCAGATCCGCCGCCTGCACCAGCAAGTGCTGTGCCGATACCATCAGCAAAGAGTGCATGCCCCATGGACTTGTCCAGGTTTTTACCGGTCATCGAAGCCACTGATTTAACATGACCAATATTCTCGGCAATAAGCACCAAAACCACCGGCAGGAACATAAGCAACACGGAAAAATCAACGAGGGGAGTCTGGAACTCCGGAAGGCCAACCCAGTCGGCCGCAATAACCGGTGCAAAATCGATTACACCCATGAATGCTGCGGCAACATACCCAATGACAACACCAATGAGAATAGCAAGCCTCCCGATGATGCCCTTGGAAAGCGACATAATCAAAATAATAGAGACAATGGTTATCGTCGCAAGCAGGGGGTTTGACATGAAGTTGCTAAAAGCGGTGGGTGCCAGATTAAAGCCGATAAGCGCCACGATGACACCCGTGACGGGTGCTGGCATGAGTTTGTTTATCCAACCTGCTCCCACGCGCATGACGATAAGGCCAACGATAGCCAAAAGTACGCCAACGCATACGATGCCAAAGAGCGCAGCGCCAATACTGCCGGCTTTTGCCGCCACTACCGGAGAGATAAACGCAAAGGACGAGCCAAGATAACTCGGAACTTTGTTTCGAGTTATCAGAAGGAAGAGCAGGGTGGAGATGGCTGAGAAAAAGAGAGTTGTGGTAGCGGGAAATCCGGTGAGTACCGGCACCAGGAAGGTGGCGCCAAACATGGCAATGATGTGCTGTAGACCAATACCGGTTGTCCTGAGCCAGCTCAGGCGTTCATCGGGGGCAACTACTTCGTTCTGCTCCAGTGTCTTACCGTCTCCGTGCAGCTTCCAACTAAAGAATCCTGCCATGTCTCCTCCTTTTGTTTGTGCGTCCGTAAGGGACGCGACGAACTGCGCCCCCTTTCCATTGCCGGCAATTGCCTGAAAACAGGCCAGCCGATTCAGGCTTTATTAATCCACATACCCGTACAGGCGGTCTCCGGCATCTCCGAGGCCGGGCACGATGTAGCCTTGCTCGTTGAGACAGTCGTCAAGTGCGGCTACAAAAACGTCGAGCTTGAGTGCATCACTGTGTGCGTCGGCGGCTTTACGCAGGGTCTCTACGCCCTCCGGTGCTGCCAGAATGCAGATTGCCGTAATGTCGGTTGCTCCGCGTTCTACCAGATAGTTGACTGTGTCAACGAGCGTGCCACCTGTCGCAAGCATGGGGTCAATAATATAGCATTGCCTGCCGGTGAGATCGTCAGGCAGGCGATTGGCGTAGGTAATAGGCTCCAACGTTTCCTCGTTGCGGCGAATACCGAGAAAACCTACCTCCGCTGTGGGCATGGAATGTATCATGCCGTCCAGCATTCCCAATCCCGCCCTGAGCACCGGCACGATAATAGGTCGAGGATCACGGGAGAGATGTACGGCCATGGTGGTGCAGAGTGGTGTTTCTATCTCCACAACCTCCGTCTTAACATTGCGCGTAGCCTCATATGCCAGCAAGGTCACCAACTCGTTGGTTACGACACGAAATATCTCTGTTGGCGTAGTTTTGGATCTGAGCAGCCGCAGTTTATGGGCCACCAGTGGGTGGTCTATCACCTCAAAACGCATAGAGCCTCCTCATTTGATAGAGCGCTGTTGGAATACGAAGCATGAATCATCGCTTTTGAAATTGTACTGCAAGAATGGTACCAGAGGAGCGTCGGAGAGCCACCTGGTTATCGACTCCTAAGGTTTAATATAGCCGCAGGGGTAATCAATATGAACGTGAGGGACATACCCGTCATCTTCACCCGAAACCATAGTCATTTCTCCAGCCAGAACGCGCTGCTCAATGTGCTCCAGCTCTGCCGGCGTATTGACATTGACGAAGGAGCCGCCGCGCGGATCGGCAGCCAGCACGTCCTCGGGAGAAAACTCGACAATCTGCGCCTTATTAAACCAGCTGGTAGCGCGAGTTTCGCCGGCATCGAGAGCCTCCTTGACAAAGGTGAGGCAGGTGTCTCGGCGATAAACCGCGTGAAACGGTTCATATCCATGCTTGGTCGCCGGTACGGCTACGTCTGCTCCGGAATCTATGAGCGCCTGCTGTTCGGCCTGGAGTAGCGGGGCGGAGGGAAAGACCATGTCGCAGGCTACAATGGCAACATAGGGATGCTTGGCATAATAGAGTGCGGTATAAAGACCGGTGAGCGCTCCGCGAACGGCAACGATGTCAGAGTGGAGCTCCAGACGCCCCTTTGTTACGAGATCGCAGAGAAAGTGCAAGGTGTCCGGCTGATTTGTGGTAACGATGAGCTGGTCGGCAATGCCACCGAGGCGTTTGAGACCACGGCAAATCAAAGGTGTGCCGCAAAAGGTTACGAGCGCCTTGGGCTTGCCCATACGCTTCGACTCTCCACCGGCCTGTATGACGACTGTTAACCCATTCATAACAGGGATTATAGCATGGGTTTTGGCGTGTGTGGAACACAAGCCGCTTCACGCACGGCTTGACATTAAACGAGCATCCCTTTACTATCCCTTTACAAATGTTCAAATTTAACACAAGGAAGCACAACAATGAACAAACTCGCTCTGCTCTGCAGAACCATTGCATCACAGCCCTCAAGCAGCCAGCGTGAACTGGCAGAGATTCTGGATGTCTCTGTTGGTAACGTAAACAACCTTATCAAAGAAGCGGTGCAGCTGGGCTACATCAGCCGCGAAAACAGTCACTATCTTCTCACAGACCTTGGTCTGACCTGGCTTGAGCAGTTTAAGGTAGATAATGCCATTATCCTGGCAGCAGGCTTTGGTGCCCGCTTTGTTCCCTTTACCTACGAAACGCCCAAGGGCTTACTCAAGGTTAAGGGAGTGCCCATGATAGAGCGTCAGATTGAGCAGCTGCTGGCAGTGGACGTAACTAACATCATTGTCGTGGTGGGCTACATGGCAGAGAAGTTTGAGTACCTCATCGATAAGTACGGCGTCACACTCGTCTATAACCCAGAATACGCCTCCAAGAATAACTACGCCAGCCTCTACTGCGTACGGGAGTACCTGGCAAACTCCTACGTTCTCGTAGCCGATGATTGGATTGAGGAGAGCATTTTTAACACCTATGAGCCGGACAGCTGGATCTGCTGTATCTATCACGAGGGGGAGACAGAGGACTGGCGTGTCTTAGTGGGTCCGCACGATGTCATCACTCGTATGGACATTGGCGGTGTGGACGACTGGATCATGGTGGGCCCGGCTTTCTTTACCCGCGAGTATTCGGAAAAGTACGTACCACTTCTTGAGAAGTATTACGAGAGCCCCGGCACTGCGGATTATTACTGGGAAAACATTATTCGCAAGAATATCAAGGAGCTGCCTATTCACATCAACCGGCAGAGCAGAAAGAACGTCTATGAGTTTGAGTGCATGGACGACCTACGAGCTTACGATCCCAATTACCTGGACAACATTAGCAGTAGCATCCTCAAGGTAATCTCAGAGGTCTTTAGCGTGCCGCAGACAGAAATCGTGGGGGCGCGACCGATGGTTGAGGGCATGACCAACCAGAGTTTCGTCTTTGAAATTGCCGGCAATCGCTATGTGTATCGACAGCCGGGAGCAGGCACCGATCGTCTGATAAGCCGCAGTGATGAAAAGCGTTCATACGAACTGGCGGAACCTCTCGGTATTACCGATGAGATCATCTACTTCGACGGCGAATCCGGCATCAAGATAACCAAACACTACAACGCACGCGTGGGTAATCCCTACGATGATGACGAGGTCAAGGTCATGATGGAGATGCTCCGTCGGATTCACGACGCCAACATTCAGGCAGACTATCGCTTTGATGTGGAGGAACGTATCAACTTCTACGAAGAGCTGGCTAACGAGCGCAACTCCATTCTCTTTGAGGATTACGCTAAGGTGCGGGCGTGGGCAGAGGAACTCTTTGCTTTTCGCAATGCCCTTGCCATCCCCGAGCGGCTGTGTCACATAGACTACATCTTTGCCAACGTGCTCTTTTTGCCGGACGAGGAGAGCATACGAGTTATCGACTGGGAGTATGCCGGGATGGCCGATCCCATCATCGATGTGGCGATGTTTTCCATCTACACCTACTACAACAAAGAACAGACGGACCGGGCGCTGTTTCATTACCTTGGCCGCAACCCTACACGTCAGGAGGAGGCACGCCTCTACCTGTATGTTGCTTTGGCTGGCCTCACCTGGAGTATCTGGACCGAGTATAAACAAGGTCTTGGAGATGATTTTGGTGAATACGCATTGGAGATGTATCGCTATATGAAGGACTACTACAAGCTGCTCAAGGAGGGCGGCTATCTGGATGAAGTGTAGGTAACATCTGCATCGTCACTGTGATTATCATGGAGAATTCCGTGGCAATCAAGCGCAGGACAGACAGGTTACGAGGAGGAAGCGCCGGGGCACCCGGTTGCTCCACTCCTCGTGACGACAAAACGGAACAGTAAAAAGGTAGTGTAAGAAGGGTGAGAGACATGGAGGTATACAATGTCGCAGGCTAGTGCCGCACGTGCGGAAAAAGCACAGAGAGTACGGAGTTTCTTTATCAAGGGAGTGGCTATTGCCATTCTGTCGGGCATTTTGTATGGCGTGTATTCCGCCTGCCTGCTGGCCGCTACAGGCTCGGGAGAGTGGGTTGGTTGGTACGGAGACTGGTATGCTGCCGGCACCGACGCGACCATCAACGGAGCCATTATGTCCTTTGCCATGGCCTGCCTTATTCTAGGTGCGCTGGGCTCGGGTATTAATGATTTTATCAGCGCTATTTGGATGGTAGGCAAGGCTATCGCTCAAGGAAAGTTTACTGACTTTCTCCGCTGCCTCAAA
>QMCE01002340.1_pt1 | contig 10462 bp, 9 predicted proteins | sample 1821851 | NCBI WGS metagenome assembly QMCE01 (sample SAMN09453174, study PRJNA476694) | Termite gut metagenome, whole genome shotgun sequencing project. | isolation source: worker | host: Odontotermes sp. | place: South Africa:Pretoria | collected 2016-01-28
GACGTCACCCTCGGCAATGACATAGGTTTTTGACGCTCCAGCCGATTGGTTGGCCAAGGCGCGTCGCAGCAGCCAGTGATCGAGGCTGGGTTCGCCGCAGATGAAAGACGACACGTCATGGCCGGTATTGAGAGGCTCCGGTGGGCGGATCATGCCCGCCATCCCGGTTTTTTGGACAGGAGTTTTTGCAGTTTCGGGTTGGCGACGGGCGGCATGTCAAGCGCGTCCATAAACTGCTTGTGCTGCTGCGGCGACAGCGGGAAAAGCCGCTGATCAAGGATGGCGTTTTCCGCTTCCGTCGTCGCGGCGTCAAGAATGAAGCTGGTTCTGGTTTTATGAGTCAGCTTGGCGGCTTGGTCAATCAGGTCGCGTTGCCGGCGGGCAACCCGGATATTGATGTTGGCGTTTCTTGTGGACATGGCCTCACCCTCCAAAATCCCGCTTCCGCACGGCGCGGTTCCATTGTAGCGGTCAAAACGGCCATTGTCAACACAACGTCATCACCAGCTTTCGGCTGGAAATTTCCGAAACAAGTTGGTATCCTTGCGGAAGCATGAGCAGGATGAGGATGGAATAATGGACAACGTTGTAACCGCCTACCGCGAAGCGGACATGTATCCGCTCCTCCGGCACTGGCTGGAGCAGAACGGCTACTCCGTCAACGCCGAAGTCGGCGGCTGCGACATCGCGGCGAGAAAGGGCGGGGCTCTCGTCGTCATCGAAATGAAGCTGCGCATCAACCTGGACCTCCTCCTGCAAGTGGCGGCGCGGCAGGAGACGGCGGATTCGGTCTACGCCGCCGTCATGGCCCCGAAACAATGGGACAAGCGCTGGCGGCGATCGATGAACTTGCTGCGGCGGCTGGAAGCGGGGTTGGTGGTGGCGCATATGGCGTCGGCCGCGCCCGGGGTGGAAGTGGCGTTCCACCCGGCGGAGCAGACGAGGCGGAAAAACCGGGCCGGGAAACGGGCGCTGCTGGCGGAGATGGCGGGGCGGACGCTGGAGCTGAATGTCGGCGGGACGCGCGGGGTGAAGCGGGTGACGGCGTACCGCGAAGGAGCGCTGCTGGTGGCGGCGGGGCTGGAACGGTTGGGGCCGTGTTCGCCTGCGGCGCTGCGGGAGTTGGGGACGGGGGAAAAGACGGGGCAGATAGTGTACAAGAACCACTACGGGTGGTTTGAGCGGCTGGGGAAGGGGAGATACGGGTTGACGCCGGCAGGACGCGAGGGGCTGGCGGCGTATGCGGAACTGACGGAGCGGTTGCGCCAGCGGCTGGACGCGCAGCAACCATAGCGCGACGCCGGCGGAAAATGCGCTTTGCGGCAGGGAGGGGTCTTCTTATAATCGGTCGGGAGAACACGGCTTCCCCTGGCAGGAGTTCCGATGGACCATCCCCTCGTCCCCGAACCGGAAGAGGCGCTCGCCCCCGTCGCCCGCATGGAGACGCCGCCGTCTCCCTACGCCGTCTTCGGCGTGCAGGGGAGGGACCTGGACGACGTCGTCCAGGTGTCGGCGCTGCTCGCGGATCCGGAGATCGCCGGCTACATCGGGGGAGACGCCGACGCCCGCTGGACCCGGCAACGCGCCGGGCAGTGCCTCGCCGGATTCGCCGTCACCGCCGTCTGCCTCGCCGCCCTGGCGCTGATCCTCCCCGGGAACTTCCTGAACGCCGCCCGGCCGCCCGCGCCCCAGGACACCCCGAAGCCCCTGGCGTACAGCGACACGCCCGGGCTGCCCATCCTCTACCGCGACCGCGTCCGGGACATCAACGACGACATCGCCGCCGGCAACCGCTGGCGGAGCGCCTTCGACAAGCTGCGCGCGTTCATCGACGCCGCCGGGACGGGAAGCGTCGACCCGCCGGCGGCGGCGCTGGTCTGGGCCTGCCAGGAGGCGCTCGTCCTCCTCGCCTCGAAGGAACTCCCGCCCGGCGCTTGCCCGGAGGAGTACCCGGGCCGCCTCTACCAGACCTTGGACAGCCTGCTCGCGGCCGGGGACGCGCCCATGCCGTTCCGCGCCGGCGCGGCCTATGCCCGGATCCTCGCCGCCGGCCCCGCCTCCGGGGAAGGGGAAAAGGCGCGGGCGGAACGGGAGGAATGCATCCGGGTCATCGAGCGGACCAGGGCGGACACCCCGGACGCTGCGGACGGAAACCGCGACTTCCTCCTGCTTGAGGCGGAGATGCACATCCGGCAATTCCCCCCCCGCTACGGCGGCGACAGCCGCCTCCTCGACTACCACTGGCGGCGAAGCGCCCACGCCATCCTCCGCCTCCACGACATGGCGGGGGCGGGCGATCCGGCCGTGCCGGCGGTGGACAGAAAACGCTGGCAGGCCGTGTACCGCTATTTCGATTTCACCTTGTTCACCCTCGACCGCAACCGCTTCGGGCGTCCGGACAGCATCCGCCTCGACGGCGTCGACTACACCCGCGCCGAGGTGCGGAAGATACTGGAGGCGATCTGATGCCGACGCCGGGCCACGGGGCGCAGGGCTTTTTCGATCCGAAGTTCTGGGGAGCGCTCTTCTGCTACGGCGCCACCCTGCCGCTGTTCATGCAGGGCAACCTGACCTGGGACACGTTTCACCTCTTCATGCCGGCCTGCATCGCCTTCATCGTCGTCACCACCTTGGCCTGGGATTACCGCCTCGTGGGCGATCCGCGCCGGCTGCACTGCCTGGCGCTGCACGCCGCCTTCTTCGTCTCCATGATCTTCCTCCTGAACCGGCTGATGAGCCTCGCCGACTTCTCCCCCGCCGCAACCGGCAACGCCTCCGTCCAGTCCTTCGTCCTCGGCTGGATACAGGACATGCCGTATATGGGGACCATGTTCGGCGTCTTCGACGTCGCGCTGAAATGGCTCGGCTTCGCCCTGGTCATGCTCATGGTGTCGGGGGCGATCATGTTCCCGCCCCGCGTCGCCGCCTCGCTCCTGTTCATCTTCGGGCTGCTGCTGGCGACGATCGCCGTGGGCAGGAATTTCGACGCGACGGTGTGGCCGCTGCTGGCGGGACTGCTCCTGCTGTACGGGGCGTTTCTCCTCCAGCGCGTGGACAGCCGCCGGAGCTGGTTCTGGAACCAGGTGGCGGAGCGCCTGTCCCGCTCCGGGCCGCGCCCGGGGATGGACATGCGGATCAAAAAGGCGCTGCTCCGCGAATTGGGCGAGGAGCGCTCCCTGACCGCGGCGCAGATCCGCGGGCTGGTGGCGGGGCAGTTGAACGTGGCGTCCAACTCGCCGGCGCTCATTCCCGTCTGCGACCGCATCACGGATCAGCTTGTCAACCACGACCACATCGCCGAGAGCCGCGACGGCTTCGCCGGCTGGCGCTGCGTCCTCGCGCTGCCGGAGGAGGAGCCGGACTTTTTCACTACCTGCGCCAGGACCGTGCGGGTGCTCCTGACGCTCGGATTCTGCGTCATCTACATCCTCTCGCCCATCGACTTCATCCCCGACGCCACGCCTGTGTTCGGGGTGGCGGACGACATGATCCTGGGCGGCATCGGGCTGCTGTCGGCTGTGCATACCCTGTACGGCCGGATACGGCTGACGGATTGGCCGCAGAGGAAGCTTCCCTTTTCGTGAGGGTTTTCGCGCGAGTTTTCCGCAATGCCGCGCAACGCTTTGAAATACGTTGAAAAGGACGGTGAAATATATACAACCTAAAGGAAATCAAACAGCGGGTTGTTTGATTTCCTTCATACGTCCGTCTGGAGAAACCATGCCGCAACCGGAATTGCTCGCGCGTTTGCAGGAACTGAAGAAACAGAGAAACGCCGTCATCCTCGCCCACTCCTACCAGAGTCCGGAAATCCAGGACGCCGCCGATCACGTCGGCGACAGCCTCGGGCTTTCGCGCCTCGCCGCCGGGACCGACGCCGACGTCATCCTGTTCTGCGGCGTGCATTTCATGGCCGAGACCGCCGCCATCCTGTCGCCCGGGAAAACCGTCCTCGTCCCCGACGTCAACGCCGGCTGCCCGATGGCCAACATGGTCACGCCGCGCCAGCTCCGAGAATGGCGCGCCGCCAACCCGGGCGCGACCGTCGTCACCTACGTCAATTCGTCGGCCGAGGTCAAGGCGCTGTCCGACATCTGCTGCACCAGCGCCAACGCGGTGGAGGTGGTAAAGTCGCTCCCCCGGGAGGCGCGGCTGCTGTTCGTGCCCGACCGCAACCTGGGGCAATACGTCAACGCAAAACTCGGCCGCGACATGGAATTGTGGAACGGCTTCTGCCCGACCCACGAGCGCATGTTGCCGGAAATGGCCGTCGCCATGAAGGAGCGCCACCCGGGCGCCCTCCTTGTCGCCCATCCGGAGTGCCGCCCGGCGCTGATCGCGCTGGCGGACCACGTCGCCAGCACCACCGGCATCGTCGCGTTTTGCCGCGAGCATCCGGCCCGGGAGTTTATCATCGCCACCGAAATAGGAGTGCTCCATCCGCTCCGGAAAGCGAACCCGGAGAAAATCTTCCACCCGTTGACGCCCATCGCCGACTGCCCCAACATGAAGCTGAACAGTCTGGAAAAGATGGTGTGGGCGCTGGAGGACATGGCGCCGGCGGTGACGGTCCCCGGAGACATCGCCGCCAAGGCGCTGGCTCCCATACAACGCATGTTGGACATCGGCTGATCATGACTATCGCCCGCAATCTTCTTTCCGTCCGCAACCGCATCGCCGCCGCCTGCGGCCGCGCCGGGCGCTCTCCTGACGCGGTCACGCTGGTCGCCGTCACCAAAACCGTGACGCCGGCGGAGGTGGCGGCGCTGCACCGGCTGGGCGTCCGCGATTTCGGCGAGAACCGCGTGGCCGACGGCATCGGGCGCAAGCGGGCGTTGGGCGCGGACGACAGCCGCTGGCACCTTATCGGACATCTTCAGCGGAACAAGGCGGCGGAGGCGCTGGCCGGCGGGTTCACGCGCATCCACAGCGTCGAGTCGGAGAAGCTGCTGGCCGTGCTGGAGCGCGAGTGCGGCCGGCTCGGGACGCGGGCGGAGATCCTGCTTGAGGTCAATGTCTCCGGCGAGGAGAGCAAGTACGGCCTGGCGCCCGGGGCGTTGGCGGCCGCCGCCGAGATGGCGGCGGGGCTGGAACACGTCGCGCTGAGCGGGTTGATGACGATGGCGCCGTTCACCGACGATCCCGAGACGTCGCGGCCGTATTTCCGGACGCTCGCGGCGCTGCGGGACGAGACGGCGGCGCGGATCGGGAGGGCGCTGCCGCAGTTGTCGATGGGGATGACCGGCGACTTCGAGGTGGCGGTGGAGGAGGGGGCGACGCTGGTGCGGGTGGGCACGGCGCTGTTCGCGCCATGACGGGCATCACGGTGGAGAGCGCGGGGCGATTCCCTCACCGCCGCTGCTGCGGCGCGCCCGGCTGCGGCGGGCGGCGGACTTGCACCTCCTGGTTGCTCTTCTGCGCCGCCGCCAGGATCCGCTGCACCGTGTCCTGATACGGCGTGGCGTCGTACATGTCCTGCTGGAGAATGGCGTTGATGTCGTTGATGACGTTCCTGGCCTTGTCGATCTCGGGGTTGGCCCCGGGCGTATACGCCCCGATGTTGATCAGCTCTTCCGCTTCCTTGTACGTCGCCAGACACTGCCGCAACCGCCGCGACGCCTGCAAAAAATCCTTCGGGATGATCTCCGACATGACGCGGGAAATGGACTCCAGCACATCCACGGCCGGATAATGGTTGCGGTGCGCCATGCGCCGCGACAGCACGATGTGGCCGTCGAGAATGCCCCGGGCCGTGTCCGCGACCGGCTCGTTCATGTCGTCGCCCTCGACCAGGACGGTGTAGAAGCCGGTGATGGAACCGGTCTGGCTCCGCCCGGCCCGCTCCATGAGGCGGGGCATGAGGGCGAAGGTGGAGGGGGTGTAGCCCTTGGACGCCGCCACTTCGCCGATGGAGCCGCCGATGTCGCGCTGGGCCATGCACATGCGGGTGATGGTGTCCATGAGGAGGGTCACGTCTTTTCCCTGATCCCGGAAGTATTCCGCGATCGCGGTGGCGACGAAGGGCGCTTTCACGCGGACCGTGGCCGGCTGGTCCGAGGTGGCGATGACGACGACGCTCTTCGCCATGCCCTCGGGGCCGAGGTCGCGGTCGAGAAAATCCCTGACCTCGCGGCCGCGTTCGCCGATGAGGGCGAGGACGGCGACCTGGGCGTCGGAGTTCCGGGTGAGCATCCCGAGCAGGGTGGATTTGCCGACGCCGGAGCCGGCCATGATGCCGATGCGCTGGCCCTTGCCGATGGTGATGAAGCCGTCGATGCAGCGGACGCCGGTGGAGAGGACGTCCGAGATGCGGGGGCGCATGACCGGGTCGGGCGGGTCGGCGTAGATGGGGTAGGTGGCGGTGGCGACGATGGGGCCCTTGCCGTCCATCGGCCGCCCCATGCCGTCCAGGACCCGGCCGAGAAGATGGTCGCCCACGGGGACGATCTGCTCGGTGGTGTGGGACTCGACGCGGTCGCCGGGGCCGATGCCGCGCATTTCGCCGAGCGGCATCATGAGGGTGGCGTTTTCGCGGAAGCCGACGATTTCGGCCTCGACCGCCGCCCGCGACAGCCGCGAATAGATGTAGCAGAGCGACCCCACGGGGACGGCGAGGGGGGTGGTCTCGACGATGAGGCCGGTGACGCGGCGGACGCGGCCGGAGACTTTCGCCGGGAGGATGTTGGGGAGCCGGCGGCGCTTGTATTCAAACATCGAGACGCTCATGCTCCGTCCTCCGGCGGCGGTTCCACCATATCCGCCAATTCGGCGAGATCGGACACATCGTCCTGGCCGGGCGGCGGAAGCGCATCGGGAGCGGGCGCCTCTTCCGCCGGCGGCGCGTCCGGGCTGTCGTCATACAGCGAATACGCCGATTCGGCGCTCGCCGCCTTGGCGGCGGCGATGGCGTCCTCGGGAATCCGGCTCCACGGCGCCGCCGCCTCGTCGCCGGAAAAGCCGAGAATCACCTCCTCAAACTGCGCCAACCGCGTCGCGAGGCGCATGTCCACCTCGGCCTCGCGCGTCGCCGCCATCAACCCGCCGCGCTCGATCTCCGGATCGGCCACGATCCGCACCGGGCCGAGATCGGGGTAGATGGTCTTCAACTCGGGATAAAACTCCTCCATGATCTCGCGGTCGGCCGGGTTGACGCGGGCGGTGATGGCGGTGCGGTCGGTGACGAGGCCGATGCACTCGACGGCAAGCGGCTTTATCGACTCCGGGTCGACGCTCAATTCGTGGTTGACGAGGCGTTTGGCGAGGTCGAGGGCGAGGAGGAGCAGATCGCCCTCGGCCTGCTCCATAAGCTGCCGGCGGCTGGCGGCGAGCGCTTCACCCAACTGCTGGAGCATGGCCGTGACCGGGGCCGCGCTCTCCCGCACCGATTCCTTCTCCGACTCCACCGCCACCTGTATTTTCTGCTCCGCCTTGGCCATGCCCTCGGCCTCGCCTTTGGCCACCCCCTCGGCGTGGGCCTTTTTCGACGCCTCGGCGTAGGCTTTGTCGTAAGCGGCCTTTTCCATGTCCGCCACCTGTTTCTGGGCGGCGGCGATAGTTGCCTGGCCTTTTTCGGTGGCGCGTTTCAGGATGCGCTGCGCCAGAGCGCGGATGTCGGCGAACTCAAACGGCACCGCATCCAGCCGCTCGCCCTGGCTCTGCCGCACGACGCGGTCGGGCGTAGGCATGGGAACGAACTCGTCCGAGTCGTTGATGACGGGCGAAGCGGGAGCGCTCCCGAGGGGAATGAACTCCGCGTCCGCGTCGTTGATGACTGGTGATTCGTCCATAAAGCATGACTTTTCGGCACGGAAAGAAACGATTTTTGCGCAAGGGCGATTGGCGGTTCAATCGCCCTTGCGCAAAAAAACATCACACCACCATATTATCCTCGCCGCCGCGGCCGGAGATGATGACCTCGCCCGTCTCCTCCAGACGCCGCACGATATCCACGATGCGCTGCTGCGCCTGCTCCACGTCCGACAACCGCACCGGCCCCATGAACTCCATGTTTTCCTTGATCATCTCCGACGCGCGGGTCGACATGTTCTTGAAGATCTTCTCCTGCATCGCCTCCGACGCGGTCTTGAGCGCGACCGCCAATTCGTCGTTCTCCACTTCCCGGAGCATGGCCTGGATGCCCTTGTCGTTGACCAGGATGATGTCCTCGAAGACGAACATGAGCTTCCGGATCTGCTCCACCATGTCCGGGTCGGCCTCTTCCAGATTTTCCAAAATACCCTTTTCCGTGGTGCGGTCGCAAAGGTTCAGCATCTCCGCCACCGACTGCACGCCGCCCGCCGACTCCAGGTCCTGGGTGACGATGCTGGCGAGCCGGGATTCGAGACCCTGCTCCACCAGGCGGATCGCCTCCGGCGTCGTCTGCTCCATTCTCGCGATGCGCTTCACCACCTCAAGCTGCTTCTTGGGCGTCAGCCCGCCCAGAATCTCCGCCGCCTGCTTCGGCGACAAGTGCGCCATGATAAGCGAAATCGTCTGCGGATGCTCGTCCTGAATGTACATCAGGAGGTGCTCCGAATCGGCCTGCTTCAGGAAATGGAACGGTGCCTGCTGGATGGTGTTTTCCAACTGGGCCAGGATCTTCGCCGCCTCCTCCGGCGACAGGCTCTTTTCCAAAAGCTGCCGCGCGTACTCGATGCCGCCCTGCTCAAGGTATTTCGACGCCATGTGCGTCTGGTAGAACTCGCGGACGACGGCGTCCCGGACGTCCGGAGCAATCTCCTCCTCGATGCGGGCGATCTCCATCGACAGCCGCTCGATTTCGTCGGTGGAGAGGTTGGCCATGATTTTCGAGCTGGAGTCCATGTCGAGGGAGATCATGAGCACGGCGGCTTTGCGCAGGCCGGTGAGCCCTTCGGCTTTCGTGGTTTTGGCCATGAATCAATCCTTTCGCATCCAGCGCTTGAGGAGGTTGGCGGCGCGTTTCGGGTCTTCCTGGACGGCGGAGGCGACCTTGCTCCGGAGCTTGTCCCATTCCTCGTCGCCGCCCTCTTCCTCGTCGTCGTCGCGGGAGGTCATGGCCAGGGACATGGTCTCGGGTTCGACGTATTCCTCGATCTCGGTGGGAATCGGCCGGGTGGCGTAGCGGTAGACGATATACACCGCCAGGGCGAAGAACAGGAAGGTGATGATGGAGGTCATGTTCTGCGCCAGCAGACGGAGGATCATGGCGGTGGCGGCTTCGCCGCCCTGGGGGGAGATGGCCGGGGCCATCCACGGGATCTGGCTCACCTCGATTTTCTCGGGGATCTCCGCCAGGGGGATGCCGGCGGCGTGGGCGATTTGCCGCTTCAATTCGTCTATCCCGGCTTGGGGAATGGGCTCGATGCTTTCCTTGGCCCACATCGGGAGGCGGGTCTCGGGATCGATCAGGTTCTCGCCCATCTCGTTCACCGCCTGGACCGGTTTCCCCTCGTCGTCGCGGCGAAGGCGGTAGGGGAGGTGGATGATGGCGGAGACGGTGAGGTTCTGGATGGAGGGGGAGAACTTGGTCGCGGTTTCGCGCATCGAGTTCTGGTTGGTGATGCTTTTTTCCTTGGTGTCTTCGCGGGTTTCGTTGATGTGCCAGTAGTAGCCCGGGCCGTACATGTTGGCGACGCGGCGGGCGTTCGGCTGGACGCCCGGTTCCTCGAAGGGGCGCTGGGTGGAGGAGCGGGAGGTGGTGATGTTGGAGGAGGTGGCGATTTCGCCGGGGAGGACTTCCCGGTGCGTCTGCTCCTTGTAGTCGAAGCTCACCTCATGCTTGGGGAAGGCGTTGACGTCGCCCTCGTACTGGATGTTCGGGACGTACTGGCGCATCAGGTTTTCCAGCTTGCGGCGGAGCTCCTCGTCCAGGGCGAACTCGGTGTCCCATTTCTGCTTGGCCATCGCGGTGAGGCCGTTGTTGGCGTTGGTGTGGAACTTGTTCCCGAGCTGATCGGTGACGACGACGTCCCTGGGGTCCAGGCCGGCCTTGGCGGAGGAGACGATGGCGATGATGGTCTCGGCCTCGTTTTCGCCCAGGGGGCGTTTCAGGCGGGTGCGGACGCGGACGGAGGCGGTTTTCTTGTGGGCGACGCCGAAGAGGCTGCGGCGGGCGTCGTCGGAATAGATGACCTGCGCTTCCTGGATGTTGTCGAGGTTTTCGATGAGCCGGGCGACTTCGCTGGCGCGGGCGAGGCGCATGGCCTCGTCCGACTTTTTGGTGGTGTCGGAGAAGGACCATTTGTCCAGCATTTCCACGAAGCCGAAGGTGTGGGCGTCCTTGAGCAGCCCTTCCTCGGCCAGAGCGATGATGGCTTTCTTCTCCTCGTCGACGTTGACGAGGATGCGGCTGCTGTCGAAGTCGTATTCGGCGGACTGGATGCCCTTGTTTTTAAGCTGGGTGATGACGTCGTTGACGTCGGCGGGGGTGACTTCCATCGGCAGGGGTCGGCGGCCGGTTTCGCCGGGGGTGGTGCCCATC
>QMCE01002342.1_pt1 | contig 10455 bp, 9 predicted proteins | sample 1821851 | NCBI WGS metagenome assembly QMCE01 (sample SAMN09453174, study PRJNA476694) | Termite gut metagenome, whole genome shotgun sequencing project. | isolation source: worker | host: Odontotermes sp. | place: South Africa:Pretoria | collected 2016-01-28
GGAAAGGCCGTCTCCAAGCCGACTATTCCGTTAAGACTCCCTGACAGCCCTCCGGATTTTTCCTCCGCCGAGTGTGGCGCGTGATCGGTTGCTATCATGTCGATGGTTCCGTCTTTTATTCCCCCGATTAGGGCGTCCCTGTCCCCGGCGCTCCTTATGGGCGGATTCATGCGGAAAGCCCCGTCGTCTCTAATGTCTTGGTCGGTCAGGAGAAGATAGTGCGGCGCCGTTTCACACGTTACATCCGCTCCGCGCCGTTTTGCCTCCCTTATCAGTTCAACGCTTTCCTTCGTCGACACATGGCAGACATGGTACGCGCAGCCGGTCTTTTCCGCCAGAGCCAAATCCCGCTCCACGTGCTTGTATTCACTCGCTGAAGGATTGGGCCGGTGTCCGTTTCGCCTTGCGTAATCTCCGTCATGAACGTAACCGCCGTTTACGAGGGGTGCGTCCTCGCAGTGCGCAACGATCATCTTGCCGAGCGATTTTGCCTTTGCCAAATAATCGCTCGTCCGTGCTTGTTATGGCCCGGTAGTTCAGTTGGTTAGAACGCTAGCCTGTCACGCTAGAGGTCGTGGGTTCGAGCCCCATCCGGGTCGCCATTTTTTATTCAGGAAAGGCCTGCTTTCCTCATTTGCCTCTGTAGCTCAGTTGGTAGAGCAGCGGACTGAAAATCCGCGTGTCGTTGGTTCGATTCCGACCGGAGGCACCATTTTGCGGCTTTAGCTCATCTGGTAGAGCGCCACCTTGCCAAGGTGGAGGTAGCGAGTTCGAGCCTCGTAAGCCGCTCCATCTGTTGAATCGTCAAAAAATCATGGTCTCATCATGATGTTTTTGACGAAACCAACGTGCGTCGTGCAGACTCAGTTTTTGCAAAATTGCTTTCTGTGGCCACGACGTCATCGGTACACTATTCTCTTCGGTGCCGTAGCCAAGTGGTAAGGCAGAGGTCTGCAAAACCTCCATTCGGCAGTTCAAATCTGCCCGGCACCTCCATTTCATCCACCCGCCATGGCGTTGCCATGGCATTTTTGATATAATAAAAGGGGAGGGCCCCGCCCATGACGGTTACTGCACCGGCGCCACAGGAGCGAACAAGAACGAATTCCATTGCTGCAGACAGCTGGGGTGGTTACGCGGTTGCCGTACATCGCGAATTATTTGATTTACGCGAGTTGCCGTGCCTGGTGGCTTTTTCCGAAAACAAGGAGATTTTGGGGTACTGCTATTACCGCTTTTCAGGGCAGGAGTGCGAAATGATGCTTCTGGAATCTCTCCAACAAAATGTTGGGGTGGCGTCCGCACTGATTGGCAAAATTCGGGAACTTGCCAAGGCCCAAAACTGCGTGCGTATTTACCTGCAAACGTCAAATGACAACACCCACGCGCTTCGTTTTTATCAGCGGCAGGGTTTCCGTATGTGTGCCGTTCGCCTAAATGAATATGACTATTTGCGCACGCTAAAACCATCGATACCACAAATTGGGGAGGATGATATTCCCTTGGTCCATGAAATTGAATTTGAGATGGTGCTGTGATGAAAGACAAGCTGAAGACCATATACGTGTGTACAAATTGCGGCGAGGCCACACCGCGCTGGCTGGGCCAATGCCCGGCCTGCGGCGCTTGGAACACACTGGTGGAGGACGTGGTTCAACCCGAAAAAAGTGCCGCCCCGGCCCGCAACCGCCGCGGCGCCGACCTCAGCGGAGCGTCACCCTCTGTTGCGGTGGCAAAAAAGTTATCGGATATTCAAACCACCGACCAGGAAAGCCGCATTGTTACCGGTATTGCCGAATTAGACAGGGTGCTGGGTGGCGGCATTGTGTTGGGCAGTGTTGTGCTGCTGGGGGGAGAGCCCGGGGCAGGGAAGTCTACTATGCTACTGCAGCTCTCCGGCGCTATCGGTAGCGATTGCAGTGTATTGTACGTCACCGGTGAGGAATCGGCGCGACAAATCAAGCTGCGCAGCGAGCGGCTGGGCATCTATGAGGGCAACATCTCCCTTGCGGCTGAGAGCAACGCAGACGAAATTATCGCCTTGGTTGTGCAAACAAAGCCTCAGTTTGTGGTTATCGACTCTATCCAGACCATGTACACGCCCACGCTTTCCAGTTCCGCCGGCAGCGTGTCGCAGGTGAAGGAGTGTGCCGCGCGCCTGCTGGCCGTGGCCAAGGAGTTCGAGATTCCCATTTTTATAGTGGGCCACGTGAATAAGGACGGCGCCATTGCCGGGCCAAAGGTGATGGAGCATATTGTTGATACTGTGCTATATTTCGAAGGTGACCGCACCTTACCTTACCGCGTTTTGCGCGCTGCGAAAAACCGCTATGGCTCCACCAACGAGGTAGGTATGTTCGACATGACCGGCAGCGGGCTTATTCCGATAGAAAACCCGTCGGAGATGTTGCTGGAGGGGCGCCCGATTGGCGTGAGCGGCAACTGCGTGGCCTGCGTGATGGAGGGCAGCCGTCCTATCATGGCGGATATTCAAGCGTTGGCGGCCAAAACCAATTTTGGCACGCCGCGCCGGGCAACCTCGGGCTTCGACATTGGAAGAACCAACCTGCTGATGGCCGTTTTGGAAAAGCGCGCCGGGTTCTTTTGGGGCAATTTAGACGTGTACATCAATGTGGTTGGCGGGATGGACTTGTCGGAGACAGCCTGCGACTTGGCGCTGTGCATGGCTCTTGTGTCCAGCCTGACAGACCGCCCGGTGCCGGACTCACTGCTTGCCATTGGCGAAGTGGGCCTTGGCGGCGAGATTCGCAGCGTGCCAAACCTGGACGCACGCCTACGCGAGGCGCAGCGCATCGGCTTCAAAAAAGCTGTCATCCCGCAGCACAACATCCGGGGGCTTCGCATGGAAGACTTCACCGGCCTTGAGGTGGTGGGGGTGAAGTATGTGAAGGAAGCCATAGGCCATATCTAGCGGCAATAACAAACAAGTTGTTGAGTGCAATATCCCAGGAAAAACAGTTTCTGCAATTTCGCTAAATAAGAATTTAGCGAAATAGAGGGGAGGATAAAATGAGCACTTACATAAACCCCATGAAACCCGGGCAAAAAATGGATTATAGTGATTGCCCGCCAACGGTGCGCGAGTTTTTGCAGTATACCTTAACCATACGCGGATTATCGCCGCGCACGGTAAACGGCTACTATATCGATTTGCGCACCTTCTTCAAATACATAATGTTGCACCGCGGCCTGGCAGGCAGTGAAACGCCGCTTTCCGAAATTTCCGCCGACGCGCTGGACATTGAATTTGTGCGCAAAATTGACAAGGCCGAAATTTATGATTTCCTGTTTTACATTACCAAGGAGCGCGACAACGCCGCCGCCACACGTGCCCGAAAGCTCTCCAGCCTCAAAGGCTATTTCAAGTATCTCACCACAAAAACAGGCGCGTTACCATCAAATCCAATGGATGACATTGAGATGCCTGCGCAGAAGAAGCGCCTGCCCAAATACTTGACGCTGGATGAGAGTGTGGAATTGTTAAATAATATACAAAGCGATTTTCACGCGCGAGATTACTGTGTTGTAACGCTGTTTTTGAATTGTGGCATGCGCCTTTCCGAACTGGTTGGCCTGAATGTGAGCGACATTCAGGATGACACGCTGCGGGTGGTTGGCAAAGGCAACAAGGAGCGGATGGTTTACCTGAATGACGCATGCCAGACAGCTTTGCGTGGGCTTGTGGATGAACTTACCGCATTCAAACAGAGAAAAGACAAAAATGCGTTATTTATATCGAAGCGTACCGGACAGCGGCTCTCGGCCCGGCGGGTACAGCAGGTGGTAAACGCTTGCCTGCAGGCTGCAGGCCTAGCCGGGAAAGGCTACTCCGTACACAAGCTGCGCCACACCGCTGCAACCTTACTTTATCAGCATGGAAACGTGGATTTACTATCCCTGAAGGAGATTTTGGGCCACGTGGATGTATCTACAACACAAATATACACTCACCTGGATTCTACTGCGCTCAAACGGGCTGCAGACGCCTCCCCCCTGGCAAACATAAAAGCTTCGCCCAAGGCCGGCAAGACACCGGCGAAAAAGGAAAAAGACTCCGAATAGGGTCTTTTTTTGTGCAGGTCTTGCCTCAACACCGAACAAGTTGTTATGTGTAATGCTGATATACTTTACATGGCAATAATTCGTTTATTCGATATTATTTTCCAACTGCGCTGCCTGCAGCGCAATGGCGCATTCCAGCCGTGTGCGCTCCAAATCGCAGGACAGCTTGTGGGGCTTGCGTATATCTCCGTTAAAGCTATAATTGTTTGCATTGCAGCCACCGCTGCAATGGAATTTCGCCCAGCAGTTCTGGCATTCCAATTTTTCCAGTAGATTGGCGCGCGTAAAATCCTCTTTGATGTCTCTGTGTGTGATACCGTCGTCCACAGTTCCCATCAAAAACGCCGTATTGCCAACAAATTGGTGGCAGGGATACAACTCACCGTCCGGTGTTACGGCAAGGTATTCATTGCCGCTGCCGCAGCCCTTTAGCCGTTTAATAGCGCAGGGGCCGCCCTCCAAATCCAGCATGAAGTGGAAAAAATTGAAGCTCCCCTTCCCTGTTTTCCGCCGTTTGCGCATTTCTTCCATCAGCCTGGTGTAGCTTTCTTCAATGGCGGCAAGGTCTTCGTTGCGAATGCTATAGTCATCCGTTTGAGGGCCCACCACAGGCTCTACCGAGATTTGCCCAAAGCCAAGCCCGTATAGGGCAAGCACATCGCGGTCAAAGTCTAAATTATTGCGCGTGTAGGTGCCGCGCACATAGTATTCTTTACTGCCGCGGGTTTGCACCAGCTGTTGGTACTTGGGCACAATCACATCGTAAGAACCCCTGCCGCCCGCGGTGGGGCGCATGGCGTCGTTCACCTCTTTGCGGCCGTCCAGCGAAAGTACCACATTTGCCATCTCACGGTTGATATAGGCGGTGATTTCGTCATTCAACCCCACGCCATTGGTGGTGAGAGTAAAGCGGAAATTCTTCCCGGCCGCTTTTTCCAGGCTGCGCGCATAGCTGACCGTTTTGCGCACCACGTCGAAGTTCATCAGCGGCTCGCCGCCAAAAAAGTCCACTTCCAGGTTCCGGCGGCCCTCACTCAGGCGTATCAGCATGTCAATGGCTTTTTGGGCCACATCCAGCGGCATCAGCTTGCGGGCGCCGCCAAAGCCCCCGGTGGACGCAAAACAATACCGGCAGCGCAGGTTGCAGTCGTGCGCAATGTGCAGGCACATGGCCTTTACCGGGGCGGGCCCAAGCTGCGCCGCAAACTCGTCATAGCCATCGTCGGCAAACAAAAGCCCTTCCTCCACCAATTTCCTCAGTTCGGTCAAGGTTTCCGCCACTGGAGTGGGCGCCAGATTGCCCCCCTGCCTCTGGGGCGGCATTTCGCGGCAAACAGCCGCAAAACGGGGTTTTGCCTGCGCATTGGAAAGAAGGTCGAATTCGGCAAGCAAAGCATAAGCGGTATCATCCAGCACATGCACGGCGCCGCTACCCGTGTCCAGTGCCAAATTCAGCCCGGCCCGCTTGTATACATGTACCATTACAAACCTCCGCATGTGTTATATCAGAAAAACAAGAGGCGGTTTTCCGCCTCTTGTCAATTATCCGGTTAACTCTACTTTTCCTCTGTGTTTTCGCACTTTTGGTTGGCAACCGTGCAAGACGTTTTGCAGGCCGACTGGCAAGAGGTTTGGCATTCGCCGCAACCACCCGCACAAGCGGATTCCTTCAAATTAACCGGATTAAGAGTTTTAATGTGCTGCATAGCGTATCCTCCGTTACCACATTTTCACAAAAATTCCGAACGCTGTTCCCGGCCGGTATTACTCCTTTGGTTTGTCTTTCTTTTTGCCAAAAAGGCCGCCCAAAAAGCCGCCGGATGCCTCGCCCTTGTCGGTGGGTTTGGCTTCCACCTCGCCGCTGGACTCCATGCTCAGCTTGCCAACCTCTTGGATAGCCCAACGCTTGAAACGCATGCGGGAACGTTCCCCGGCGGTTTCCAGCACAAAGGTGTCCTCTTTCACATTCACCACGCGCCCCACAATGCCGCCAATGGTGGTAACCTCGTCGCCAATCTCAATGGAATTGCGCAGCTCGGTGGCTTGTTTTTCCTTCTTGCGCTGCGGGCGAATCATAAAAAAATACAGCGCAACAAGCATTACAGCCAGCAAAATCAACATAGAAGAACCGCCCATAGGGTCGGCGGCAGCAAGATACGTAAGATTCATTCAAAATCCTCCCAATTTAATACACTTATCATATTATAGCTATAACGATGCCAAGATGCAAGGATTTTCGACAATCCCACAAATCCCACAAATTCCGCAAATCCTGCTAAGACTGGTTATATGCGCGTATCCAAAACGTTCACATACTGCCGGTGGAATGCCTCGTAACGCCCTTGTGCCAAGGCGGCGCGAATTTCCTCCATTAGATGATTGTAAAAATACAGGTTGTGCCAAACACACAGGCGCTTGCCCAACGCCTCGCCCGCCCGCAGCAAGTGGCGAATGTAGGCGCGGCTGTAGCGGGTGCATACCGCACAGCCGCAGCGGGCGTCAATGGCGCTGTCATCCTCGGCGTATTTGGCATTATTCAGATTGAGAATCCCGCCCCAGGTAAACAGATGGCCATGGCGGGCGTTACGGGCCGGCATCACGCAGTCGAACAAATCCACCCCGCGCAGCACACCCTCCAGAATGTTTCCCGGCGTGCCCACCCCCATTAGGTAGCGAATTTTGTCCTTTGGCATGTGCGGTTCCACAGTGGAAATAAGGTGGTACATTTCTTCGGTGGTCTCCCCCACTGCGAGGCCGCCAATGGCGTAGCCATCCAGTTCCAGCGCCGCCACTTCCTTCATGTTTTCCACGCGCAAATCGTCGTAATGGGCGCCTTGGTTAATGCCAAACAGCAGCTGGCAAGGGTTTATGGCCAAGTTTTCCGCTTTCAGGCGTGCCATTTCCGCCTTGCAGCGGCGCAGCCAGCGCACGGTGCGGTTGCTGCTTTCCTTTGCGTAACCATATTCGGCGGGGTTTTCCACACATTCGTCGAAAGCCATGGCAATGGTGGATGCCAAATTGGTCTGAATGCGCATACTTTCCTCCGGGCCCATGAAAATTTTCCGCCCGTCGATGTGGGAGTTGAAGGACACACCCTCCTCGGTAATTTTGCGCAGCTTGGCCAGGCTGAACACCTGAAACCCGCCGGAATCGGTGAGGATGGGACCGGGCCAGGTGGTGAAAGGCCCCAGCCCGCCGCGCCGGGCCACCAAATCGTCGCCGGGGCGCAGGTGCAAATGGTAGGTGTTGCACAGCATCACCTGGCAGCCCGCTTGCTCCAAGTCTGCGGCAGACAGCCCACCCTTAATGCCCCCGGCGGTGGCCACATTCATAAAGGCCGGGGTTTGTACCGTGCCATGGGGTGTTTCAAAGCGGCCAAGGCGCGCTGTGCCGCTGGTTTTTTCCAGTGTATACATTTGTTTCCCTTCCTGATTTCACAATATCAGCATAGCGTCGCCAAAGCTATAAAAATGGTAACCCAAGCGGATGGCCTCCTCGTAGGCGCGAAGAGTCTTTTCCCGCCCGTAAAAGGCCGACACCAGCATGATGAGAGTGCTTTCCGGTAAATGAAAATTGGTGATAAGGCCGTCGATGGCAAGCAGCTTTTTGCCCGGGTAGAGAAAGATGGCAGTCTCGCCGCTGGCGGGCACAATGCCGCCATGCTGCCGTGTCACGGCCTCCAGCGTGCGGCAACTGGTGGTGCCCACGGCAATTACCCGCCTGCCCGTCGCTTTGGCGCGGTTTATGGCTTCAGCCGCTGTCTCATCAATGGAATACCACTCGCTGTGCATGTGGTGGTCTTTGATGTCCTCCGCCTGCACCGGACGGAAGGTACCCAGCCCCACGTGCAGCGTCAGTTCTGCGAAAGTGACACCCTTTTCGCACAGTTCGTCCATTAGCCGTGGGGTAAAGTGCAAGCCCGCGGTAGGCGCCGCCGCGCTGCCTGGCGTTTTGGCGTAGACGGTTTGGTAGTCCTCGTTGTTTTGCAGCCGGGTGCGGATGTAGTGCGGCAGCGGCATCTGGCCAAAGGCATCCAGCTTTTCATATAAGGTTTCCGTGTTGTAAGCAAAACGCACCAGCTTGCCGCCGCCGGGCAGGGTTTTCAACACCTCGGCCGCAAGGCTGCCGTCGCCAAATTCCAAGGCCATGCCCGCGCGCAGGCGGCGGCCGGGCTTGGCCAGGCACTCCCAGTCGTCGCCCTGCGCCTGACGCAGTAAAAGCAGTTCACACACGCCGCCACTGCCCTTCTTTTGCCCAATAAGCCGCGCGGGTAACACCTTGCTGTTGTTCACCACCAGCACGTCGCCGGGCCCAAGCAGGCCGGGCAAATCGGAAAACACGCGGTGTTCAAGGGCGCCGCTGTCCCGCTGCAGGCACATCAGGCGGGCGGCGTCGCGCGGGGCGGCGGGGGTTTGGGCAATTCGTTCTTCGGGCAAATCGAAATAGAAGTCGCTTTTTTGCATAAGAAGCCTTTCGCCTTGACAAAATACCGGCGTGGGTGCTATATTAATTCAGATGCTTCCCACAGAGGCGCGGTTTTGATGAGTAGCCGGCACGCTGGCCTGCCAGGCCAATAGCACCGGTAAAAGGCAACACCGCCGAAAAAGACGCGCCGGCAGTCCGTCTTTTGGGTTCGTATCCCGAACAGGGGCGAAACTGTCGCGCTGATACGGCGCGGAGTGCTGTGGCCAGCCAACATGCAGGTATCATTATATTGCATGTACTGCCGGTTTACAAGCCGGTGTTTTTTTATATCCGGGGGCTTATAATAAGGAGAGGAACAAGCTATGAGACAATTTAACGTGGGCGTGGTTGGCGCAACGGGCATGGTGGGCCAACGCTTTATTAATTTGCTGGAGGGCCACCCCTGGTTCCGCGTAAGCGTGGTGGCGGCCTCGCCCCGCAGCAAGGGCAAGGCATACAAAGACGCTGTGGCCGGCCGCTGGGCTATGCCCGCGCCTGTTCCGGCCGCTGTGGCGGATTTAAGCTTATTAGATGCCACTGCCGACTGCGAGACTATCGCTTCACAGGTGGATTTCATCTTTTGTGCCGTGGACATGAACAAGGATGAAATACGCGCGCTGGAGGAACGCTACGCCAAAGCGGAGTGCCCGGTGATTTCCAACAACTCCGCCTTCCGCAAAACGCCGGACGTGCCCATGATTATCCCCGAGGTGAACCCGGAGCATGTGGCGGTAATTGACGCCCAGCGCACGCGCCTTGGCACTAAACGCGGCTTTGTGGCGGTGAAGTCGAACTGCTCCATTCAAAGCTACGTGCCGGCCCTTGCGCCACTGTGGGATTTTGGCATCACCGATGTGCTGGCCTGTACCTACCAGGCTATCTCTGGCGCGGGCAAAACCTTCGAGACCTGGCCGGAAATGGTGGACAATGTCATCCCCTACATTGGCGGCGAGGAACAAAAGAGCGAGGAAGAGCCCTTGAAGGTGTGGGGCCGGGTAGAGAATGGGCAAATCGCCAATGCAGCGGTGCCCAATGTTACCACACAGTGCGTGCGTGTACCAGCCAGCGACGGCCACATGGCAGCGGTGTTTGCCCGTTTTAAACAAAAGCCCACGCTTGAAGAAATCATCGCGCGGTGGCAAAATTTTGCGGGCGAGCCGCAGAAGCTGGGCCTGCCCAGCGCGCCAAAACAATTCCTGCGCTACTTTGACGAAAATGACCGTCCACAGACAAAGCTGGACCGCATGCTGGAAAATGGCATGGGTGTCTCGGTGGGTCGGCTGCGGGAAGATACCCAATACGATGTTAAATTTATCAGTTTATCGCACAACACTATTCGCGGGGCGGCCGGCGGCGGCATTCTGATGGCCGAGTTGCTGGCTGCTAAGGGTTATTTGGATTAAACGGGTCTACAAGAAGATAACATCCATTAAGAGAGGCAACAGGAGAAAAGCGTGAAAAAGCAAGTGTTTACCGGCAGCGGCGTTGCCATTGTAACGCCCATGAGTGCCGACGGCAGCGTTAATTACGATGTTTTGACCGAGCTTATCGAGTTTCAAATTGCAAACAGTACCGATGCCATTGTCATTTGCGGCACCACGGGAGAGGCTTCCGCCTTGAATGACGAAGAGCATTTGGACGTTATTGGCCACTGCGTTAAAGTGGTTAACGGGCGCGTGCCGGTGGTGGCCGGCACCGGCGGCAACGACACACGGCACGCGGTAGCGTTGTCTAAAAATGCGGCGGCGCGTGGGGCAAACGCGCTTTTGCAGGTTACCCCCTATTACAACAAAACCAACCAAAGCGGGCTTGTGCGTCACTTCACCACTGTTGCCGAAGCCGCGGGCTTGCCGGTAATTTTGTACAATGTGCCCTCCCGCACCGGCATGAGTATCAGTGTGCAGGCAT
>QMCE01769686.1_pt1 | contig 10451 bp, 7 predicted proteins | sample 1821851 | NCBI WGS metagenome assembly QMCE01 (sample SAMN09453174, study PRJNA476694) | Termite gut metagenome, whole genome shotgun sequencing project. | isolation source: worker | host: Odontotermes sp. | place: South Africa:Pretoria | collected 2016-01-28
GCCCGCGCCCGTGGGGTCGGCGATCTTCAGCAGCGGGAAGGCGGGGAAGGGCGTCGTGCCGTTCCCGTCCACGAGGAAGCCGCCGTGCTCGCCCTTCTTCAGGACGACGAAGTTGAGCTTGTATTTCCGATGCAGATCCTCGGCGCACTTCGCGAGGTTGTCTCCGCCCGTCATCATGCGTGCCTCGGTCTCGTTCACGATGAGTCCCTGGCAGCGGCGGATGACTTTGTCCAGTTCCTTCCGGTCGTTCTTGATGTAGACTTCGATGGTGTCGATGACGGCGAGGGGCGAGCCTTTCACCTGGTCGAGCACCTTCGCCTGAAGATGCGGCTGGGAGCAGGCGAGGAAGATGAACCGCGAGTCCAGATACTTCGCCGGCAGCACAGGGTCGAACTCGCCCAGGACGCCGAAGTGGAGGGCGTCGGTGTCGCGGTTGTTCATGTCCTTGTGGTAGGTGCCGTGCCACTGGAAGGTTTTGCCCGGCAGGATCTGGAGGCCGGCGAGATCGGCTTTGCGCGCCTTGAAGCCTTCGACGTATTTTTTCGGGAAGTCCTCCCCGACGACGCCGACGACGCGCACGCGGCTGAAGAAGCTGGCGCTGTGGATAAAGTACGAGCAGCTTCCGCCCGCGACGTCTTTGTGAATTTTCCCGTCCGGCATGCGGATGGTGTCCAGTGCGATGGAACCGACAACAAGCAACGACATCGTTCACTCCTCATGAAAATCACGCCGCAAAAGTTATGCCGCCCCGAAGAGCGGCATCAGCCTAATACATTACATTGTGGCATGAAATCCCGCCGCGTTCAAGCATATTCCCGGCGGAATCAGTGCGCTCTACACCGACAGCACATTCTGCAAAAACTGTTTCGTGCGCGGATCCTTCGGATCGTTGAAGATCACGTCCGGCGTGTCGTACTCCACCACCTGTCCGCCGTGCAGGTACATCACCCGGTGCGCCGCCTCCTTCGCGAAGCCCATTTCGTGCGTCACCACCATCATCGTCATGCCCTCTTCCGAAAGCTGGCGCATGACCTTGATGACCTCGCCCGTCATCTCCGGATCGAGGGCGGAGGTCGCCTCGTCGAAGAGAAGCACCTCCGGCTTCATCGCCATGGCGCGGGCGATGGCCACCCGCTGCTGCTGGCCGCCGGAAAGCTGGTTCGGCATATTCAGCCGTTTTTCGGTCAGGCCGAGAACCTCGATAACCTGCTCAACATAGGCCAGATCCGGCTTGTTACCGTCAAGCTCGATGGGCAGCAGGATGTTTTCTTCCACATTCAGGACGGGGACGAGGTTATAGCTTTGAAACACGAAGCCGATGTTGCGGCGGCGGAAGATCGTCAGTTCATCGTCCTTCATAGTATAAATGGCTTTGCCGTTGATTTCCACGCTTCCCGAGGTGGGTCGGTCAAGACCGCCCAGCAGATGAAGCAGGGTTGACTTCCCGCTTCCCGAACTGCCTACGATCGAAACAAACTCGCCGGACTCAACGGAAAAATCAATGCCGTCGATGGCTTTGACAACCGTACTGGTCTGGTAATGTTTTTTCAGGTCATTGGTTTTCAGAACACTCATAGCATAGCCTCCTTAATTGATATTCTCTTTAAAATGAATAAGAGTTGAATTGCGATTAGCACAATATAATAACGCAGCGGAATCTCCAGCTGCGTTAAGTATACCACACTGATCTTTCGGATATCTTTCATACATCTTTCACTTTTGAAAGAACAATTGCAACGAAACAAACTGGCTTAAATTCAATCGTTCGTTAACCTTCTTTTTGTGTATGCTCTTTTCGGACATGAATGTATTTTGCGTATCCATAAAGCTGATATTATTCCGGTTGAAGTGAAAAGCGGAGTCCGGACAAGATCAAGAAGCTTATCTATGTTTATAGAAAAATATAAGCCTTCTTATTCCATCCGCATCTCCGCTAATTTCGGATATGAAAATATATTAAGTCAGTGCCGCTGTATGCTGTTTTTGTATTTGATTTTCCTATCTAGGCAAACAGTTTAAATCTGCTGACCAGTCCTGTCAGTTCATCGGCGGTCTGCTGGGTTTTGTTCATGTTCTCCGCGACAACGGAGGCGTTATTGGATATGTCCGCGGTCTGTTCAGCAACGATCGAGGTGGCGTAAGCGCCTTCCTGGGCGGTGGTGGAGACTTCGCCGATCGCTTTCAGAAGGGTGTGGATGGAAGCCAGGAGCTCTTCTGAAGTGGCGTTCAGGTCGCTGGTCATGTCGGCAATATAGATCGCATCATTTTTATAGGAATCTGCGGCCTTCAGCATGTCCTGATAGTCGCTCTGAACATTGTCGGCGACAAAATTCAACAGGTTTGTGGAACTGCTGGCCAGTGCGTTTACTGCGTTCATCACGATTTTGGTGATGGCTTGGATCTGGGTAACCGTGTTTTTGGAGTTGTCGGCCAAGGAACTGATTTCATTGGCAACCACGGCAAACCCTTTTCCCGCTGCTCCGGCCCGGGCGGCTTCGATGGAAGCGTTGAGGGCCAGCAAGTTGGTCTGGCTGGTAATGCTCAGAATCGCATCGGCAAGGACGTTTATTTCATCCACGGCCTTAGAGTCATGCAAGGCTTTTTCCAGTGATGCTTTGATTTCACGGAACATCTGGTTGGACTGTTCGATAGAGGCACTGACATTTTTATCCAGTTCCTGGGCCCGGACATGGATTTCAGCTGACCGGCCGGCTCCTTCTTCCGACTTACCGGATACTACGCCGACGGCATGTTCGATTTCATCAACGGTGGTCTTCATATTTTCCGCCGAAGTACCGGAATCATCCATGCTGGCACTCAGTTCTTCCGTGGCGGAAGAGGTCGCAATAAGGCGGTCGTTGAGCACGTCGATTGTATCTTTGGATATGGAGACCTGATCTAACAGGGAATTGGAGGCATTATTGATGCCCCGGACGGTAGCCGACAGGCTGTCCTGCATCCGTTGGATGTCGTTGGACAGATCACCGATCTCGTCTTTACGGCGCCGGAACTGGTCGGGGACAGAGACAGATAAGTCGCCGTCAGCAATTTTGTTGGCCGTTTTGCACATGGCCTTGATGGGCCGGGATATATTGCCGGAGAGAACCGCTATAATGATGGCAGATGCCAATAGGCCGATACCGCCGACGATAGAGATGATCATAATCATGCGGTTGGTGGAGCGCATGACTTCGGCTTCGGGAACCTCGGTGGCATATACCCAATAGCCGCCGCTGTTGCCCAAGGGGACATTAGTAAATGCTTTATAGGCTTCTGCATTCAAGACAGCGGAATAACTCTTATTCACATAGGTTGAGCCGGTCTGCAGCGAGGCTTTGATCGCTTCGGCATCGGCACTTTCCGTATAGTCTGAGTCGATAGTGTTGATCAGTTCCTTATTGATATGGGCGATGGTAATGCCCTGATCGGTAAACAACCGTCCGTAACCGTTGTCATACAGCTTGACTTCATCATTGATCGCATTAATATAATCCATGGTATAATCGACGCCGATGACCCCGACCGCTTTCCCTGACCGGTTAGCAATCGGGTAGGCAACCGATATGATATTGATGATCTGGTCGCCGACAGCATAATCATAGGGAGGGGTCACATGGGGTTTTCCGGTTTCAAGGGCAACGAGATAATAATCGCCGGCACCGGCAACGTCATAATCGACCAGGACATCTCTTTTCGTGCCTTCCCCGGTATTATAATAGTAGGAAACAAACCTTCCGGTTTCGTCATGGTTCATGCCGCCGGCATATTTGCTGTCCATGCTGTCCAGCTGGTTTGGCTCAAAGCAGGCCCAGGCCGCCAGGATGCCGGTCATCTCATTGGAAACGGCTTTTTGCAGCATGTCATCCAGATAAACACGGCGGCTGTCCGTTTGGATGCTTTCATAGCGTTCGGCAGCTAACCGCAGGCCAAGCACCAGGTTATCGGCTTTGTCAAACATCGACGACATCTGGTTGGCGTAGTTTTCGGCGGTACTCTTGGTCAGATCTTCCGCCATGCTATCAGCGAGGGAAGTGGTCTGTAGGATGGTAAGTACAAGGAACGTGCCTAGAACGACAAAAAAAGTTGTCATGAGGGAAATCAACATTTTGGGGCCGATTCGTTTAATTTGACGCATATTTTCCTGTGCTCCGATCTTCAATCCGGTATTTTATACAAATCCCAATACAATTCTACATCAAATCAGGAAAATTTGTCAATAAAATAATAATTTAACATGATGTATCCCAAGGGCCTATAAGAAATATTCAATGGTTTTTTCCGGTGTTTTCCGGGTATGGTCATTAAACAGCAGCACCGCCGCGCGGCCTTCGTCCAGCCCCATCGTATAGGCTCCTTTAGCGGTTTGGTTGAGGATTTCAAACGCTACCCCCGCAACATCGTCCGCGCCCAGGATCGTCATGCCGCCCGATGTAATCCGGCCGTCTTCTTGTTCCTGCTTAGAAATTCGGGGGAGACAGTGGCCTGTAAGTACCACTGTCTCCTTGGGATAAGAGTATTTATGATCCAGCCGTTCCTTAGTTTTTGCTGAACAGCGGGGTGCTGAGATAACGCTCGCCGGTGTCGGGTAAAATCACGACGACATTTTTGCCGGCAAATTCGGGGCGCTTGGCAATCTCAGTAGCAGCAGTCAAGGCCGCACCTGACGAGATACCCACAAGCAGTCCTTCGGCAGCGGCAACCCGGCGTGAGGTTTCAAAGGCATCTTCATTGGCAACGGTGATGATTTCGTCCACCACGCTCTTGTCAAATATCTTCGGCACGAATCCGGCACCAATGCCCTGGATCTTATGCGGCCCCGAGCTGCCGCCGGAAAGGACGGGAGAAGCGGCCGGCTCGACGGCAAAGATCTTGACGCCCGGTACTTTTTCCTTCAGGATCTGGCCGACACCCGTAACTGTGCCGCCGGTGCCGACACCCGCTACAAAGGCGGCGATTTCGCCCTCGGTGTCAGCGAGGATTTCCTGCGCTGTCGTTTCGCGGTGTATCTTGGGATTGGCAGGGTTTTCAAACTGCTGGGGAATAAAGGCGTCGGGACTGTCGGCCGCCAGTTCCTGTGCTTTGGCGATGGCGCCCTTCATCCCTTCGGAACCGGGAGTAAGCACGATCTCGGCACCCAATGCCGCAACCAGCTGACGGCGTTCTACACTCATCGTTTCAGGCATGGTAAGGATCAGCCGGTAGCCTTTGGCAGCCGCGACGAAAGCCAGTCCGATGCCAGTGTTGCCGCTGGTAGGCTCGATAATAACAGTGCCTTCCTTTATCAGTCCTTTTTGTTCGGCGTCAGTTATCATGGCGTAAGCGATTCTGTCCTTGACGCTGCCGAGCGGGTTGAAATACTCCAGTTTAGCGATCAGGTTCGCCGAAACTCCGGCTGAGCTTCCGTATTGATTCAGCTGCAGCAGCGGCGTGCGTCCGATCAGGTCGGTAAGGTTCTGATGAATATTTGACATGGTGATTCCTCCTCTTCGTTCTTCCCTATAATGTATAATACATATAGACTTAATATGTATTTAATTATAACTGAGTATTGTATTTTGTCAAGAGGTTTTAGAAAGAATTATTTTCGTTCACTCCCCAATGTCTTTAATTAAGTTTATTGAAAAGAGAGGGGAGAGGGCTCGGGGGCCGGAGGGCTGGACGGTCGGATTTTCTCTCTGGACGCGGCGTTTATAGCACTCCGAGGAACCCAAAGCAGATAAAGTCTTGCCCAGTGGGGCTCCACTTTACGAAATGAACAGTTCTGGACTGTTCATTTTGGTTTCCGTGCAGCCAGTCAGTTGATGGCAAAGGCCTCTGCAAAAATAATAAAGAAAAAAGAAGAATAGCAAGTGAATGGAAAACATGATAAAATAATGTATTGGTAACATAACAATTGTAATCGTAAAGGAAAGAAGATGATGAAACCTTCCTATCGTTTCTTTGAAAACAAGGACTGTCAATATTATCCCTGCCATAGGGGCTTGGAAGATTTTAATTGCTTATTTTGTTATTGTCCGTTTTTTTCCATGGATCATTGTCCGGGAAAGCCGCAATACAAGAACGTTGAAAGATGTTCAGGCAAAAAAATCAAGGTTTGTACAGAGTGTATTTATCCGCATGAACCAGAAAATTATGATGATATAATAAAACATTTAAAGGAAGAGATCGATTAATGAAAGGATGCGGACTTTAACCTTGTAATCAGTAAATAGAAATGTTACAATCAATACTAAATAGATATGTATTGTATGAAATGTGTAAATGTGAGATATATTTGAGATTAATCTGAATATTTAAGAAACTACTTGGTTGAAAAACGCATAGTGTAAATCATAGTAAAGACAACTCCGCGTTAATTATACCCATATGAATTTATACGCTTGTCAATTTATACACTAATACATTTAAATATATGTTCAGGGAAGGACGTTTCTCATGAAAAAAATAAGTAAAGTAAGTAAAGATAGAGATAAAGATAAGAATAAAAAGAGTATATACGTATTTGGTATTGTCCTTGCCCTGCTTATGATAAATTTGTTTATCGATGATTTTGTGTTTGACAGCAGTTCCATAGGGCAGGCTTTGTCGGTGTCAGCGGCTGAAGCCGAAGCAGGCGTATTCACTTCCTTTTATGACATCCCCGGTGTTACGGCAGAAGAGATCGCGGCGATTGAAACGCTGCAGCAAGAATATGAGCACTTAACCTATGGGATGTATCTCACAAGCGAGGCGTTTATTGAAGAAGACGGTGACGTTGGCGGTTATGCCGCGTATTTTTGTAAATGGATGAGTAACGTATTCGGGATTCCGTTTGAGGTTGAGCTTTTTCTCTCGAATGAGCTTGATGACAAGCTGCTGTCAGGGGAAATAGATTTTTCCGGTAACTTCATGCCGACCGCCGACCGTCAGCAGAATTTTATCATGTCTGATACCATTGCTGAGCGTCAGTTCAAAATTGTCTGGCTGGACAGCAGCCGGAATCCCGGTGACATTGCCAGAGAACGTCCAGTCCGCTATGTCTTCAATGAAAACACGCCGCTGGAAGCCGCCGTGGGCGCCGTGACCGAACCCGGCAGCTATGAGCCGGTCTGGTCAGCCAATTTTCAGGAGGCTTACCAGATACTGAAAAGCGGTGAAGCCGATGCCTTTATTACGCTCGGGATCTCAGAGGCATCGCTTTTGGATTATGATGATCTGATTTTCGCGGACTATTTTCCGCTTATTTTCCATCCGGCTTCTATGATGGCGGCTAAGCCGGAGCTGGCACCCATTATTTCCGTTTTGGATAAAGCGTTGGACAATGGTGCTATGCCTTACCTCAACCAGCTTTATAGTCAGGGATATCAGGATTACCGCAAGTTCAGCCTCAGAGCCAAACTCACTGAAGAAGAGAAGGAATATATCGAGGCCCATCCGGTGATACCGATTACTGCTTTTAACACCAATTATCCGGTCAGTTTTTATAACGACCAGGAAGATGCCTGGCAAGGCGTTTACTTTGAACTGCTGGCTGAGGTCACCGCCTTGACCGGGCTGGAGTTTCAGGTTGTCCATGACGAGGATGCCAATATGCCGGCGCAGAGTGAAATGATAATCAGCGGCGAGGCCCGCATGATACCGGAGTGGCTCAGTAACCCGGAAAGGGAGCAAGATTTCATCTGGTCGGAGACGGTGACGTTCAGCGATACCTATGCGCTGATTTCCAAGGAGGAGTTCCGTAATATCACGCTGAATGAAATCCTTGACGTGACAGTCGGGATAGCCAGGGGAACCGCCCATGCTGATGCTTTTATGCAGTGGTTTCCCAATCACCACAATCATGTGGAATATGACGGGATTAACCTTGCCTTTGAGGCCTTGAAAAACGGCGAGGTTGACATGGTGATGACGTCAAGGCGCAAACTGCTGCAGCTTACCCATTATGAGGAATTGGTAGGTTACAAGGCCAATGTTACTTTTAATCAGCCGATTGAAACCAGTATCGCGTTTGGCCGTACAGACACCGTTCTGCGCAGCATCTTCGACAAGGCGATGGCGATGACGGATACGGAAGGCATCACTGAGCGCTGGATGGAGAAAACCTTTGACTACCGGCTGAAACTGGCTGAGGCCCAGCGTCCTTGGTTTATCGGCGCGATTGCCCTTTCCTTTTTAGTAATCGGCCTGATCCTGGTTATGCTCAGGCGCAACCGCAGAATGACGGAAGAGCTGGTGAAGGCCAAAGGACGGGCGGAAGCCGCCAGCGAGGCCAAATCCACTTTCCTTGCCAATATGAGCCATGAAATCCGCACGCCGATGAATGCCATTATCGGGATGACCGATATCGCCAAGTCTTCGGGCAGCAGTGAACGGAAAGATTATGCGCTGGATAAAATCCGGGATGCCTCCAATCATCTGCTGGGCGTGATTAACGACATCCTAGACATGTCTAAGATCGAAGCCAATATATTCCAGATCTCGCCTTCGGAAATGATCTTTGAAAGGGTGCTGCAGCGTGTCGTCAATGTCGTCAACTTCCGGGTGGATGAAAAGAAGCAGGTTTTTTCGGTGCGGATCGATCAAAACATCCCCAAGCGGATTATCGCCGACGATCAGCGACTGGCGCAGGTCATCACGAATATCCTGTCTAATGCCATTAAATTTACGCCGGAAGGCGGCATGATCCGCCTGGATACCAGCCTGAAGGGAAGGGACGAAAACGGCGTCTGTACGATCCGGATCGACATCACCGATACCGGCATCGGTATCACCGCAGAGCAGCAGAGCAAGCTTTTCCGGTCTTTTGAGCAGGGAGAAGCCCATACTTCGCGCACTTACGGCGGTACAGGGCTGGGCCTGGCGATTTCCAAGTCCATCGTGGAAATGATGGGCGGTACCATCTGGGTGGAGTCGGAGCCAGACAAGGGTTCCACCTTTTCCTTCACGTTCCGGGCGGCACCGGGGCTGGGAGACGGAGAAAAACGCCTGGGTGGCAATATCAGCTGGGACAACGCCCGTTTCATGGTAGTCGATGACGACCCTGATGTCCTGGAATATTTCATGGAAATCATGGGGGAAGCCGGCTTCCCGTGTGACACGGCGTTGAGCGGCATGGAAGCCCTGGCGCGGATCGGCGAAAACGGGCTGTACCATATCTACTTCGTTGACTGGCTGATGCCCGATATGGACGGCATTGAACTGGCCCATCAGCTGAAAGCGCTGGAAAGCGAGGTGGACAATTCGGTCGTCATCATGATCTCGGCTGCAGCATGGAACGGTATCGAAGATGAAGCCCGCAAAGCCGGCGTGGAGCGTTTCCTTTCCAAGCCGCTTTTCCCGTCCATGATTATGGATGTCATCAGCGAATGTCTGGGGCAGCGAGGAAATGACGAGCCGGCGGATACCGCAGTCGCCGAGGTTTCTTTTGCCGGACGCCGGATCTTGCTGGCGGAAGATGTGCAGATCAACAGCGAAATACTGGAAGTCCTGCTGAGTCCCACCGAGCTCGCCATCGACTGCGCCATTAACGGGGAAGAGGCGGTACGGATGTTCAGTAAGAATCCGGAGCGGTACGACCTGATCCTCATGGATGTGCAGATGCCCATCATGGACGGCTACGAAGCAACCCGGACCATTCGCGAGTTAGACAAGAAGATCCCGATCATTGCCATGACCGCGAACGTCTTTCGCGAGGATGTGGAAAAATGCCTGGAGGCAGGCATGAACGACCACTTAGGCAAGCCGCTGGACGTGGCTGAGGTGGTTGAAAAGATCGGAAAATATCTGGATCTGCACCTTTAAATAATATAATTATCCGGTCCTTTATGGTCATTTTGCTCAAGAATAGTTTCAATCGTCACGTTGTCAAGATAGTCCGTGACTACCTTATAAAGCCCATCCCAGACGGATAAGGTTTTACATGTCGCTGCCCGTTCGCATTGATTGACCTTGTCTTCCAGACAGGCTATCGGCGCAAGGCTGCCTTCGGTAATACGGAGGATCTGCCCCACCGTGATCTGTGAGGGCGGTTTGCCCAGCGAATATCCGCCTTGCTTGCCCCGGTTGGTTTTCAGGATGTCCGAGGTGTTCAGCAGGGACACGATTTGTTCCAGATACTGTTTGGAGATGTTTTGCCGTACCGCGATCTCCTTTAGCGGGATAAAGCCGGCTTCTTTATGCTCGGCCAGGTCAACCAGCATCCGCAGTGCGTATCTGCCCTTTGTCGATATCTTCATGTTATTCTCCTTAGTCTTGATATTTTCCTATGTCCTGAGCTTATGTTCACGGATTAATTACTTAATAATAACATATGTTTACTATGTTTTCAAGTGCCGCAAGATAGGATTAAAATAGGTAACATAGGTAACTCAAGTTATTTGAGTTTCCCCCAAAAATGAAACCAAAAGTCCTCAAAACCGTGTAATCACAACGAAAATCGACAATTAAAAAGTGAAAATCCCTCAATCTCGTGA
>QMCE01769883.1_pt1 | contig 10450 bp, 9 predicted proteins | sample 1821851 | NCBI WGS metagenome assembly QMCE01 (sample SAMN09453174, study PRJNA476694) | Termite gut metagenome, whole genome shotgun sequencing project. | isolation source: worker | host: Odontotermes sp. | place: South Africa:Pretoria | collected 2016-01-28
CTTCTTTGTGTAATTCATCTTCCGGCACAAAATATGCAGGCGCTGCAAGAGGGCTACAGCAAATACGGGCGTTTATTGTACTACATTAACAATAATTATGTAGACACCGCCAACATTAAAAAAATAGTGGACAAAGCTATCGTCAGCACCTTGCAGGGACTCGACCCCCACTCTATTTATTTGACTGCCGAAGAATTAAAAGCTGCCAACGAACCGCTCGAAGGCAGCTTTGACGGCATTGGCGTGGAATTTAATATCCTGAATGATACGCTCACCGTTGTTTCCGCGCTTTCGGGTGGACCTTCCGAACGTGTGGGCATCATGGCCGGCGACCGTATATTGAAAGTTAATGGGGAAAATATTGCCGGCGTGGGGCTGAAAAATGACCGTGTAATGAAATTACTGCGCGGCCCCAAAGGCACTAAGGTAGTGTTGGAGATAGCCCGCAAAAATGTTAACGAACTGCTGCAGTTTGTAGTTGTGCGCAACAAAATTCCTATTTTCAGCGTTGATGCCATATATGAAGTAAAGCCCGGCATGGTGTATATACGGCTCAATAAATTTGCCGTGACTACCATGGAAGAAATCCGCACCGGATTATCGAAAATCAAGACCAAACCCACGTCCATGATCCTTGACCTGCGCGGTAATAGCGGCGGCGTGCTGCAAACCTCCATCATGCTGGCCGACCAATTTTTTGACGCAGGAAAATTATTGCTGTATACCGAAGGAAAACACTGGGCCAAAACATTTGATATATCTACCGGCGACGGCTTTTTTAAAACGGGTAAATTGGCGGTATTGATTGATGAAGGCAGCGCTTCGGCCAGTGAAATTGTAACCGGCGCTATTCAAGATTGGGACCGCGGCATTGTTATCGGCCGCCGTTCCTACGGGAAAGGACTGGTGCAACAACTGATGCCGCTTCCCGACGGGTCGCAGATACGGCTGACCGTTGCCCGCTACCATACGCCCACAGGCCGCGTTATACAACGTCCCTATGATGCCAAACACATTGAAAAATATTACACCGAAATTTACAAGCGCTATTCCAACGGCGAAATTTATACGCAAGACAGTATTAAATTCCCCGACTCCCTGAAGTTCCAAACACTGGTCAACAAACGAGTGGTGTATGGCGGCGGCGGGATCATGCCTGATGTGTTTATGCCGCTGGATACTTCTTATTATTCGGACTATTATTCAAAAATGTTGCGTACCGGCGTTCTCAACCAGTTTTCTCTCCGTTACATGGATGAGCACCGCAACACGTTGAAAAAACAATATCCGGCATTTGAAGCATTTGATAAGAAATTTGAAATCACCAATGCGCTATTTGAGGAATTACTAAGTTATGCCGAAACCCAACAGCTGCCGAGGGATGAAGAAGGAATAAAAATTTCCGGAGAAAATATGCGTACTACATTAAAGGCTTACATCGCACGTGTTTTATGGGATACCAATAAATATTTCCAGGTGGTGAACAAGCGAGACGATAAAGTATTCCTGAAGGCGGTGGAGTTGCTGGAGGCGGAGTGATGGGTGACGAGTCGCCAGTAGGCAGTTTCAAGATTTAAAAATTTAAAAGTTTGAAGATTTGACGGGTAACGAGTAATAAATCTAGTAAGGCAATGGGGATCAATTTAAAAAAAGCATTGAAAAATTTAGGTGTGCTGATATTGTTGGCCATGGTGGTGGGCAGCGTTGCAGGTTATTTCATGGGCGAAAGCGCCGTCGTGTTTGATCCGCTGGGCCGTATATTTATCCTGCTCATCAAAATGCTGGTCATTCCGTTGATTTTTATTTCCATCCTGTCCGGCGCCATGTCGCTGGGCGCCACAAAGAAAGCCGGGAAAGTAGCGGTGATTACCCTATCCTTTATTTTCATTACCTCTATCATCGCCGGATTGCTTGCCGTGGTCTTAGGCTCATGGTTTGAACCGGGCAGCGGTGTAGACCCCGAAGTGGTGAAAAAATTTATAAACGGCCAAAGCATAGAACATACTGCCGCCGCATCCTTGGGCTTTTGGGAAACCATTGAAAGTTTTATTCCGGCCAATCCCGTGGTGGCTTTAGTGGAAGGCAACATTTTGCAGATTATTGTATTTTGCATGCTGCTCGGCTTCGGCATCGGCACCATAGCCAGCGATAAGAAAGAAATCATCACTAAGATGATTGACGGTTTTCTCGACGCACTGATCTGGTGCATCAAGGTGGTGATGTGGACAGCACCGGCAGGTGTGTTTGCACTCATGGCATCGGCGGTGGGCACATTGGGTTTCGACATTTTCGCTAAATTAGCCAATCTTTTATGGGTAAATATCGTAGCGCTGCTCTTTATGTGGCTGGGTATTTATTTGCTGCTTATTCATTTCTTTTCGAACATACCGGTTTCCCGATTCCTCAAAACCATGATTAAGCCGCAGGTGGTGGCGCTTTCTACCTCTTCGTCATTGGCCACGCTTTCCGTTAATATGGAAGTGGCCGAACGGGAACTGAAACTGTCTAAGGAAACTGTATCGTTTGTATTGCCGCTGGGCGCTACGATTAATATGACCGGCAATGTGATTTATTATGTGCTGGCCACATTTTTCTTTGCCCAATTCTACGGCATTGAGTTATCGATAGGCGCCTACACAGCTGTCATCATCACGGCTACACTAAGCGCCATCGGACAGGCCGGCGTGCCGGGGCCGACCCTTACGCTGTTTGCCGTGCTCATTGCCGGTGGTATTCCGCTCGAAGGTGTGCCGCTGCTGTTTGCCGTCGACCGTTTATTCGATATGCTGCGTACGATGCTGAACATTACGGGCGACACCTGCTGCGCTGCAATCGTTGATAAATACACGAATAATTAACCACTATTCTTCGTCCACTCTCCCACTTCCAGGTCGCGAATAGCGCCCTTGTCGATAATAAACCGGATGGCGGTGCGCACAGCGTGAATGCCGCGAATGCCCGCACCACCGGGGTTGATGTGTAGCAATCCGTAGCGTTGATCATTCATCACCTTGAGGATATGGGAATGGCCGGAAATAAACAGTTTGGGCGGATTTTCTTCAATCAGCTGCCGCGCTTCATAAGCATAATTGCCGGGGTATCCGCCAATGTGCATCATTAAAACATCAACGTCTTCTTCGGTAAAGCGCTGCACCTCGGGGTAAGCGGCGCGTACATGCCAGTCGTCGCAATTGCCGAATACTGCGCGCAGGGGCTTGAAAGCGGCCATTTCATCGGCCAGCTCAATGTTGCCGATATCACCGGCATGCCATAGTTCGTCGACCTCGTCGAAAAAACGGTATAATTTTTCATCAAAACAATAGTGGGTATCGGATAATAAGCCTATGCGTTTCATGTATGTAAAGATAATTTATTTTTTTGAAACTGCAAAATCTCTATCTTTGTAAAAAATTGTGTTATGCATCTTTTTTATACGCCCGGCATCAACGGCGACATTTATACATTGAATGAGGAAGAATCCAGGCATTGCGCCCGTGTATTGCGGTTAGCGGAAGGCGATGCGGTGCACCTGACCGACGGCCGCGGCACGCTGTACACTACGCGCATTACCAATGCCGATGCTAGGGCCTGCACGGTGGCAGTGACCGCGAAGGACACACATTACGGGCAGCGTGATTATTACCTGCATCTTGCCGTAGCGCCCACTAAAAATATGGAACGCTACGAATGGATGCTGGAGAAAATTACGGAAATCGGCGTTGATGCCATCACTCCTTTGCTTTGCGCACACTCCGAGCGCCGTGTGTTGAAGCACGAGCGCGCCGAAAAGATTGTAGTATCGGCCATGAAACAATCGCTCAAGACCCGTCTGCCGCAACTGCACGAGTTGACGGATATCATGAACTTCATCCGGCAGCCTTTCGACGGACAAAAGTTTATTGGCCATTGTGCCGAAGGTGAGCGAATAGCACTACCGAAAGCGCTGCAAGGCTGTTCAAAAGCGCTCATTATGATTGGCCCCGAAGGTGATTTTTCTTCGGCAGAAATAACGGCTGCCCTGCAACACGGGTTCACGCCCATCAGTTTAGGCGACACGCGGCTGCGCGTGGAAACCGCAGGCATAGTAGCCTGTGTGCAAATGCAAGCAGTGCAGTTGATGCGTTAATACATCAGTCCGAACATCCACAAGGGGATGCGGTTGCGGGTGGCATATTCTGTATTGTCGACTGCCAGATAGGATTCGGGAATATTGGCTATTTGACGGAAAGTTTTACTCGCACCGCCTACTTCAAACATATACTTACCATCGACCAGAAAGTCGCCTTTAGCGGTTGAGTTGACTTGGTGTTTAGCGCGCAATTGATTGAAGAAAAAAGTTTCCCGCATATTGCCGGTATCGGCATGAGTTCCACTCAACGCCAACGCGATGTTGGTGTTATCAAGGTAAATCTTTTCCGGTTTTCCCATGGTCGCCATCTTATTTTTGTCGCGCAATAAACCCACTAAGCGCGCCCTTTCAAGATATTCGAGGCTCTTGGGCAAGTTGACACGTGTAACACCTACATTATTGCTCAGCTCCGTCATATTCGGTGTAAAAGGGCTTAATGTAGCAATAATTCCCAACAGTTTTTTCATCTTCAACACCGTAGGATACTCAATGCGTTCCACTGCCGGCAAGTCGCTTTCCAACACCATATTCACTACATTGGCTAAGCGTTGCAGGTAATTATCCCGGTTCTCTAAATAATAGGGATAATAGCCCGTTTTCAGGTATTGATGAAACAGGGGAATGATTTTCTTATGGTGTAGTTGTTCTATAATATCTACTGAAATATTCTGATGGTGTTGCAAAATATCTTCCAATGATAAGGGTTTCAACTGTAAAATTCCTTCAAAGGCCAGGTATTCGCGGAACGAAAGGCCACGCAGTTCATAGTGTATAGCCCGGCGGCTGAGGTCGGCATTACCTCTGTAAATTTGCAGAATAGATGAACCGGAAAACACTACGTGCATCTCGGGATAAAAATCATAAATGTTTTTCAGTTCCTGCGCCCAAGTGCCATAGGGATATTTGTGCACTTCATCTACAAACAAATGATATACCCCATTTAACGATAGTTGTTCCGCCAAATCGACAAGGCGATGGTTGGTGAAATAAATATCGTCGAGGCTCACGTAGAGCGCTTTTTCTCCCTGTAAATGATGTTTAATATGCTGGAATATCAGGGTGGTTTTTCCCGTACCGCGCGCACCGGTAATAGCAAACAAGCGGTCTTTCCAATCCACTTCATTCATCATATAACGGATTTGCCCGGATTTCACTTTGACTAACTGTTTATTATGTTTATCAAATAAGGTATTCATAACAAATGTATTTTTGAAAATACAAATATAAACATATTTTGTATATTATAAAAATCATTTTTATTGTTTTTTTGTATTTTACAAAATGCAAATAGGATAAAATACTAATAATAAATAATATATAGCAATATTATATCGATTGTACTTTTGAAAAAACAAATTATCATTAAAATTGTATTTTCAAAAGTACAATTAGGTTAATTATCTGATTATAATTGAAATAATGGCGAATATGGCCAATGCTACCGAAGCAATACCATTAGTAGTAAAAAATGCCGCATTCAGGCGCGACAGGTCCGTGGGACTAATGATCAGATGCTGGTAAATCAACAGCGCTACAAAGATTATCGCCCCTGTCCAATACAGTGCTCCGGGGATAAGCACTACGCCAATCAACGTCACAAAGCCCGCAGCCACCACGTGCAAGCCTACCGACAGTCGTAGGGCAGCTTTCCGGCCAAAAGCCTGCGGAATGGAATGTAATTTTTCCTGTTTATCAAAATCCTCATCGGGCAAGGCGTAGAGTACATCAAAGCCGGCGCTCCAAAACAATACCAGCGCGGAGAACAACCAAGGCGCGCCGGACAATGTGCCGGTAACGGCAATGTAGGCGCCGGCCGGCGCTACCGACAAGCCCAGCCCCAGTACCAAATGACACAACCAGGTGAAGCGTTTGGTGAGGCTATAGCCCAACACAATCAACAGGGCTACCGGCGATAAATAGAAGCAGAGCGGATTTAATACATAAGCCGTGACCATGAAAGCAAGCACATTGATAATTACAAAAGCCAATGCGCTGCCCGGCGATATCATTCCTTTCGGCAGTTCACGCCCGGCCGTGCGCGGATTGCGCGCATCGAAACGGCGGTCGGCATAACGGTTGAAGCCCATGGCAGCATTGCGGGCAAACACCATGCATAGCAGCATAAGCAACAGCGACCACCACGAGAAACCCGCTTGCTGCACACCCAACGTAAAGCCAACACAGGCAAAGGGAAGCGCAAATAGCGTGTGGGCAAATTTGACGAAAGAAAAATACTTCTTCATTTATCTCAGTGCAGCGCCTGTTTCCTTATCAAACGCTGCCAACAATTGTTGCATAATGCGGTCGATATGCTGGTCGGTGAAGGTTTTTTCTTCATCCTGCAAAATGAAACTCAGCGCATACTGTTTCTTCCCGGCAGGCAGCTTGTCGCCGCGATATACATCGAACAGGCCAACCTGTTTCAATAAATGTTTCTCCGCTTTAAACGCTATATCGCGCAGTTGCGAGAAGGTCACCTGCTCATTGAGCACCAAGGCCAGGTCGCGACGCACTTCGGGAAACTTCGGCAATTCCTTATAAAGCACCTTATGTTGCTGTTGTGCTTTAATCAACATGTTCCAGGCAATCTCGGCCACATACACTTCCTGTTTAATACCAAAAGCCGCACGCAATTTTTTAGCGACAGTTCCAATCACCGCCAGGGGCTTACCATTCAGGAGCCACGACATGCCTTCGGCAAAGCAGTCGGACGGCGCATTATCAGTGGGCAGGCTATATAAATCAACACCAAAACGCGTCATAATTTTTTCTACATAACCTTTCAGGTAAAAGAAATTCGTAGCTTCAGTTTTAGCATTCCATGAGGGTTGCACGGCAGCGCCCGTAACAAACAAAGCCAATCGCGGCGCTTCGGAATAAGCGGCCAGGCCTTTATCTGCCTTAGCCGGCGTATAGAAATATACATTACCAAATTCATACAATTTCAAATCGTTGTACTGGCGATTGATATTATGGCTCACCACTTCCAATCCTCCGAAAATCAAAGTGCGGCGCATGGCATTGAGGTCGCTGCTCAGCGGGTTCAATATTTTCACCTCATTGTCGGGCGGAAACGAAGGGGTTAATTGATAGTAATCGCTTTTGGTGAGCGAATTATTCATCATCTCATAAAAACCGTTGTCCGTCAAATAATCCGAAATGGTATTCTGTAATTTTTCTTTGTCGGGCTTGCGGCGGCTATTCACCGATGATAACACGCGCTCCGGAATGTCTACTGCGTTGTAACCGTAAATGCGCAACACTTCTTCTACCACGTCGCATTCCCGCGTAACATCTACACGATAGGTAGGAACGCTTACACGGAGACCTTCGGCCGTAGTGTTGATGATATTAAAATCCAGGGACTGCAAGATCGTTTGCAATTCCCGCGCAGGAATTTCCTTACCAATCAATCGCGACATGCTTTTATAATTGAGTTCCACTTCTGCCGGCGCCACGGGCTGCGGATAAACATCCTGCACCGTGCCGGTAATCGTACCGCCGGCCAGTTCCCGTATCATCAAGGCAGCGCGTTTTAAGGCGTAGAGTGTAATTTCAGGATCGGCGCCACGCTCGTAGCGGAAAGACGCATCGGTATTCAAACCATGACGGCGAGCGGTTTTACGCACCCACACAGGATTGAAATAAGCGCTTTCCAAAAACACATCGGTAGTCGTTTCGGTCACTCCCGCATCCAAACCGCCAAACACCCCGGCAATACACAAGGGGTGTGACGCGCTGCAAATCATCAGATCATTGGCACTGAGCTTTCGCTCCACGCCGTCGTTGTGAAGAGGGTTCCTTCATCGCAGGTGCGCACTACAATTTGTCCGCCGTCGATCTTTGCCACATCAAAAGCGTGCAGAGGCTGTCCGATTTCATGTAAAATAAAATTGGTGATGTCCACCACGTTATTGATAGGTCTCAAACCAATGGCCGACAAGCGTTTTTGCAGCCATTCGGGAGAGGGTTGCACCTTAATTCCCTTAATGGTAATGCCCGAATAACGGGGACAGGCAAGGGGGTTGTCTACTTTCACCGTGGTGCCCTGCCCTGCTCCTTCTTTGAAAGCCGACACCGGCGGAAGCTGTGTGCCTGCATTCAAGGCGGCTGCCAAATCACGCGCCACGCCAAAATGCGAGGCAGCATCAATACGGTTAGGTGTTAATCCGATTTCAAAAATAATATCGCCGCTGTCTATTTTTATCACCTCATTGACCGGCGTACCTACTTTCACCGAAGGGTCGAGTACCATAATGCCGTCGTGCGAAGCGCCGATGCCCAATTCGTCTTCGGCGCAAATCATGCCCATTGATTCCACACCGCGCAATTTCTGGCGTTTCATTTTTACCGACTCGCCGTTGCTGAAGTGTAAGGTAGTACCAATAGTAGCTACCGCCACTTTCTGTCCTTCCGCCACATTCGGCGCTCCGCACACAATTTGCAATGCTTCGCCGGCGCCTACATCTACTTTTGTCACGCGCAAACGGTCGGCATCCGGATGCTGCACACATTCCAATACATGCCCCACTACCACGCCACTGAGGTTGCCGGGGATTCCGCCGGTGCGTTCCATTGCTTCCACTTCAAGGCCAATGGAAGTGAGTATTTCGGCTATACGCTCCGGTGTTTCCGTTGTGTTGATGTAGTCTTTAAGCCAGTTGTACGATATTTTCATAATTTAACATTTAAAAATTCAATAGAACGCAGATAATAGGTTGCTTCGTTCCTCGCAATGACGACGGGTTTACGCAGATTATTCTCCTTTAATACCTGTAGTGCTCCGGTTTGTAAGGCCCTTCCGGGTCAATGCCAAGGTAAGCGGACTGTTTTGCATTAAGCGTGGTGAGCTTCACCCCCAACTGTGCCAAGTGCAGGCGGGCCACTTCTTCATCTAATTTTTTCGGCAGGCGGTATACGCCCAGCTCGTATTTATTCGTCCACAACTCAATTTGCGCCAGGGTTTGGTTACTGAAGGAGTTGCTCATCACAAAGGAAGGATGTCCCGTTGCGCAACCCAGGTTCACCAAACGCCCTTCGGCCAACAAGAAAATAGCATGACCGTCGGGGAATACAAATTTATCTACCTGCGGTTTGATATTTATTCTTTGTATGCCTTTAAATTCTTCCAATGCCGACACTTGTATTTCATCATCGAAGTGACCGATGTTGCACACTATGGCCTGGTCTTTCATGTTCGCCATGTGATCAATGGTAATGATATCACAGTTTCCGGTGGTGGTTACATAGATGTTTCCTTCGGGCAGGGCGTCTTCCACCGTCACTACTTCAAAGCCTTCCATGGCTGCCTGCAAGGCACAAATAGGGTCGATCTCTGTCACCAGCACACGTGCGCCGTAGGAACGCATACTACGGGCACAGCCTTTGCCTACATCGCCGTAACCACACACCACCACTACCTTTCCGGCAATCATCACATCGGTAGCACGCTTAATGCCGTCGGCTAATGATTCGCGACAACCATACAGGTTGTCAAATTTTGATTTAGTCACCGAGTCGTTGACGTTAATGGCGGGGAACAGCAATTCACCACGTTCCAACATTTGGTACAGACGGTGTACGCCGGTAGTGGTTTCTTCGCTCACGCCTTTAATTCCGGTAGCCATATTCGTCCATTTGGACGCATCTTTTTTCAATGTCTGTTTCAATAAATCAAGAATTACCCCTTCTTCCTTGCTTGCCGGTTGACGATTAAGAAATGAGGTATCTTTTTCGGCTTTCACCCCCCAATGCCCCAGTAAGGTAGCATCGCCACCGTCATCTACAATCAGCGTGGGGCCTTTTCCGCCTTCAAAAGAAAGCGCCTGCTCCGTACACCACCAATACTCTTCCAGGGTTTCACCCTTCCATGCGAATACGGGAATGCCTGCTGCGGCTATAGCTGCTGCGGCATGGTCCTGTGTGGAAAAAATATTGCACGAGGCCCAGCGCACCTCAGCGCCCAGGGCTTTCAGCGTTTCAATCAATACGGCGGTTTAACTCGGCAAGCAGCACCGGCAATTCATCTTTTTCTATCAGACCGATACTTTCGAGCATGGTGATGTGTGCCATAGAACCGATCACATCATGCTTTGCCAAATAAATATCCATTTCACGGTCGCGCCCAACGGTAAATCGTTCGATTTCCGCGTTGGTGGCATTGCCTTTATCCCACAGTTTTTGAGCCATATTCATTTTGAGTTATGTAAAGAACGGCAAATTTACGGATTTTTCGTGAAACGCGGATGATTAATTTATATTAATTTAAAACCACCGCAATCTTACTTTTCTCCATAATGATCTACCATCCTTTTCAATATA
>QMCE01002343.1_pt1 | contig 10449 bp, 8 predicted proteins | sample 1821851 | NCBI WGS metagenome assembly QMCE01 (sample SAMN09453174, study PRJNA476694) | Termite gut metagenome, whole genome shotgun sequencing project. | isolation source: worker | host: Odontotermes sp. | place: South Africa:Pretoria | collected 2016-01-28
GTCGGCGCGGATCAGTACGTCGGCGATTGTCCTGCTGTCGTCTTTGGAAAATCCGTAAGCGCGGAATAACTGTTCGCACAAAGCAAAAACTTTTTGCGGAAAAATGTCGCAATCCGCATTAGCGGAGCGTTCGTATAACAGAGCCAGGAAATATCAAAAGGTCGCGATAATCACAGGTACATTTTGACAAATCTCTAAATAATATGTATAATTATATGTATGAAATTTGAGTGGGATGAGTTTAAAAATCAAGAAAATATTCAAAAGCATAATATTTCTTTTGAAAAGGCGCAAGAAGCATTTTTTGATAAAAAACGGATCATACTCAAAGATGAAAAACATTCTTCAAAAGAAGCGCGATTCTTTTGTATTGGATATGACAATGCTGGAATTCTAACCGTAAGGTTTACAATAAGAGATGATCATATTCGAATCATAGGTGCCGGATATTGGAGAAAAGGAAAGGCAATTTATGAAAAAGAAAATCACATACACTGAGGCCCCTCAAAGCATCGAAGTTTCGTTATCTCAAGCGGTCGTTGTCAAAGATTTTTTACCGCCGCCGGAGAAACTGTTTCGGAAAGAGCCTAAAATAAAAATTACCATCGCATTAAACCGAAAAAGCGTCGCTTTCTTCAAGAGTTCGGCAAAGAAAAATCATACAAAGTATCAAACGATGATTAACGAAATCTTAGACCGTTATGTTCAAAAATACAGTGAAATTAAAGCGAAACCTCGCTTAAAAAAGAAGATAAAAACCCCTTAAAATTCCCACAAATACCCGGCTCTCCACAATATTGCCGGTTCTTTATTCCCGATAAAGTAATAAGCCGGGATTTCCAGCCGCAAATGAAATCCGAAAAGCAGCATGCCGATTTCTGCGGAAATATCGCCGGTTTCTTTTCTGTTGCGATCGTAAAGAAAATAACCTCCGTTCGCTTCGTTGAACGATTCGTGAAGATAGTTCGGAGCTTCGGCGTAGGAGTAACCGCCGCTCAACCCGAATTCGAGCCGGTATGGAAGTTCTTTGAAAAGTACGGCACCCAAAGAAAGGCGGCCGCCGCACCAGTAATCATGGGAAGTTTGCCTGTAACCCATTCCCTCGCCGCGAAGGTAAAAAGATTCGTAACGCACGCCGGCAAGGAATGATAGCGGGAGCGGTTTCCCGGCAGAAATTCCCCATTCCCACGCCCATGCGGATTTCTCTTCTGCCTGAATCCAGGAGAAGCAAAAAAGAATGGCGATCATTGAAAAGAACTTTTTCATCGGTAAAGGAAAGATACTATATTCCGCCTCATGAAATGCCGGAAAATTGTCGTTGATGAAGCGATCCCTTTTTTGAAAGGCATTTTGGAGCCTTATTCCGAAGTGGTATACCTGCCGGGAGAAGAAATTGCCCGCCCGGTTTTGAAAAATGCAGACGCGCTTTTGGTGCGCACCCGGACTTTCTGCAATAAAGCGCTGCTCGCGGGAACGGCGGTTCGGTTTATCGGAACGGCGACCATCGGTACCGATCATCTGGATTCGGATTATTTGGAACATGCCGGGATTAAATGGGTGGCGGCGCCCGGTTGCAATGCCGGGAGCGTTTGCCAATACATTCTCGCGGCTCTTTTTGAAATTTCATCGCGGAGCGGCAAGCCCTTGAATGCGCTCACCCTCGGTATTGCCGGAGCCGGGCATATCGGAAGCCGGGTCGCGGAAGTTGCCCGCGCGCTCGGGATGAATGTTCTCTTATGCGATCCGCCGCGGGCGCGAAACGAAGGCGCGCCGGGTTTTCATTCTTTTGAAACGCTTGTCCGCAATTCCGATATTCTCACGTTTCATGTGCCTCTTACCCGGTCCGGAGAAGATTCCACCTTTCACCTTGCCGGGGAATCTTTTTTCGAGAATGGGAAGTCCGGAATGTGGCTCATCAATTCTTCCCGCGGTTCTGTGGTTGATAACGCGCTCCTTACCCGCGCTCTCGCTTCGGGAAAAATGGCCGGTGCGGTTCTCGATGTTTGGGAAGGAGAGCCTGAAATTTCCGAAACGCTCCTTTCCCTCGTTTCCATTGCGACTCCTCATATCGCCGGCTACAGTTTGGACGGGAAAGCGAACGCCACTACACAAATGATTCGAAAGTGGGCTGCCTTTTTCGGGGTTCCGGAACTCGCCTCTTACCGCGTGGAACTCCCGGCTCCCGCAATGGATCTCCCTCCCGATTTTGATCGACTGCCGTTGCTCCGGGTTCTTGAAATGCTCTACCGGAAAAGCTACGATATTCTGAAAGATGATGCGTTTTTGCGCTCCGCACCCGGAAATTTTGAAGAAATCCGCAAAAATTACCGTTCCGAACTTCGCCGCGAACCGGAACCGGGTATTCTAATCCGGCTTGGTTTTACTAGCTTTAGGGAAAAATAGAGGTTCCGATATGAAAAAAATTCTTTGCCTATGTCTCATTTCGATTACCGGCATTTTCGCTGCCGACGGAATGTTTTCTTCTGCGCTTCCGGAAAACTGGAAAGCCGATGTGGTCGCCTCCGTAAAATATTCCCGCAACAGCTACGATAACTGGACGGCCGGCGGTACCAATACCAACTCCTGGCGGCTTCATTTCGATGCCGATGTGACGGGGCAGTGGAATCTTGTGAATTGGCGGAATCTTTTGAATCTCGCCTGGGGGCAAACTTATATGGCCTCTTTCGGTACCCGGAAGGCGGTGGATAAGATTTTCTATGAATCCACTTTGGATTACAATCGTTTTGAACCGTTCAAACCTTATTTGGGCGTTCGTTTCGAATCGCAGTTCACCACGGGTTACGAGTATTATGATGCCGTAGCTACACCTTATCACGTCGCTCAATCCGGTTTTATGGATCCGGGCTATTTTACGCAGTTCGCCGGTATCGGCTATGTACCGAACGACAATTTCTCACAGCGCATTGCTTTTGCAAACCGCATGACATTTTCCGATAAATACGGTGCGGCAGATGATCCGGAAACGGCAAAAGTCGAAAAGTTTAAAGATGAGCCCGGTGTCGAAAGTATTACGGAATATAAAGTGAGTCTTTTTTCCATGCTCACATTCAAAACGCGGCTGTGGGCTTTTACCAATTTTGAAGGGCGTAAGGAAATTGATGCAAAATGGGAAAATGCACTGTCTATTACCATTCTTCCGTTGATTGAACTCTCGGCAAGTGTCGATGTCGCTTATGACAGAGATACCAGTAAGGATCATCAATATCGCGACGCTTTCAATTTGGGAATTACCTGGCGTTGGTTTTAGTTATTAAGAACAAGGGATAAAATGCTTATTTTACGCGGCTCTCCGGCTCTCTCCGAATTTCGCCTTCAAAAAATTTTACATGATTTTCAAAAAAAAGGTTTACCTGTCACCGAAATTTATTCCGAATTTGTGCATGTGGCGGAAACAAAAGAAGATTTGGCGGCCGATGCCGAAAACGTGCTTGAAAAATTACTCACTTACGGTCCGAAACGCGAAAGCCATCAGCCTTCCGGAAATTTGTTTGTCGTAGCGCCGCGCCCGGGGACCATCAGCCCCTGGAGTTCCAAGGCAACCGACATTGCGCACATTTGCGGACTTGCGGCGGTTTCCCGTATCGAGCGCGTGGTCGCTTATTATGTTTCATCTTCGCGGGAATTTTCCAAAGAAGAATCCGCACAAATTGCGGCGGGCATTCATGACCGCATGACCCAAAAGGTCTTCAGTTCTTTCGATGCGTTATCCGTTTTATTCAGCCATGCCGCTCCGGCTCCGCTTACGGAAATCCCGGTGCTCGCCGAAGGGCGCGCGGCTCTTGAAAAGGCGGATCGGGATTTGGGGCTCGCCCTCGCGAGCGATGAAATTGATTATTTGCTCATGAGTTTTCAGGGGTTAAAGCGGAACCCGACCGATGTGGAACTCATGATGTTTGCACAGGCAAACTCCGAGCATTGCCGCCATAAAGTTTTTAATGCGGAATGGACCATCGACGGCGTGAAGCAGGACAAATCCCTGTTTCAAATGATCCGCAATACCTATAACCTGCATCAGGATCATATTTTTTCCGCTTACAAGGATAATGCGGCGGTCATGGAAGGTTCGAAGGGCGGGCGCTATTACGCCGATCCGAAAACCGGAAAATACGCGTTCAACGAAGAGCCGATTCACATTTTGATGAAAGTCGAAACGCATAACCACCCGACGGCCATTTCCCCTTTTCCCGGGGCTGCCACAGGTTCCGGCGGAGAAATCCGGGATGAAGGCGCTACCGGCCGCGGCTCGAAGCCGAAAGCCGGTTTAACGGGTTTCAGCGTTTCCAACCTGAAAATTCCGGGCGCAGAACAGCCTTGGGAAAAAGATTTCGGCAAGCCCTCACGTATTTCTAGCCCTCTCGACATAATGATCGAAGGTCCGCTCGGCGGAGCGGCATTCAACAACGAATTCGGCCGCCCGAATATTCTCGGTTACTTCCGCACTTTTGAGCAGGAAGTTCCCGCAGAAAACGGTAAGGAAATTCGCGGTTATCACAAACCGATCATGCTCGCCGGCGGGCTCGGGAATATCAAAGCGGAACATATCGCCAAAGGCACGATTGAACCCGGCGATGCACTCATCGTTTTAGGCGGCCCCGCCATGCTGATCGGGCTCGGCGGCGGTGCGGCGAGTTCCGTGGCGAGCGGTTCCGGCAGCGAAGATCTCGATTTTGCGAGTGTGCAGCGCGAGAATCCGGAAATGCAGCGCCGTTGTCAGGAAGTGATCGACCGTTGCTGGGCGCTCGGCAGCGAAAACCCGATTTCCTTTATTCACGATGTCGGGGCCGGCGGACTCTCCAATGCCTTGCCGGAACTGGTGCATGACGGCGGGCGCGGCGGCGTTTTTGATTTACAGAAAATTCCAAACGATGAACCCGGAATGGCTCCCCACGAAATCTGGTGCAACGAATCTCAGGAACGCTATGTACTTGCGGTTTCCGAAAAGGCTCTCGCTGCTTTTGATGCTATTTGCAAACGCGAACGCTGCCCCTACGCTGTGGTCGGAAACGCCGTTTCCGAAAAGCATCTGACTCTCTCCGATCCGCATTTTAACAACAAACCGATCGACATGCCGCTGGAGGTGCTTCTCGGAAAACCGCCTCGCATGATCCGCAATGAAACTTCCTGCAAACGCCCTTTGGATCCGGAAATTTTCCCGGCGGGAGTGACGGTTCGTGCGATTGCCGACCGCGTGCTGGCGAACCCCTCCGTGGCCGATAAAACATTTCTGATTTCCATCGGCGACCGTTCCGTAACGGGGCTTGTGGCGCGCGATCAGATGGTGGGGCCGTGGCAGGTGCCGGTTGCCGATTGTGCCGTGACGGCGGCGGCTCTCGATTCTTATCAGGGCGAAGCGATGAGCATGGGTGAAAAAGCGCCCCTTGCGATTCTTTCTCCGGCGGCGAGTGCCCGCATGGCGATTACGGAAGCGCTCACGAACCTTGCGGCCGCTTATGTGCCCGATCTCGGACGCGTGAATTTGTCTGCAAACTGGATGGCTTCTCCGAATTATAAAGGCGATGGCGCTGATTTATACGAAGCGGTAAAAACCGCAGGCATGGAATTCTGCCCGGAACTCGGCATTACGATTCCCGTCGGAAAAGATTCCATGAGCATGAGTACCGTATGGCAGGACGGTACGGAACAAAAGAATGTGACGGCTCCGGTTTCGCTTGTGATCAGCGCGTTTGCTTACGCCGCCGACATTCGGAAAACGCTCACGCCGGAGTTGAAGAACCGGGAATCCCGTTTGCTTTTAGCGGATCTCGGTAAGGGCAAAAATCGCATGGGCGCTTCCATTGCCGCTCAGGTTTACGGAAAAACGGGTAAGGATTTTCCGGATGCGGATGCTGCCGAAGTGCGTGCGTTCTTCAATACGATTCAGAAATTAAACGGCGAAGGAAAAATTCTCGCTTATCACGATAAATCCGACGGCGGACTTTATGTGGCGGCGCTTGAAATGGCCTTTGCCGGGAACAAAGGCATTACCCTTTCGCTTGAAGATTTGCAGGGGACGGAAATCGAAATTCTCTTTAACGAAGAAGCCGGTGCCGTATTGCAAGTGGCTCTCGAAGATGTGGAAGCCGTCAAGAATGCGTTTGAGAGCGCCGGATTGAAAAATATGGTTTCCGATATCGGAACCACAAATGAAAATGCCGAATTCCGGATTGGAAATGACGCGCGTTCGCTTTCGGAACTCCGCGCGATTTGGAGTAACACGACTTATCAAATTGCAAAACTCCGGGATAACCCGAAATGCGCCGAGAGCGAATACCGTTTGAAACTGGATGCCGCAAATCCGGGAATTACGCCGAAAGTTCTCTTTGATGTTTCGGTGAAAAAAGATTATGAAAGCCGCCCGCCCATGGCGATTCTGCGCGAGCAGGGTGTGAACGGCGAAGTGGAAATGGCGGCCGCTTTTGGCTTTGCGGGTTTTGAATCCGTGGATGTACACATGACGGACATTCTCTCCGGGAAGGTTTCGTTAAATGATTTCAAGGGGCTTGTCGCTTGCGGCGGTTTCAGTTACGGCGATGTTCTCGGTGCCGGCGAAGGTTGGGCGAAAAGCATTCTCTTTAACCCGAAGGCGCGCGCCGAATTTGAGGCGTTCTTTGCCCGCAAGGATACTTTCACGCTCGGTGTTTGCAACGGCTGTCAGATGGTTTCCAACTTGAAGGAACTGATTCCGGGAACCTCTCACTGGTCGCGCTTTGTGCAGAATGAATCGGAACGTTTCGAAGCGCGTTTTGTGCAGTTGAAGGTGGAGAAAACGCCGGCGATTCTTTTGAAAGGAATGGAAGGCAGCGTGCTCCCGATTGCCGTCGCTCACGGTGAAGGGCGCGCGGAATTCACAAGCCGCGAAGCCGCGGAAACCTGTCTTAAATCCGGACTGGTGAGCCTTCGTTATGTGGACGGCAACCACAATTACACGGAAACGTATCCGCTGAACCCGAACGGTTCTCCCTTCGGCATTACGGGACTCACGAATGAAGACGGGCGCGTATTGATTTTGATGCCGCACCCGGAACGCGTATTCCGCACGGTTCAAAACAGCTGGCACCCCGAAGACTGGGGCGAATTCGCACCGTGGATGCAAATGTTCCGCAATGCCCGCTACTGGGTGGGGTAAATAGGGGGAACATCCCCCTCGCTTCAACCGGCGAACATCGCAGAACCTTCACCGGCTTCCTTCGGTCGCCGGGTTCTGCGCGCCGTTTTGCGTTACCCCCTTAAACCCGGATCTTCGGGCATGAAAATCAGAGGGATCAGAACATGGCGTGTGGCATTGGGTTTATAAAATCAAGAGTACGGGAATTCAAGTGGAAACTTCGCACAGGGCATCACGAACCGCGCAGCGGCGTGGTGATCCGGTGAGGAAAAAAGTGCTTCGTCGAAACCGATTCGGGAAGCATTCGGCAAATTGCCGGATGACACCGGAACAAAAGGAACCTAATTTTCATCAAATGCATAAATCAATGGCTTAACCTGACCTGCATTTTTAACGGTAAAGGATAGTATGAAACTGGAAATAATACCGGCAAATTTATTAGCCGCTTATTTAGAACAAGTACCGAAAAAGTTGCAAGTAAGTTTCGATGCTTTGCAGGAAGCTGAAATCTCTACCGATACATTTAGTTTTTACACTTCGGTCGCTTCTGTTTTCAGCAGCAAAATAGAGGGCGAAGACATCGAATTGGATAACTATATCAAACACAAGGCAATGGGAATAGAGTTTAAACCCAATTACACAAAAAAAATAGATGACCTTTATAATGCCTACACTTTTGCAAAACAAAACTCGCTTACACCGGAAAACATTAGCAAAGCACACGCTTTATTGGCTTTAAATTTTGTAGAAGATCCTAAGTTAGGAAAATTTCGGACACATAATATGTATGTTATTACCGATAAAGGCAGCATTGAATATGTCGCAGCATCGCCATACGAAGTAGAAAAAGAAATGCGAAAATTATACCGCGATATTGACGGTTTGCTCAAAGCCGAATTAAGCATACAGGAAGTATTTTATTATGCCGCGTTTATTCATTTGATGTTCGTAAAAATTCACCCTTGGAACGATGGCAACGGCAGAACGGCACGTTTGCTGGAAAAATGGTTTTTAGCCCAAAAATTGGGAGAAAAATCGTGGTTTTTGCAAAGCGAAAAAATGTATTATCAACAACATCAAACATATTATAAAAACATTCGCCTTATTGGTTTGGAATATCCCGAATTGGATTATAACCAGGCATTGTCATTTTTGTTGATGCTTCCAAAATCAGTTGAATTATGAATAGCCGTTTCATGCGTTTCCGCCCGTCGCCGGGTTCTGCGCTACCCTTATTCTAAAATTTTTCCAACCACTTTCTCGCCTTTTCAAATTGCTGTTTCACGGAATCCGGGCCGGTGCCGCCTTCGATATTGCGCTTTCCGACGGAATATTCAAAAGTGAGTTTGGCTTTCACCTCTTTCGGGTTCGGCACGCCGGTTTTTTCCCAGATTTCATCGGAGAGTTCGGTAAATTCCTTGCCTTGTTTCGCGGCTTCGCCCACGAGGCTTCCCACAATGTGGTGCGCATTCCGGAACGGCACACCCGATTCCACCAAGAGATCCGCGAGGTCTGTGGCGAGAAGCGCGGGGAGCATTTTGCGTTCCATGGTTTCAAAATTCCAGCGGGCGGTAACGAGCGCTTCTTTCATGACTTGCAGACAAACTTTCACGGTGCGCACGCTGTCGAAAACCGGTTCCTTGTCTTCCTGTAAATCGCGGCTGTAAGAAAGCGGAGCGCCTTTCACGAGTGTGAAGAGCGCGGTGAAATTTCCGAGCATCCGCCCCGATTTTCCGCGGATCAATTCCATGCTGTCCGGGTTTTTCTTTTGCGGCATCATGGAAGACCCGCTACTGAACGCATCGGAAAGCGTAACAAACCCAAATTCGCTCGTGCTCCAATTCACAAGGTCTTCGGCATAACGGCTGAGTGTGGAGGCGATAATCGCTAGGTTACCTGTAAATTCAAGCGCCATATCGCGGTGACTCACGGCATCGATGCTGTTCGCGCTCGGGCCGGCAAACCCAAGTTCGGCGGCAACGAGATTTCTCTGATACGGGAATGCCGAGCCCGCCATAGCGCCGCTCCCGAGCGGGAGTTCGTTATGTGTTTCCAGAAAGTTTTGAAACCGCTTTACATCGCGCGAAAGCACAAAAAAGAAACTCATCAGATAATGGCTGAACAGAATCGGCTGCGCCTGCTGAACGTGCGTATAACCGGGCATCAATTTCCCGAAATGCGTTTCGGCGAGCGTCAGGATTTCCGTTTGCAGTTCGAGAATAAGGTTCTTAATTTCTGCGACCCGGCGGCGCATATAAAGTTTAAAGTCTGTGGCCACCTGGTCGTTCCGGCTGCGGCCCGTGTGAATTTTTTTCCCGAGGTCACCCACACGTTCCGTGAGGAGGCGCTCTACCGCCATGTGTACATCTTCATCGCCGGCTTGCCAAAGCGGTTTACCCGCGCGGTAATCATCCAAAATTCCCCGGAGTGCCGCCGCGATTTTTTCATATTCTTCTTCGGTGAACACGCCGGACTCCACGAGCCCTTTCCCGTGAGCGAGAGAACCCGCAATATCTTCTTCGATCAGCGCCTGATCCACATGTAAACTAAAACTCAAATCAATCATGCTCGGGGCCATGCCGCTTTCAAAACGGCCGTCCCACATTTTTTTCTCACTTGCCTGTATTGACATAAAACCTCGTGAAATTATATTGAAAGATAAAAAATAAAGGCTCCCTATGGATGACTGTACCAAATCGTCAGCGTCTAAGAGCAGTGTGTCGGCAATTTCCAGAATGTCACTGAGGAACAAGCCTTTTCGTGCAGGAATAATCAATGTAACGGCGGCGGCACGTCTTACCCAGCGATTGTCGGATGTTGCCCACTTTTTCAGTTCGGCAACATATTCAGGGAACATTTCAACAAATGTCCCAATAGTGTGGTTGCACAGCGTATCGCAAGTTGCCCAATTGGTGATATAATCATGTACCCAATGCTCAAAGCGGGCAAAATCGGAAGGCTCATACTGCCGGCACAGGTAATAAGAGAAGTTGCAGGCTATGTAGCTTTCTTCGCTGTAGCCCGACTTCCACAGTTCTTCGCACAGGTTGAATATCTCCTCCTTAGAACGACTTTTTATTTTCTCGAAAGCGAGTTTGCCGATTTAGTTCACTATCGGAATTCTGACTCCATATACCTTTACCTCTTCCTTGAAGTAGCGGTCGGTCGAAGCCAGTGTTTTCTCATCGGCATTGTCTTTCAATGCCTGACGGATTTCGGTGATGATTTGGTCTTTCATTATTCTAAAATAAATTGGGTTATTCCTACTTCAACAGCAATATACGGATACACACACGATACAGAACTAATATGAGTCCGATCAC
>QMCE01002344.1_pt1 | contig 10448 bp, 7 predicted proteins | sample 1821851 | NCBI WGS metagenome assembly QMCE01 (sample SAMN09453174, study PRJNA476694) | Termite gut metagenome, whole genome shotgun sequencing project. | isolation source: worker | host: Odontotermes sp. | place: South Africa:Pretoria | collected 2016-01-28
CGCTTCAGCATGTCCGCCGACTTCCCCGGGAGTATCTCCATAAAGGCGTCGCCGACCAGGCCGGCGGTGGAAACCTTCGCCGTGCTGCCCCGGGGGAGAAGGCGGTTTTCCTCAATGTCCAGGACGATTTCCATATTCGTGCCGCCCGGCTGGATCTGGATGCTCGCCACGCGGCCGATCTGGAACCCGCCCATCTTCACCGGCGCGCCTTCCTTCAGACCGCCGACGTTGGACATGTTCACCACCAGCCGGTAGTGCCGGCCGAGAATGGACGAGGAATTGCCCCATGCCATCAGCATGACAATGAGAATGATCACGCCGGCTATGATGGTGGCGCCTATCGCCAGTTCCATCGCCGCAGTCGATTTTCTTCCCGCCATGTAGCGCTCCCTGTTTGCTGTTTCGCGCGAGAGGATGGCTCACGCCCCCTGTCCCGTCCCGTTACGACACCGCCTGGATCGGCCCGTCCGCTTCGCCCCGCACGAACTGGCGGATCATCCTCTCCATTTCCGGCGCCGTGCGGGGAAGGTCCGTCTTCGCCAAATCCCGGTACAGCTCCGGCGGACCGTCGCCGACGATTTTGCCCTGGTGGAGCATGACGATGCGCTTCGCCACCTTTTCCGCCACATGCATGTCGTGGGTGACCACGACGGAGGTGACGTTGGCGTCCTTCAGGCTGGCGTGGGTTTCGTTGATCAGATCGGCGATGGCGTCGGACATGATGGGGTCGAGGCCGGTCGTCGGCTCGTCGTAGAGGATGATCTCCGGACGGGTGGCGATGGACCTGGCCAGCGCCGCGCGTTTTTTCATGCCGCCGGAAAGCTCGGACGGCATTTTGTCCTCGGTGTTCGGCAGACCCACCTGCCGCAGCCGTTCGGAAACGATGGAATGGATCCTGTCCTCGTCCTTTTCCCCCGTCGCCCGCAGCGGGAAGGCGACGTTTTCGCCCACGGTCATGCTGTCGAACAACGCGCCGCCCTGGAAGAGCATGGCCATGCGTTGCCGCGCCTCGCCCAACTCGCGGTTGGACATGGCGCTGATTCTCCCGCCGAACAGGAACACCTCCCCCTTGTCCGGTTCGAGAAGCCCCAGCATCAGCCGGAGGGTGACGCTCTTGCCGGTGCCGGAAGGGCCGATGATGACGGTGGTCGCGCCGCGCTCTACGTCCAGGGTCAGGTCCCGGACCGGCTCTATGCGGCGCGCTCCGGCGCCAAAACCCTTGGAGACGCGGTCCAGGCGGATGACGCACTGCTCCGGCTTCAGGTCGGGGGACGAAACCGCGCGCCATTCCCGCGCCGGGGGCGCGATGACGACGGCATCGCCCGGGAGCTGTTCGCTTCCGTCTTTCGGAGCCAGAGTTTCCAATTCGTCGACCGACATCCCTTGCATTCCTTTACGGCATCTCGCCGGCGCCCCGGAAAAGTTCGTGGATGAATCCCGTCGTCGCCAGCCAGGCCGTGTCCAGCGCGTAGGCCACCGCGTCCCATACCGGCTGGGCGTAGAACAGGATGATGGACATGACCAGGTTCAGGATGAGTATGGCGATGCAGGAGGAGACGTTGGCGCTGGTGGTGGCTTTGCCCACGCCTTCGGCGCCGCCTGTCGTTTTCAGGCCGTTCCGGCAGCAGATGAGGGCGATGGTGACGCCGAAGACAAGCCCTTTCGACAAGCCCTGGACGTAGTCGTAGGGGATCATCCACGCCTCGATTTGCGCCCATTGGAAATGCCATTCCGCGCCCAGGATGAAGACGGTCATGAACAGCCCGGCGATGATGCCGATGAGCATGGCGAAGCAGGTGAGGACGGGGGTCATGAAAAAGCTGGCGAGAACGCGGGGAAGCACAAGATAGCGCACCGGATCGGTGCCCATTGTGTCCAGGGCGTCTATCTGCTCGGTCACGTTCATGGTGCCGATTTCGGCGGTGATGGAGCAGCCGACGCGGCCGGCCAGCATCAGGCCGACCAGCACCGGTCCCAACTGCCACACCTGCGCCTTGGCGACGATGGCCCCGGTCCAGCTCTGTACGCCCAGGGTGACGAACTGGTTGTACGAGGTGTAGGCGAGGACGGCGCCGGTGAAGGCGCCGGTGGTGATGATGACGGGCAGGCTCTGAACGCCGATAAAGTAGAACTGCTGGACGGTTTCGCGTTTGTAGGGAATGCCTCTGGCCAGCCAGCGGAGACACTGGAAGAAGAGGATGGCGATTTCTCCCACCCCCCTCATGCCGTCGGAGACGGCTTTTCCCAGATGTATGATATGCGTCAGCATAGTGAAGCAAACCCTGACAGAGTACGGTTCAGGTTGATCCGCGGCATTGACGGCAGCACTCGCGCCGGGCGCGACGTGGCCCGGCTCTGTAGGGTATTTGTATTCATGCGCAGGGAGCAAGGCAAGCAAAAAGACGTCTAGACTGGATAAGCCCTTACGGCGACATCGGCGACCGGCGGAGCGGCATCACCCCTTGCGGCAACTCGATGTACTGGCCTATTATCGCGTTATAGCAATCGGGGTTGCGCAGAAACAACTGCTTTCCCCCGCTCATCGCGTCTGGCGCGTACACCTCGTATATCCGCCGCCAATTGAGTTGATCGCTCTGTTCATTGAAAATCAACCCCTTCTCGCGCTTCACCTTGGGGAAATTGCGCCACTCCCAGCGAACCCGCATGAACGCCCCGGCCAGCGTGTCCGAATTGATCAGATCGCGCCCGACCAGCCCGCGCGACGTCTCCCAGCGGAAGTCGGCAAGCATGTGCAGCAACCGGCGCTCCTGGATGTCCTCCCGGAGAAAACAGGCCGGAAGCGCCAAATGCCCGCCCTCCATGCCTTCGCGGCCGATCACGCACAGTCCCCGCTGCCCGGCCACGGGAAGGATGGTCACGACCGGGCTGATGCGGAGCTCGACGCGGTTCGCCTTCTTCTTCGCCGGGATGATGGCGTTCACGAACAAATCCGGATCCAACTTCTCGATCTTCGCCATCTTCGCCCGGATCGCGCCGCGAACGTTCACGACGTCGCCTTCCAGGGGAAAGCTCGTCCGCAGCACCATCGGCATGAACCGCTCGCGCCTGTCCTCTATGCGGCGGGCTTGCTCGAACATCGCCCTCACCTCGCGCTCTATCAGAAAATCGGTGGTGGGCATCGTCAATTCGCCCCGGCTGAAACGGCCCTCGGCCTCCTGCACCGAATCGATGATCGACGACACCACCTCCTTTTCAATCCGCTTTATCTGCTGCTCAAGATTCGATTTCCTGATCGCCACCGTCTGGTGCTCGGTCTGGAGCGCGAACATGGTCTCCCGCGTCTTCTGGGTGGACTCACTCTTGAGCGCGGTCATCCGCGCCTCAAGGGCCGCGCTTTCGCTGTCGAAGAGCTGCAGGCGGATGTCCAGGTCCGCCATCGTCTGCTGCATCAGATCGTTGTAGGTCCTGGCGTTCACGATGCGGCGGTAGGCGCGGTCGGTCTTCACCTCGACCGAGTTCTTCTCCAGATCGGCCAGGGATTCGTCGGGCGACGGGGAGCATTCCATTTCCGCCACCGCCGCCAGGTATTCGTCGGCGTAGAGGATGTTCAGTTCATCCCTGCTTCTGTCCCGGCCGGTGACGATGTTGTAGCCGCAGTCGTTGAGGATGAAGTTCCGGAGTTCCTCGCGCATCCACCACGGCTTGAAGCCGATGGCGCCGTAGCGGAGAAAGGCGCGCACCGCGACGGGCATGTCGTCGAACCGGGGAATGTAGCGCTGGGCGACCAGGGCGTAAACGCCGCGGAACTCGCGGTTGAGGGTTTTGGTGATGAAGCGCATTTCGCGCTCGGCCAGCACCGCCCGATTGGTGTGGCTCTTGTGCTCTTTTTCCAGTTGCACCGTCTGTTCCCGGATTTCCGACCGGTTGCGGATGTTGTTCGCCAACTGGCCCAGCTTCGACAGCACCCCCGTCGCCCCCGGGTCATCCTCCGTGAGCCGGCGGATGCGCGTCGAGATCCGCCGCCGCTCCCTGGCGGCCGATGCCATCAGCGTCTCCAGCGCCAGGAGGTACACCGCCCCCCCGAGAAGGCGGCCGTGGGGAATCCTCGCCCGCGTCAGTTCGATCGCCAGCGGCTCGTCCACGGCCAGGCGGTACGCCTCCTTGTAGACCGCCGGCAACGCCTCCAGGTTGGAGTCGCGGATAAGCATCCACTGCGACCGCGCCAAATCCTCCGCCGCCCGCATCGCGCCCGAACGCGGGTCCGGTCCCGCTTCGGCGTCCTGCTTCCGCTTTTCCTCCAGGGCGGCCGCGAGGCGCGTCGCCTCGGCGGCGGTGGGGAGGTTCTCCATCTCCTCGTCCTGGCGGCTCAACTCCTCCTTGACGTCGGCGGGCAGGTTTTCGCTCAGGCGCAGGAGCTTCCTCTCCTCCGCCAGATCCAGGAGCAGGGTGTACAGCGACAGCCTCGTGCTGATCGCGGTCATCAATTCCGGGGAGATGACGATGTTGTCCAGACCCTCCACGGTCGGACTGATGCCGAGCGTTTCGGTGCCGGGTGTCGAACGCTCGCCGCCGGTTCCGCCGGAGCCGACATCGTCGTAACCGCCCGTCCCCCAGCCGATTTCCGCTCTGGCCCCGGGCACCGGGAATTCCCCCGTGTTCGGGATGGGGAGGGGCTCCTCGGGCGACGGGGCCGGGGAATTGACGACGTCGCCGGCCGCCTCCCTTTCGCTCAGGTATTTCTTGCGGTCGTAGGTGGGGAGATCCTCGATAAGCCTCTCCAGCGCCTCGTTTGTCGCCTTGTCCTCCTCAAGCGTCAGCGTCGGGGCCACTTCCGGCTCAAGAAGGGGGATGAGCGCCTCCGCCTCGGCGTTCGACACCATCGGCCCGGCGTCCCCGCCGTCGTCGACCGCGACATAGACGGGCGACGCCGTCTCCGCGTCCGGCGCGCGTTCGGCCGCCGCCGGTTCGCGCTCGGCGAACTCCGGTTCCGCGCTCTCCGCGTCTTCGCGGAAAAACGCCGTGTCGTCGGGACCGGGAACGGCCTCCGCCGCCTCCCGCGCGTCCGCCGCCTCTCCCGGGCGCGCGTCCCCGGGGATTCCGGTGGCGGCGGGCTGGGACATGTACACTTTTTTCGACGGCATGATGACGTCGGTCGCGGACGACGCCCTCCCGGGGGGGATTCGCCCGGCATTGTTGAAAAACGCCACCGTCTCCTCGCCCGGGATGAAGGGCAGGGTCGTCTCGGCCGAGCTCCAGCCGCGTTCAGCGGAGGAGGGGAGGGTGTCGAGGGTCGGGTCCCAGGCGTCGTCCGGGATCATGGCGCGGGGGAGGCGGATGGTGCTGGAATAGCGGGTGGAGTCCGGCCTTGGGCTTTGGGGCCGGGAAATCGTCTGCATGGAAAGGTCGACGGTCGCGTCAATGCCGGCCGGTCCGTCCGCGGGCGGAAGGATGTCGTCGTCGATGGCGTCGGGGGCGCCGAGGGAGAGCCGGAGGACGAACGAGGAGATCCTGACCATGTCGTCTTCGGTGATATGGCGCGGCTCGCCGATGCGGTAGTCGTTCAGGAGGGTGCCGTTGAAGGATCCCAGATCCTTGATGCCGCAGATGCCGTTCTTGTACAGGACGACGGCGTGGCGGCGGCTGACGGCGGGGGAGGGGAGGAGGATGTCGCATTCCTTCGCCCGGCCAATAAACAACGGTCTCCCTTCCTCAAGAAGGTAGGACTGGCTTCCCTCTTTCGATGTAACCACCACCGTGGGCATGACGCCGCACTCCTCCTGGCAGTCGGTGGAGCTAAATCAGGTAAATTTCAAGCAGTTTACTGAAGTTTTGCAAAACTTCAGCAGTTTACTCGAATACACACAAAATGACAACCACTTTCACACCCCCCGCGTCCGTTTATTTCTCCTCCACCGTTCCGCCCTCCAACGCCTGCTCCAGGAATGCCGCCGCCTCGTCCAGCGCCTGCTCCGCGCCGCGCAGCTTGGAGAAAAACATCTGGAAATCATGATAATAGCCGGGCCAGACCGACACCCGGGTCGGAACATCGGCCAGGGCGGCGTTCCGGGCGATGGCGAGGGAGTCGTCCAGCAACGTCTCGAACGATCCCGCCTGGATCAACAGCGGCGGCAGCCCGCGGAGATCGGCGTTGACGGGCGAAATGAACGGATCGCTTCTGTCCCGTCCCGCCGTATAGGAGGATGCCATCCACTCCAGAAATTCCTGGCTGAGGGCGATATCCACGCCCTGTTTCAGCGTATGGGTCGGCAGCGCGTGGGTGAGATCCGCCCACGGCGAAATCATGTACGCCCCCGCCGGCAGCGGGATGTCCCGCTCGCGGAGGCGCAGGAGCAGCGCCAGCGTCAGGTTTCCCCCGGCCGAATCGCCCGCCACCACGATGCTCTCCGGCGCGAAGCCGCTGTTCAGGAGCATCTGGTACGCCGCCTGGGCGTTGTCGAGCTGGGCCGGGTAGGGCGACTCGGGCGCCAGCGGATAGTCGAGGGAGAACGCGTGGAGCTCCGCCTTTTTCGCCAGATAGCCCGCAACCGGGGCGCCGGTGGCCGCGTTGCCGACCGCGAATCCGCCGCCGTGGAGATAGAGGAGCGCCCGACCGCCGTCGGCGCCGGCCGGCCGGATCCACAGGCCGGACACGCCGTCCCGGGAATACGCCTCCGCCGTCTGGCCGGGAAGGGCCGGACCAAGCTCCCGCACCATCGCTTCAAACCCCTGCCTGGCGCCGGCGAGGACGGCGGCGGGGTCGGCGTTTTCGGGCTGGGGATCCTGCGGCATGTTTGCCATCGCGGTCAGCGTTTCACGCTCGGACGGACTGAGATAGCGCCGCCAGACCTGAGCGGAGAGCGCGTCGACGGCAAACGCCGGCGCGGCGAAGACCAGAACCGCCGCCGCCAGGGCGATGGTCCGGGCAAGGGATTTCGGGGGGAATCGTGTCACAGCCGTCTCCATTTTCGAGGGGAAAACGTGGTTGTTTTCCTGTCAGTATAATGGGAGGGGAGAGAAAGTAAACGGGCGATTTTTCGGAAAACCGGGCCAGGATCAAAAAAGCGATTTTTCGACGAGCTTCCGTATACCATCCGCGCCGGAAAGCTGTATACTGGTGGGGACATCGTACCCCAAGGGCCCGGACGCGTTCCGGGCCTTGGATGTTTTTTTTGCGAACACTGGAAGGACCAACGCCGCCGTCATGGACACCAAGCTCATCCGCAACTTCTCCATCATCGCCCACATCGACCACGGAAAATCCACCCTGGCCGACCGCATCCTCCTCCAGACCGGACTCGTCAGCGAGCGCGAATTCCGCGAACAGTTCCTCGACGACATGGATCTCGAACGCGAACGCGGCATCACCATCAAAGCCCATCCCGTCACCGCCGGCTTCAAAAGCGCCGACGGCAACGCCTACCAGATCAATTTCATCGACACCCCGGGGCACGTCGACTTCTCCTACGAAGTCTCCCGCTCCCTCGCCGCCTGCGAAGGCGTGCTCCTCGTCGTCGACGCCACCCAGGGCATCGAGGCCCAGACGGTGGCCAACACCTACCTGGCCCTCAACAACGACCTCACCATCATCCCCGTCGTCAACAAGATAGACCTCCCCGCCGCCATCCCGGACGCCGTTCGCGAAGAGCTCGAAGCCTTTCTCGGCTGCGCCGGAGACGACGTCCACTACGCCAGCGCCAAGACGGGAGAGGGCATCCAGGGCATTCTCGAAGCCATCGTCACGACCATCCCCCCGCCGTCGGGCGCGGCCGACAAGCCGTTTCGCGGGCTGATTTTCGATTCCGTCTACGACGATTACCGGGGCGTCATCACCTACCTCCGGGTCATCGACGGCGAGGTGAAAAAGGGCGATCGGGTGGAGATGCTCTCCAGCGGCAAAGTCTACGAAGTGACGGACTTGGGCATTTTCGCCCCCAACATGAAACCGGTGAAAAGCCTCTCCGCCGGACAGGTCGGCTATGTCGTGGGCAACCTCAAGGACATCCGCTCGGTGAAGGTCGGCGACACCCTCGCCGCCGTCGGCGCCGACGGCGAGCCGCTGCCCGGGTATGTCGAACCGAAGAGCATGGTCTATTGCGGGCTGTACCCGTCGTCGACGGAGAATTTTGAAAACCTCCGGAAGGCGCTGGACCGGCTGGCGCTGAACGACGCGTCGTTCAACTACATCCCCGAGAGTTCCACCGCCTTGGGTCACGGCTTCCGCTGCGGCTTCCTGGGGCTGCTGCATATGGAAATCGTGCAGGAGCGCCTGGAGCGGGAGAGCGATCTGGACTTGGTGAAGACGGCGCCGAACGTCACCTACGAGGTGCTGCGCACCGACGGGACGGTCACCGAGGTGCATTCGCCGGCGGACGTGCCGGATCCGTCGGTCATCGAGGAAATCCGGGAGCCGATGGTGAAGCTGGAGGTGATGGTGCCGAAGGAGTTCATCGGCGCCGTGATGACCTTGGCGGACGAGCGCCGGGGAGCGCACAAGGGGCTGGAATACATCGGCGGCCGCCGGGCGCTGCTGCATTACGAGATCCCGTTCGCGGAGATCGTCTTCGACTTTTACGACAAATTGAAGAGTTCGACCCGGGGCTACGGGACGATGGACTACGAGTTCATCGGCTACCGCGCGGCGGATCTGGTGAAGGTGGACATCCTCATCCACGGCCAGCCGGTGGACGCGTTGTCCATTATCTGTCTCCGCGACAAGGCCGACATCCGGGGCCGGAAGATCCTCGCCCGTCTGCGGAAGGAGATCCCCAAGCATATGTTCCAGGTGGCGCTGCAGGCGGCGGTGGGGGCGCGGATCGTGGCCCGGGAGAACATCAGTCCGTTCCGGAAGAACGTTCTCGCCAAATGCTACGGCGGCGACGTGACGCGCAAGCGCAAGCTCCTGGAGAAGCAGAAGGAGGGCAAGAAGCGTATGCGCGCCATCGGCAACGTCACCGTGCCGCAAAAGGCGTTTCTGGCGGTTTTGGAGACGCGGGAGGAGGAGTGACGCCGAGCGAAAAGGCCGGGCGCGGGGCTGGATGAAGAGCGCGAGGGGCAGGTATGAGGATTCCAAAGGCATATCTTGAAACCACGGTTTTCAATTTTTGCTTCGCCGCCGACGCTCCGGAGAGGCGACGGGAAACGCTTGCCCTGATGAATGAAATCAAGGCCGGCAAGTATGAACCGTACACTTCGGACTACGCGTTGCAGGAGCTTGCGCTTGCGCCAGACCCCAAAAGAAGGCAAATGCTCGCGCTTGTCGAAGAGCATGGCATGGTCGTTCTGCCTTCCGGAACGGAAATGGAACGTCTGGCGGACATATATGTTGCAGAGGGAGCGATCCCGCCGAAGTTCAGAACAGACGCATTGCATATCGCGGCTGCGGCAGTTCATGATTTGGATTTCATCGTCAGTCTGAACTTCAGGCATATCGTCAAACGGAAAACCCTGAACATGGCCGAAAGCATCAATATCCGGGAAGGGTATAAGCGGATTGGCATTTTCGCCCCGGCGGAGGTGATCGAATGAAAAGCCTTGCGACCTATATGCGCGATCCCGACATAGCGGACGAGCCGCTCCCGCTCCGCGAGGTTCACGCCGCCCGATTGAAGATTCAGGATGAGACCAAAAACATGACGCAGGAGGAACGCGCCGGGAACACGGCGAAGCAGGCGCAAAAAATCATCGAACAATACGGCTTGAAGGTAAAACGGCCGGAATCCGTGTTCACGCAGTGAAAAAGCGCTTGCATCCCGGGCGGCTTGTGGTAGTATAGGGGTTCATTCATCACCCGCGACGCGCGGGTGTGTTTTTTATTTGATTCTGCACAGAGGCAGCTACAGCCCATGAGCGACCCAAAAGGCGCTCCGCTGGGACGGGTCAGGAACATCGGCATCATTGCGCACATCGACGCCGGCAAGACCACCACGTCAGAGCGGATTCTTTTCTATTCCGGCAAGGAACACCGCATGGGCGAAGTCCATGACGGAACGGCTGTCATGGATTTCATGCAGGACGAACAGGAACGCGGCATCACCATCTCCTCAGCCGTCACCACCTTCTCCTGGCTCGACCATCAGATCAATCTCATAGACACCCCCGGACACGTCGATTTCACAGCCGAGGTCGAACGCTCGCTCCGCGTCCTCGACGGCGCTGTCATGGTCTTCTGCGGCGTCGCCGGCGTGCAGGCCCAGTCCGAGACGGTCTGGCGACAGGCCGACAAATACGCCGTCCCCCGCATCGCGTTCGTCAACAAGCTCGACCGCGCGGGCGCGGACGCAGAGCATGTCGTGGACGAAATCCGCACGCGCCTGGGCGCGAATCCCCTGCTCCTCCAAATCCCTGTCGGCCGCGAAGACGGCTTCACCGGCGTGGTCGATCTGATCACGCGAGAATACCTCACCTTCGACGGCGACCAGGGGGAAACCGTTACGCGCCGTCCGGTTCCCGCAGAACTGGCCGACGACGTCGAAGTGCTGGCGCAGGAC
>QMCE01002346.1_pt1 | contig 10444 bp, 12 predicted proteins | sample 1821851 | NCBI WGS metagenome assembly QMCE01 (sample SAMN09453174, study PRJNA476694) | Termite gut metagenome, whole genome shotgun sequencing project. | isolation source: worker | host: Odontotermes sp. | place: South Africa:Pretoria | collected 2016-01-28
AAAATCGAATGGTTTCGACAAAGCGTAAGGGATATCCGCGCGTTCAAGGTGGAGGACTGGTCCGATTTTACAGATATTGTAAAAGGAGATTAGGATACTCGAATATTGGCAACCGCGCCTGATATTCCAAACGATTATGGCAGCCGAAAAAACGGTTGCTTTTTTTTGTAAACTGCACTAAAATGAAAGTCGCTTTCATATTCATAAAGGGGATGAAGCTTTTGAACCGGCCATCGCGCTACAAGACGAAGCAATCGGAGGCGATATTAGCCTATATCGCGTCGCTGGGCGGCGCGCCTGTTACGGCGGGGGATATCGTCGCGCATTTCAAATCCGCCGGAGCGCCGGTCGCGCTTACGACGGTCTACCGCCATCTCGAAAAGCTGGAGGAGAGCGGCGAAGTGCTAAGGAGCGTGCTCGACGAATCCGGCGCGCGGTACCAATATGTCGGCGGCCAAAGCGCGCTGGAGCGCTTCTACCTCAAGTGCGAGAGCTGCGGCGGGCTGGAGCATCTTAGCTGCGGCGAGGTGCATTCATTCCGGGAGCATATAATTAACGAGCACGATTTTCAGATCAGCCCCGTAAAAACGGTGCTGTACGGGAAGTGCAAAACCTGCGTGCGCGAGGGGTAAAGCCTGCGTGCGCGAAGGCTATTATGTTTTCACTACGAACGGAGGAATGCCAAAATGAAAAACTGGATCGCGCTGCTGCTCGCGGCGGCCATGATAATGGCGCTTTCCGGCTGCGCGCAAGCGCCCGCCGCTCCGGCGGGCGAGCCGCAAGCCCCCGCCGCCGCGCCGGAGGGGGAGCGCCTGAATATCATCGCCACGATTTTCGCGCCCTACGACTTCGTGCGCCAGATCGTGGGGGATAAGGCCGACGTCACGATGCTGCTGCCCCCGGCGTCGGAGAGCCACTCCTTCGAGCCGACGCCGCAGGATATCATCAAGATTCATGACAGCGACGTGTTCATCTACGTCGGCGGTGAATCGGACGCGTGGGTGGACGGCATTCTGGAATCGATCGACGTCTCGGACAAGGAGGTCATCACCTTGATGGACTGCGTTGAGGTAGTCGAGGAGGAGGTCGTCGAGGGCATGGAGGACGACGGGCACGACCACGAGGGCGAAGAGGCCGGGCATGAAGAGGAGCACGCGCACGAAGAAGAGGCTGACCACGAGGGCGAAGAAGCCCATGAGGAAGGGCGCGAGCACGAGGAGGAGGTCGTCTACGACGAGCACGTCTGGACATCGCCGCGAAACGCGAAGCTGATCGTACAGAAGATATCGGACGCACTATGCGCGAGGGACGCGGCCAACGCCGCCGAATTTCAGGCGAATACCTCCGCCTACCTGGGGGAGCTGGACGCGCTGGACGCGCAGTTCAAAGAAGTTGTCGCTAGCGCCGCGCGCAAAACCATCGTCTTTGGCGACAGGTTCCCGTTCCGCTATTTTACCGATGCCTACGCTCTGACGTATTCCGCCGCCTTCGTGGGCTGTTCGACGGAATCCGACGCCAGCCCCGCGACGGTCAAGTTCCTGATCGATAAGATCAATTCGGAAAACATACCGGTCGTCTTCCATATCGAGCTGGGCAACGAGAATATGGCGAACGTCATCAGCGAGGCCACGGGCGCGAAGCCGCTCCTGCTGCACGCCTGCCACAACATAACGAGGGACGATTTTTTAGCGGGCGTAACGTACGTCGATCTGATGAAGAGAAACGTCGAAACATTGAGGGAGGCGCTGCAATAAATGGCTTTAATCGCTTGCCGGGACGCTTCGTTTTCCTACGAGGGCACTCTCGCCGTCAGCGGCCTGAACTTTACCGTGGAGCGGGGTGATTACCTTTGCATCGTCGGCGAAAACGGCTCCGGCAAGAGTACGCTGATGAAGGGGCTGCTAAAGCTTAAAGCGCCCCGTTCGGGGATCATCGCGATGGGCGACGGGCTTATGCCCAGCGAGATCGGCTATCTGCCGCAGCAAACCGCCGCGCAGAAGGATTTCCCGGCGAGCGCCTACGAGGTCGTGCTTTCGGGGCGGCTGGGCGCGCGCGGCATGCGGCCCTTCTATTCGAAGCGCGATAAGGCCATCGTGGAGGAGAATATCGAGCGCCTCGGCGTAGGCCCCATTCGGAACCGGTGCTACCGGGAGCTGTCCGGCGGGCAGCAGCAGCGCGTGCTGCTCGCGCGCGCCCTCTGCGCCACGAAAACGCTCCTCCTGCTCGACGAGCCGGTCGCGGGGCTAGATCCTCTGGTCACGCAGGAGCTGTACAAATTGATCGAGAGCGTAAACCGCGAGACGGGCTTGACCGTCGTCATGGTGTCGCACGACGTCCGCAGCGCGGTAAAATACGCGAGCCATATCCTGCATCTGAGCACGGAGCAGGTGTTTTTCGGCAAAACCCAGGACTATATAAAGACCAAGGCCGGTATCGGCTTCTTAGGTTCAGAATCGGGAGAAAAAGATGATTGATACGCTGATAGAGATGTTTTCGTATACCTTCCTCGTGCGCGCGGTGGTTGTGGGGCTGCTGGTCTCGCTGTGCGCGGCGCTGCTGGGCGTGAGCCTCGTGCTCAAGCGCTACTCGATGATCGGCGACGGCCTTTCGCACGTGGGCTTTGGAACGCTGGCGGTGGCGACGGCGATGAACGCCGCGCCGCTGGCCGTTTCCGTGCCTATCGTTGTGCTGGCGGCGTTTCTGCTGCTTAGAATCAGCGAGAACGGCAAGATCAAGGGCGACGCGGCCATCGCGCTGATATCCACGGGCTCTTTGGCGGTGGGCGTTATAATCGTCTCCATGACGACGGGGCTGAACACGGACGTGTGCAACTACCTCTTCGGCAGCATTTTGGCCATGAGCAAGGACGACGTGACGCTTTCGATCATACTCGCGGCTGTTGTTTTAACGCTGTTTGTGCTATTCTATAATAAGATATTCGGCGTAACCTTCGACGAAAATTTCGCGAAGGCGACGGGCGTGAAGACCGGGCTGTACAATATGCTCATCGCGTTCCTGACGGCGATAACGATCGTGCTGGGCATGCGCATGATGGGCGCTTTGCTGATATCAAGCCTCATTATTTTCCCGGCGATAACGTCCATGCGGGTATGCAAGCGGTTTAAAAGCGTGACGATATGCTCCGCGGTAGTGTCCGTCGTGTGCTTCTTCATCGGTGTAATCTGCTCCTACGTATACGCGACGCCCACGGGCGCGAGCGTGGTCATTGTGAACATGACGGCGCTGGCGGTGTTTTGGATCGCGAGTACGCTTAGGAGGAGGGAAGTTGTATGAAAAAGGCCGTGATAATCGTTTCGATCGGCGTGGTATTGCTCGCCGGCGCCGCCATTTTGGCGGGCGACCGCCTTTTGCCGCCCGATCCGGCGACGAACGGCAACGGGACGCTCTCGGTGGACGCGGCCGCGTCTAAGGCGCGCCATGATATCGCGCTCGAAGAGCCGGACGGAGACGTTATCGAGATAAAGGAAAAGCTGTTCGTCGCGCAAACGAACGACGTCTACTATAATCCAGACGACTACATGGGCAAAACGTTCAAATACGAAGGGATTTTCGATTCGTACGACGATCCGTACAACGGGCAGACGTACTACGCCGTAATCCGCTACGGCCCCGGCTGCTGCGGCATCGACGCGAACGCGGGCTTCGAGGTTAAGTGGGACAAGGCGTATCCGAACAAGAACGACTGGGTGGAGGCCGTCGGCGTGCTGGAGGAATACGAGGAAAACGGCCAGCATTATCTTCGGCTCGCGCTGTCGTCGCTCAGCGTGCTCCCCGAGCGCGGCGCGGAAACCGTTTATCAATAAATTACAGTAGGGGCGGCGTCTTGCCGCCCGTGATCCGAATAACCGCGGACGCGATGTTAAACCTACAGCGCCCGTCCGTTCGCCCATATCTCCAGCGCCGCGCTAATCTTATCGGGCGGAATCTCCCGCGCCTTACCCTTGGCGAGGATACAATACAGCGCAATTTCTGCGCCCTCCTCTATGTATTCCGAACAGCTCATGGCCGACTCGAGATCCGCGCCGACCGTCAGCAGCCCGTGCATCTCCAATATCACGGCGCTGCCTTTTTCGCCCAGGGCTTTTACGGCGGCTCTGCCGAGCGCCTCGGAGCCGGGCAGCTCGAAGGGCACGATGGGGGCGGGGTCGGGCGCGTAGGCGATCAGCGGAATCGTGCAAACGGGCAGCGGCTGGCCGATATTGCTTAGAATGGTCGAAAACTTCGAGTGGGTGTGAACGACCGCGTTTATATCCCGCCTGGCGTTCAATATCGCCAGGTGCATCGGCAGCTCGGTGGACGGCCTGCATGTTCCTTCGAGCAGCTCTCCCTTTTCGTTGACCAGCGGCACCATTTCGGGCGTCAGGTCTTCATAGGGGACGGAGGTCGGCGTAATGGCGATGACCTTCCCGTCCGCGCTGCGCAGCGAGATATTCCCGGATGTGCCCTTAATCAGCCCGAGCCTTTGCGCCTTGAGCGACGCTTCGATGATTTTCTCACGGATGTCGGTGTAGGTCATAGTATGTCTCCCATATACGAGATTGCACATTATTCTTCTTCATGCAAGAGGGATTCGACCGCTTGCATGAGTTCGGGTAAATCAGTAGATAAAGTTTTCCACATCAAACCGATGTCGAGCCGCATATAGTCGTGAGCGATAATATTACGCATTCCGCGGACGCTTTGCCAGGGGATTTCACAATGTATCTCCCGATAAGCGTCCGGCAATGCATTCGCCAGTTCACCGATTTGTAGGATAGCAAGGCTAACCGCATACTGATTTATCTTTGAAGCCGAAAAATCGGCTTCGCTTATACCTTCGATAAAGGATAAGGCATCCTGGCCGTACGCTAACATTTTTTTGAGCACAGTCTTAATTTGCTTCATAGATTACTCTCGCATCCTTCATGACGCTCTTCTGAAAATCGCCGTCTGCAAGCGCGCCGCGCGATACAACGTCAACACTACGGCCATAATAAGCCATTAAATCCTCCACTAGCCCGCCCCAATCCAAGAGAGAAGCTTTTGGAGAAAAATCGACGAGGAAATCATAATCGCTTTCGTATGTTGCCTCGTTACGCGCACGTGAGCCGAATAGTGATACGCGTTCAATACAGTATTGCTGGAATATTGGCGCGAGGCCAGTATAATTCGGAGCTATTCGCATGATATCCTCCTAACTTCCGTTTATAAACGCAAACGCCCCGAACCGCTAGGATTCAAGGCGCTTTCGTGGTCGGGGTGAGAAGACTTGAACTTCCGGCCTTTCGCCCCCCAGACGAACGCGCTAACCAAACTGCGCCACACCCCGAAGCGATTGCCGATCAAAGACATTTGGAATTATACCAGCCCGCGCAGCTAATTGCAAGCGCGAAATTTCGAGTGTTCGCGGTTAGCCGACAACGCGGGGCGCGTCCCCGCTTGTGGTTTTTCACGGGATTGCATATAATATTGGCATGCCGAAAGGAGCGTTCAACAAGGGCTTCCTTCGATGTTGAAGGAGTAGAGGATACCGTGCATAATATAATCTATTCGAAGCAGGCTGTTAAAGCGCTGAACGGTATGGATGCGGCCACAAAGCACAGAATCAAGCAAGGAATCGAGAAAATTCCGGAGGGTGATATTGTACCCTTGCAGGGAAGCGCAGATGGTCGGAAACGGCTTCGGGTTGGCAAATATCGAGTCGTGTTTAATATTGTGCGCGAAGATTTGTGGATACTCGAAATAGGCGCACGAGGCGATATTTGTAAATAAGGAGGCTTTCGTATGACGAATACAGCGGCGCAGGCGGCAAAAATGATTGATATGCTTCCGGATAGCGAGCAGCTTTTTGCGCTGGAATTGGTGAAGCGCTTAGTGCTGGCGTGGGATCCGGACTTTTCAAAGGTTACGCCGGCCGAGGCGTCGGCGATCCAACAGGCGGACGAAGAAGTGGCGCGAGGCGAATATATCCGGCACGAAGATGTCAATTGGAACTAACGTCATAATCTTACAGAATAAGCTCCCTTCTCCGTTCATTCGCGCGATATCCAAAAATAGCTGGACGAGCCGCCGACTCTCTGGTAGAATGTTAGCGGTCGATTCAGCGCCGAAAGGCGGCGTTTCGGATCAGGCGAACTATTATAGGGGTGTTATTTTTTGAAGCATGTGCCCAATGCGCTCACGGGGCTGCGATTCGTGTTGATCGTGGTTTTCGTGTATGTTTTCTGGGTTCCAAAAAGCTATCTTGCCGCGGTGATCATTTTCGCGGCCGCCGCCGTGACCGATTGGCTGGACGGCTATCTGGCGCGGAAATACGACGTCGTCACCGACGCGGGCAAGCTGCTCGATCCGCTGGCGGACAAGCTCATGCTCCTCGCCGCGCTTACGTGCCTGAGCTTTACGCGGCGTCCGGGCGGCGGCATGATGCTGCCGATGTTCTTCCTCGTCTTTACGATAATCAAGGAATTCGCGATGATCATCGGCGGGATATATCTATATAGGAAGAAGGTCGTGGTCTACAGCCGCTTCGTCGGCAAGCTCGCGACGCTTTTTTTTAACGTGGGCATCGTCCTGACGTTCCTGCGCCCCTACTACGAAGCCTCCTTCGCGTTCCCGATCAACGAGGCGCTGCTGTATATCGCCGTCGTGCTGGCGATGATCGCGTTTATCCAGTACGCCGTAAAGAGCTTCATGAAGCCGGTAAAGGAGCTGCGCCAGCAAAAGAAGATGATGGACGAATAGTTCAGGAAACGGAATAATTGTAGGGGCAGGTCTTGTGCCTGCCCGAAAGCTATAGTTTAATCCAATATTAAGGAAGACAGAATTTACGATGGAAAAGATTCTCGATAAGGTTTACGATCCGCACGCCGTCGAGCCGCGCCTGTACGAACATTGGGAACGCTCCGGCTTTTTTCATGCGGAGCCGAACAAGGACAAAGAGCCGTACACGATCGTCATTCCGCCGCCCAACATCACGGGGCAGCTCCATATGGGGCACGCTTTGGACGAAACGAACCAGGACATCCTGATCCGCTACAAGCGCATGAGTGGCTTCGAGACGCTCTGGCTCCCCGGTACGGACCACGCCTCCATCGCCACGGAGGTCAAGATCGTCGATCAGATGCTCGAAGAGGGGCTGACGAAGGAATCGATCGGGCGCGAGGCGTTTTTAGAGCGCGCGTGGGCGTGGCGCAACGAATACGGCCGCCGGATAGTCAACCAGCTCAAAAAGCTCGGCTCCTCGTGCGACTGGGAGCGCGAGCGCTTTACGATGGACGAGGGCTGCTCAAAGGCCGTTATCGAAGTCTTCTGCGACCTATACAACAAGGGCCTCATCTACCGGGGCGACCGTATCATCAACTGGTGCCCGGACTGCAAGACCGCGCTCTCGGACGCGGAGGTCGAATACGCCGAGCAGCAGTCGAGCCTCTGGCATATCCGCTATCCCGCCGAGGACGGCGGCGAAGGGGTAGTAATCGCGACGACGCGCCCCGAAACGATGCTCGGCGATACCGCCGTGGCGGTGCACCCAAGCGACAAGCGCTACGCGCATCTCGTCGGCAAGAACGTGATTTTGCCGGTCGTGAACAAGCCCATACCCGTCATCGCGGACACGTACGTGGAGATGGACTTCGGGACGGGCGCACTGAAGATCACGCCCTCGCACGATCAGAACGACTTCGAGGTCGCGCTTCGGCACGATCTGCCTATGATTAGGGTTATCGCGGACGACGGGCGCATAAATGAGCTGGGCGGCGCGTACTGCGGCATGGAGCGCATGGAGGCCAGGGAAAAGATCGTCGAGGAGCTGAAGGCCTCCGGCCTGCTCGTAAAGATCGAGCCGTACGCCCATAACGTGGGTCAGTGCTACCGCTGCGCGACGACGGTCGAGCCGCTTACGAGCACGCAATGGTTCGTCTCCATGAAGCCGCTGGCCAAGCAGCCCATCGAGGCCGTCAAATCCGGCGACATAAAGTTCGTCCCCCAGCGGTTTGAAAAGATATACTTCAACTGGATGGAAAACATCCGAGATTGGTGCATCTCCCGCCAGCTATGGTGGGGGCACCGCATACCGGCGTACTATTGCGACGCCTGCGGCGAAATGACGGTTTCGCGCTCAGCGCCCGCGAAGTGCCCGAAATGCGATAGCGTTAGGCTGCGCCAGGACGAGGACGTGCTCGATACGTGGTTCAGCTCCGGGCTGTGGCCGTTCTCAACGCTCGGCTGGCCGGATAAGGTCCCGGAGGTCGATTATTTCTACCCGACGGACGTGCTCGTTACGGGCTACGACATCATCTTCTTCTGGGTCGCGCGCATGATCGTCATGGGCTTCTTCGAGATGAAGGAGCGCCCGTTCCATACGGTGTTCGTACACGGCATCGTTCGCGACGCTAAGGGCCGCAAGATGTCAAAGTCCCTCGGCAACGGCATCGACCCGCTGGAGGTAATCGAAAAGTACGGCGCGGATTCGCTGCGCTTCTCATTGACCGTCGGCAACGCGCCGGGCAACGACATGCGCTTTTACTGGGAAAAGGTCGAGGCCGCGCGCAACTTCTGCAATAAGCTCTGGAACGCGGCGCGCTTCGTGACGATGAATCTGCCCGAGGAGGGCGAACTGCCCGAAATAGACGCGAACGCCCTCGACCTGTCCGACCGCTGGATTCTTTATAGGCTCAACGCCACGATCCGCGAGGTGACGAAATATCTCGACGAATACGACCTCGGCCTCGCGGCGCAAAAGGTCTACGACTTCCTCTGGAACGAATACTGCGACTGGTACGTCGAATTCGCGAAGGCGCGGCTTTACGGCGAAGATCAAGCCGCGAAAGCGACGGCGCTCGCCGTGCTCGTGAAGGTGCTGCGCGAAACGGCGCTGCTCCTGCATCCGTTCATGCCGTTCATCACGGAGGAAATCTTTACGCAATTGCCCGGCGGCGGCGAAACCGCCATGTACGGCCCCTGGCCGAAAGCCAATCCCACTTTCGATTTCGGCCAGGACGCGCGTACGATGGAGGCCGTGATGGATATCGTGCGCAGCGTGCGTACGATCCGGCTGGAAATGAACGTGCCGCCGTCCAAAAAGGCGTCGCTCATATTAGTAGCTGAAAAGGAAGCCTGCGAATCGCTCGAAAAGGCGAAAAGGTATATAATGCGCCTCGCGTCGGCGAGCGACGTGCGCTTCGCTGCCGATAAAGCGGGTGTTCCGAAGAACTCGGTTTCGCACGTCGCGGCGGCCGCGGAAATATTCATCCCGCTGGAGGAGCTGGTCGATCTCGAAAAGGAGAAAGCGCGCCTTGAAAAGGAGCGCGAAAACCTTAAAAACGAGATCGAACGCGCGCGCGCAAAGCTCAATAACGAGGGCTTTATAAGTAAAGCTCCGGCGAAGGTCGTCGAAGACGAGCGCAACAAGCTTCTGGGGCTGGAACAGATGCTCGAAAAGCTCGCGGAACAGCTCAACAAGCTCGCGTGAACGCGCTAGAGGCGCTGACGCAGCGAAGCCAAACGCCGCGCCCGCTGGAAAACGTCGAAAAGCAGCTCGCGCGCCTGGGCAATCCCGACAGGGCTTACCGCACTGTACAGGTCGCGGGGACGAACGGCAAGGGCTCCGTCTGCGCGATGCTCGCGTCCATCCTTCGCGCAAGCGGCTTGCGCGCCGGGCTGTTTACATCTCCCGCGCTCACGGATATCCGTGAGCGCATTTGCATAGACGGCGAGCCGATCTCACAGCGCGATCTCTTGCGCCTCGCGGATACCGTCGTGCGCGAGGAGAAGCCCGCCTATCATTTTAGCGGGTTCGACCGGCTTACGCTCGCCGCCGCGCTGTATTTCGCGGAGCAAAAGGTGGACGCCGCCGTGTTCGAGTGCGGGCTGGGCGGGCGGCTCGACCCGACGACGGCGCTCAAGCGGCACTGCACGGTATTGACGCGCCTGGCGCTCGATCATACGGAGCTGCTCGGCGATACGATTGAGTCCATCGCTTTCGAAAAGGCGCATATTATCAAAAAAAACGTGCCCGTCGTCGTTGCGGCGCAGGAGGCTTCCGCGCTGGACGTTATTCTTGCCCGCGCGGAGGAGGTTTCCGCGCCGGTATTTCAGCTTTTGCCCGAAAACATCACGCCGCTCGAATCCGATTTGCTCGGGCAGGCCTTTTCGCTTTCAATCGAGGGGCATAATTTCGAAGCGCTGCGCATTCCTTTTATAGGCGCGCATCAACTCGAAAACGCCGCTTTGGCGGCTCAGGCCGCGTACGCCTTTTCTCCGCCAAGCGAGAGCGCGCTCCGCATAGGGCTGGAGCAGGCGAAATGGCCGTGCCGCTTCGAATGCTTCCCCGCTGCGCACGAGCGCCCGCTCGTCGTGCTCGACGGCGCGCACAACCCCTCCGGCGCGCTCGCCCTGGCCGACAGCATTCGCGCCGCGCTCCCGTCGCCCCCGGCGCTGCTCTTCG
>QMCE01002347.1_pt1 | contig 10441 bp, 11 predicted proteins | sample 1821851 | NCBI WGS metagenome assembly QMCE01 (sample SAMN09453174, study PRJNA476694) | Termite gut metagenome, whole genome shotgun sequencing project. | isolation source: worker | host: Odontotermes sp. | place: South Africa:Pretoria | collected 2016-01-28
CAACCGGAGTTATTTGAGGGGGACGAAGATTTGTCGATACCTGTCGAACAACCAATACGGAAACAGCCACAATCCCTTATTTCAGAAGCATCTAAACCCAATATCACTTCAGTATTAGAAGCTGGGTCTAATAATAGCTCGACTAACGCATTAGATAATGCCATTCAAAATTCAGACATAGAACAAGTTATGGTGTTCTATAAGAATAAACGAGTATCCATATATAAGGCGGAGTAAATTCCTGCTATTATAGTCTTGAATATGTTCAAGACTATTTTTTCGCCATCGCCTGCAAACGAATACAATTTATATTATGTTAAATTGATTAATATTGTATCACCCCTATTAATAAAGACTTGGGTGAAATTGTAGTTTTTGGTTGAAGAGAGATTGCTACAATCTGCCCTATCTCAACATATAACATAAAAACAATAGAGCGACTTGCTAAGTCGCTCTATTGTTTTTATTGCTTGTTCGAAACCTATTTCAAAGTATCTGACAGCTTAGTGAAAAGTTCGTCTATTTTTGTAAACATCTCTTTGCGCAATGTTTGGAAATGTTTCTTCACCGCTTTATAATCCTTTTTGTCAGCAGGATTATTCACAGCTTCGAAAAGATTGTTGCGTAATTCGACTGCTTCTTTGATAATAGCGACGATTTCATCTTGCTTATTAACATTAAAGTGAAAGGCGAGGTAAGCATCTGTAACCACCTCATTAACAAGATAATCTATATCTCGCTTAATTGTTCTTAAACTTGCCATACGTATTATTTAGATTTATTTTTTCTCTTTTTGCAGTCGTTGCTGATTTTAATAAAGAAGATTATAAAGCTCATAATACCTGTGCAGAGATTTGCGGCGAAGAGGAAATAGTTCTCCGTCAGCAGTCCTTGCATCATAAATGCTAACGAACCGAGCAAAATAATCAAAAACGATGCCATTGCAATGTCATCGGTGCGACGAGTGCGGATTGTCTGTATCGTTTGAGGCAAGTAACCTAACGTAATCAGAATTGCCGCAATCAAGCCAATAATGTCTACTAATGCCATAAATTTTAAGTGTAAATTTTGGCAAAGTTACTAAAAAAAAGTGATTCTAATAAATGGAAGTGCCTAAACACTTCCATTTATTAACTTGTCGGTCTCCTCCCAGAGCCACTTACTATACGCCGAATCTGCCAAATCGGGCAAAGGTTGCGCACCTCGCCTACCCTTATAGAGAGTATTGGTACGCGTATCAGCCAGAGCTCGCATCGTAATCTTTGCCGCCGTATGCGGCTTGCGTGCAAAGGGGCGATAGAGTGCGTCCACAAAGGGGTCATACCAGCGATTAAATCGTATAATTCCCGTATTTACCGCACCCGGATCGGTTGCAACAATACGCAAATTAGGGTTATCTGCCGCCAGTTTTGTCGTAAAATAGAGCAATGCCAACTTCGAATAGGCATACTCTCGAAGCATAACAAAATCGGAAGAGCGTGGAATAAAAATTTTGCGAGTCGGACGTACATAATCAGTTGATAATGATAGAGTATTGATTATCGTACTACCCTCTCCCATTAACGGCAACATTCCGAGCGTTAGCGCCGCAGTGCCCACATAATTAACAGCCATTGAGCTTTCAACGCCACATTCTGCCATCTTAAAAGAGTGCGCAATCATTCCTGCATTATTTACAAGGGCTGCAATTTTGATGCCGCTCTTTCGCACTCTTTCAATAAATTTTCGCACCAGTTTTAACGATGCCAAATCAAGATGCCAAACTTTAATCAACCGATTGCCTGTCCGTCCAACAATCTCGTTCCGTACAGCCTTAGCTTCCTCACAGCACGCCATAATTACTGCCCTACCCTGCTGGGCAAGCAGTTCCGTGATAGCGCGCCCAATACCGCGATTTGCGCCGGTAACAATGTATGTGCCACAACTATCCATATTTGAGGGGTTTTGTTATGGGTGCAAGGTATAAAAAAGCAGCGAAAATCGCTGCATCTTTTTTGTCAATAATATAGTCCTTTTTACGCTCCGAAATTATCGTACATTATATTTTCGGGCGGAACGCCAAGACTATCCAGCATTCGCTCCATTGCAGCCGTCATTGCGGGTGGTCCGCAAAGGTAATATTCGATATCTTCGGGAGCATCGTGGAATTTGAGATAGTTGTCATATATCGCCTGATGTATAAAGCCTATTAAGCCTGTCCAGTTGTCTTCGGGTTTTGGTTCCGAGAGTGCGATATGAAAATTAAAATTATCGTTTTCACGCTCAATCTCCTCAAAATCAGGCTCATAGAACACTTCACGAAGCGAACGGGCACCATACCAAAACGATACGGGAACTTTTGTGTGTTTCGTCTTAAAGAGGTCGAATATATGCGAGCGCATCGGTGCCATACCTGCTCCGCCACCTACGAACATCTTTTCATTCGGAGTATCCTTAACAAAGAATTCGCCATAAGGTCCCGAAATCGTAATCTTATCACCTGCCTTCAACGAGTATATGTAAGAGGAGCAAATACCGGGATTTACATTTGTAAATGCGCCTGTATTTCTGTCCCAAGGCGGCGTGGCGATACGGATATTGAGCATTATGATGTTGCCTTCGGCAGGGTGGTTCGCCATTGAATAGGCACGGAAAGTAGGGTCGGGGTTTTTGGTAACCAAGCCCCACATCTTCATCGAATCCCAATCGGAGCGGTACTCTTCGGCAACATCGAAATCAGCAAAGCGGATTGCATCATATTTAGGCACATCAATTTGGATATAACCGCCACTACGGAATTTCAGCGTTTCCCCGACGGGTAATTTCACAACAAATTCGCGAATAAAGGTCGCTACATTTCGGTTAGATACCACCTCACACTCCCATTTCTTAACGCCAAGCACCTCTTCGGGAATAGCGATTTTCATCGACTCTCTTACTTTGGTCTGACAACCGAGCCTCCAATGCTCCTTTTGCTGACGGCGCGTAAAGAACCCAACCTCAGTTGGTAAAATAGAACCGCCACCCTCCAAGACCTGTACTCGACACATTCCACACGTTCCGCCGCCACCGCACGCCGAGGGCAGGAAAATCCCCTCCCCTGCGAGTGTTGTCAGTAACGACGAGCCGCTTTCGACCTCAATTGTCCGCTCGCCCTCGTTAATATCTATCGTAACCTTTCCGCTTACGGTCAGTTTCGCCTTTGCCCACAGCAACAACGTCACAAGCGCAAGAACGACTACCAAACTAACCCCAACGGCTATAATAATCTGAAATGTCATATCTGTATCCCTAAAAATGTCATAAACGCAATACCCATTAATCCTGTGATAATGAATGCAATACCCGCTCCGCGCAGAGGTTTGGGAACATTCGAGTAGGACATCTTTTCACGGATTGCCGCCATCATCAAAATCGCAAGCCACCACCCTATTCCCGAACCGAGTCCGAACGATGCTACCTCGCCTACATTAGCAAATTCGCGCTCCTGCATAAACAGCGAGCCACCCATAATTGCGCAGTTCACAGCAATCAACGGCAAAAAGATACCCAGCGAATTATACAGCGCAGGCGATACCTTCTCCACGACCATCTCTACAAGTTGTGTAAATGCTGCGATGACAGCAATAAAGACAATAAAACTCAAAAAGCTCAAATCTATATCACCCAGCGAGGCACTGAGCCACGCCAATGCACCTTTGGTCAGCAAGTATTTATTTATCAAAAAATTCAGAACGACCGTACAAACCAGCACGAACGTTACCGCTCCACCCAGTCCCATTGCAGTGCGAACATTCTTACTGACAGCAATATAGGAACACATACCAAAGAAGTAGGCGAATACCATATTGTCGATAAATACCGACCTTATAAATATGTCAAAAATCTCGTTCATCGTCTATTTCTCCTGTAAATCTTTATGTATCGAGCGGTGTACCCAAATAATACACCCCACAAGTATCAACGCCATCGGAGGCAACAGCATAAGTCCGTTATTCATATATCCCGCCTCATAAAAGCTCTGCGGAACGATTTGGTAGCCCCACAAAGTACCCCCACCAAAGAGTTCGCGCACTACGGCAACAATCATCAATATCAGTCCATACCCTATTCCGTTGCCTATTCCGTCGAGAAACGAGGGTAACGGTTTATTGGAGAGTGCAAATGCCTCGACACGCCCCATAAGAATACAATTGGTTATGATAAGTCCCACAAAGACAGATAGTTGCTTACTAACCTCATAAACGTATGCTTTCAAAATCTGGTCGACCAAAATAACAAGAGTTGCAATCACGACGAGTTGAACGATGATGCGAATGCGGTCAGGGATACCTTTTCTGAGAAGCGACATCACAAGATTTGAAAATGCCGTAACGACCGTAACAGATACCGCCATAACGAATGCAGGTTCTACCTTTGCCGTAACCGCCAACGCCGAGCAAATACCCAAAATCTGAACGATTACGGGATTCGAGCGGTCGAGCGGTCCGAGTAATATCTTAAAGTTTCGTTTCATTAATCCTCATTTGCTAATTTGTAATACTCCGAAAGTCCGTCGAAAAGCATCGCCTGTACGCCTTTACTGGTAAGTGTTCCGCCTGAAACAGCATCTACGGCATTCTCATTTCCAACAGAAGAACCGCGTCCTTTCAACAACTCGATGCCAACAAAATCGCTATTTCGAGTGATTTTCTTACCCTTAAACTGCGCCGCAAAATCAGCTGTCGCAATCTCGGCACCTAATCCCGGTGTTTCGCCCTTATGGGCAAACGTTACGCCGTAAATCGTGTTCCAATCCGATTCCAAAGCCACATAACCCCATATAGGACCCCATAAACCTTTACCTTCGACGGGAATAATAAATAGCGTCGTGGTATCGTCTATTTTAGCCTCATATAGCGGCAAAACGTCGTGTAGTGTCGTTTCGGTAATATATTTTCCGTAAAGTTCAGCAACATTATTACCCCCAATTCCGACTGCTGCCAAAATTGCACTCTGTTTCTCGAGCTCCTCATTTGCCCTTTGGCGCGGAGCAAGAGCGGTAGCAGCCAAAGCCAACAGCACCGCCGCAACAACAATTATTACCGAAGCATAAAATATTATATATAGATTCGATCTCTTTTTCATTTCACCACAAGTTTAGCTCGTTTTTTACGCCTATTTATATTGTTCTGCACGATATAATGGTCGATAAGCGGAGTCAGAGCGTTCATAAACAATATTGCGAGCATCATTCCCTCGGGATAACCGGGATTGACCACCCTTACCAGCACCGCAATCGCACCTATCATCACACCCGAAATCCATTTACCCGTATTAGTTTGCGAACTTGTAACAGGATCGGTAGCCATAAAGACCGCTCCGAATGCAAATCCACCTAAAAGCAGATGATAATAGGCAGGCATATTCATATATGGCGTAGCGCCTATTAAATTGAATATCAGCCCCATACCAAGCCCACCTAAACAAACACTTAACATCGTACGCCACGAAGCGACGCCCGTCCACAACAATATGACAGCTCCCAATAAAATACACAATACCGAAGTTTCGCCGATACTGCCCGGTATTAAGCCCCAAAATAGGTCGCTCGCCGAAGTTGTCAGAGTGCCACTTTCAGCAAGCGAAGCCAACGGCGTTGCACCCGAAAAGCCATCGACAATACCCTCTCCGCCGCTCATACCTGCAATCCAAACCTTGTCGCCCGATATTTTAGAGGTATAACCGAAGAATATAAACGCTCTGGCGAGAAGTGCAGGGTTGAATATGTTCATTCCCGTTCCGCCGAATACCTCTTTGCCGAAAATAACCGCAAAGGCTGTCGCCAAAGCCACCATCCATAAAGGCACATCGACAGGCATAACGAGCGGTATCAACATTCCCGTAACCAAAAAGCCCTCATTGACCTCCTCTTTCTTTATCTGTGCCGCCGCAAATTCTATTCCCAGCCCCACAACATAAGACACTACAACTATCGGTAGTACTCGCCAAAATCCGAACCAAAACTCTGCGAACCAGCTCATTTCCATTCCCAACGCCCTGTAATGTTGATAACCTACGTTATACATACCGAACAACAGAGCGGGCAGAAGAGCCACGACTACAACTATCATAACCCTCTTCAAGTCATTCACATCACGAATATGGGCACCTCGTTTTGTTGTAGTTGCAGGAACGAACAAAAAAGTCTTAAAGGCATCGAATGTCGAGTGCAACCACCCGAACCTTCCACCCTTTGAGAACTTGGGTTCCAGTTTCTCAACCTGTTTTTCTAATTTTTGAGATAATTTATATTTCATATTATTTCACTTACAACACATACATCTGCAAGACAATCCTGCTATTTGCTACATAGCAGTCGCTACATCTCTTTCAGCATCAACTCAACTCCATCGGCAATAATTTGTTGTATCTCCAATTTCGAAGGTTCGACAAACTCACAAAGTGCAAAATCTTCGGGCAGAACTTCATATATTCCAAGTCCCTCCATTCGCTCTATATCACCCGCAAGACACGCCTTAACGAGATAGCTCGGATAGATATTCATCGGCAGATACTTATCCATCAATCCCGTAACCACCATTGCACGCACTCCGCCGTGCAGATTGGTGTCTATGTCATAAACTTTGCGGGGGCGCAGCCACGAAAAATAGCTGTGAGAAACCGACAACTTATCTAAGCGCGGCATCGCCCACCCTAAAAGTTCCTGTTTATCGCCCTCACGGATAAGGGTTACACAATTTGTTTTATGGTTCAGATAGCCGTCTGCAGTTTCGGCTTTCCCCGTCAATACATCGCCTCCGATAATGCGCAACCTGTCCGTTCCCTTTTGGCGGCGTACTCCTCCTGCTACAAGAATTTTAAGAAGCGGTGCGCCAACTATCGTGTGTACATATTTAGGCTCTACAATCTCGGAGCCAACCACGGCAATCGTTTTTCGCATATCTACCCTACCCTCGTTAAAGAGGCGACCGATTATAGCAAGATTTTGAGCATCAATAGTCCAAACGACTTCGCCTTTGCTTATAGGTTTGATGTGGTGGATTTGAATACCGACATTGCCCACAGGGTGCTTACCTTTGAAAACGTGCTGTACGGCATTGTCAAGACGATTCATTACGCCTTCCGTCCCATAGTGCGTACTAACGTGAACTTCGCCGTCGGTTAGACGTTTCAACACCTCGATACCTTTATGGAGATTCTCAAATTCGCCTTCCAAAGCGAAATCGAGGTCAGCGGCAAGCGGTGCGGAGTCAAATCCCGAAACAAAAATATCTCTCGGCAGGGCATTAGCATCGGCGATTACACCATAAGGACGCTGCTCGATTAATGTCCACAAACCGCTTTCGAGCAACACTTTCACTATATCTTCTCGCGAGCCATCTTTAAGGGACGGCAATGTGAATTTCTTATACTCCGTCTCTTTATCAGGGGCAATAACGATAGAGACAATTTTGCGCTTTTCGCCTCTGTTGATAGAGGAAATTTGACCGCTAACAGGCGAAGTAACAACCAATTCGGGGCGCGTTTTATCAAAAAACAACGGCGAACCTGCCTCTACTCTGTCGTCTGTTTTGACGAGTAATTTGGGTGTAAAATGAGAGTAATCTTCGGGACAAATAGCATACGAGGCGGGTGTGGTTGTGGCGCTAACAACCCTCATAGCCTCTCCTACTAATTTTATATCGAGTCCTTGCCGTAACTTTATAACTTTCATAACTATTTATAGTGTCGTACAAGGCACAAAGGTATGATTTTTTGAGGTGAGGTGCAATCAAAAACAACAAAAAACGACCCTCTAAAAGGGTCGTTTTCATTGTCATCTGTAAAGCTATTTTTTCTCTACAATGCTTATTGCATATCCACCTGCCGCAACCGATGTAAGTTTAAGCTCTGTATCACTCGTTACCTCCTGTTTCTCAATCGTGTAAGATTGAGGATTATTGCGATAATGAGCATCTTTGCCGTCTGCATAAATCGTTGCAATATACTTTTTACCCGGTGTCAGGAAATCGAGTTTCAAGTCGGAGGTGTGTCCATTATAGCCTGCAACATTACCTACGAACCAGTCGCCTGTTCCCTTTGCACGGCGAGCAATAGTCAAATATTCGCCCGGTTCAGCTTCAAGATAGCGACTCTCGTCCCAATCAATAGCTACGTCCTTGATAAATTGGAACGCATCGAGGAAACGATTGTAGTTTTCGGGTAAATCTGCCGCCATTTGTAGCGGAGAGTACATCGTAACATACAAAGCCAACTGGTTTGCAATCGTCGAATTACACCACGAATTGTTATGAGGGTTCAGTTTCGATATATCCATTTCGAAAATACCCGGCGTATAGTCCATCGGACCTCCGATAAGGCGTGTAAATGGCAAAATGGTAACGTGATTGGGGTTCGAGCCACCAAACGCCTGATATTCCGTTCCGCGAGCCGACTCGTTACCTATCAAGTTAGGATATGTACGATAGACACCCGTAGGACGCACTGCCTCGTGAGCATTAACCATAATGCGATATTCTGCCGCCTTTTCAATAGCATACTGGTAGTGATTTACCGAACTTTGGCTGTAATGGTGTTCTCCGCGAGGAATAATATCGCCTACATAACCGCTCTTTACAGCTTCATATCCATTATCTACCATAAACTGATATGCTTCGTCGATAAAACGCTCATAGTTAATTGTCGAAGAAGACGTTTCGTGATGCATAATCATCTTAACACCCTTACTTTTAGCATAAGCGTGAATTCCTTTAACATCGAAATCAGGGTATGGAGTCTGAAAATCGAATACAAAATCTTTCGTGTGTCCGAACCAATCTTCCCAACCGATATTCCAACCTTCGACAAGAACTGCATCGAAACCGTGCAGAGCCGCAAAATCTATCAACTCCTTAACGTGAGCAGTCGTTGCGCCGTGCCTTCCGTGTGGTTTAGCCTTCGAATAGTCCGTCTTCCAAAGATGGATAGAGTTGAAATCGTTCGTATAGCTCCAATCGCTCTTTCCTGTAATCATCTCCCACCAAACGCCGACATATTTTACGGGGTGTATCCACGATGTATCCTCGATTTTACAAGGTTCGTTAAGGTTCAACGTAATGCGCGATGCCAACATATCGCGAGCATCATCACTCGCAATAATCGTTCTCCAAGGAGTATTGAACGCCGTTTGAACGTGTCCCTTATTGCCCTGAGCATCGGGGGTAAGCCAAGCACGGAATACGAAATTCTTATCATTCAAGTCAAGGTGCATACACGGAAAATTAATCAGAGCAGCCTCGTGAATATTGATATACAAACCTTCCGCAGTCTTCATTTGGAGCGAAGTCTGTACAGCCGTACGTGAAAATTGTGTTTGTGAAGCATTCGAAGTTACCGCCTTTTCGTGCAGTCCGCCTATCTCCGATAATTTTGAAGTCGTATAGTCGTACTCCTGTGTATCGTAATCGCCCGCAATCCAAATAGCCGTATGGTCGCCTGTCATTGCAAACTCGGTCAATTCCTCTTTAATAATGAAATAGGTCAAATTCTTCTGGTCGGGGAACTCGTAACGGAATCCCAATCCCGTGTCAAATAGACGAAAACGGATATTGACAAGGCGCTCTGTGCCCTCCTGTTTCATTTCGACAAGCAGTTCGTTATAGTTGTTGCGAATCGAGCTCTCCTCGCCCCATACGGGGTGCCAAGTCTCGTCAAAAGTAGACGTAGAGGTATTCGTAACAACAAAATTATCGTATAACGAATTGCTATTGACCTTTCTGTTGCCTTCTACATTGACATAACTATATTCGGTGTTGAGTTCGCCTGCAAGCTCAAATCCCAAATGAGATGGTTTAATGACAGCCTGGTCTTTGAACAAAAGTTCATAAGTCGGCTTTCCGTTATCCATCGAGAAAGTCATCGTAAACCTGCCATCGGGCGACTTCAGACTTTGTATGTTCTGAAGCTCCATCGTTGTAGTCGTGCAGTTTTGAAGTAGTACTGCAAACGCTACTAAAATTAATAATCGTTTTATCATATCGGTAATATATTAGTTCTCAAAAGTTTATTTTATATCCAAAACGAGCACGCCTTTCGGAGCAATCGTTACGCCCTCTGCCAAAGAGTACGATTTTTCCGTAACTACATCTGTTCCGATAGTGCCGTTTTCTATTGCCTGCGCATAACGCTCCGAAAAAGTTATCTTTTGCTCCTTATCTGAGCCATTCAGAATAATGACGACTCTTTCCGTATCGGTCATTCTGACATACAGATAGCATTTGTCATCATACATAACATTTGGCCCTGCAATCGCGCTAAAACGATGATTGCCCGGTAAAGTTGCATAGACAACCGGTATTCCCCGAATCGGGTCAAAAGGCCTTTCGTAAACATTCGCGACGGTGTGAATTAAATCTATGAGATATTGCTTGGTCAGTTTTTCAGACTGGTACGCCACCCACGGCACGCGGATCAGCAGGTT
>QMCE01006583.1_pt1 | contig 10436 bp, 9 predicted proteins | sample 1821851 | NCBI WGS metagenome assembly QMCE01 (sample SAMN09453174, study PRJNA476694) | Termite gut metagenome, whole genome shotgun sequencing project. | isolation source: worker | host: Odontotermes sp. | place: South Africa:Pretoria | collected 2016-01-28
TGAATCATTGAACAGCGTTGTGAAGACGCTGTTCTTGTATTTGGTATTTATGGACATAGCAGCCTCCACACCGATATATGGTGCGGAGACGCGGTTTTGCTTTAGTGGACTATGATTTTTTGCAAAAAAGTTAACGTATATGCGCCAAATGAAAAGGGCGTCCTGAAGTTTTTGCTCCAAAACGCCCAAATATTTCCCTCAAACAAAAACGTTACGCTTTGCTTCCCTGAGCGGTAACAATATCTTTCTTCTTGCTGCCGATTGTCTTATCCCAGAAGTTGACAAAGCCCGACGCGATAAAGATCGTTGAATACACACCGGAAACCATACCGACGATCAATGCGAGGGCAAAATCCTTCATGGAGCCGGTCGTAAAGATGTAGAGCGAAAGCACCGCCAGCATCGTGGTAACCGTAGTGATAATCGTCCGGCCCAAAGTTTCGGACAAGGAACGGTTCAGCACCGAGACAAACGCGTCATCCGGGAAAAGGCGTCTGTTTTCACGGATACGGTCAAAGACAACGATGGTGTCGTTGATCGAGTAACCCAAAATCGTGAGGATCGCGGCAATTGTGGTGGTGTTAAACTCCATTCTGGTCCAGACGATGAAGCCGACCATGATGAGGGCATCATGCATGATAGCCAAAACCGCTCCGATAGCGTACTGCGGCTTAAACCGGATTGACGCATACACGAGGATTAATAGAAGGGTAAGCCCGATCAAAATACCCGCCTGATCAGTCAAATCCTGGGAAAAGCGCGAACTGACATAGGAAGAACTGATAAGCGCCGCCTCGCCTTCGCCGAAATTCGTTTCCAGGGTTCTGATAAGCATTTCCGCCGGAACCGATTCCGTACCGTTTTCTTCATCAATTCTGATCATGAATTTACGGTCAGCCGGATCGCCTAAAACCTGCACGGAAACATCACCCAGGGAAACGATTGAAGAGCGGACTTCTTCAATAGAGATAATCCTGGCGCCGGGCAAAAGGTAATGTACCGTATAAGGCACCGCTCCCAAGCGGGAATCTCCGCGGGCGCTTTGGCTGCCTGGAACAAGCGAAGTTATGCTGAGCCCTTCAATGCTTGAAAGCCCCGCGGTCAAACTGCTGACCGTTGGATATTGAGCGTAAGGAAATGAATACGTAACACTTTCCGAAGCAACATCAACAATAACAACATCAAATTGATTTCTGTTCATGGAAACCGAAGCGTTCGCGGTGCCGGAATACGTTAAGCTCAACGACGCGGGCGCAAACTGCACTTCCTGGATAAGCCCGGACTGAAAATCAATCCCCAGATTAAATCCTTCTGTAACAAAACCGAAGATTCCCGCGATAATCAAAACGATGGAAAGAATAAAAGCCGGTACAAAAGCCCGGGAAAAATTCAAAATGCGTTTCATTCTTTGATCCTCCAGTCGATGGACATTTTCTGCTGCTTTATCACATCCGTACCAAAGTCAAATATCAATCTGGAAACAAAGAGTGCGGTAAATACTGATGAGAACACGCCGATAGCCAAGCTGACGGCAAATCCTCTAATCGGGCCTGAACCAAGCTGCGAAAGGAAAAGAGCCGCGATAAAGGTTGTGATGTTGGAGTCCATAATTGCCCAGAAAGCTTTGCTGAACCCGGCTTCGACAGCGGCTTTTCTGCCTTTCCCAAGCCGTAATTCTTCTTTAATGCGTTCAAAGATAACGACATTTGCGTCAACCGCCATACCAATGGTAAGGATGAACCCGGCGATACTCGGCAGCGTCAAAGTAAAACTAAACGCGGAAAGAACACTGAACATAATGTAGATATTCAAAACCTGAGCCGCAACCGCGTTAATGCCGCTGCCCTTGTAAAAGACCAGCATAAAGACCATTACCAAGGCAAGACCGCCAAGGAGCGCATACAGCCCCTGCCGGATCGTATCTTCCCCCAAGGAAGAGCCGATGGCCTGTTGGGATACAACTTCCAGATCAACCGGGAAGGCCGCGGTACGGAGGACAAGCGCGATATTGTTGGCTTCATCAACACTAAAACCGGTCATCTGAACAGAGCCGCCGGGAATAGGTTCGCGAACCGTTGATGCTGATTTAACTTTATCATCCATTACAATCGCGATCCGTTTCTGAACATTGGCGGCAGTAAATTCGTAAAAAATTTCTCCGCCTTCGCTGTCCAACTGGAATATAACGTCGGGCGTACCGGTGAGCTGGTCGCGGTTAACGCTTACATTTTCAATATGATTGCCGTCCAGCCCGATTTCTTTCTTCACCGCGATATAATCGACAAATTCATCAAGGCCGTAACGGTCTTTTGTGTACACGCCAAGGATTTGAGCGTCAGCGGGAATAATCGAAGGATCGATTACGTTTCCGTTACCGTCAAACGTTGATGTAGGATGGGCGCGGTAATATGCCTGAAAAGCCGCCGTAGCGTCTTCATCTACAAGATGAAAAGCCAGGGTTCCCTTTCCCATGATGATGGAATTGATGCGTTCCGGGTCGGCGGTACCGGGGATTTCCACATACACTTCATCACTGCCCTGAAGACGGATGACCGGTTCTGTGAGGCCGAATCTGTCAATTCTGCTGTTAAGAACTTCCAGGACCCGGTTCATCGCGTCCGTTCGGTCATCCGTGTTGGGAGTTCTGCCGAGCCGTTCGCCCAGAGCTTCCATATCCGCCCGGAGAACGATGCTCATACCGCCGGAAAGATCGAGCCCCAATTGGACCGCGCTTCCCTGGAGGTCTTTGAGGGCAAAAATATCATCCCGATAATATGTTTCTATCGCTTCAAGAGCTTCCCGCTCGTTGACAAAAACAGACACCACGCCGCGGGCATCCCACACTTTAGGAGCCGAATTTTTTGTCCGTTTGATGTGACTTTTTGCGATAGAAACAAGGAAGGATGATTCTTCCGGAATTTCCTCTCCGTTTCTTGCCCAAACTTTAAGTTCCTGCAAGTCTTCCTGGGCAAGCCGTGAAGCATATATCTTAATCTGCTCCCTGGAACCCAATGCCAATGTTTTGTCTTCCTTCGGAATCATGAAGTACCAACGAATGGTGGGGTATAAAAACATAAAACACACCGCAACCACCGCAAGAACAATGAAGAACCGATACCGTTTACTCATGTCATGCTCCAACTAAGCAACAACTCCGCTCTAAGCAACGGAGCATGTTGTTCTCAATAAAAAATGGGATAATACTCCTTTAAGTTACATTTCTGACAGAAAGAATAAACTAATTTTTTCTGTCAGAAACACTTAAAATCGGAAATAGTCAAATAATTCAGATTATTTGACTATAAATATCATTTAGTTTTTGGATTCTTCCGAGGAATCATCCTTTTCTTCGCTCTTTTCTTCTTTTTCAGCCTTTTTCTCGTCGGCCTTTACGTTTACATTTGCAATTGCGCTCTTAAGAAATTTAATTTTTGCGTTTTCATCAACCTTGACGATTACCGTCGTCTCATCAACGCTTTGAATAATTCCGTGGATGCCGCCGATTGTAACGATTTTATCGCCCTTTTTCATGGCGTTAAGCATATTCTGGGTTTCTTTTTGCTTCTTATTCTGGGGCCTTATAATGAGAAAATAAAAAATAACGATAACCAGCGCCAGCGGAACAAGCATCTGTATTAAACCCCCAGCTCCGCCCGGGGCACCTGCTGCGCCGTCAGTTGCGGGAGCTGCCATAAGCAAAGACAAAAACAATGCATTCATATGTACTTCCTTAAAAAATGATAGATCTCAGAAAAATTCTCAAAAGAATAGATTGAGAAAACAGCCTTATGGGTAAAATTATCATAGGGGCGGTCGTCGGTCAAGGGTTTCAGGACGAGCGTATACTTTTAATTGGAAGAAATTGTTATACAGAGGAACATTATCGAGTTCACGGAACCATAAAAAAAGAACGCTGATCTTTGTTCAGCACAAAAACCAGCGTTAAATCAGTGTTTCCTTAGAATCCTATTTTAATAGATTCCCAGGCATCATCGTACATTTCCTTGTCTGCCCCAAGATCATCTTTCAATTCGGTATTCACCAAATCTTCGGCTTCATACAAAGGAGGAGATTTTTTCAGCGCGCGCGCGGGAACATTTGCGGTTGCGGGGAAGCCGAAATCATCGGCAAACTCCGCGTAAATTTCAGGCCGGTGAATAAAGTTCATAAACTCCATCGCGAGGTCCTTGTTTTTGGAACCTTTGAGGATGCACATACTATCGAGGTAGCTGGGGCCGCCTTCCGGAGGGATGAAGAATTTTACATCTTTCTTCTGTTCTTCCGCCAATTCCTCATAGACAACTTCCGCATAACCCTGGACAACCCAGAACTCGCCGTTGGCAAATCCTTTTCCAAAGGCTTCCGCGTCAAACTTTACAAGGTTTGGTTTCCATTGATTGATAATCAGATTTTTTGCCGCTTCAACTTCGCTTGGATTGGTTGAGTTAACCGAATAACCCAGGTACACAAGAGCATCGCCCATCACTTCGCGCATATCATCGAGCATGGTCATGCGGCCTTTCAAATCCTGTCGGCTGAAAATAGACCAGCTTTCTTCAAAGTCAGGAACCTGCGCGGTATTTACCGCGATTCCGGCGGCTCCAAAATAATACGGAATGCTGTATTCCATATTCGGATCGTACGTTGCTTTTTCCAATACAAGCGGATCGATATGCTGAATATTGGGAATCTTTGTTTTATCTATCGGTTCAAGCATATTCTGATTAATCATGATCGATACATAATCACCGGACGGGAAAATAATATCATATCCTGAACCGCCTATCATCAATTTGGCAAACATTTCTTCGTTGGAAGCGAAAGAATCGTAGACAACATCTACGCCGAATTCCTGTTCAAACTTTTCGATTACGGAATCAGGAGTATAATAGGTCCAGTTATAGATATACAATCTTTTCCCGTCTCCGTTCCTTGAACAAGATGCTGCAAAAAATGACAACAAGACAACCGACGCGAATACCACACAAAGGGTATGTTTTTTCATGGTTTCCTCCATAATTTCGCGAAATCCCAAACTTTTTGTTACCGGGATTTCCCATAAAAAATATATGACATTTTTCGGGACTGATGCGGAATATTCCTAGGCAATCCTGAAAAGCCAATTTGATTAAAAATACGCTGATTGCGGTCTAAAGTCCGGAGTCAATGTAATCAGCGTTGCCGTAAGTTACTTTGAGGCAATGTACTTTAAGAAGTTCCGCAGCAAATACGTCATAAGAACAGTTCCTAAAATCATCACTACTGAAAGCGCGTTAATTACCGGCGATATACCGTAACGGATAGCTGAATTGACATACAATGGCAGCGTTGTTGAACCGGGTCCGGATACAAAAAAGGTAATGACAAAATCTTCGAGCGACATGGTAACCGCCACAAGGAAGCCGGAAACAATGCCGGGCATGGCAACAGGGATAATTACCTTTAAAAGGGATTGCAGTTCCGTCGCGCCGAGGTCGTGAGCCGCTTCAATGATCGAAGAATCGAATTCGTCGAGGCGGGCCCGCACCATCAAAAAAACAAACGGCAGATTGAATGTAGTATGCGCGATATATATCGTGATCATTCCCAGATTCATCTTTATTCCGGCAAAAAAAATCGTGAGCGAAACACCGATAATGATTTCCGGAAGTATCATGGGGAGAAACGAAATTGCCTGAACGTATCCCCGAATCTTGAATCGATACCAATGCACGCCTACGGCTCCAAGCGTTCCCAAAATCGTAGCGGTTCCCGCGGAACTCAGTGCGATGATAATGCTGTTCTTGAACGCGCGCCAAAGATCATCGGAATGGAAGAAAAGTTCTTCATACCAAACAAGAGAAAATCCCGTCCAGTTCATGCCTTTTGAACCGTTGAACGAATATAGAATGAGTACAAAAAGCGGCATGAAAAGAAAGATGATAACAAAGATAAAAATCATCTGCGAAAAAGAAAAACGCTGACGATAAGCACGCCGGGCGTGTCTCGCCGCTTCCGAACGCGGAGCTCCTCTTGAAGGCATTTTAAATAATTCGCTCATTTGCTTCCTCCAAGTCCGTTCTGAGAGGGTTGTCCGGAAACCTTTTTCTGCCGGTTGATAAGGCTCGCTCCAAAACTTCTGATTTTCGTCATTGCCGCAAGTTCGGCTTTTTCCGCCGCTTTTGCTTCTCTGTTTCTCAGCGCTTCTTTCCGCTGGAAACTCATCATTAAAAGCACGCCGATAGTTGTTACAAGTGTAATCATCATCGAAATTGATGCCGCCAGGGGCCAGTTCCGCGTCTTCGTTAATTGATCGGAAATAATATTCCCCAGCATATAGGATTCCTGACCGCCGATCAAAAGTGGAACCGCATACGCGCCAAAAATCGGAATGAACGTAAAAAGCACCGCCGTAAAGATTCCACTCCGGATGTTGGGAAGCAGAATTTTTATGATGGACTGAGGTTTTGTCGCCCCCAAATCTCTCGCCGCTTCAAGGAGCGAAAAATCAAACTTATCTATTGTGGAAAAGAGCGGCAGAATCGCGTAAGGAAGGTACATGTATACCAAAACCAAAACGACCGCTTTCTGGTTGTACAGAAAATGCACATACTCTTTGACTAAGCCGATTCTGATAAGAAACTCGTTGAAAAAACCGTTGTTGCCCAAAATATTGATCCAGGCAAAAACCCTGATAAGAAAATTCGTCCAAAAGGGAATGATGATGAGCAGCAGCAACGCGGTTTGATTTTTGCTTCTTGCCATAAAATATCCGCAGGGCAGCGCGAAAAGCATCGTTATCAATGTAGCAATTAACGATGTAATCAAAGTCCGAACGGTTATAAACAAAAAACTTTGATTCAGCAGCGATTTGTACGCTTCGCCGGAAAGTTTCCATTCTACGCCGCCGTACAATCCTTTTGTAAGGAACGAGTAAATAACGATAATAATGAGCGGCGCAAGGAAAAAAACCGTAAACCAAATCGTCATGGATCCGGAATACCAGGTTCCTTTGGATATGTTCCGAATGTATTCCTTTTACCCCTACGATATAACCATCGTTGGCGCTAAAGGAGATGTATACAGTATCTTTCCAAAGAATGTCCGGCCCGTCATCATTATATTTCGCGTGCTGCTTAATAACACGAACGAGCGTTTTATCCATCACATTGACATAAAACTTTGTCTGAAATCCCGAATAGATGGGTTCATCAACGCTGCCCTGAAAAAGATTGATGTCTTCTCTTGTGGTAGCGGGTTTGTTTTTGGAAATAAGGATTTTTTCCGGCCTCACGGTAAAACTGACGTTCTGTCCAACAGTGAATTGATCAACGGTAGTAACTTTTACGTTTCCCAATTCGGGAATATCAAGGTCAACCATGTATTCTTCAACATCGGGTTTGTTCAGTTTCTCGATTTTAGAAATAACCGCGTCGTACAAATTGGTTTCGCCGATGAAACGGGCGACAAAATTGGTGGCGGGACTTTCATAAATCTCATGAGGCGTTCCAACCTGGAGAATGCGGCCTTTGTCCATAACGGCAACCCGGTCGGAAACAGAAAGCGCTTCTTCCTGGTCGTGTGTAACGTAGATGAAAGTAATGCCGATTTTATCGTGAATCTGGTCGAGTTCGATGAGCATGTGCTGACGGAGTTTGGCGTCCAGAGCCGAAAGGGGTTCATCCAAAAGGAGTACGCTGGGATCGTTAATCAGGGCCCTGGCTATAGCGACTCGCTGCTTCTGTCCGCCCGAAAGCTGATTCGGCTTTTTATGGGCATGATCGGAGAGCTCAACCAGTTTAAGATTTTGCATGACCCTGTTTTCAATTAAAGATTTATCCGCTTTTTTTAAGCGCAAAGGGAACGCCACATTTTCGTATACCGAAAGGTGGGGAAAAAGCGCGTAATTCTGAAAAACCGTATTGGAAGGCCTTCGATTCGGCGGCAATGGCAGTACATCTTTCTCATCAAATTGCACATCGCCTTTGTCGGGAGTTTCAAAACCCGCAATAATCCGGAGGAGCGTTGTTTTTCCGCATCCTGACGGTCCCAAAAGTGAGAAAAACTCACCTTTATTAATTTTAAGGTCAATATCCTGTAAAACCTTAAAATCGCCGAAGGCCTTTGACACCCCTTCGATAGTGACATCGCTCCCTTTCAATACTGCCCCTTCAACCTCCCTCAAAAATGGCCGTCGAAACAATGTTTACAAGGGGAAATCCCCCGGCAAACTATCATTATTGGAATACAATGATTATTTTCCGGCTCAATGTCAATTGGTTAAAACCAAATTTTTTGTAATAACTTCCCTTTTCCATATCATATAAATTCTATTGATTTTTGAAAGATTTGTCAAAAATTGTTTTTGCCCGCGGGGAAATCGCAAAACCGCGTTTTGCTGCCCAGGAACTCTTGAAAAACACTTTTTTACGGTTTACTATCCTAAGGAAACACTGATTTATTCAATAGAGAATAAATCAGTGTATTCTTTAGTGTGATTTTTAGCAGTTTTTCGCCTGTTTTAGAGGAAAAACGAGAAAAATGGCAGGGCAACAATGATTAGAGTCAATTTAATCAGTGTTGCCCAAAGAGGAGTTTTGCAATTCTGATGATCGAACTTGTCGCTTTTTTAGGGAACCGGGGTTTGCAATATGCGAAGAACCGCCACAATGCCGCCTGGCTTTTGGCGGATGAACTGCCCTTTCGTTCCGGCCTTATCTGGAAAGAAAAATTCCGCGGCGAGTATGCGTCGTTGGAAGGAACATATATTCAAAAAAAATTGCCGGATGACGACATCACTTCACAGAAAAAAATTGTTTTGGCGGATAGAATCCATTTTATTAAACCGAATACTTTTATGAATCTTTCAGGCGAATCCGTTCAGCCTGCCGCCGCTTTTTTTAAAATTCCGCCGGAACGAATCCTTGTAGTACACGACGATCTTGAGCTTGCTTTGGGACAGGCATCGTTCAAATTTTCCGGCGGTCTTGGCGGACATAACGGACTGCGTTCGTTAAAAACCTGCCTGGGAACTGCGGATTTTTGGCGGCTCCGAATCGGCATAGGACGGCCCGATCACCCTGATATTTCATCCTGGGTTTTGTCCGATTTTTCCCCTCATGAAGTTCCCGTTCTTGAACAAGTGCTGCCGGTTTCCGCCGCGGCATTGGCGGAAGCGCTCGCATACGGCCCCGATACCCTTTTGCCGGAATGGAATAAAAAGCGTATTACTCAATTAGCATGAATTATTTGTAACAAGGAATAAACAATGAATGATTATAACAAAGCCTTTTCACGTTTGTATGATGTGATTGTCCGCCTCCGCGCGCCCGGCGGCTGTCCCTGGGACAGGGAACAAACTCCATCGACGCTTCGGAAAGATTTGATGGAAGAAACGTATGAGTGTATCGAAGCAATCGATGAAAAAGATGCCGCCCACATCAAAGAAGAACTTGGCGATTTGTTTCTTCTTGTAACGATGCTTTCTTACATGCACGAACAGGAAAACTTGTTTACTCTTTCTGATGTTCTTAACAACGTTTCCGAAAAACTGATCCGCCGTCATCCCCATGTATTTGGGGATGTAAAAGTTTCCGGTTCCGGCGAGGTTCTGGACAACTGGGCTAAAATCAAGATAGAGCAGGAAGGCCGTGCCCCCAAAAATTCAATCCTTGATGAAGTTTCTTCCGCGCTGCCGCCTTTGGATAAAGCCTGGAAGCTGCAAAAAAAAGCGGCGAAAGCTGGTTTCGATTGGCCCGATGCTGACGGAGTGTTTGCCAAGATCGCCGAAGAAACGCAAGAGGTGAAAGATGTTCTCAATCAGCCGGACAGAAATCACGAAACCTTAGAAGAAGAATTGGGAGACCTGCTTTTTTCCGTGGTAAACCTTTGCCGCTTTTTTCAGATTGACGCGTCAACAGCATTGCAAAGAACAAACGCGAAATTTGTGAAACGCTTCAAGTATGTAGAGAAACGGATGAAGGAAACTGGACAATCCATGAAACAGGAAAATCTTGAAATCATGGATTCTTTTTGGGACGAGGCAAAAGATTTGTAAGGACCGTTACATTTGTCCGAAATCCATTAACAAATGCCATACGCGCCTTGACAAAAATGTACATACAATTCATAATTACAATGTAGGCGGTAAAAATGCCAAAAGGCAAGTTAATCATAAAAGACAAGTTTGAATGGTTCAACGAAAAAGATGAACTGAACAAAGTAAACCACGGGTTTTACTTTGAGGAAATTCTTGATGTATTCAAAGCCCCGAACTTTTATGAGATTTACGATGATAAACATTCTGCTGAGAAACAGAGCCGGTATTTCGGGTTAGGGTATGCGAAAAAAATTTGTGTAGTACAAGTGAGTTACACAGAAGAAAAACGCATACACATTATTTCAGCCCGTCCCGCAACATCACGGGAAAGGAAGATGTATTATGACAGACTTAGAGA
>QMCE01002350.1_pt1 | contig 10432 bp, 14 predicted proteins | sample 1821851 | NCBI WGS metagenome assembly QMCE01 (sample SAMN09453174, study PRJNA476694) | Termite gut metagenome, whole genome shotgun sequencing project. | isolation source: worker | host: Odontotermes sp. | place: South Africa:Pretoria | collected 2016-01-28
GACGCCCCACTGCGGCGTCATGATCATGGAGCTGTTCGAGCAGGCCGGCCTGCCCGCCGGCGTCGTCAACATGGTCGTCGGCAAGGGCAGCGTCATGGGCGACGCCATTTCCAACCATCCCCTCGTGCGCGGCATCACCTTCACCGGCTCCACCGACGTCGGACGCCGCATCAACGAGACGGCGGCCAAGAACTTCACCAAGGTCCAACTGGAAATGGGCGGCAAGAATCCCTGCGTCGTCGCCAACTACAAGAATCTCGCCGGCGCCGCCAAGCAGCTCGCCGGCGCCGCCTACGCGCTCGCGGGACAGCGCTGCACCTCCATCAGCCGCATCATCGTCCTGGAAAGCCAGGCGGACGAATTCGAGAACCTGCTGGCGGAGGAGACGACAAAATTCGTCATGGGCGACGGCATGGACCCGAAGGTCACCATCGGCCCGGTCATGAACCCGAAAGCCTGCGAAGACATCATGGGCTACATCCAGTCGGCCCGGGACGAAGGTGCCGCCATCCGCGTCGGCGGCAAACAGCTCACCGGCGGCATCTACGACAAGGGCTGCTGGATAGAGCCCACCCTCATCACCGGCGTCACGCCGAAGATGAAAGTCGCCGTCGACGAGATCTTCGGCCCCGTCCTCGTCGTTCTCCGCGCCAAGACATTTGAAGAAGCCATCGCCATCGCCAACGACACCAAGTACGGCCTCGCCGCCGCCCTTTTCACCGACGATCTGGACAAGATCCACGCCTTCATCCAGCAGATCGAATCCGGCATGGTCCACATCAACCACGGCACCGTCACCGACGGCACCATGCCCTTCGGCGGCGTCAAGCAGTCCGGCATCGGCCAGTTCTCCAAGGGGAAGACCAACAAGGATTTCTTCACCCAGTTGAAGGTTGTGTACACGAAATATCTGTGAAGAAAAGCAAACAAACCGCCGTTTGCTTTCCTTCACAGATTTTGGTTTTCCGCGAGACCAAAGGGAGAGAAGCATGTTCCATGTCATAACCAACATCCAGCGTCCCGCTCCGGAGTTGATCGAGAAGTTCCGGAAACACGCCACCGCCACCATCCATGAGGCTTCGGGACGAAAAGGCTACATCAGTTGCCGCATCAAGCCCATCGCCAAGGGCCTGAAAATCTGCGGCCCCGCCTTTACCTGCCAATGCGCCCCGGGCGACAACATGATGCTGCACAAGGCGCTTGAGCGCGCGCGGCCGGGCGACGTCATCGTCGCCACCGTCGGCGGCGCCGAGGACTACGGCTACTTCGGCGATCTCATGGCGACGAGCGCCCTCGCCCGCAAGGTCGACGGTCTGGCGATAGAGGGCTGCGTCCGGGACAGCGCCGAAATCATCGAAGCCGGTTTCCCCATTTTCGCCACCGGCCTCTGCATCCGCGGCTCCGGCAAGGGCAGCCTCGGCCTGGTCAATTACCCCATCATCTTCGGCGGCTGCCGCATAGAGCCGGGCGACCTCGTCGTGGGCGACGACGACGGCATGGTGTGCGTCGCCCGCGCCGAGTGCGAAGACGTGCTCGCCAAAACGGAGGACCGGGTGAGCAAGGAGGACGCCAAGGCGAAGACCCTCGCCGGCGGCGTCTCCTCGGTGGAGTTCAACAAATTCGGCCCGCTGTTTGAAAAGGCCGGATTAGTGGAGGAAGCGTAATGAGGATCGATCTGAACCGCCTCCGCGCCGCCGCGCTTGAGATTCTCAACGCCTGCGGCGAAACCGGCGCCGGCGCCGACGCCGTAGCCGACAGCATGATCACGGCCGACGCGCGCGGCATCACCACCCACGGCACGTATCTTCTCACGCCCATTTACAAGCGCGTCAAGGCGGGGCAACTGCCGCTCCCGACGCGGGCGGTCGTGGACAGCGACAGCGGCGGCACGGCCGTCATCGACGGCGGCGACGGCCTGGGCGCCATCGCCGGCAAGCTGGCGGTAAAACTGGCGGTGGCGAAAGCGAAAGCAAACGGCGTCGCCACCGTCCTCATCCGCAACACCAACAATGTCGGCTCCCTCGCCGTCTACACCGAGGCCGCGGCGAAGGAAGGCATGATCGCGCTCATGAGCTGCAACGCGGCTCCCGCCATGTCCCCCTGGGGAGGATCCGAGGCGTTCCTCGGCACCAACCCCATCGCGATGGCCGTGTACACCGGCGGCGACGTCGTCTTCTCCGCCGACATGGCGTCCTCCGTCGTCGCGCGGGGCAAAATCCGCAAAGCCGCCCGGAACGGCGAGCGCATCCCGGACAACTGGGCTATGGACGGCGACGGCAACTTCACCACCGACCCGAACGCCGCGCTCACGGGCTGCCTGTTGCCTATGGGCGGGCCAAAAGGCTCCGCCATCGCGCTGTTTGTGGACATTTTCTCGGGGCTGCTCTCAGGATCGCGCTACGGGCAGGATCTCAAGAGCTTCCACGCGCCCGAGGGTTCCACCGGCGTCGGCGCGGCGCTGACCGTTGTCAATATCGAGCATTTCATGCCGCTCCCCGCCTTCACGGCGCTCATGCGAGGGTATATCGGGAAGATGAAGGGGCTGAAGAAAGCCAAGGGATTCGACGCCATCCTCTTGCCCGGCGAATTGGAGCAGGGCAGGGAGAAGCAGGCCAGGGCCGAGGGCGTCAGTCTCGACGACAACGCGGTCAAGGCAATCAACGAACTGCTGGAGAATATCGGTTCGGCGACGCGGTTGTAAAAAAAGCGCAACCATTGCGAACAATCCATTGTTTCTTTCACGAGGAGATACGCATGTCAAAACTGGTCTGGGTCGACATCAAGGACGTCAAGGGCGAGCGGCGCGATCCCCCGCGCACGAGCTGGATTCTCGTCTCGGAAAAAGTCTGCGGCTCGAAGAATCTCGCCATGGGCGTGAACAAGACGCATCCGGGCGGGGAAGTCCCCCTCCACAAGCACGAGTCGGAAGAAGAGGTGATGTATTTCATGAAGGGCAAGGGCCAGTTCATCACCGACGATGAGACTATCGAACTGAAAGCCGGCATCTGCGTCTACAACCCTCCGGGCGGCAACCACAAGATCGTCAACACTGGCGACGAGGATCTGGAGTTCGTGTGGATCTACGCTCCCCAGCTCGCCAGCCACCGCAAATAGGCGCTTTCCCGTTCCCTCCAGCAAAGGATGCCGCACATGGCCTTTGAACTCGACGTTCCCAAAAACGACTGGTCCTTCCCCAACAAAGGGGCCATCGAATCGGAAGAAAAGCTCTACTACCACGCCATGACCAAGAAGGACGTGGAAGCGAAGCTGAAGAAAAACGACGTCATCATCATCCCCGTCGGATCCACCGAAAACCACGGCAACGCCGGCCCCATCGGCGAAGACACCTTCATCTGCACCCGCATGGCGGAAATGGTCGCCCGCAAAACCGGCGCCACCATCGCCTCGCCCATCTGGTACGGATCGCATCCGTTCCACCATATCGGCCAGCCCCTCACCGTGCCGCTGCCGGATCAGGTCTTCATCGACTACCTCCGCGCCATCATGACCGGGCTCTGGAACACCGGCTTCCGCAAGCAGATTTTCATCTCCATGCACGGCCAGGAATACTCCCTCCCCGTCGCCATCCAGGAATGGGGCAAGAAATACCAGGTTCCGGCCATGTTCTATTTCGTCGATCTCCCGCGCGTCATGGCCGAAACGCTGATGGACAAGAAGCACGGCGGCCCCTATGATCGTCCTTTCCAGCACGCCTGCGAGGCGGAGCAGTCCCTGTCCCTCGCCCTGTTCCCGGAGTTCTGCGATCAGGCTTCAGCCGAAAACACGGACGTCAAGGGCATCCTGCCCCCGTTCCACATCGACCGGGGCGGCGACATCTACGGCTACCCCATCCCCGGCCACTGCGTCATCGGCAATGCCGGCATCGAATGCCATACCGCGCCGGAAGGGGTCCTGGGACACGCCAAGGACGCGGACCCGGCCAAGGCGAAAGCGTCGGTCGAGCGCGTCTGCGACTATCTCGTCAAGCTGCACAACGACATCCTGGCCGCCTGCCCCGTCGGCACGCTCCCGCCCGCGGAATTCATGAGCCAGCGTCCGAAGGAAGAGGTGGAAGCCCTCCTGAAAGGCCCCATGCAAAAGGGCGGCCGCCACATCTACACCGTTGCCTGGCCGACATGATCGGAAAGGGGCGTCGCATGAAAGCATTGGTGTACCACGGGCCGGGCGATATGCGTCTTCTGGATCGCCCGGTTCCGGAACCGGGGCCGGGCGAGGTGCTGGTGCGGATGCGCCGCGTCGCCGTCTGCGGCTCGGATCTCGGAGCCTACCGCCTTCCGGAGGCAAGCGATCGCTGGGCGCCGCCGATCGTGCTGGGCCACGAGTTCTCGGGAGAAATCGCCAAGAACGGCCCGGGATGCGGGAAATTCCGCGAAGGGCGGCGGGTGACGGCAAACCCCATCCTGTACTGCGGCGACTGCTTCTTCTGCCGGAAGGGATTCATCAATCTCTGCTCCCGCCGCGCCTCCCTCGGCACCTCCATCGGCGGCGCGCGCACCGACGGCGCGATGCAGGAATACTTCACCATCCGCGAGAGCGCCGTCATTGCCCTGGACGACACCCTCACCCTTGAGCAGGGGGCGCTGCTCGAACCCCTGGCCGTGTGTTACTGCGCCGCCCGCGCCGGGGCGGCGCTTCCCCCGGGCGCCGCGGCGGTCGTCATGGGGGCCGGCCCCATCGGCCTCATGATCGTCAAGTTCCTGAAGGCGATGGGCGTCTCCGTGTTCGTGTCCGACATCCAGGACGCCCGTCTGGAGTGCGCCCGGAACTACGGGGCCGACCATGCGATCAATGTCGGCGCGTCATCCCTGAAGGACGCGGTGCTTGGCGCCACCGGGGGCGTGGGCGCGGACAAGGTCGTCATCTGCGCCGGCAACCCCGGCGCCATTCCGGACGCCTTCGGCCTGGTCAGAAACGGCGGCGACATCGTGCTGGTGGCGCTGGCGCATTACCGGGTGGAGATCGATCCCATGCAACTGGTGGCGCGGGGCGTCTCCCTCATCGGCAGCTACATGTTCACCACCGAGCAGCGGGACGTCATGCGGATGGTGGCGGAGAAGGAGATTTTCGTCGACGACATCGTCACCGCGACCGTCCCCCTGGCCGAAAGCGAATCGCTGTTCCCCCGGCTCGCCTCGCCCGACTGCGCGGAAGTGAAGGTGCTGATAACCGCGTAGACAACCCAAAACCCATAGGAGTGCAGCCATGAAAGCATTGGTGTTTGCCGGACCGCGCGACATGCGCTATCAGGACGTCCCCACCCCCGAACCCGGGGAGGGCGAAGTCCGCATCCGCGTCAAGGCCGTCTCCATCTGCGGCTCCGACTCGGGCGGGTACAAGGGCGGCTCGGCCATGCGCACGCCCGGCCTCGTCATGGGGCACGAGTTCTCCGGCGTCATCGACAAACTGGGTCCTGGCGTCGACGGCCCGGGCGTCGGGAGCCGCGTCGGCGTCGTCACCTGCCTCTTCTGCGGGGAGTGCCGCGATTGCCGGGACGGCCTCGGCAACGTCTGCATGAACCGCGCCATCATCGGCACCACCATGCCCAAGTACGGCCCGTATCCCGGAGCGATGGCGGACTACGTCATCGCCCCGGCCGCGAAGATCCTGCCGCTGGCGGATCACGTCTCGTTCAACGAAGCCGCCCTCGCCGAGCCTCTCGCCATCGCCCTCCGCGCCGTCAAGCACGCCGGCGACGTCGGCGGCAAGACCGTGGCGGTGTACGGCGCCGGCCCCATCGGGCTCCTCACCATGCAGTGCCTGCGCGCCGGAAACGCCGGCCGCGTCATCGCCATTGACGTCGTGCCTTCCCGGCTGGAGATGGCGAAGGAATGCGGCGCCACCCACGCGATCAACTCGAAGGAAGAGGACGCGGGCGCCGTCATCGCCGCCATGACCGACAACGGCGGCGTGGACGTCGTCCTCGACGCCGTGGGCGCTCCCGCGACCGTCAACGCCGGGGTCGACATCGTCCGCTGCGGCGGCACGGTGGTGTGGATCGGCCTCGCGGTTCCGGAGTTCCCGTTCGACTACAAGCACGCGGTGTGCAAGGAAATCACCTTCAAGTGCAGCTACATGTACACGACCGAGATGGAGGAGGGGCTGGAGCTCATCACCTCCGGCAGGATGGACGTGGCGAAAATAATCACCGGCGTGTACCCCATGAGCGAAGGCGCGAAACATTTCGAGCTGATAGCCAGGGGCGAAAGCCGGGACGTCAAGATCATCCTCACGAACGAGTGAACCGCGCCGGCCGACGCCCGGCAAGGAGTCACGCCCATGAAAATGAGAACGAGCTTTTTCGGCTTGGCGAAGGATCTGGATGCCATCGACGATGCCGGGTACGACTGCGCCGAAATGCACATCAGGGAAGTGATGGAGTTTGACAAACCGGCCTTCCGGGACGCCGGAAGGAAGATTCGCGGCAGCGGGCTGACGGTGGAGGTGTTCGACAACCCGCTGCCGCTGGACAAGGTCGTGGCCGATCCCGATTTCGAGTGGGATTTTTACGTCGATTACCTGAAGAAGGCTGTCGAGCGCGCCGCCGCGCTGGGCGCGCGCTATTTCGTCTACGGCAACGGCAAAACCCGATCCACCAAGCCCGGCCCGGACGTTGCCGCCGCCATCGGGAAAAACGAGGACATGCTGGCCGCCCTGTGCGACCTGGCCGCCCAAGCCAACATCACCATCCTCCTCGAACCCCTCGCCGCCAGCCTGTCCAGCCGTTGGCTCGGCGTCCCGGAAATCTTTGAATACGCCAAACAGAGCGGCATCCCCAACCTCAAGACCCTCATCGACTACCGCTGGTTTCTTGAGGAAAAGCACAGCTTTGCCGTTCTGGAACAATACGCCGACTTCATCAAGCACATCCACATCGACAATCCCCTCTCTCCCTTCCCCGCCCGCGTCGTCCCGGCAGTTGGCGACGGCCACGACTATTCCCCCCTGTTCGGCGTCCTGAAGAAGATTTGTTACAAAGGCATCATCTCCATCGAAGCACCTTTGCATGTGAGCAACGTTATGCTTATTTGTCCGTCGTGCAATAAGCCGACCCGCACAGGCTCGCGTCGCAGTGACGACGGTAAACGCATTCGTACCTGCAAGAAATGTGGCAAGGATATCGATTAAGTCGGTAATTCTTGTAGCTAGAGCCTGATGCGCGAGGCGTTGAGGGTGCGCGGGTCGGAAATCTGCGCTTAAATCTCCAGAAACGAAAGGGATCAGAAGTGGCAACAAAGAAAACAGTGAAGAAGGACACCGCAAGCATGCCTCGTTTGCGCGCACAGTATCTTGAGGAGATTGCGCCCAAGCTCAAGGAGCAACTCGGCATCAAGAACGTCATGGACATTCCGCGTCTTGAGAAGATTGTGGTGAACATGGGCGTTGGCGCTGCCGTCGCCGATGCCAAGCAGCTTGATGCTGCCGTCGCCGACCTGCGCACCATTGCCGGTCAGCAGCCGCAGATTACGCGTGCGCGCCGCTCAATCGCAAGCTTTAAGCTACGTGAGGGCATGGCCATCGGTGCGAAAGTGACCTTGCGCAGCGACCGTATGTGGGAGTTTCTTGATCGCCTGATCGCAACGGCTATCCCACGTATTCGTGACTTTCGCGGATTCTCGGCAAAGTCTTTTGACGGTCGTGGCAACTACTCCATCGGCATTACCGAGCAGTTGATCTTCCCGGAGGTCAATTACGACTCCGTTGACCGTACACGCGGTATGGATATCACGTTTGTAACCACGGCCAAAGACGATGAGGGCGCACGCGCGCTGCTCGACGGCTTCGGCTTCCCGTTCAAGGCATAAGCCCAATCGGTATCCGGTTGGTACTCTACAGAAAGGTAGAACATGGCAAAGAAATCGATGATCGCCAAAGCGAAGAGGACCCCGAAGTTCTCAACGCGTCAGCACAACCGTTGTGTGCGCTGTGGCCGTCCGCGGGCGTACTATCGCCAGTTCGGACTCTGCCGCGTGTGTCTGCGCGAGTTGGCTAACAAGGGCGAGCTCCCCGGCGTTCATAAGGCAAGCTGGTAAGCCGAGGACGTTGGCGAGGTTGGTGGAAGTAGCGCGCTTGTTATGGGCAGCCGCGAACCTTCCCACTCATCCATCTAAACGAGGAGGAATCTCATGAGTATGACAGATCCCATCGCCGATATGCTCACGCGTGTTCGCAACGCGAACAGCGCCTTCAAAGCTGAGTGCTCCATGCCCTCAAGCAAGAAGTTAGTAGCTATCGCTGCGGTGCTGAAAGAAGCCGGTTACATCGTTGACTACACCGTCACCGATACCAAGCCGGCACCGACACTGACCATCACACTGAAGTACGGCACTGATAAGCAGCGTACCATTACGGGTATTCGCCGCATCAGCAAGCCCGGTCTTCGTGTATTTGCAAAGAAAGACGATTTGCCCCGCGTGCTCGGTGGCCTCGGTATTGCGGTTATCTCAACTTCACAAGGCGTGATGACCGATATGCAAGCGCGCGCCAAGGGCATCGGCGGCGAAGTTGTCGCTTACGTCTGGTAGGAACGGATAGGAGAGAGACTTATGTCACGAATTGGAAAAATGCCTATCGCTGTTCCCAGTGGCGTTGACGTCACTATCGCCGGACAGCAGATTACGGTAAAAGGTAAGTTGGGCGAACTCACACACACGGTTCCGCACCTCATCAGTGTTGAGCGGAAAGAGGACGAACTTATTGTCAGTCGCGCTGACGAGAGCCGTGAAGCGCGCAGCCTCCATGGTCTGACGCGTTCGCTCATTCACAACATGGTTGTCGGTGTATCTGAGGGCTATACGCGTAACCTCGAGATTGTCGGCGTCGGTTATCGTGCCGTGCTGAAAGGCTCAAGTTTGGAAATGGCTCTCGGCTACAGCCATCCGGTTATCGTGGAGCCGATGGAGGGCATCTCGTTTGAGGTTCCCGCACCGACGAAGGTTGTTGTCAAAGGCATTGACAAGCAAGCCGTCGGTCAGCAAGCGGCTGTTATTCGCAAGTGGCGTCAGCCTGAGCCTTACAAGGGCAAAGGCATCCGCTACGAAGGTGAGCATATCCGTCGTAAGCTTGGTAAGGCTGCTGGTTAAGGTAAGACGAGGAGAAACGTATCATGGATAAACTCAAAGCGAAGAACGCAGGTCTGGCTCGTCGTCAGCGCCGCGTGCGCGCAAAGATTACGGGTACCGCTGCTCGTCCGCGTTTGCGGGTTACTCGCAGCACGGCCAATATCTCGGCACAGCTCATCGACGATGTAGCCGGCGCTACACTTTGCGCCGCTTCAAGTGTTGAGAAAGGCTTTAAAGGCGGAAGTAATATTGATGCTGCCAAGCGCGTGGGTGAGGAAATCGCCAAACGTGCGAAGAAGGCAGGCATCAAGGAAATAGTCTTCGATCGTGGTGGCTACATTTATCACGGTCGTGTGCAGGCTCTGGCAGACGGTGCACGCAGCGCCGGACTTAAGTTTTAGGAGGCGTGAGGTATGGCGCGTAATCAAGCACCGGTCTCTGAGCTGACGGAGAAAGTCGTTTCGATCAACCGAGTATCTAAGGTAGTTAAAGGTGGTCGTCGTTTCTCACTGTCTGCTTTGGTCGTCGTAGGCGACGGAGAGGGCCGCGTAGGCGTAGGTATGGGCAAGTCCGCCGAAGTTCCTAACGCCATCAGCAAGGGCATCGAGGATGCTAAGAAAAATATGTTCAGTGTGCCGATTATCAACGGTACGCTGCCGCATGAAGTCATCGGCGAGTTCGGCGCGGGTCGTGTTATGCTCAAGCCTGCTGCCCCCGGTACCGGTGTTGTGGCCGGCGGTCCGGTGCGTGCGGTGCTTGAGAGTGTCGGCGTAACCGATGTGCTGACCAAGTCGCTCGGTTCCGATAATGCCATCAACATCGTACGCGCAACCGCCGAAGGTCTTAAGTCGCTCGTTTCGGCGCAGGAAGTCGCAAAGCGTCGCGGCAAGACGGTTGCCGAGATCTTTGGCAAGGAGGAGAAGTAATGCCGGCCAAAAAACAGAAAACCTTGAAAGTGACACAGGTGCGCTCTACTATCAGCTGCCCGAGCGATCAGGTCAAAACTGTTCGCGCGCTCGGGCTCAAGCGCATTCGTCATACCGTTGAACTGCCGGACAACCCGGCGGTGCGCGGGATGCTTTTTAAGGTGAAGCATCTCGTGACAGTTGAAGAGGAGAACTAATGCAGATCAATGACTTGTTTCCTGCGCCAGGCTCAACGAAGCAGCGCAAGCGAGTGGGACGCGGTCATGGCTCCGGTCACGGCGGTACATCCGGTCGCGGTGCCAATGGACAGCTCTCCCGTGCAGGCGGCGGCAAAGGCCCCGGTTTCGAGGGTGGTCAGCTTCCTCTCGCGATGCGCTTGCCTAAGCTCGGCGGTTTCGTAAATCATAATCGTATTGAATATGCGGT
>QMCE01769690.1_pt1 | contig 10428 bp, 14 predicted proteins | sample 1821851 | NCBI WGS metagenome assembly QMCE01 (sample SAMN09453174, study PRJNA476694) | Termite gut metagenome, whole genome shotgun sequencing project. | isolation source: worker | host: Odontotermes sp. | place: South Africa:Pretoria | collected 2016-01-28
GCCTGACGGCCGGATTTCACGTCGAAGGACAGGCTTTCACCGCGCGGGATCAGCGCGGCGTACACATGCACGTCCGCGTGGATTTGTATGGGGAAGCGCGTGTCGCCATCGCCTGCGGCCACCACCTCCCCGCCGTCGGTGCCTGAGTTGATTAAATCGTGGGCGGCAAAAACAAGCTCAAGTACCCGTACACTAACCCACTGCGCGATGGTTTGTTCACTTGCCCATGGAGTCGTCAGGCTAATTGTTTGCGGTGATAAAACTGGCAACCACAAAAATATGGGCGATCAAGGGCAATGTCCGCAGTCTCGGGAGCTCCCACACGGCCGTTTTCTACGACGGGGTGCAGGTGGGGAATGCCCAGAACGGCGTGGTCGATTTGGGGCGTTTTTCGCTCGAAAACATCGCCGACGTTCGGCTCTACAACGGCTCGGCGGGCTCTATCTTCCTGTCAGCCAAACAGTTGGCTTCGTCGAGCGGGCTCTATATCGAGCCGCGAAAACCGCAATTTTCGGAGGGCAAAACGAACAATTTCCGCGGCTCCATCAAGGGCGGATCGTTTGCCACAATCAATCCGGCGACAGTGTGGGAGCGACGATTTTCGTCCCGCGTGAGCGGCTCGGTGAGCGCGGAAGGACTCTATTCGTCGGGCAAATACCGCTTCAGATACGCGCGCGAGGGGGGGTGGGACACGGTCGGGATGCGCACCAACGGCGACGTGAGGTTCCTGCGGATCGAGGCGTCGGCGATGGGCAATTTGCATCACGAGGGCGGCAACCAGGGCTCGCAAAAAACGGGCGAATGGAGTGCAAGGGCCTATTTCTACGCCTCCGAGCGGGGCTATCCGGGCGCGGTCATCAAGCGCGCCGAGGATTCCGTGCCGCCTCCCGACGATCGCCAGGGAGATGTTTCGTTTTTTGCGCAAACCACTGTCCGTCAACGATTTACGTCGTTCTACTCGCTTCGGGCACAGGCCAAGGCGGCGTGGGATGGCACTCGATACAATTCGCAGCGGTTTCGGCAGAGCGAATTTTATCTCTCGGCGGCCAATCTGTTCGACCTTGCCAGACGTTGGAGTGCGTCGTTAAGTGCTGATATTCAATACAATACGCTCGCCGCCGAAATCTCGCCGCGTGTCGACGAACTCTTTCCCGACCCGCGCCGCCTGACCATTTTTGCCTCCGCAGCAACGGCTCTCGACCTGCGCAAAGTGAACATTCAAGCCTCCGTTTTGTGGACCGCAACGCGCGATTTCGGCAAAAACACAGCGTCGCAAAAGGGCATTTTTTCGCCCTCCGTTTCGGCATCGTGGAGCGTATCGCAAAGCCTTTCGGTGCGCGCAATGTTCAAAAAAACGATGCGCCTGCCGACCTTTAACGACCTGTACTACAACGACTTAGGTAACCGCAGCCTGCGACCTGAATTCGCCGTGCAGTGGAGCGCGGGCGCGGAATTTCTGGGAACTTTTCTGACCGCCTCCGTCGACGCGTACATCAATCGGGTGCGCGACAAAATCGTCGCCACGCCCACCGCAAACCAGTTTTCGTGGACGATGCTCAACCTCGGAAAGGTCGAAATTCGAGGAGTGGATGCAGTCGTCGAACCTCGCTTTTGCATAGCTAACTTGCTGATAAAGAGCCGATTGAGCTACACTTTTCAGGACGCCTCTCGGGGCGATGCCGTGCCCTATCTGCCGCGCCACAGCGGGTCGTTCGGTGCCGTTCTGTCGTGGCCCAAATGGTCGGCGGGCTGGAGCGCAATCTTCACTGGCATACGCTATCGCATTGGTAGTCAAACAGTTATGAACCGTCTCGACGCGTGGCACACCCACGACGTTTCGGTCGGCCGCGAACTCGGAAAAGCGAAAATTTCGATCCACATCAACAATATTTTCAACCGTCGCTACGAAGTCGTGCGGTGGTACCCGATGCCGGGAACTAACTTTAAATTAAACTTAACTATTTCATTATGAGACGATTAGCATTTTTTTTCGCACTGCTTTTGATCGCCTGCGAAGGCAAAAACGACCATCCCGTTCCGCCGCCCGACGAACGCACGTTGGGTAAAGGATTTTTTGTGCTCAACGAGGGACAAATGGGGGCGAACAACTCCACCCTCGACTTCTTCGACTACGACTCTAACTCGCTGATAACCAACATTTTCGAGGCACGCAATCCCGACGAAACGATGGGGCTGGGCGACACGGGGAACGACCTCGCGCTCCACGACGGACACCTGTTTGCGGTGATGAACGGGTCGGGTCTGGTGCAGGTCGTCGAGGCTGAAACCGTCGAGCTCGAAGCCACGATTCCGCTCCGAAATCCGCGCGACATAGCGTTCAAAGGCGGTTTTGCATACGTCACGTCGTGGGGCGAGGCGACTTTCGATCAGGGCAACCATCTCGGGACGGTGACCAAGATCGACCTGGGGACGATGCTCATAGTCGGTCAGTGCGAAGTGGGCTTCCAACCGGACGGTCTCGCGGTCGTTGGCGAACAGCTATATGTATGTAACTCAGGCAGTTGCGTTGCGCCGATGTATGACGACCGCGTGAGTGTGATCGACCTTGCAACCTTCACCGAGGTGAAAAAATTTCGTGTCGCGCCCAATTTGCGCACTCTGGTCGATGCCGGAAATGGCAAGTTGGTTGCCGTTCCGTGGATGGCCACCAACCTCTATATGATTGATACACAGCAAGATACGGTCATAGAGCTACCCATAACGGGTTCGTCCGTGGCGGTGAAGAGCGGGGCGATTTACTCGCTCGGGGTGTTCTACGATCCGGCGAACGGCTATGCGGCGACCATCTCATATTCCCTGTTTTCGGAGGGCGCGGTGCGTGGCAGTTTCATCACCGATGGTACTGATAGTCAAATAGTTACGCCTTATGCGGTAGCTATCGAGCCCGAGAGCAGCGAGATTTTTGTGACCGACGCGGCGGGCTTCGTCGCCGACGGCAGGGTGCACTGCTATTCGCCTGCGGGGAGGCTTCTGTGGAGCATCACGGTCGGTGTCGCCCCTGCAAAAATCGTGTTTAACTGACTTTTTGAGCGGCACCACCTATATCGTCCCGTTTGTGAAAACGATTTCGTATTTTTGCCGAAGCCACTAACACGCAATAAAACAATGAATACTAAAAACATACAAATCACAGAAACATCGATAGACGATTTAGGCCGAATCACGGTTACGATACGAAACGAACAGCCCACCGATTATCGGCGAGTGGAAGAGATCACTCGCAATGCGTTCTGGAATTTGTACGTTCCGGGCGCAAGTGAGCATCACCTTGTCCACACAATGCGCCATCACGCGGACTATATGCCGGAACTCTCTTTTGTGATAGAGCGACAGGGCGAGATCGTCGGAAGCATCCATTTCACCCGCGCTTGGGTGGTGAATCCGTCGGGTGAGGAGATACCGGTCATCCACCTCGGGCCGGTGAGCATTACGCCGGAATTACACCGGCAGGGGCTTGGTCGCCGGTTGATAACCCACGCCATCGACCGTGCCCGAGCCCTCGGACACCGCGCCATCGTGCTTGGCGGGTTCACATATCACTACCACCCCTACGGGTTCGTCGGTACAAAAAAGTGGAACATCTCTATGCCCGACGGCAAGTTCTACACAGGCATTATGGCTCTACCGCTGTACGAAGGGGCTTTGGACGGAGTGTCGGGGGCGCTCAAACTCTCCGAAGCGCTCTATCCCGACGAAAGCGGGCTGGAGGCGTTCGAGGCCACGTTTCCACCAATGGAAAAACTCGTGCTACCTCACCAAAAAGATTTCGAGCTGGCATTTGCCGAAGTGGACGAACAGGAGTATTCCGCTTCAAAGAGACCGTAATGTGATAGCGTTGCCCGTTGTTATCCAAAAGATAGTGTGATGCGATGAGCCTGTCTCAAAACTCCGAGACAGGCTCATTTCTTTTCGATCTTTATGTACTCCGAATACTCGATCTCGACATAAGGGTTATCGCTCGTGATGAACTGGCGGACACCCTTGACCTTCCACCGCCACCATAGGAATTTGTGCTTGTACTCCACGAACACGGCTTGGTTGAGCGTTACGGGGATACGCACGTCGGCGGGCAGCACCGAGTCCTCGATCACGCCCCGGAAGTCGATATGAGGATTGACCATCTCCACCGACTTGATGGGCACGAACACTGTATCGCGGATAATGATCGAGTCCTTCACAGGGGCGACGATCGGAGCCTCGACCAATAGTTGGTGTCGGGCTGCGGCTTCGAGGTCTTTGACACGCGCCCCAAGTTGGCGTATGAGTGCCGCGTCCTGCGCACGGTACTCCTCGAACTCCGAGACAGTAAGCCGGAGCGTTTTCACATCGAGAGCCATCCGTGTGGAATCAACCTGAATTCGCTCCACATCGGACAGCAGAGCCTCGGTGTTCTGCTGGTAGCGGTCTCGTTCACGGGTTAGTTTGACAGAGTGGCGCCACAGGAAGAGAGTGGCGATTGCAAGTACGACCAGCCCGATGAGGGTAGCCCTGTTGAGAATCTTCCGTATCATTGTTTTATGAGTTTTCGCATTACTATTTGCTTGGGCAATAGGTCGCGGCAGAAATAACTCGATGAAAAGGTAATCACCTTGCCGCTGAACTCGATCCGCTTGTCAAACATCAACAGTTGGAGGTCGATGTCGGCGAACAACTGCTTTGGTGCACTGTCGTTCAACCAAGTGTTCGTCATCAGCAGGGCGAACGGTTTTCCAAATGACAGCGCCCTCTCGAATATCTGCCTCTTGCCGCCGAACGGAGGATTGGAGACCATAATATCCCACTGTGGCGGCTCGTAGAAATAATAATCCTGCCCGTAGTCGATGTGGGAATACTCGACCGTGTACCCGAACTCCTGAAGCACCCTCACGAAATGGCTCTCCGTCGTATCGAAAGGACACCAGATGATTTTGTCCTTGGGCAGGAACTCCAAGATCGGCATCACCCCGTAGCGTGGGGTGTACTGCTCGTCGTTCCGACCTTCGGAGTATAGGACTTCGGGCTTATTCATCCGGCAGGACAGCGTTAGTGGGCACGAACCACAGGCACTCACCCATAAAGGGTTCGTCCAGACAGACCATATAGCCGCGCAGCTTGTCTCCAATGGAGATTATCTGCTCGACCACGCGCCCTTCCCGTCCAACAAGACCGATAAGGCGCATTCCGATTAGGTCTTCAGTGAGGACTACTCGTACCTGTGTGTCGATTGCAACCATTGATTATCTCTGTGTTTTGAGCAGTTCTTTAATGTCCGCCCTCATCTCGCGCAGGTCGGACTGGATCGAGGTGAATTGGGTCATAGTCGCCTCGAAGACGGCTTTGTCGAGCTTGATCGCGTCGATGCGGTCGTATTGGTCGGCAATGCGCACTTCGAGGGTTTTGCAGTGATCCTCCAACTGGTTTATCCGGTTGGTATTAGTGATGTGCTGCACATACATCGTCACCAGAAAGGCGATGATGGTAACGATGATTTTGAAGTTGTCTTTCACGAACATTTTGATTTTTTCAAGATTTAGTGTCATGGCGTTGTCGTATTTAGAAGTAGTGAGAATGCTTCCTTGATGGCGTTTATCAGCCCTATCGCCGCCTCGCTGTGCCACAATCCCCACACGCTCAGCCCGACGATGAGGATCAGGTATATCGTTCTCTCGATAGCTCCTCGGGTTATCTTCTTCTTACTCTTCGGGGTCGGGCTTTCCATCATCGTTTGGTTTTTGGGGTACGATCACGTTAAAGACCACTCCGCTGTCCGCACCTTCGATCTTCAACTTGGTCTCGTGGACGTGCTTTATCGGGTAGAGTTCCATCAACGCTTTCGCCGCATTAACGGCCACTGCCCGGAGCGGAGCCGGAGATAGGCGGCTACCGAAACGGTCTGTGAAATTGTCGGATGCCGTCTCCTCCATGATCGAACGCAGGGTCTCCGTGATCTGCATCTTGATAGCAATACTTTCGGTCTCGCCCGTCATCACGGCGGACAGTTCCTTGATACGCGCCATCACCAACGGCTCACGAACAAGTCGTCGGGCATCGAGGTTCACGTCGCGGTAATCCTCGCCGAACACCTCCTTGTAACACTTGGAGAGTTGTCCGGCGAACTTCATCCCACCACAAACATATAGCTGGCAGAACTGCTCCTGCTCGGCGGTCAATGCCTCCTGCTCCACGACCTGCGGGTCGGTATGTTCGATCTTCTTTGCCATTCTACCAAAGAATAGGGCGTTAAGGCTGCGAGGGGGTTACGATATCCTTATTTATTTCTATCAACTGATCCATAAGCGCCTTGAAGAATATGTCGGCCATTCCGTTGGCCATCTTCTCAGCGTCGGCGATAGAGTTGATGAGCCTCATATTGAAGTTGATGCTGAGCCCGTATCCGGTTATCGTGGCGAGCAGTTCATCGTCCTCATATCCGATAACCCCGTAAGTGATCAGGTCGGTCGTGCGAAACGTTACGGTTTCGTTTCCCTCGTCGTCGGTGACGATCTTGAAAAATCCCTGTGGTGTGCTGTTCTCTTCCATCGCTATATCTTGAAGTGATCCCTGGTTTTCGGTTGTTTCGAGAGCGACACCCCGCCGTCCTCGTTGTTACGAAGCCTTGCAGAACAGACCCGCACTATGTCGAGAGTGGCCGCAACGTCTGCCGCCGCATCGTGGGCATCGTCGAGTTCGATCCCGAACCGCTCGGCTATCAACTCCAACTTGTAGGAGGCCATCGTCGGGTCGCCGGCAAGGGCGAGGCGCGAGAGCAGGATCGTGTCGATGTAATGAGGCTGAAAGTTGCCGTAGAAGTCTTTCCTTCCGGCGAATGCCTTCTCGAAGTCGGCGGCGAGACCGGCATAGCTCATCAACTGCTGAAGGAACCCGATATCGAAGGCGATGTTCTGCCCTACAAGAATGGGTTTGCACTGCGCACCTTTACTTAGGGCTGATTTCTGGGCGAACCGGATGACGCCGGCGGCAACCTCTTTCATATCGGAACCCTGACTGATAAGGGTGTTCATCGTAATGTGAGAGTAGTCGAGGGCGACCTGCTCATAGTCCATTCGCTCGGACGGCTGGGCGAGTTCGTGTTTCGTTTTGAGTACCTTTCGCTTGGCGGCGCCCAACTCTTGCTTGTGATATGGGGCGATGTAGGCGTCGTACCGGTCGAACACTTCGAGTGTGTCGAGCCTTATTGCCTGCACCGCGATCTGGGTACAAGCACAGCGCGTACAATCCAGCCCGCCGGTCTCGAAGTCAAGCCCGATGGCCGTGTATATTTTGGGTTCTACAACAGGGGCAGCCATTGTTCTATGATTTTGTAGGTACTGTCGATGTTGCGCTTGAACTCATCTTCCGAACCGTTGTTGGAGACCATCAGGTCGAGGAGGCGGTAGTCCATCTGCTTTCGGGAGATGTCTCGCTCGATGCGTTCCGGGTCGATGCCCCGCCCCCGCAGATTGTTTGTATCACATTGCACGAGCACCGTACAGACTCCGTACTCCTTGCCGGCGGAGCGTTTGAGGTTCCGTATGCCGTTCTCGTCCACGACATAGGTACAGGGTCCTGTTGGCGGGAGTTGGCTCCTCAGCGAAAAATACTCGTGCTTGCCGAAGCGTGTATGGGTGAGCATATCCTCCCGTCTGTGTCCCTGGGTGTTTTTGACGAAGAAGTAGTCCACACCCTCGACCTCATCGGGTCGTCTGGGGCGCGTGGTTGTCGATACGATGGCAGGGATGCCATACTGATTGTGCAGATACTGCTGCATTGTGGTCTTGCCGGAGCCCGATGGCCCCACGATGGCGATTATAACTGGTCTCATTCGATAGAAAATATGGTTGATTTCATTGTGTTCAGTGTGTTGGTGCCGGAATAGCCGCTGTACTTTATCGTCGCCGTTATTACGATCACTTTGTCCTTCAAATCTGCAATCTCACGGCGGCGCGGCGCGTAGAAATCGTTCCAGCAGACGAGTTCCATCGTATCGGTGTTCTGCTGGATCGTCAGCTTTGCAAAAGCCACCTTGTCGCCTGTCTGCTGGTCAGTATAGGATAGCTCCTCGACCTCGGTTACGGTTGCGCAAATGGCAACTTTTTTCCTCTCATTCTCCATGATCAGGGCGTCACGGACACTCATCCACGAAGCCCGACCTTTGATCTGCTCCCTTACTATTGAATTGTCGAAGATGCGGCGGTAGTCTATCGAACCGATGCCGGAGACGGCGACCTGAAGCCGAGACCAGAAATAGTGTTTGTCGAGCATTGCGACCGGGAGTTCCTGTTCACTAATATCAAACCCGAGCCGGTTAGAGGCGCGTTTCAGTATCGCATACCTCTCTGTCACGTCCTCTATTCCCTCCACCTTGTCGAAACATCCGGCAAGTATCAGGTTCTTTAGGTGGCGGGTATCGACCTGGTTTCTTTCCGACTCGGCGACTTTTTCTTTCGTAAGTCTGTGACGGAAGATTCGCTCAATGAAGTCGGTGACGCTCTTGAACGCCCCTCCGCGCTCCCGCTCCTTCACGATATACTCGGCGGTCTTGATGCCGACCATCCTGATTCTGTTGAGTGACCAGAATATCTCGTCCGTATCGTAATCGGTACGGAACTGCACCCCGGAGGCGTTGATGTCGGGCGGGACAATCTTGGCGCTCGAACATTGCTCCATTTCGGACATTAGGGTCGGGATTTCCTTGTCATCCGCCCACTGGAGAGCCACGGTGTAGAATGCCGACGGATAGTTTGCCTTGAGCCACGCTCCTGCGTATGCTGTCAAGCCATAAGCGGCGGCATGGCTACGGTTGAAGGAATAGCCACCGGCCACCTCGATCTTGTGCCAAATCTCCCGCGCTTCGTAGTCGGGACATCCGTTGGCAATGGCTCCGGTGATGAAGTCGTCCTTCAGTGTCGCCATCAGTTCGTGGTTCTTTTTTCCCATCGCCTTACGCAGGTAGTCGGTCTTGCCGAGGTCGAACCCGCCCAGCGTGTGCGCTATCGACATAAACTGTTCCTGATAAACGAGCAGACCAAATGTGTTCTTCGTGGCCTCATAAGTACCGAAATTGTATATAGGAGCCACCTCGCCTCGCTTGTAGCGCACGAACTCCTCAGTCGCCCCTATGTCGAGTGTCGCCGGACGGTAAAGGGCGTTTATCACGATCAGGTCTTCGATGCAGTCGGGGCGCACGTCCATAATGAACTTGGTAATGCCCCGCGATGAGAATTGAAAGACGTTCTGCGTGAACCCACCCGACAGAAGTTCGTAGGTTTTGGCGTCGAGCAGATGCTCTTGGGTGATGCTTTCGAGGGTGTATGACTTACCGTAGGTGCAGTTCACGATGTCGATGGTAGCACCGAGCTTCGAGAGTTCTTTTGTCGCCAGCACGTCTTCTTTCAGCAAGCCGATCTCCTCGACCGAATAGCCGTCGAATTCCGAGACAAGCAGTCCGTCCATCTTACGGATCGGCAGAAAGTCGAAACACTCCGCAGGTCGCCCATCCTTTTCGTTCGGCGTCACGATGATGGCCGAGGCGTGGATCGAGGTAGAGCGCGGCTGTCCCATCAGGCCCCGGATGTCTTCGATCACGTCCGGGTAATCGTTCACGAACTTTCGTATCCGGGCGTTTCGGGCGGCGAGACGGAACAAGTCTGTCCACTTCATATTGTCCTCCTCGAAAATTGCGGTGATGTAATTCACGAGGTTGTGCGGGAGTCGATAGACACGGGCAACGTCTTTGAGACCGGTCTTGAGTTTCATCGTCGAGAACGTTCCGGCGGAGAAGACCCGTTGCTTGCCGTCCACATTGTAGCGTTGTTCGAGGTATTCCTTTATCTCCTGTCGCCGGTCGCTCTGGTAATCGACGTCGATATCGGGGAGCGCGGAGTGCCCTCCCTGAACCAAACCTTTCCCCACACAGCAATCGAGGACAGAAATTTCCATATCTGCCCGTTTTATTTCCACTTTTGAGATTTTCATTGCTTCACCTCCTTCACATTCCAAAGAATATCGCGGTTGTCGATTATCACCTCGTCGTCCGGGTGTAGTTCGTCGGCATAGACCGTCATTTCGTTTTCCTCTCTGATAACCCGCAGTTGGGCGTCGGTGTCGAACCGAAGCCGTTGGCCGTCGAGCACCACCTCCACATATTTACTGTCGGGTACGAGGTCTATCTCACCGCAAAAGCGCGTAACTTCCTCCTTCCAAAACAGGCCACAACGCTCAGGAACGAGGAAGCGGGAGAAGAGCAGATTGTACTGGATGGGGTCGATGGATGTGATGCCCAACAGGTAGGAGACGAGCGACCCGCCCGCCGAACCTCCCGCAAAAAAGAATAATCACTAATAAGGCGCTATGCCAATAGTTGGTATAAACCTCAAAACACCGCGGCTGGTGATGTTAATATCATTGGAGATATATTTATTTGGATTT
>QMCE01002352.1_pt1 | contig 10424 bp, 10 predicted proteins | sample 1821851 | NCBI WGS metagenome assembly QMCE01 (sample SAMN09453174, study PRJNA476694) | Termite gut metagenome, whole genome shotgun sequencing project. | isolation source: worker | host: Odontotermes sp. | place: South Africa:Pretoria | collected 2016-01-28
GCTGGATAGCCGCCCTATCACAGATGTGGGACGTGGACTTCAGGGAGCTGTACCCGGATTATCGGTTGTAGTTGCCAGTGGTGAAGTAGGTTCCGATCCTCAAATGAAGATACGTGGACAGGTGGCCTCCATCGAAGGTAATGCGAATCCTTTGATATTGGTGGATAACGTGGAAGTACCCAGTATACAGATTATAAATCCCGATGATATAGAGTCTATCTCTGTATTGAAGGATGCGGCTTCTACCTCTATATACGGTTCTAAAGCTGCTTTCGGTGTTATATTGATAACAACAAAGAAAGGTGCGAAAACCGAGTCTCTGACCGTATCGTATTCAGACAACTTCTCTTGGCAGAACAGGGCTAAAGATTTGAACATGGCTACTTTGGACGGATTGCAATATACTTTGGATGCATCACGTACCCGTAATCCCGAAAATCCCGGAAATAACGCCGTAGGGAACATGTGGAAGATAAATGAAGAAAGCCTTCAGAAAGCCAGGGAATGGGCTTCCAAATGGGGAAGTACGGTAGGAGCTTACGATCCGGTTGTGTACGGAAGAGACTGGTATGTAGACGCTCAGGGAAATAAGCTGGGAATACGTACCTATGATGCCGTAGACGCTTTGGTAAAGGATTGGGCTCCTTCTATGAACCACAACCTGTCTATTAACGGACGTAGCGGTAAAGTCGCTTATAATTTGGGACTGGGTATGGTAGATCAGAGCGGGATGGTTAAACCTGCCGTACATGATGACTTTAAGAGATACAATGTTACCATGAGTTTGTCTGCCGATATAAACAAATATTTGACTTTGAGAGGCGGGGCTATGTATTCAGACCGTACCAAGCGTTATCCAAGCCAGGGTAACACAGCTAACGACCCTTGGTTGTATGCTTACCGTTGGGGTAGCTTGATGCCGACAGGTGTGGTCGACCAGTTTGGAAATCCCTTGCAGGAACCGGCTCACGATATGGCAGCAGCAACAACCTCATCGCTGCGTAATACCTATATGAACGTCAATTTGGGTGCGGTAGTCAATTTCACTAAAGACTGGAATCTCGATTTTGCGTACACACATACACATCAGGATGATGTTACCAGATCAAGTTTCCCTACTTTCACAGGGGGAGATACGCGTTATTCACCGATAGCATGGTTGGATGACAACGGTAATCAGGTCTTTGTGGATGATGCAGGCAACGTAGTTACCGAAGGTGGAATGCCGGGATACAGATTCAATACGATAGATTATTGGACATACAATGTAACACATAGTTATCTGGAACGAAAAACAAGAGCAACGGATAGTAATATCTTCAATGTATATACTACCTATAATCTGAAAGCATCTGACAAGTCGGTATTCAAATTTATGTTAGGGTTGAATACAGTAACGAACGACTGGGAAGAAAGTACTGCCAGAAGGGAAGATTTGATTAACTTCGATAACCCCCAGTTCAATTTTGCCACAGGAGCACAAACCGTATTGGGAAGCGCTAACTGGGATTCTCAGGCAGGTTTTTTCGGACGTGTGAATTATGCTTTCGATAATAAATATCTGGTAGAAGCTAACTTGCGTTATGATGGGTCATCCAAATTTCCGGGTAATATCCAGTGGAGATGGTTCCCTTCATTCTCAGCAGGATGGGTTTTATCTCAAGAAAAATTTCTCGGACCCGAATCACGCCTCAAATTGTAGGGGCGGCCTTCGGCCGTCCGCGGTCTAAAATTAGCTCTAATCCTGTAGGGGCGAACAGTGTTCGCCCGCGACCCCAAAAGCACACATGCACTACCCTAATAACGCGCGTTTCTGCTATGCCACGGACGCGCAATGCGCGCCCCTACAGCTAGAAGTATTATTCGGTGTATTCTGAGTTATATCTCACTGCCCGTTCTCAACCCGAATAACACTATCCACCGACTTCACGACGTCGCTCTTGCCTAATTCCGCGAGCGCGGCCTGCATGGCCTGCTCCCGCGCGACGTGCGTAATGAACAGGATCGACGCCGCGCCCGCCTCCGCAGGCTGCTGGAGCACGGACAGCAGCGAGATATCGTGCTTGGCAAAGCAGGACGAAATCTGCGCGAGCACGCCGACGCGGTCCTCTGTCGTTACGCGCACGGCGAACGCGCAGCTCCAGTCGTCCTCGATCGGCGCCGGGTCCCTCGGCGCGAACTCGTTCTGGAACGTCTGATATCGGTGCTCCGACCTGTGCGCGGCATAGATCACGTCGCCCAGTATCGCGCTCGCGGTCGGCAGGGCGCCAGCGCCCTGGCCGTAGAGCATGACGTCGCCGACGGCGTTGCCGTTGAGGTAGACCGCGTTAAAATTCGAGCGCACGGTCGCCAGCGGGTGCGTGAGCGGTATCATCGTCGGATGTACGCGCGCCTCAATGCGGTTCCCGCGTTTTTTGCCGATGGCGAGCAGCTTTATCGTATAGCCGAGGAGCCGGGCGTTGGAAAAGTCCTGCGCCGCGATCTTCGTGATGCCTTCTCTGTATATCTTTTCGACGGGCACGCGCGCGTGAAACGCCATCGAGCCCATGATCGAAAGCTTATACGCGGCGTCCCAGCCCTCCACGTCCGCAGCGGGGTTGGCTTCGGCAAAGCCGAGGCTCTGCGCCTCCTTCAGCTTGCCGTCGTAGCCGCAGCCCTCCGATTCCATGCCCGAGAGTATATAGTTCGTCGTACCGTTGATGATGCCCATGACGGAGAGGATATTGTTGCCCTGAAGCGAATCGGTGATGGTGCGCAAAAGCGGGATGCCTCCGCCGACGCTCGCCTCGAAGTAGAACCCGGCGTTGCCCTTTTTGGCCGCGCCCTCCAGCTCGGGCCAGTGCTTGGCAACGAGCTCCTTGTTGGAGGTGACGACCGTCTTGCCCGAAAGCAAGCATTCCATGACGAACATCCTCGCGGGCTCGACGCCGCCTATGCACTCGACGACGATCGAGATATCCGCGTCGGCGGCGATATCGGATACGGCGAGCGTATAGCTCCCGCGCGGGGCCAGGTCTATGTTCGGCTCGCAGTCGAAGCCGCGTATCAGTATGCGCTTGACGCTCAGCGAGAACCCCTCGCGGTGCTCGTAGTCGTTTTTGTTATCCTGTATCAGCGTGTAAACGCCGCTGCCGACGACGCCGAAGCCCAGTATCGCGATTTTGATGTCTCTCATGATTGTTCCTTCCTGCTCTTACGTTAAAAATCTATTTTACAGCAGCTTCAGGTAATCACGCCTTGCGTAGATGACCCTCGCTACAGTAATGGTCTTGGCCTTTTCGTCCACCCAATAAAAAATTATATATTGTTTAACCAGCAGCTTCCTATATTCGTGCTTTAATGGCTTAATAGGCAAAAGAACCGGGGCTGCGTAAGGAAAGCCCACCAACCGTTCAGTGGCTTCCACCATTTCGTTGGCCAGATTTTTTGCCGCGCTTGGATTGCCAAGCTCATTGCTTATATAACGGACGGCATCGGCCATATCCTGCCTCGCAGCTGGCAAATACTCAAGAGAGTACATTTAACCCTCAATCGCTTCCATCATCGCTTGGAAAACCTCTTTGGACGAATAACGTTTGTCCGTTAACTCCGCTTCTTTCTCAGCGGCCTGCAGCTTATAATATATCTCGCTCTCAAATTGCATGTTCTCGAAAGCTTCCATGCTCAAAACGACCATATCTCCAAAGCCGTTTTTAGTAAGGAAGACGGGCTGCGCCGTTTCGTGCACTATCTTTGAGATTTCCGAAAAATTGTTGCGCAAGTCGGAAACAGGCCTAATCGTATTATTCATCAAATGCTCCCTCCACCGATATTCTAGCACAATCGCGCCAAAATATCATTTACAATTGCGCTTATACAGATAGTACAGCCCTTCGAGCGTAAGCGTCGGGTTGATCTTCAAAATCGTATCCGACGCGGACGCGACGAGCCGCGCGAGGCCGCCGGTCGCGATGATCTTGGCGTCCGGCTCGCCCATCTCGGCGGCCATGCGCTTGATGATATAATCGACCTGCCCGACGTAGCCGTAAACGAGGCCGGATTGCAGGCAATGCACCGTATTTGTGCCGATTATCTTCTCCGGCAGCGCCAGCTCCACCATAGGCAGGCGCGAGGTATGCTCGATGAGCGCTTCGGTCGAGACGCGCAGGCCCGTGCTGATCGCGCCGCCGAGGAAGACGCCCTCGCGCGAAATCGCGCCGTAGCTCGTCGCCGTGCCAAAATCGACGACTATGAGCGGCCCTTCATAGTCTTCGTAGGCGGCGACGGCGTTGCATATGCGGTCGGTGCCGAGCAGGTACGGATCGTCGTAGCGCAGCGCGATGTTCATCTCCATATGCGGCGTAACGACCATCGGCGCGCGGTGAAAGTAATACGTGCACATGTGCTCCATCGTATAGTTCATCGAGGGGATGACGCTCGACATGACGACGCCCTCTATATCCGACATCTCTTCGCCGACATGCTCGAAGCAGGACTCCATCAGTATCCCGTATTCGTCGGCGGTCTTTATGCGGTCCGACGCGATGCGCCATGAGTGCCGGAGGCCGGTTTCATCGAAGAGGCCGGTCTTTATGTTCGTGTTGCCAACGTCAAGCGCCAGAATCATTTGTTTACGTTCCCCCGCAGTTCTTTAAAATAGCGCGTTTGGCTGACAGCCTTGACGACCGCCCAGGTCAAAAACGCGCAGATCGCCGCCTCGGGCAGGCCGTTGAACAGGGCGATGCCGCCCGCCCAGGCCGCCACCTCCGCAGCCGGAATTTTCAGCAGCGCCGCCGCGTTGTCCGCGTAGAGCAGCACGATCATACCCATAACGAAAACGGTGTTCGCGAGCGAGCCGCATAGGGCTGTAGCGAGTATGCGGACGTTCTTATGCTTCGCTTCAAGTCGCGAGAGCAACCTATATACCAGATACGTTATGACCGGGATCAGAATACGCGGCAGGATCGAAACCATCGGATTCAGAAAAAGAGGGCTCAAAAGCACCGGCTTCACGATCGCGCTGACGAGGCTCTGTACGCCGAACGCCAAGCCAAGAACCAGCCCCACGCCCAGCCCACCCGCAAGCGTGCCTATGATCACGGGAATATGCAAAATCGTCGCCGCCATCCACGGCAGCACTATTAAGCCGATGCCCAGCGCTTCGAGCGCGATCATCAGCGCGAGCAGCATACCGACCAGTATCAGCTTCTTCGTGGAGAGTTTTTTTGCAGCGGAATTCAAAGCCGCACCCCCGTCGTTCCTAAAGATTTCTAACATTATAGCAATAGCAGAACGAGACCGCAAACAAAAAAATCGGCCGGATCACCACTCCGGCCGAAATTCTTTACCCACACGCGAACTGCTGACATTCGATAAGGGGTTTTTTATCTACACATAGTATATCGTCATTCCCGCAAAAAAATCATCTCGCAAACATAACAAAAGAATCACAGATTGTTAAACGAATCGTAATAACTTTTTGCCGCGCTCGCGCATATGATGACGGAATTTTTACGTTACACATTCTACGACATGAAAAGCTCAATTTCCGAGAGCTCCAAATCGTGCAAGGCGAGGTTGATCCCGCGCGCCACGAGCAAAGCGCGGTCGGCGACGATCGCGTCGATCTCCTTCGGCGTGACGACCAGCGGCCCAATCTTCTCGGAGACGACCTCATCGACGATGGCCAGCAGCCTTTCCTCCTCCTCCTCGCTTTGCGCTCCCCCCGTGCGGCGGATCAAAAACGAAACCGCGTCGCGGGAGAGCGTCGCGGCGTGTACGACCAGCGGCACGCCCACGGCGATGACGGGCACGCCCAGCGCCTCCTCGTCTATGCCCATCCTGCGGCCGCCCAGCCCGCTGCCGGGGTGGATACCCGTATCGGCGAGCTGTATCGTCGTGCTTATCCTCTCGGTCGAGCGCGAGGCGAGCGCGTCCACCGCGATGACGAGGCGCGGCTTGACCCGCTCGGCCACGCCGCGCGCCATCTCGCCCGTCTCCACGCCGGTGACGCCCAGCACGCCCGGCGCGAAGGCGCATACGGGCCTCATGCGCCCGTGAGCTTCATCCGGCAAATGCTCGAACAGATGCCGCGTGACCAGCACCTTCTCCACGACCCTCGGCCCGAGCGAATCCGGCGTAACCGCGCGGTTGCCCAGCCCGACGACCATGACGGCGTCCTCCGGCTTAATCCCTTTCTTTTCGAGCATGGCGCGGAGCGCGGCGGCAAGCTCCTCCGTAACGCGCGAAGCCGCGTCCATATCGCGTTCGCGCAGCCTGGGCGCGTCCAGCGTAACGTATTCGCCCATCGGCTTGCCGAGCGCCTTCGCTCCCGCCTCTGTTTCTATAAAGACGCGCGTAACGGCTACGGCTTCGTCCTCTTTTACCTCGTGGCGCACGCCGCCGGCTTCCGGCGCGAAGTCGCGCGCTTCGGCGGCGAGGTCTGTTCTAATACTGCGCATATAAGGTACGATTCCTCTTTGAGAGCCAGTTTATACGGACTGCTCCCACTTGACACCCTCTGCTATTATGTTATTTAATATTATATATAAGTGCGTTTTTAATTAAAATTAATCGTTTATTATTAAACAGTAAAGGCAGTCATATGGAGAAATTCGGGTATCACGGCCAGGTGCTGCATATCGATCTGAACAGCCGCTCCTTCAAAGCGGAGGCTATGGACGCGCGCTGGTACCGCGCCTACGCGGGCGGCGCGCTCATGGGCGGCTACTTCATATTGCGCGGCGCGAAGAGCGGCGCACAGGCGCTAGGCGGGGAAAATCCGCTGGTCTTCGCCGCGAGCGTCCCCGCCGGATACGACGCGCCCGCTTTAGCGCAGTTCAGCGCCGTCGCGCTCTCCCCGCTCTCGGACGGCATCGTCTCGGCGCAGTGCGAGGGCGAATTCGGCCGCTTTTTAAAGGCCTCGAGCTATGACGCCGTCATATTTCACGGCAGGGCTAAAAATCCCGTCAGCCTCTTTATCGAGGACGGCGTGCCCCGCCTTGTCGAAGCGGGCTGGGTTTGGGGCAGCTCCGCGCTGGAATGCGCGTCCCTCATGGCGCGCGATTACGGGACGCGTACGGACGCAATCGTCTCCATCGGACAAGCGGGAGAAAACCTCGTCAGCTTCGCGTCGGTCGTCTCCGGCGCGGGCAATCAGGCCGCGCCGGGCGGCGTCGGGGCCGTGATGGGCGGCAAAAACCTGAAGTCCTTCATGCTGGGCGGCGGCTCGCGCCCAAAGGCGCACGACCCGGAACGGCTCCTCGAGCTCAACGCTTCATTCTCCGGCGCGGCGCTCGGGCGCGCGCTCTTTTCTCCGCCCCCCGCCGCGCAATCGGCGGACGGCTCCCATAGCGTCCTGGAGCGTATTCTGGATCAATATCGCAGCGAAAGCCCCTGCCCGAGCTGTCCGTTCGGCTGCGTACATCACATCGGCGCGAAGGATGCGCCGCTCGTCGCAACGAGCGTAAACCGCTGGCGCGCCAAGAGCCTCGCGCGCGACCCCGATCCCGATATTTGGCTCCGGGCAAACGCGCTGTGCAACGATTACGGCTACGACCCGGCGGCGCTGCGCCAGGCGCTGTTCTTCGCCGCCGAATGCGCCGAGGCGGGGATAGTCGATTCCGGCGTCGAAGGGTTTTCGCTCCGCGAATACGCGACGGTGCTGCCGCTCATCGAGCTGATCACGGAGCGGCGCGGCATCGGCGATATTCTGGCGCGCGGCGTTATGCGCGCGGCGGAGCTGCTGGGTGAAGATGCCGTTTTGATCGCGCAGCGGCTCAAGCGCGAGGATTCGTACCCCGCCGATATGCGCGAGGACACCGCCTTCGCGTGCGCCGCGCTCAGCCTCTGCCCGTACGCGTCCAAGCCGGACGGCCTTGCGCCCGAGCACGTGCGCGAGCTGCTCCTGGCGATCACCGGGTGGGACGTTAAGCCTTCCGAATTCGTCCGCTGGAACAGGCGGCTAAGGCTTATTCATTCGGTCTGCGCGCTGCGCGATCCAATTTGACATGAGCGCTCCCAGTTAGGTAGAATAGCTTAGACAGATATTTTGGAGGGTATATGAAGGCTCGCGTTTCCGAAGCCGTTATTCGCCGGCTGCCGCGGTATTACAGGTTCCTGCGCGAATTGGAACGCGCCGGGACCGAGCGCGTCTCCTCCGGCGAGCTTTCCCACGCGATGCGCCTGAACGCCTCGCAGATCAGGCAGGACTTCAATTGCTTCGGCGGCTTCGGGCAGCAGGGCTACGGCTACCACGTGCGTACGCTGTGCCGCGAGATCGGCAAAATCCTCGGCCTGACCCGCTCCTATTCCGCCGTCATCGTCGGCGTCGGCAACATCGGAGCGGCGCTGGCGCACTATTCCGGCTTCGAAAAGGAAGGGCTGGAGATAGCGGCGCTGTTCGACGCCAACCGCGCCATGATCGGCAAAACCGTCGGCAGCCTGGCCGTGCGCCCCGATTCCGAGCTGGAGGCGTTTGTCGCCGGAGCGCCCGTAGACGTCGGCATCATCGCCGTACCCAAGGACGCCGCGCAGATGCTGGCGGACCGTATGGTCGCCGCCGGGATAAAATCCATCTGGAACTTCGCGCCGATCGACGTCGCCGCCGCCGTCCCCGTCGAAAACGTACATATGAGCGACAGCCTGCACATCCTCACGTACCGGCTGAACAACATGCAGGAATTTATAGAAAACAAATGATGAAGGGTGGTCATATTCTTTGAGTAATCTTCCCGATTTTCCTGATTTCTATTTCGACGGCGAATTCAGCGCGCCGTTCGACGGCTACCACGGCAGCTACGCCGATTTAGAGATGGTGCTGCGCATGTTCTGGGGCGTCATGGTAGCCGTGCTGGTCGTCTCGCTGCTGTTTTGCATTGTCTTCCTGGTCTTTCAGGGGCTGGGACTCATGCGCCTGGCCAAGCGCAAGGGGATACCCAACGGCTGGATGGGCTTCGTGCCGGTCTTGAACCTATATACGCTCGGCAAGGTTTCCAATACGCCCGATAGCCGAAAGCGCCCCGAAATCGCGCTGATCATCCTGGGCGCGCTGACGGCGCTCTTTACGGTAATCTGTCTCGTGAACCTCGTGCCGTTTATGGATATCGCGTTCCGCGCGGGCGCGGAGGGCCGCTTCTATTACTCGAACGATCTTCCCGAGATGCTGTGGGGCATGATGGGTATGGCCGCGCTAACGGGCGTCGCCGCCGGGGGGCTTTCCATCGCGCAGTTGGTGCTGATGTTCATCGCGCTGCACCGCGTCTACAAGCAGTTCGCGCCGAACAACGCCTCCGTCATGACGGTGTTCACGGTGATCGCGTACTCGATCTTCGGCATCCCGATTCACCCGTTCATGCTGTTCGCCATCCGCAACAACCCGTCGGCCTTCGCGCCCGACGCCGGCTTCGGCGCGCCGCCCTCCGCCCCTCCGCCCGCGCCCGCCGAGCCTCCGTCTCTCAAGCCGCCCGCGCAGGGCTTCGCCTCGACGCACGAGCCGACGACGCAGGGCTATACGGCGCCGCTGGAGCCGCCAGCGCAGGGCTACGCCACGTCGCTCGACCCGCCCCCCGCCCCCAGCGTTAAAACGCCGGAGCCCTCGGACGAAGAATAAAATCTTTAGTATAGAAATGGGGCTTGCGCCCCATTTCTATACTAAGTTAAATGTCTTTATAAACCGTTCTGCGGCCCTATCGTATTCCCAACCCTCCACCTGCAAAGGGTCAAGACCCTGCGCGATAAGCGAATTAGCATACAGCGCGAATACGATATCATTCTCGTTTGTTTCCATATCCCGTGCCCATTCGAACCGGCTCTGGCCGCCGCTGAGCTCGATACCGTAGCGATCCGTTTGCGCGTCATACGCGATATAATCCCGCACAAACCCGGCGTCCTTCTCGAATTGCCGAATCGCCGTCGGCTGCACGCCCATATTCAGCATATTGAAGGCGGGCGCAAAGAAGATCAAGCCCGTGGCAAAATCAATGCCCTCCCTCCCGGGCACGTTAAACGCGCGCGTATCCACGAACATATCGATATTCTGATTATCCCACTCGAACCGCGCGCTCCCGTCCGGCGCGGTGATGCTCCAATAGCCCGAATCGGCGCGCCCGTCGCCCTCGGGCGGCAAAGCCTCCAGCACCTCGCCAAAAGCGCGCACGGCGTCGCGCCGCTCGGCGTCCAAAGGATAGCAGCCGGAGAGAAGCAGCGCCAGCGCAAGGGCGAATAAAAACAATCTTTTCATGGAGGAATTTCCTTATAAGTTATTATTTATTGACTATATCTTATTTATAGCAATGATTCAACAGATATGATCCCAAATTGTAGGGGCGATTCATGAATCGCCCGTGACCCGGGCGTTTGACAGCCAAACGTCAAAAAAAGTCTCGCAGGCCGCACGAGGTCTGTGTATTTTGGCCAAGAAATATTTCTTTATATATAGTAAATCT
>QMCE01002353.1_pt1 | contig 10421 bp, 6 predicted proteins | sample 1821851 | NCBI WGS metagenome assembly QMCE01 (sample SAMN09453174, study PRJNA476694) | Termite gut metagenome, whole genome shotgun sequencing project. | isolation source: worker | host: Odontotermes sp. | place: South Africa:Pretoria | collected 2016-01-28
CGGGCGAGGCGGGCGCGGTTCTTGGCCTGCCGGGCCTTCGGGTTCGACCGCACCCAGTCCAGCTCGCGGGCAAGGATCTTGGCGCGTTTCGCGTCCTTCTTGCCCTCGATCTGCAGGCGGGAGCGTTTCGTCTCCAGATAGGTCGAGTAGTTGCCCTCGTAGGGGTGGAGCTGGCCACGGTCGACCTCGCAGATCCATTCCGCCACGTTGTCGAGGAAGTAGCGGTCGTGGGTGACGGCGAGGACGGCGCCCGGGTAGGTCTTCAGGTGGCCCTCCAACCAGTTGACGCTTTCGGCGTCCAAATGGTTGGTCGGTTCGTCGAGCAGCAGCAAGTCGGGTTGCTGCAAGAGCAGCTTGCACAGGGCGACGCGACGGCGTTCGCCGCCGGACAACACGTCCACCGGTGTGTCGCCGGATGGGCACTGGAGCGCGTCCATGGCCTGTTCGAGCTGCGCGTCGAGATCCCAGGCCTGGATGCGGTCGAGCTCGTCTTGCAGCGTGCCGAGCTCAGGCAGCAGCGCGTCGTAGTCCGCGTCGGGTTCGGCCAGCGCCAGGGAGATCTCGTTGTAGCGGTCGAGCATGTTTTTGGTGTCGGCGACCGCTTCGAGGACGTTCTCCCACACGGTTTTGTCTTCGGTGAGCGGCGGCTCTTGCAGCAGGATGCCGACCGTCTTCTCCTTGGCCAGCCAAGCGTCGCCGTTGTCGGGTTTGATCAGGCCCGCCATGATTTGCAGCATCGTCGATTTGCCGGCCCCGTTCGGCCCCACAACGCCGATCTTCGCGTCTTCGAAGAACGACAAAGTGACGTTGTCAAGGATCACTTTGTCGCCCAGCTTTTTGCGGACGTTGTGCATGACGAACACGTTTTCGGGCATGAGGCGTCTCCCATATGACGATGTGGAACGGGGACCAGTATGCCAGGCTCGCCTGACCGGCACGGGCGTGGCGGCTGGCGTAACGGTGGCTTCCCGGCTCACTGACCGTGGCCCTTGGTCGAATACTTCCAAGAAAGTCACGCTATTCCTGTACCCCGACGGGCGCGCGGCGCCCGTCGTCGCGGCTTAGACTCCCTACATGACCGCGTCGACCATGGACTACGAGCGGAGTGACGATCGATGACGATTGAGACAGAAATGGACGACCTGTTCGCCGGTCGCCCGGACACCATCGGGGCATTGCTGGCCTGGCGCATCGAACAGACCCCTCACGCCCTGGCCTACCGCTACCGTGGACCGAACGAGGACGCGTGGTCAGAGCTCGACTGGACTCAGACGGGCGACATCGTCAACCGCTTGGCCGCCGGTTTGTTGTCGCTCGGTCTGAAACTCGAAGACCGGGTCGCCATCTGTTCGTCGACGCGCGTCGAATGGATTCTTGCCGATCTCGCCATCAACACGGCCGGCGGCGCGACGACGTCCATCTACCCGAACACCAAAGGCGAGGCGTACGACCACGTCGTGCTCGATTCCGGCTCGCGCATCCTGTTCGTGGAAGACTCTGAGCAGCTCGCGAAGCTGCGTGTGCACCCGCAATCGGAGGCCCAGCTCGACGCGATCATCGTCATGGACGGCGACGGTGACGGTGCTTCCGGCGTGTACACCTGGGACGAACTGTGCGCGCGCGGCGACGAAGCTCTCGCCGCCGACCCGGACATGGTGCGGCGCGCCATCGACTCCGTCGATCCGATGGGGCTCGCGACGCTCGTCTACACCTCGGGCACGACCGGCCAGGCGAAAGGTGCGGAGCTCACCCATCGCGGCTGGTGCTACGAGGGCTACGCCGTCGAGAAGATCCACATCATCCGCCCGACGGACACGCAGTTCCTGTGGCTGCCGCTGTCACACGCGTTCGGCAAGGCGATCGCGACCTGCCAGTTGGCGATCGGCTTCTCCCAGGCCGTGGACGGACGCATCGACCGGATCGTCGACGGTATGGGTGAGGTGAAGCCGCAGGTCATGTGTGGCGCGCCGCGCATCTTCGAGAAGGTGCGTTCGACGGTGTTCTTGTCCGCGACCCGCGGCAGCATCAAAGGTCGTGTCGCCCGCTGGGCGTTCGCCATCGGGCGCGACAGCCGCCCCTACCGTCTGGCCGGTGAGCCGCTGCCGTTCTTCCTGCGGCTGGCCTACGCGGTGGCCGACCGCCTCGTGTTCAAGAAACTGCGCGAAACCGTCGGTGGCAACATCGACCTGTTCATCTCGGGCTCGGCCAAGCTGAGCGAACAGGTGCAGGCCTGGTTCTATTCGGCGGGCATCCTCGTCGTCGAGGGCTACGGGCTGACGGAGACGAGCGCCATCAGCTTCGTCAACCGGCCTCAAGAGCCGCGTTTCGGCACCGTTGGCCCGCCGTTGCCGGGGACCCAGGCGCAGATCGCCGACGACGGCGAGATCCTCATCAAGAGCCCGGCTGTGATGCGCGGCTATCACAACAACCCGGAGGGGACGGCCGAGGCGCTGACCGATGGCTGGTTCCATACCGGCGACATCGGCCGGTTGGACGAGGCCGGGCACCTCATCATCACCGACCGCAAGAAAGACGTCATGAAGACGTCGGGCGGCAAATACGTGTCGCCGGCCTCGGTGGAGGGAGCGGTGTCGGCGGCCATCCCGTACGTCTCTCAGGTGGTGGCCGTGGGCGACGGGCGCAAGTACGTCTCGGTGCTGCTCACGATGGACCACGACAACGTGATGACGTGGGCTGAGCGCCATGATGCGGCCGACCAGCCCTATGAGGCAATCCTGGAGAATCCCGCTTTCCGGGAGACGATCAGCCGGGGCATTGAGCGGGCCAACGCCCAGCTCGAACGGTGGGAGACGGTCAAGCAATTCGCGATCCTGCCGAGCGAGTTCGGGATCGACGACGGTGGCGTCACGCCCAGCCTGAAGGTGCGGCGGTCGATCGTCTCCGCCCGCTTCGCGTCGGTCATCGACTCGTTGTACGACGACGATCCGGGGGCCGAGTGAGCGCCTTTCGCACGGAGGTCCCGCTGCGTTGGGTGGACCAAGACGCCCAGGGGCATGTCAACAACGCCCTCGTCGCCGACTACATGCAGGAAGCGCGTACGGAGTTTCTGCTCAGCGGGCCTGCGGCGCACCTGATGCAGCGGGGCTGTTTCGTGGCGTCGCATCAGGTGGAGTTCACGCGTCCGATCACGTTCGAGACGACGCCGATCACTGTCGACGTCGTCGTCGGTCACGTTGGGGCCGCCCAGGTGACGATCGGTTACGAGTTGCGCCAGCGGGACGAGCTCGTGGCGCGGGCCCGATCCGTGCTCGCGATCGTCGACCCGGCGACGGGCAAGCCCCGCCGCATGGCGGCCGGCGACCGCGATTGGTTCGCCGGGCAGAGCGTCGTCCTCGACCCGTTCCGCGACCTCGGCACATGGACGGTCGGCGAGCAGGCGTACGAGGCGCCCTTCCGGGTGCGCTGGTCGGACATGGACGCGTTCAACCACGTCGACAACGTGCGTGCGTTCGACATGATCGCCGAGGCCCGCATCCGCATGAACCCAGGCGACGAGACCCACACCCGGATGGAGGCGGCGGCGGCGCAGGGGCTGACGTGGCTGGTCGTCCGCCAAGACATCGACTACCGTTTGCCCATCCTCTTTCGGCTCGACCCCTACCGGGTGCGCACGGCGTACGCGCGAGTGGGGCGCACGTCGATGACGCTGGCCGCCCAGGTCGAGGATCCGGCGACCGGGGCCACCCACATCCGGTCGCTCACGGTGCTGGTCTGCGCGGACGCCGCAGGCCGTCCGATGCCGTTGCCCGCCAACGTGGCCGCCGGCATTGACCGGTGGCCCGCCGTGCGCGTGCGCTGAGCGATCGTCGGCGCGTTCTTCGGCAACCGGGTGCCGGCCGGGGTGTTGGCTGGGCCGTCGTGCTGGAATCTTCTGAGGTCGCCGCGTTACGGCGAGCTGGCCGTCACCGGCGATAGGTGACCCGGCCCGCCCAGACAGTGGCGACCACAGGGTCGGGCAGGTCGCGCCCGTGGTAGGGGTTGTTGCGTGATCGGGACGCCGACGCGTCGCGGTCGACGACGGCCCGCGCGGACGGGTCGACCAGCGTGACGTTGGCTGGTTCGCCGACGGCGACCGGTCGTCCCTGGCCGGCGACGCGGCCGATGCGGGCCGGCGTGTACGACATGCGCTCGGCGAGCGTGGGCCAATCCATGCGGCCCGTGTTGATCATGACGTCCAGCACGACGGCGAGCGCCTGCTCCAGGCCGAGCATGCCGGGCGACGCCACGTCGAACGGGTGGTCCTTGTCTTGTTGGGCGTGGGGCGCGTGGTCGGTGGCCACCGCGTCGATTGTGCCGTCGGCGAGCGCGTCACGCACCGCCTCCAGGTGTTCAGTGGTGCGCAGCGGCGGGTTCACCTTGAAGACGGTGTCGAAACCTTCGACCAGCGGGGTGTCGAGCAGCAGGTGGTGCGGCGTCGCCTCGGCCGTCACCTGGATGCCACGGGCCTTGGCCCAGCGGATCACGTCGACGCCTTCGGCGGTGGAGACGTGGCAGACGTGCAGGCGGGCGCCGGCGAGCTCGGCCAGTTGCACGTCTCGCGCGATGATGACCGATTCGGCCTGGGCCGGCCAGCCGGGCAGGCCGAGCCGTCCCGAAATCTCCGACTCGTGGCAGCAGGCGGTCGGCCCGGCGAGCCTGGTGTCTTGCGAATGCTGGGCGATGACGGCGTCGAAGGTGGTCGCGTAGGTCAGCGCGCGCCGCATCAACAGCGAGTCGGTGACGCAGCGGCCGTCGTCGGAGAACACCCGCACGTGGGCGGACGAGCGCGCCATCAGGCCGATCTCGGCCAGTTCGGCCCCGGCGAGCCCTTTGCTGATCGCGCCGACGGGCACGACTTGGCAGGCCCCGTCCCGACGGCCGAGCCCCGCGATGTGTTCGGCTGCCTCGGCGGTGTCCGTGACAGGGTCGGTGTTGGCCATGGCGTGGACGCAGGTGAAGCCACCGCGGGCGGCGGCCCGGCTGCCGGACGCGACCGTCTCGGCGTCCTCGCGTCCCGGCTCTCGCAAGTGCGTGTGCAGGTCCACGAGGCCGGGCAGGGCGATCAGACCATCGGCGTCGATGCGCTCGGCGTCGGGCGCGGCCTGCGCCGCGTCCACGAAGAAACCGTCCCGCACGTGGAGGTCGCAGGCGATGCCGTCGACGGTGCGTGCGCCCGTGATGAGCAGCGGTCGGTCGGCCATGGAACGCTCCTTTGTGTCAGTCATGCGACGTTCTCCTCGTCCGCGCCGCCGAGCAGGTGGTACAACACGCTCATGCGGACCGCCACACCGGCGGCCACCTGGTCGAGGACGAGCGAGTTGCCGGCGTCGGCGGCCTCCGGCGAGATCTCGACGCCGCGGTTCATCGGGCCGGGGTGACAGATGGCCGCGCCGTCCTTCATGCGGTCGAGCCGGTCGGCCGTCAGGCCGAAGCCGGCGCTGTACTCGCGGGCGGTCGGGAAGAAGCCGCCCGCCATCCGTTCGCGTTGCACGCGTAGCATCATGACGATGTCGACCGTTCCGACCACGGCGTCGAAATCGGACGTGACGTCGCAGCCCCACGTCTCGACGCCGATGGGCAGCAGCGTCGGCGGTGCCACAAGCGTCACCTCGGCGCCGAGCGTGTGCAGCAGCAGGACGTTGCTGCGCACCACCCGTGAGTGCAACAGGTCGCCGACGATGGCGACGCGCTTGCCGCTGAAGCCGGGACGGTCGATCTCCCGGAAATGCGCCCGCATCGTGTAGGCGTCCAGCAGGGCCTGGGTCGGGTGTTCGTGGGCCCCGTCGCCGGCGTTGAGCACGTGGGCGTGCACCCAACTGGCCGCTTGGGCCGCCGCGCCCGACGACGGGTGCCGGATGACGATCGCGTCCACGCCCATGGCGTCGAGCGTCAGCATCGTGTCGCGCAGGGACTCGCCCTTCGACACCGACGAGCCCTTGCCAGAGATGTTGATCGTGTCCGCCGACAACCACTTGCCGGCCATCTCGAACGAGGTGCGCGTGCGCGTCGAATCTTCGAAGAAGGCGTTGATGATCGTGCGCCCGCGCAGCGTCGGCAGCTTCTTCACCGGGCGGTGTTGCACCTGTTGCATCTGCTCAGCGATGTCGAGGATGCCGATGGTTTCGTCGTACGACAGGTCACCAGCGCTGAGCAGATGCTTCATGGACGGGCACTCCTCGTGATCGTGATGGCGTCGGCGTCGTCGGTTTCGGCGAGCCGGACCAAGACGCGTTCATCGGAGGCGGTCGGCAACGCCAGACCCAACATGTCGGGCGCGATAGGCAGTTCCCGGTGGCCGCGGTCGACGAGCACAGCGAGGCGCACGGCACGGGGCCGCCCGATGTCGCGCAGGGCGTCGAGCGCCGCGACGATCGTCCGGCCCGAGAACAGCACGTCGTCGACGAGCACGACGACGGCGTCATCGACGCTGCCTGGAATCGACGTGCGTCCGACGGCCCGGGTGGGCTGGGCGCGCAGATCGTCGCGGTACATGGTGATGTCGAGCACGCCCAGCCGTGGCGGCGGCGATTCGATGTCGGCGATGGCGTCGGCCAGCCGACGAGCCAGCGGCACGCCCCGGGTGGGGATGCCCAGCAGGACGAGGCCGTCGGAGCCGTGGTTCGCCTCGACGAGCTGGTGAGCCATACGGGTGATCATGCGGGAGATCGCTGGGGAATCGGCGATGACGCGCGCGTCTTTTTCTGGCGTCATGAACATCTCCTCGTGGGCGCGTCGATCACCCTCGGGCAGTCATGCTATCGCATCGATTTGGCCGGGAACGCCTCCTGGCAGCGCAGCGCGCGTTCGGCGTCGTCGATGCGTTCGTCGATGATCCGACGCACGAAGTCCACGAGCGTGGTCTGCTTGGCCCACGCTTCCATGGCGTCGAGCTGGGCACGGTCCATCAGCGGCTTGGGGAAGAGCATCCCCAACACGTGCTGGCGAATGGCGGAACTGCGGTGGTCCCAACCGTCCTTGTTGCCAGAGATGGCCTCGGCGACCTTGCGGTAGTCGTCGACGTAGCGTTCGAGCAGCGCGTCTTGGCCGAACTGCCAGAACCTGAGGCAGATCTGGTAGTGGGTCTCGTTCGCCACACCGTCGCTGCCGTTCGTGGCGAGGCGCCAGGCGGTGGCTTTGGCGTCGGTCGTCGGGCAGGCGGCGCGTGCCCCCGCCGCCCGTTCCGCGCCTTGAGCGGTGTTGTCGCGGGTCGCCTCCAGCGCGATGTCCGTCGCGTCGGCGACCCCACGGCTCGCCAACTGCGTCACCAGGCGCCAGCGCAGGTCGGTGTCGATGGTCAACCCATTCGGGACGTTTTTGCCCCGGTGCCACGCCCGGAGCGTCGCGATGTTCTCGGGCGAGATGCCGGCCGTGATGAATGCCCGCGCGAGCGCGAGCTGGTGGTCGGAGCCCGGCTCCGCCTGTCGCAAGAGGTCACGCAGACCGTGCGCGAAGCGTTCGTTGAGCCGGGCGCGTTCCGCGGGCGGCGTGTAGTAGTCGATGGCCGTGCGGGCCTGGTCCAGCACGCTCTCGACCGCCGTCTGATCGGTTTCGGCTAGTACTCCTTGGAGCACCAGGTCGATCCACGTGCTCGACGGCAGCTCGCTGTCGCGGCACATGTCCCAGGCGGCGCCCCAGCACAGCGCCCGGGCGAGCGGGCTGTCGAGTTGGTGCATATGGTGCACGACGGTGTCGAGCGAGCGGGAGTCGAGCCGGATCTTCGCGTAGGTGAGGTCGCCGTCATTGAGAAGCAACAGGGCTGGACGGGGGTGCCCGACGAGTTCAGGGATCTCGGTGAGCTCGCCGTCGATGTCGGTCTCCACGCGGCCGATGCGTTTGAGGTGTCCGTCGATGTCTTCGTACAGACCAATGGCTAGACGGTGGTGGCGGAGGGTCGGATGCGCGTCGTCCGCCATCTGGTGGATCGCGAACCGGGTGAAGAGCCCGGCTCGATTAACCTCGAAATCAGGGCGGAGCGTGTTCACGCCCGTGGTTTGCAGCCACTGCTCAGTGAAGGCGGACAGGTCGCGTCCCGAGGCCTTCTGGAGAGCGCTCAGCAGGTCGGCGAGCTTGGTGTTGCCCCAGGCGTGAGCCGTGAAATAGGAGCGGATGCCCGCGAGGAACGCGTGCTCCCCGACCTGTGCGACGAGCTGGCGGATGGCCGACGCGCCCTTGGCGTAGGTGATGCCATCGAAATTCAACTCGACGGCTTCGAGGTCGACCATGTCGGCCGCGATGGGGTGGGTCGAGGGCAACTGATCTTGGCGGTAGGCCCAGTTCTTGCGGTCGTTGGCGAACGTCGCCCACGGATCGGCGCCGACCCCCGTCTTGTCACGGATGCTGTTTTGGGCGTAGTGGGACGCCCACTCGGCGAACGACTCGTTGAGCCACAAGTCGTCCCACCACGTCATGGTGACGAGGTCGCCGAACCACATGTGCGCCATCTCGTGCAGGATCGTGTTGTCACGCGTCTCGTAGTCGGCGGCCGTCGTGCGGGAACGGTACAAGTACTCGTCGCGGATGGTGACGCAGCCTGCGTTCTCCATCGCGCCGGCGTTGAATTCCGGCACGAAGACCTGGGTGTAGCCGCTGAACGGATAGGCGCGCCCAAAACTGGCCTCGAACACCGACAAGCCCTGTTTCGTGGTGGTGAAGAGGCGGTCCTTGTCGAGGTAGGGGGCCAACGACTGCCGACACACCAGGGTCAACGGGATCGTCCCGGCCATCCCGGGGTAGCTGTCGTACGCGAAGTGGAACGGCCCGGCCACTAACGCGGTGATGTAGGTCGAGATCGGCGGCGTCGGGTGGAAATCGAAACGCACCTTTCCTCGGCCCAATTCCACCAAATCGAATCGTGCGGAATTGGAGACAACGCGCCAAGCCTCCGGCACGATGACGGCCAGATCGAAGATGGCTTTGAGATCCGGCTGTTCGAAGCAGGCGTAGACGCGCCGGGCGTCGGCCGTTTCGAGCTGCGTATAGCAGTACACCTGTCCGTCCGCCGGGTCGGTGAAGCGGTGGAGCCCCTCACCCGTGCGGCTGTAGCGGCACCAGGCGCAGACCGTCAGCTCGTGGTTGCCCGGAATAGCACTGAAGAACAGCTTGTCGTCGTGGTAGAAGCTGGGGGGCAACTGGGCCCCGTCGAGTGTGGCGCTGACGAGCTTCTCGGCGATGAGGTTGACGAAGGTCGGGGCGCCGTCGCTGGAGAACCGGATGGTCGACCGCGAGTGGAAGAACGCTTTCGGATCCATCCCGGCGGCGTCGGCGGTGCCCGGGGTCAGATCGATCTCGACCCAGTAACTGTCGGTGTGAACGTGCTTGGCCCGTTCTTCAGCTTCGTTGCGCGTCATGTTTGCGGGAAACATAAGTGAGTCTTATCCGTTCGGGCGATGTGGTACGAAGGTTAGTCGGCACGCCGGTCGGCATCAACCGCTGCGTCCGGCCTGCCGCGGTCGGAGATTGGGGACGGAATGCCGGAAGGGCACGTGATTCATCGTATCGCTGACGAGCTCCACCGTTTGTTCGCTGGACAGGTCGGCGGCATCGCCTGCCGTCGGGACGGTTCGCGGCCGAAGCCGCGCGTCGACCGCTTGGCGGCGTGGTCCGCGTCTGCCCGCGCGACGGCCAGCCCTGCTTCGTGGGCGGCGTCCCGATCCGCCCGCGTCTCGTGGGCCCAGCAAGCTTCGCTGATGCTCGCGCCGCCAGCGCTCAGGTGACGGTCGGCCGGTGGTTCCCGTCCCCTAGGCGCTTCCTGGGCCGGCTTGGGCTCGTCGTCCGCTACCGGTAAGCTGCTTTGGTCACGGGGCGTGGCGTAGTGGCTAGCGCGCCTGCTTTGGGAGCAGGAGACCGCAGGTTCGAGTCCTGTCGCCCCGACCAGAGGTCGAATGCTCGACCATAGAACAGTTGTCGCGTCCGAGGGGCCGGCGGCGGCGCCGACCAGACTTCAGCGGTTCGAGCTGGACGTGTCTTCTACTTGCGGGGAACCCGAGTCCGCTTCGACCATCTCGGACGCGCTGGCCCGAACTCGTGGTGGTGGCGACGGGCTACCGCATCGTCACAGAGGCGACTCCGGCCTGATGACGCGATCCATGGATCGCGGTGGCGGGAGCCGATGGATCGGTCTCACTTCGCCGGTCGCGTCACTGGATCGCGACTTTGGCGCCGTGTTGGGGCATGAGGATCCAGGTCTTGCCAGGCGCCATTTTCAGCGGTGTGCCGTCGGCCAGGGTGAACTTGAACGGGTCGTCGATGGCACCTTTCGTCCAGGTGCCCTTGACGTACTTGCCACCGTGGAAGTAGATGAACGAATCCTTGCCCTTGATGATCGAATACAAGGGCTCGTCGTGCCCGGAGTAGCCCTTCAGGACGCCCATCGACCACTTGCAGAACAGCACGAGGACGTTATCGGCGGCGACGCGTTTGTC
>QMCE01003286.1_pt1 | contig 10415 bp, 7 predicted proteins | sample 1821851 | NCBI WGS metagenome assembly QMCE01 (sample SAMN09453174, study PRJNA476694) | Termite gut metagenome, whole genome shotgun sequencing project. | isolation source: worker | host: Odontotermes sp. | place: South Africa:Pretoria | collected 2016-01-28
GTATTTAAACGCGTTGGACAAAAGATTGTTGATAATCTGCTTGATGCGCAGCTCGTCGCCCAAAAGGCGCGCGGGCATGCTCTCGCCGATCTCGAGGTTGAACCGTATGGGCCGCGACCCGATGCGCAGCACGTTTTGCAGGATCGAATCGTTTACAAGGCTCGGAATGTCGTACTTGTCGGGCAGGATGGCAAAATTCCCGGACTGTATCTTCGAAATATCCAGAATATCGTTCACGATGCTCAGCAGCGTCGAGCCGGAGTTGTATATCTTTTCGAGATTCAACCGCGCCTCCCCGCTAAGGCCGCGCTCGCCCAGCGAGATCTCCGAGAGGCCGATGATCGCGTTCAGGGGCGTCCTCATCTCGTGGCTCATGCGCGCGAGGAAGTCGCTCTTGGCGCTGTTGGCCCTGCGCGCCTCCTCAAGCGCGGTTTCCAAAAGCGCGGACGCCTCCTTGATTTCGGACATCATCTTGACCTGCTCGCGCAGATCGCGCGAATAGGCCGCGACGACATTGCCGTCCCCATACGGCACGCGCACGAGCGTCACCTCGGTCGGCAGCGGCGAGCCGTCCGGCATTCTGTACATCAGCTCGTCGCGGCACGCGCCCTTTTCAAACGCCTCCCGCACGAGCGCCCTCGTCTTTTCGCGCGTGCTTTGCCCGCCGGGCTGGTATTCCGGCGCGAACTCAAAATGGCGCTCTATATACTCGCGCTTGCTGTTTACGCCAAAAAGCTTTACCGACGCTTCGTTGCATTCGATGAGATTGTAGCCCGAGTCCCAGAGGCGGCTCGCGAGCGGCGTGGCGTCCAGCATGAGCTTCGTGCGCTCGTGCTCCTCGCGTATCGCCGCCGCGTGCGTCCTTATCGTGGCGTTCAGCTTTTCGAGCGCGCGGTTCATGATGTCCTTCTCGGAGCGCTCGGGGATAGAAACCTCCAGTTCGCCCTTGACGATGCTCTCCACGATGCGCACCTGCCTGCGCGTATTCTCGATCATGCTGTTAAACGCGTCGGCCAGCGTGCGCATTTCATCCCTTGTGTTCACCTGGATGTCGAGGTCGGTATCGCCGGCCGCCAGGGCCGTCGCGGCGCTCGTCATGGCTTGGATCGGCGTTACGATGCGCCCGGTGATGACCAGGATCATCGCGATGGAGGCGGCTAGCATGACGAACGCGATTATAAGCCCGCCTTGCACGAACTCCCGGATCATCCGCAGCTCCTGATCGAAGTATTGCCCTATAAAGAGCATGCCGATCGGCTGGCCGTTCGCGCCCTCGACCGGAACATAATTGCAGATGGTCGGGCGCCCGAGTATATCTATCCGGCCCGAGTAGGTGTTGCCTGCGAATACCGTATCCTTGATCTTGGCGTCCGCCCTCGTGCCGATGGCGCGCGTGCCGTCCTCGTTCAGGATCGTCGTCGCGATGCGCTCGTCGCCCAATACGACGGTAATTTCGCAGCCCAATATTTCCTTGAGCCGGTCTACGAAGCTCCCCGTGTCCAGGCGAAAGCCGGCGGAGACGACGCCGATAACCGCGCCCCGCGCGTCAAGGACGGGCACCCCCGCCCGCGCGGACAGCCTCACGATAGCGCCCTCCTCGAGCGCCGCGAGCGATTCCCCGTGTAAGGCGGCCTGTATGTCGGCCTGCGCCGCGAGCGAATCCCCGTAGGCCAAGTCGTGCGTGCGCGCGATGACCGTGCCCTCGGCGTCCGTAATCGTACAAAACTCCGCCCCGGCGCCAGCAATTCCTCGCGGTTGCGATTCATAATGGCGCTTTGGATTCCGTAATCCTCCGCGATGCTCATCGACGCGGCGGCCGCCATCGCCTTCAAGGAATCGAGGCGCTCGACGGCGACCTTCGTAGCGACGTTTACCTCCTCGACCGTCGCTTCATCGACAAAGCTCGAAAACAGCGCCGTATTGGAAAGCAAAATCGCCGCCGTTACCAAAAGCGTCAAAGCGATCGTTGGCAGCAGTATTTTTGTTTTAATGCGCATGAGGCATAATCTCCATTTTTCATAGCATAGTAATTATAAAATCGGAGCAATGTGAGGATAAGGCTGAGTTATAGAGAATCGAACTTCCAAAAACGGAATGAATTATGTGCAAAAAAAATCGCGAAACCGCTGTCGACGCTAATTTTTTAAAAAGGCCGCGCGTTAGCGCCATGCTGGCGGACGCCGCGAGGCATCCCCTGACGATTGTCATGGCGGGCGCGGGCAGCGGCAAGACGCGCGCGGTCCTCGAGTTTACGCGCGGCGCGGACATCCCCGTTTCGTGGATGCAGCTATCCGAGCGCGATAACGCCGGCTCGAGGTTCTGGGAAAAATACACCAAGGTTCTCGCCGGATGGAACGCGATATTCGCGCAGCAATGCCGGATGCTGGGCTTCCCCGACACGGAGGATAAGCTAAACCGGTATATGGCGCTGCGCTTGCGTTACGTGCCAAACCACAAGCGGCTGTTCGTAATGGACGACGCGCATTTGATAGATAATCCCGACGTACTGCGCTTTTTGGAGCGGCGGCTGCTTGAAGCCGCGAAAAACGTATCGATAATTCTGATTTGCCGCAAGCTGCCCTCTATCAATCTCGCAAGCCTCGAGGTACGCGGCCTTATACCGCAGATCGGCGAGGACGAGCTGAACTTCACCGAGGACGAATTGGCGCGCTATTTATCGCAGCAGGGCCTGTCGGTATCGCGGCTCGGCCTGCGCGATATTTTGGAGGATACGAGGGGATGGGCCTTCTCCGTCGGCTTTGCCGCGCGCTCCTTAAAAAAATCACCCGGCTACGCGGGATACGTCCGCATTGCGATGAAGGAAAACCTGTTCAAGCTGATGGAAACCGAAGCGTTCGGCGTCGTCTCCGAAAAGCTGAGGCGCTTTCTCGTGCGGCTGTCCCTCATCGACCATCTTTCGACCGACCTGATTGCGGCTCTCGCGGACGGCGACGAGGGCCTGCTCGGCGAGCTGCGGGATCAAAGCGCCTACATCCGCTTCGACGGCTGTATCAACGCCTATCTGATTCATCGTCTGTTTCTGGATTTTTTGCGGACGAAGCAAGGGACGCTCACGGCTGAGGAGACGGTGGAAACCTATAAAACAACCGCGGAGTGGTGCCGGAAAAACGGCTATACGATCGACGCGCTGCTGTACCGGGAAAAGACGGGGGACCACGGCGGCGTCGCCGGGATTTTGTACGGCCTGCCCGTACAGATGCCGGCGGACATAGCGCTGTGCGCGGCCGGGATTTTCGAGCGCGCGCCGGCGCGTTGCTTCGACGAGGTCGAGCTGTTCGCCGTGATGCACGTTCGGGTTTTTATCCGGCTGGGCCGCTGGGAGGAAGCGCTGGGGCTTATGCGAGGCTACGAAGAGCGGTTCGCGCGGCTCGGCGGGGACGATCCTTTTCGCAACAGAACGATGGGCGTCATGTATTTCGACTGGGGAAACGTCCGCGCGCTGATGAGCACGCTCGACGAGCGCTATGATTTCGACGCTTATTTCGCCAAGATGGACGAGTGCCTTTCAAAAGCGCCCGCGGAGCCCGGACGCTGCGCCGAAATGCCGATCGGCTTTTGGGCGAGCCTGGCGGGCTCCGCCAAGCGGGGCGCTCCCGGGGCGTATATTGAGGCCCTGACACGTTCGGTACGGCGCGTCTCCCATTGCTGGGGCGCGGCCTGGACGGGGCTGGACGTCCTGTGCCGCGGCGAGCTGCTGTTCTATCAAGGGGAGCGCTCGGCCGAGCCGGTTTTTATCGAAGCGCTGCGCCAGGCGCGCGAGAACCGCCGGTTCGAAATCGAAAGCAAGGCGCTGTTCTATCTGATGAGGCTGGCCCTTTTGCGCGGAAACAGCAAGGAGGCCGAGCGGGCGCTTGGGGAAATCGAAGCCAGATTGGAGGAATCGGGCTATGACCACCGCTTTTATAACTATGACGCCGCTCTCGGCTGGTATTATCTGGCGCTCGCCCAGCCCCCAATGGTCCCCTCGTGGCTGCAGGAGAAATTCGCGCCATATAGCCACGCCTATTTCGTTGAAAACCTCGGGAACCAGATCAAAGCGCGCTATCATTATCAGACAAGAGACTATCAGCCGCTGCTCGGCTACATCGGGGAAATGAAGCAAAGGGAATCCATAATCTACGGCAGGGTGGAGCTGCTGGCGCTGGAAGCGTGCGCGCTGTATCTGACGAAGGATAAGGCCGCCGCGTTTGGCGCGCTGAGAGAAGCGTATGAGGCGGCTTCGCCCAATAATATCATAGTCCCCTTTATCGAATGCGGGAAGGATATGCGCAGGCTGGCCGCGGCGGCCCTGAACGGCGCGGAGTGCGGCATTCCAAGCCAATGGCTTGAAAAGGTGAGGCGTAAATCGTCCTCCTTCGCGAAGCAGCTCTCGATAATGCTCTCCAGCTATAAAAAAACGCGCGGCTGCGATTGCGGCGTGAATTTATCCGCGCGCGAAAGGGAAATCCTGTCGGATTTATATCACGGCCTGTCGCGCACGGAAGTCGCCGAGAAGCGCTCCCTGGCCGTAAATACGGTCAATTCCGCGATTAACAATATTTTTAGCAAGCTGGGCGCGCACGGCGTGGCCGACGCCGTGCGCATCGCGGCCGAGGAAAAGCTGGTCGACCGGTAAAGCGCGAAATGACGGCTCGCAATGAAAGGCGTATCAAACCTTCCTTAATTCCAGATAGGCTACGAATTCGTGCTCATAATATGTGATGCGGAACGCGCAGTTTCCGTATTGGGACACGATCCTGCGCACGTTCGGCAGGCCTACGCCCGAATGCCCCGCCTTTGTGGTTTCGCCGTACGATAGAATGCGATCGATGTCCACCGGCCCCTTTGTCGAGTTCATCACGACTATGAGCTTGTCGTCCTCGCCCTTGGCCTCGAACGTAATGCCGACGATTTTCCGTTCGGATTCGGCGGCGGCCTCTATCGCGTTGTCCGTTAAATTCCCGATAATTCTGCATAAGTCGAGGTTGTCGATGAAAAAGTCGTCCAGGCCGCCATTGAAATTAAACCGAAGCTTTACGCCCATGCTGATAGCGTACGAAACCTTAGCCTCCAAGAGCGAAATTAGCGCCGGATTATCCTCAAGCCGGCCGATCAACTCCAAATTATCCATCGGCAGCAGCTTTTTCACCGTCTTTGCGTGATACTCCCGAAGCCCGTCCCACATGCCGAGTTCCATATAGCCGCCGTAGGTGTTGAGAATGTTTCGCAAATCGTGCCGGATGCCGTTCGCGTCCTCGAGAGAGGAGGCCAGCGTCTTGATATGGGCGTCGCGGTTTGATATGTCGATGGTGAGAGCGCGGTTGTATTCGTAATAGACCATAAACGCGTAAAACAGCGCCAGCAGGATGAGCAGTATCGTGTTATCGTAGCTGTCGCCGGTTATGTACGGGATCGTCACATACGCCGCGTATACGAAGGCGCATTTAACCAGATAAATCTGCCACTCGCGCTTAAAATTGATGAAGACGTTATAGTTGGCGTGCGTCGCGCGGATTAATCCGTACTTCAGCATTGCGCGCATCGCCCCGTAGGCGGCAAGAACGAAGGCTATGCAGAGGATTTGAATAATGGCGTCCTGCAGATGGTTGCCTATCTCCAGCGGATATATGCTCAAATAGATCGATTTGATCAGGCGGCTGAGGCTCTTTGTAAGCATATGAAACAGGTATATCTTGCCCATAAACGAGAAGGAGCGCACGCGCGAAAATTTCAGCACCCTCACGCCGACGGCGTAATATATAGCGGCGAACCCCGGATTCGGCGTCGTAATGAGAAGATAGACGAAGGGCGAAAAATTCCGGGCGCCAAGAAGGAAGTAAAAGCCGTAAATCCAAACGGAGTGGAGTACGGTGCCGCATAAGCACGCGAACGCCGACAGGGACACGCTCTCGGCGTGCTCTTTGTTTACGCGCAAAATGATATCCGCGATCAAGTAGATATATACGAACTGCTGAATAAATACGACAAGAGCCAAAATAAGCTGCATTTGCGTGGTGTATGCGAATTCGGCATACATAGGTTCCTCCGCAATAACCTACATAAAGAATTTAAATCCGAGCATTAACCACATATTATCATATTAAGCAATCCGTTTTAAACTGTCATTATAATTCGAATGCGATCGAATTCGGTCGGAAATCAGCCTCCCTCCAACATATCTCATAGCCCACAGCGCCGCGGGAGCGATAAAGTAACCGCGCGGGAGCATGAACTCCATGCCGAGCGCGAACAGCGCCAGCGCCGCGAGCGCCGTGCAAGAGGGAATCGCGATAAACGCCGCGTTTGGCTTTATCGGGCATCGTGTAAACCGCGCCGCAAAAAAGCACGCGGCGGCCAGGCACGCCAGCAGCTTCAGCATGGCCTCGTTCCAGAGCATATCCTTTGGCAGCGGCAGGAGCAGCGCCGCTTTTTCGAAGCTCGCCGTCTCGGCTTTCCAAAGCTCGGCCCAAAACTCAAAATCGGACCATCGCGACGGCAAAAAGCGGCCCGGCCAGTCGATTTGCGCGTCCAGAAGCCATCTGAGCGCAAAGAACGCCCCGATAGCCGCAGCCGAGTACACGGCGAGCTGTAATGGGATAAAGCGCCGCCGGAACGCCTCGCGCATGAGCGGCAGAAGCGCCGCCGCGCCTATTATCCAGCCCGGCATGCATAGAAACATCGAAAGCAGCTTTGCGTAGAAGCCGTTGTCCACGAATGTGTATTGAGTACCGAGCGCGTTCCGGAATATAAAGGCTTCGGCGGTATCCTTCGCGCGGGATAGCTCGCCGCACGCGAATTCCAGGTTCTCATAGCTTGCGTTTCTGTCCCGCACGAAAAGCGAAGGCTCCCGCGCTTCGGCGACGCCGCGCACCGTGTATAGCTTTTCTCTGCTGAGCGCTTCGCCCTCCTGCGCCGCGCCGCCAGCAACCGGCCATGCTTCGAGGGTAATTTGCGCGCCGGCGACGTCCGCCGAGCCGAAGAGCGCGAGCGCGCTTTTCTCGTCCAATACGCAGCCGTTTTCGTCCTCCGGCGCGGGAAAGCCGCCGTAGAGCAGCTTCATCGGCACGACGTCGCTTAGATCCCCCCAAACGGAAACGCGTCTGGCCTTCGCGCTCCTGCCCAGCGCGGAGTTGGAAAGCTCGACCTCTCTTTCCGACCGGCTCCAGCCCGTCAGCCGCAGGATATTTTCGTCCTCGTTCGCATCCATAGCCTTTTTTAGCGCGGCTGCGTTTGGCGCGTCGCCGTGAATACGCACGCTCACGCCGCCGTATTCACGAATAAGCCATTGGCCGTAATGCAGCGCTAACCCCCAAAAGAGCAATAGCAGCGCCAGAACGGCGATAGAGCGGATAGAGCCGGGTTGGCGGGCGCTATCCATCGACGACCTCCACCCGCTCGCCCTCCTCGATGCGCCTTTCGCTAAACGCGATAATCCGATCGCCCGCGGACAGCGAGCCGCTGACCGCCGCGAACCTCGCGTCGCGCAAAAGCAGCGTCACGTCCACGCGCTCCGCAACGGCCTGCGGCCCCAATATGGTCTCCTCCTCGCCGACCGTCAGCACGTACGCCGCCCCGGATCCGTCCTGCCGCAGCGCGTCTACGGGCACGCGCACGCCGGAAACGTTGGCGGTTTTTTCTATTATATACGCCTGCTCGCGGCCCAGTGCGGCGCTTTGCGGAAGGCCGCCGTTATCCGCTATGCCGCATGTTACAAGCAGCTCGTCCCCGCTGCCGGGAACGACGCTGATAATATTCAGGCCGCTAGAGAGCTTTTTCCGTCGGCGATAAGCGAAAGGCTGTCGCCAACAGAGAGCCTTTCGGCGGCTTCGGCGTCGACGGACAGCTCGAACGCGAGCGTTTTCGCGAGCTTTACGCCCTCGTTGCCCGTGACCTTCATACCCTGCGTCAGGCCGATTTCCGTAACAGTACCGCTTTCCTCCGCCCGCACGGCGCCGCCCTTTTCGAGCAGCGCGCTCAGCTCGGCGTGCTTGGCCTCAAGCCCGGCGAGCGAGAGCTCAACGTCGTCCACCTGGTAGCCCGTGCGGGCGCTGGCCTCCTTGTCGCTATCCCGCGCCTGCTTGTGATCCGCCTGCGCCCGTTCGAGCGATTCCTGCGCCGCCTTGACGCCGTCGATTTCGGTTTCAAGCTCGCCCGGCTCATACGTACCGGCTTGTACGCGCCGGAGCTCCTCCTCGGCCTTGACTAGTGTGCGGTGCGGCTCGGCAAGCTGGATGTCCCAGTTCGCCTGGGCCTGCCAAAGCGCCTCCCGCGCTTGCTGAACCGCTTGCTCCGAGGCGGACGGGTTTTCCTCGTCATACATATTCTGCGCGGCGGAAACGGCTCGTTGCGCGGCGGTAAGCTCGACGTCGCGCTGCGCTAAAAGCTTGTTGTACTCGAAGAGCGCGTCGTCGTACGCCTTTTGCTTGTCTTTTACTAGCTTGATAACCGCGTTTTCGAGCTTCTCGTTCGCGGACTCGATGCCCCGCTCGGCGCTTTTAACGCCTATCGCCGTAGAGTCCGCGCTGTCGCTCCTTTCGGCCTGTAATTCCTCGATTTGCAGCCGATAGCGCTCCATTTCGATCTCAAGCTCCGCCATAGCATCCTCGATGGCGCCTATATCGTAGGTAAAAAGCTCGTCTCCGGCCTTTACGCTATCCCCGGCGATAACGGCTACGCGCCCGATGCGCAGCCCCTCGTGCGCCGCGAGCACGGGATATTCTTCCCGCGCCGTCCATCTGCCAATACCCTCGACGCTCTGGTCGATGGGCCCGGTGGATACGCCGCCGAGCCGTACCTTCGGTACGAGCGCGTCGTTCGCCAGGCGCGAAAGGAACGTAAACGCGAGCATGACGGCGAAGAACCATAAAGCGCCGCGCTTTGCCCTTTGCGCCAAGGGCGCTTGCGTTCGCTCCGGCTGCTTTTTTAGCTGTACCTTTATTGCCTTTACAAGCTGAGTATTCGCCATTGTGTTACTCCTTCAAGCCGGACGCGATTATGCCCTGTTCCAGCCACTTTTGGCCGTAGAGGAACAGCAGCGCCGCCGGCAAAAGCGCGACGAGCGCGCAAACGAACGAAACGCCCGCGTTTTCGATATCCGTTGCGGGCAGGAAGATCGACAGCGGAAAGAGCGTCGGCGTTTTAAGGAAGGTGATCGGCTGCTCGACGGCGTTCCAGCACTCCATGAAGCCCAGAAGCGCAGCCGACAGCACGCCCGGCGCGCCCAGCGGCAGCCCGACGCGAAGGAACAGCCCCAGCTCGCCCGCGCCGTCGATGCGCGCCGCTTCCAATACCGCCGGAGGTATCTTGCCGAAAAACTTTATCATTATGAACACGGGAAACGCCGAGAATACCGCCGGAAGAATGACCGCGAAATGCGTATCCACGAGGGAAAAGCGATTGAGCACGATATAGCTCGAAGCCATCGTAACCTGAAACGGCAGCACCATCAACACCGTATACAGCCACGTCAGCCCCTTGCGCCCCCGAAAGCGGTATTGCGCGAGCGCCCACGCGGCGGGCGCGCCGACGAGTATCTGCCCGAGTACGGCCGGGAAGACCTGTACGCACGAATTCCAGAATACCTGAAAGAACGCGGGCGTATCGAGCAGCAGCCGCACGATATTCGCAAGCGTAGGCCGCGCGGGCAGCAGCGGCCAAGCGGCCAGATTACCCGTATCCCCCAATACGCCGCCCAGGCGCGACGCCAGCTCCGAAGGCCCCAGGAGCGTCCCGCCGACGAGCATGCATAGGGGGAACCATACGAAAAGGGCTAAAAAGAAGAGAAAGATGAGGGGGAGGAATGCGCGCAATAATGGTCGGGCGCTTGTCGCCTGCGGGCGGAAAAACACCCCCCGCCTGCGGGCGGTACCCTCTTTGCTAAAGAGGGTATAGGATCGCTTGAAAGCAGGCGAACGGTTTACAGACAACAAAATCCCCTGCCCCTCTTTTGTAAAGAGGGTGGCCCCGCAGGGCCGGGTGTTTATCCCGCCCACAGGCGACGGGCATTTTAACAGTCCGCCTCACGCCTCCGCCCCCTTCCGCCTCACAAGCCTTGAAAGCCCGATTATCAGCAAGACTGAGGCTAAAAGCAGCGCCGCCGCCGCGGAAATCTTCTGCATGTCGAGGTTCGCGAACCAATTTGACAAAAGATGCTGGAGCATGTAGATGCTCTCGTGCGGATAGCTCCCAGCGACGAGATACGCCTCGCGGAATACCTTGAAGGAATTGATAAGCGCCAGTATAGCCGTCATGAAGGCCGTCGGCGCTAAAAGTGGCATAGTGATCGAGGCGAACTTTCGGAACGCGCCCGCGCCGTCGATGGAGGCGGCCTCGTAATACGAATCCGGGATGCCCGATAGCCCCGCGAGCCACAGCACGACGTTGTAGCCGAGGTTTTTCCACAGGTAACACGCAAC